>JACXTT010000058.1_pt1 | contig 159656 bp, 154 predicted proteins | sample 9270951 | NCBI WGS metagenome assembly JACXTT01 (sample SAMN15532306, study PRJNA645909) | rock metagenome | isolation source: weathered quartz diorite | place: Puerto Rico | collected 2017-06-21 | reverse complement strand
ACAACAACTTGATATTAAACTTAAAGAATTTTTTGCTCTTGTCGAAAAGAAGAAAGCCACCTCGAAAGTGGCTTCCTAGTGATTCCTCTCAAAGTGTCTTTTTACTGTGATTCAATACGCACAGGGAAGATCTCATGTTTTTACGAGTGAACTCTGCAACTTTTTTGATCATAAAAAAGTACAAATTTTGCAGTCGAGCTGGTTGTGACTTGTTGAGTCCCACGGCCCTTCTTTTGTGTGAAGGCACGTGACCTTCTGATTTTGTACAACTTCGCGGAATTCAATTCCGATCTTCAATGCTCCAAGCAAGAATCAATTTCCAATACGAAAGTTCAGTGATCATCATCTGGGAGGAATCATTATGAGAGTCGTTCGATCGGCGGCAATTGTTCTTTCAATGCTGACAGCATTTTGTTCTTCCGTTTCGCTGGCACAGTTTGAAGTGAGTCAGCCCGCCTATGACAATGCGGAATATAACTCTGTCTTGAATCAGCTGGATCTAATGGACATGCGTCAGGCTGTTTTAGAAATCTGGAAGCATGGTCTTAATCCACAGTCTTATTGGACGACGAAGATGGAGGACCTCTATAAAAGCGGAGGCAATCTGGAGCGTACGTTGCGTCCCGTGGCTGGTCCGATGTTTCTTCGCTTGCTGAAGGATATTTATCGGGGAAGTGTCGACCCGCAAACTGTGGGTCGTGATGTGAAGTTCATCCGCAAAGAATTTTTATCGCCTCAGCAGTTGATGACGGTTTTATTGGCTGCGGGAAGAAGAAGTGCTCCCTTATTAGATTTAGTCGCTCCTCAGAATCCTCCTTATTTTGCAGTGAAAGATGCGATGGAAAAAGTCTTTCCTCTTTGCCAGAACGGAACTTGGACGGAAATCACTCCGATCAATACGGTTCTGCGTTTGTACTCTCGAAACAAAGTGATCACTGATATTAAAAAGCGACTTTCCCTTTTGGGCTATAAGATGTCCAACACCGATGAAGTATTTGATGGAGACATGCTAAATGCCATCAGTGATATCCAATGGAACATGCGCATTAAACCCGACGGATTGATTTCTCCGAATGGACAGGTTTGGAAATTTCTTAGCGTTTCTTGTCTAGACCGTGTTCGTCAGTTGCAAGTCGACATGGAAAAGATGCGCTGGTTTCCACAATATTTTGAAAATCGTTATGTCTTTGTCAATTTAGCGATGTCCTATTTCGTTCTTTATGATGGTTCTAATGAATGGACTCGAACTATGACTTTCAGAACTGTCAATGGTCGTTCGGCTCGGAAGTCACCGACGATGCGGGATGAAATTTTACGGGTGATCATCAATCCTTTCTGGATTGTTCCGCCTACGATATTTAGCGAAGACAAGGTCAACGACTTGAAAAATCTTTCGAAGGCTGAAGTGACACAGTACTTCACTTCTCATAACTATGAAGTATGGGACAGCGACTTCAGACAGCGAATTGATCCAACGACAGTGGATTGGTTAGGACTGAGTCAGGGAACAGTAGCGCCGGATATTCAGATCCGTCAGCTTCCTCATTTAGGAAATGCCTTGGGGGTTCTTAAGTTTGACCTGACAAATTCCTTTGCGATCTATTTGCATGACACCAATCAACGGGAACTTTTTAACGAACCGATGCGCCAATTAAGTTCGGGTTGTATTCGTCTCGAAAAGCCTTTGGATTTAGCAGAGTATCTTCTTGAAGACACTCCATGGAATCGCAAAACGATTGAGGCAACCATGGCCCGTCCCGGAGAAGTTCTAACGAAGTCTACGGAATTGCCCATCCCTAAATCCAAGCAAACAACTGTCTACACCGTGTATTTAACTTCTTTGATCAGTTCGGATGGGGTCGTCAGATTTGTCGACGACATTTACGGGCAGAATGCTGTCATAAGGAGAAATATTATGGCCGCTTTCTAAATGAACAAGGGAAACAATCGTATTTCAAGATTCCATATTTTTTAGCATTACTTAACCAAAGAAAGGGTTTAGAAAATGTCTCTTCAACTTGTTAGCAAAGTTTTTTTTGCTGTGACTTTAGGAGCGAGTGGCGCTTATGCAGCCGTCGCAGCCCCAGCGCCAAATCCGCAGCCTCCTATGAATGCGGCTCCGCCAATGCCAAATCCTCCGGCTCCGCCATCCCAGCCCCCAGCACCTCCGACTCAGAATCAGTACGAGGGTGTCGGTCGAATTGATCAGGTCACTCGTCAGGGCGGTGGAGATATCTATCGTTTAGATTTGGCGAAGGCACTTCCGTTAGTGCGCATAGAGGCCAAGTCTAAAATGGGTCGTATGAAAGTTTATTCTATCAACCTTGTCACTGATAAAAATGAAAGAGTTCCAGTACGTCAGTTGGCGGGAGTTTATGTTGAAGAAGCTGGTCAACCGATCAGCTCTGAACTGTTCACTGTGCAGTCGAATGTTTCTGCGATCGAGGTTCTTACTGAAGCCATGGGTGGTGAGGCTTCTTTGGAAATCAAAGCTTTCTCTACAAAAGAAGTCCCAAAACTTGCTTTGGGAAGTCGTGTGCCAGAGTTCTCGTGCAAGAAGTCCATGGATGCTGTTCTTAAAGACAAGTTAGATCCAATTCAACTTTGGGTGTCCCGTGCAGAAGGCAGTGTTCCCGGCTCTGTCCAAGAGAAGTTCGCGGGCAATCAATTGAAAGATCAGGTGAACGACTTCGTTGCTACGATACATACCGGTGGTTCTTATACGAGTGCGGCTTACTTGATGACGTTGATTAATTTCTTCGGTGATCAATACAATGCGGTCAGAGCTGGTGGCGTTTCCGAACCTGCATACAGAGACCTCTTAGCTGGAACTTTTGATGTGCTTGTGTTGAGTATACAAAGTGAATTGCCGTGCCGTCGTTTCCCAAGCGATGTGCTTATTAAAACTGCACTGGATCTGAATAAAAAGTTTTTGAGCATGCCGGATACGGCACGAGCGAAACCTGCATATGCAAATATGATGAACAAAGTTCGAGACTTTGCTCCAGGCCAATATCGTAAAGAAATTGCGGCGGCGAACTTCACATTCCGTCAAGCTGACACTGAAGGGACGAGCTACTATAAGCTCTATACGTCTGCACCAGATGGTGGCTTTTTGAAGATCGTTCACCGTGACATCAGTGCCTATGCCTACGTGGTTGCCGAGCAGGCGCTCACTCGTGAAGTGAAGTTGATGGATATCGAGCAAAGATATCAACTGATCGTGGAGTATCAGGCGAAATTCAATGCAAACAATGAGTTTCCACAAGCCGTGGCACAACGATATTTAAATATCTTAGCGGATCAGAGTTATTTCCGCCGACTGTTCAAGTAGTCCGATTGGACTATGCTGAAAATAAAAATATGGCTTCAGTCCCTCTCAGTTGGGATCACCCATTTGGGTGATCCACCGGGGCTGGGGCCTTTTTCTTTTGACGGTATGTGAGGATATCTTGATACTTCTGTGAGACATAAATATCACGAGGCCAGAATGCGGAACGTAATGGTAAAAAATGGCGTGCTGATTGTCGAAGATCATATGATCGTTCGCACGGCTTTGATTTATGAATTGCAGAAGTTTCCCGACTTTTTTCAAGTTGTCGGGGAGGCGCGCGATGCTGATACGGCATTGAGTATGGCAGTAAGCTTGAAGCCTCAGATCATTTTTTTAGATCACACCCTTGCACAATCAACGGGACTTCAAATTTTAGAGGAGTTGAAGAAACTTGATCTGAATTTCCGCATTGTTGTTTTCACGCAGAGTTCAAATCCACATATTTTAAGAACTTATTGGGAGTCCAATGTTGTCGGTCTTCTTGGGAAGTCTTCTGATTTGGATGATTTACATCAGGCTTTGAAAGCCTTGATGATTGGTAAGCGTTATATCTCTAAGGATTTTGAGGATTTGATTTTTTCTTCTCCGGAAAAACTTCTTTCTAAAAGAGAGCTTGAGGTCGTCTTGATGGTCGCCAAGGGCCTTTCAAATAAGCAGGTTGCCGGAGCTTTGAATTGTTCTGATCAAACCATCAAAACTCATAAAGCCAACATTATGAGAAAACTTGGATTCAATAACTCCGTGGAGCTCAGCGTATGGGCTTCAGAAAATGGTATTTTTTAAAATTCTATGACTGACCTGACACTTGATTTACACGTTCTTGTCATTGTCTATTTATTGGCAATGATTTTTTCTGCCATTTTTGCCGGTGCTTGTATGGAGTATCGGCAGCAGAGCGTGGTAAAAGCTTATCTCGCCATTGTCTTTTTGTACGTAGGTTGGTTGGCTGGAAATTTATTTTTATTATTGAGTCCCGACTTTGCTCAGAAGCAAATGTTTGCGCATTTGCGAATCATATTTCTTGCTTTGATCCCGCCGTGCTGGGTGTATTTCATGAAAGAACTCTTCAGGCCACCGGGGAAAAAAACGACATCAAAGTGTTTTGCGGCTATTTTTATTGTTCCGGCGCTGGTTATTGCCGTCAGTCTCTTTTATGGGCCGTCACCAATTTTATTTAAAGACATAGAACCGTTCACAGCCTTTGGGATTTCCACTTTGCGCTGGAACGCGGGGCCTTTGCTTAATGTGCACTTGGTATACTCGTATGTTTTATTGGTGATTTCTTCTTACTACTGCCTGACAGGGTTGAAGTATCACAGGGGCTTGAAACTTCGTTATGGCTTTCTAATTTTGATTTCACTGATTCTTTTTGCGGCGGTTGAATCGGTCGGTATGCTCTGGATTCCAGAGATTCGGTTCCTCGGAATTCCGGCTCTGACACAAGTTTTTTCATCCGTGGCATTTTATTATGTGTTACATCGCCAACAAGTTGTTCAGTCGTTCTCGCAGAATAATCACGTGCTGTTCGAATCCTTACCGACTCCGGTTGTCTTGGTCGATCGCCATGAGAAGGTGATTCTTTTTAATTCCAGGGCGAGGAATCTCTTTTCCTTCAATATTTCCAGTGTCGGATTGAAGTTGTATGATCTTTTGCCGCCCCAGATGGCTCGTGATCTGTCTGCTTTAGATGCCATTGGCAAAGGTCACATTGTAAGCTTGAACTCCGATGACTTCGATCCTCAAGCGGAGAGATATTTTGAAGTGATCAGTGAAGCCTTTAAGCATGACTCTTTATACGGTGAAGGACGACTGTTGATCTTTAATGAAGTGACCGAGCTTCAGAAAACGACCCAAACCAATCAGCGACTTATGTCGTTAATGAGCCATGATTTATTGGGAAATCTTTCAAGTTTAGAAATGCTCAGTCGAAATAAGAGCGAAATGCACTGGGGCCTTATTACGGACACTATCAGGTCGTCGGTGGATTTGCTTAAGAACTTGTTGTTATGGTCTTCAACTCAGGGGAATTTCTATCAGCCGAATCGTGAGTGGCTGCCCGCAAAAGAGTTGATTCAGGAGTGCCTACAACAATTTAGATCCATCGCAGAATCTAAGCAGCTCTCTTTGAAGTTATCGGAAATGAGCGACGATATTCAGTTGAATGTTGATGCAAAAATGTTTGCGGCTATTTTGCGAAATATCCTGAGTAATGCGATTAAACATGCTCCGGTCAACTCAACGATTGATATCGATTGTTTAAAAAATGAAGCCAACATTTTAATTCGAGTGCGTGACCGCGGACCCGGAATTGACAAAGCCATTGTGAAAGAGATTTTCACCCATAGTGGAGATAAACCCTTAGCAAGGGACTCTTCATCTGAAGGTTACGGAATCGGCCTTTTTGTGATCTTACAATTCTTAAAGCTGCATGGTGGAAAATTAGAAGTGTCTTCTTTGTCTTCGGGTGGGTGTTCCGTTACTGCGGTCTTTCCATCCTAAACCTGTCAGCCGGAAAGCACTTTAACAACTTCGTTACGACGAAATGTTTTCGCGAAGGCCATGGCTGTGAGGCCCATATAATTCTTTAGCTTTCTGTCGGCTCCAGATTCTATCAACAAAGATGCGATGTGGGGGTAACCTTTAAAGGAAACTCCCATTAAGATTGTGTTTCCCGTATTGTCGCGGGAATTTACGTCGGCACCGGCTTGCAACAATAAGCGACAGGACTCCTCTTGTTCATTGTAGGCCGCCAGCATGAGCAAAGAATATCCTTTATGATTTTTCAGATTCGCATCACCACCTTGTGAGAGATAATCCGAAAGAGCGCATTGATCGCCGCGACGGGCGCTCTCGAAGATCGCCTCTTCAGAGCGCATGGTATTTTTATATTCTTCCCAAGTGGCCATGTCGTCCTCTTTCTTAATGTTGATGAAGGTTGTGGGAATGTCGCATGCTATCGTCAGCAATTTTCAAACCCATTCTTTCCGCGACGCCCAGCCCGTAATCTGGATGAACTTTCAAGAGAACGTCGACCTGACGGTTAACAATTTCTACGGGCACTTTCCCGCCTCTCATATGCTCTGCGATATTATCCATCAATTGTCGTCTTTGATCTGGTGACATGAGTTCGAACAAGGCACGGCACTGGGAGTAGTCATCGTTTCCGATTCGGTGATTGAAACGGTCCATGGTGGGATTATCAAAGGCCAGTGGGGGGTCTTTGAAGGCTTCTTGCTGTACAGGTCCATCAAAGCTATTCGGCTCATAATACGCCCCATGGTATTCGGGGACATCAGATCTCATCGCACCATCCAGATTATAGTTATGGACCTCAACCCGTGCTTTATTAACGGGGAGCTGTTCATAGTTGGTGCCGATGCGGTAGCGATGAACATCAGCATAGGCGAAGATACGTGATTGAAGCATTTTGTCTGGGGACCAAGAAATACCCGGGACCATATTGGATGGCTCGAACGCAGCTTGCTCAATTTGCGCAAAGTAATTTTCAGGATTGCGATTGAGTTCAAAATATCCGACCTCAATCATAGGGAAGTCCCGGTGAGGCCAAACTTTAGTGAGATCAAAGGGATTGTAAGCAGTTTTCTTGGCTTGTTCTTGAGTCATGATTTGCACATAGAATTTCCAGCGAGGATAGTCTTTGCGCTCTATGGCCTCGAAGAGATCTCTTTGATGGCTTTCGCGATCATTGCCGATAACTTCAGCACCTTGTTCGTTGGTTAAATTTTGAATTCCTTGTTCAGTTTTGAAATGGAATTTCACCCAAACACGTTCATTGTGATCGTTGATAAAAGAGTAGGTGTGTGAACCAAACCCATGCATATGACGGTAAGAGGAAGGCAGGCCCCGATCCGAAAATAGAATTGTGACCTGATGAATGCTTTCGGGGCTTAGTGACCAAAAGTCCCACATCGCTGTTGGTGAGCGCATATTTGTTTTGGGATCACGCTTTTGTGTATGAATAAAATCGGGAAACTTATAAGGATCTCGGACAAAGAAAATCGGGGTGTTATTGCCGACCAGATCGAAGTTTCCTTCTTCGGTATAGAACTTCATCGCAAAGCCGCGCACATCTCTTTCCGCGTCTGCAGCGCCACGCTCTCCGGCGACGGTAGAGAAACGAATGAGCATATCAGTTTTGCGTCCTTTTTGAAGAAAGTGGGCTTTGGTGTACTTGCTTATATCATGGGTGATTTTAAGAACACCGAAGGCTCCAGAGCCCTTGGCATGCACGGGGCGTTCAGGAATGCGCTCGCGATTTTGCCGAGCTAATTTTTCTATGAGTTGAAAGTCTTGAATGAGCAGGGGGCCTCGTTCACCCATCGTCAGAGAGTTTTGGTTGTCAGAGATCGGAGCGCCCGCATCCGTGGTAAGGCCCTTCTTTGGTTTTTTCATTTCTGCCTCTTCTTGAATTCTTGATTTGAGTTGCTGTAGCAGAATAGCGAAGGAAGATTGAGGTCATGTATTTGTATTTCATCAGCGATGATTCTCGGAATTTGCCGGTAATTTACGCTGAAATCTTTGACCAGGTGTGTGTTGCGTTTATTACGGGTTTGTTAGAGCCTTCGCTCCATTGCATTTTAGTAACTCAGCAACGGAGCGCTTCTTGAAGTTCACATCATCATTGTTTTTTGCCATCCTTTTAGGGCTGTCGCTGACAGCGGCTCCAACGACGAGTCAAGCAGGTTGGGGGTTCTTAGAACCCGCAAAGATCATCGAAAAAATTCGTCAACAAATTGCAAAACAAGACATCGGTGTTTCCATTGGTCTTATTGATGGTGAGATCTTCAACGGCTTTTCAACGGCGCTAAGATATAGATTAGAATCTGAGCCTTCGTATATGGATGGCTTTTATACGCGTGTTGATAGATACAAATTAGATGCACGTGTTAATCCGGGCGATATTTTAGAAGACAATGATTCTCCGATTGGTTTTGCTATCGAGCAAAACACTGAAATCATTTTTGCCCGTCAATTCAAATCTCAAACAGATTCTTTGAAAGCTTGGCCTTACACCTTGAAGAATCTTCCATTGAATACCCACAAAGCTCTTTGCAATTTGCAAGTGGGTGACTTTGTGGCTCTCCAGGCAAAACTGGGAGTGGTTTTCTCTGTGGGCGCTAATACAGAGGTGAGCCCTGCCGTCACTTTGGGTGGTTCGACCCATGTCTTTATATCTGGCGACTTTATGATCCATCTTTTCCGCATGGACAATGACAAGATCCGCGTGAAGTTGATTACCATGCGTAAAAAAGGTGTCGGCGCAAATGTCGATGTTGAATACGCAAAGCGTTTTAGAATCATCGGCTTAAAAGTTATCGACAGTAAAATTGAAAGAATTGTGGACCTGACTCCATTGTCTCTGGGTTTTGGTAAAAGCGTGAATGACGTATTTATGTTGGACTATGTGTTCGATCTAAAAAATGCTCAGTCAGCACAGGCTTTCGACAACTTGATGACTAAGAAAGTTCGCTTCAAGGATTTGAAAGTGATTGATCCCACAGCATCTCGCCCTGAGCTTGCTGAGGATCTTTTGACTGACATGTCGGAAGTTGAACAGATCTTCACGGAAGACCACGCATTGCCGGCGCAGCAAAGACGTATTGACCGTATTTTCAAGGGTTCGAATACCTCCGTCGATGCCAGCAGCAACTTTAAGCTGGGTTTGAGCGTGATCAAATTAAAATCTGGAACACTTTATAGCCAGAATCAGCTTTTGAATTATGATCACAACGATCAAGAGCAGAAATATCTTCTTGATTCATACTCTCGCGAGTTTGAATCAAAGATTCTCTTTGGTCTTTTTGGTGATAAATCGACTCAAGGAACCAATGTTGTCTTCAATGCGAACGACGCGTGGGACCCGGCAAGTTTTGTGACCTATACGGGCTACCGCGAAGTTAAGATGAGAAACGTTTCGAAGCGTGACTTCAGAAAAATTCAAGATGAAGTCAGAAGTACGATTCCGGCGGATCAATTTGCAAAAATTGACTGGAAGTCGTGGGATTTCTCGAATGGTTCTTTTGTAAACGGTTATTATAAGCAGCAAGTTTTCATCAATCCTGAAGCCTTGGCGACCCTTCCGGTTGTGAGTGAGCGCGTTTACAGACAAGATTTCATAGATTATGTGGAAAAAGGTGGAACACCTCCGCGCAAAAATGTTGCCGGTGGTGATAGGAACGATCGTTTTGGTTGGGAAGAAGACTATGGCTCTGAATTGAACACTATCGCTCACTCCTTGAGTGGCATCGTTTCTTCTTTGAATAGCAGTGTGGCACTGTACACTCACTTTAAGAATCTGCAGTCTAGCCCATTGTGGAGAGAGCGAGGCATGGGATTCATCTTATCTAAGATTCCGACATATCGTGCGGACTCTTTGGTGAGCTATGAAATGATTTTTTCTGCAAAGGGAAATGAAACCATCAAATTTAAGTTCGGTGCATTCCCGAATGAAGATCTTTATAGATCGCTGATGTATATCCAGAATATCATCAACAATCGTTCTTTTGATTTGCGACTTATTACTGACGAGAGTGGTGAGTTTAAAAAGAATTAGTTTCTATTTCCGAGGACTCTGAGCGAGCGGCTTCAGCCTTTCAGAGTCTCTGGGTTTTAAGGGCAGCCTTGGCTGCCATAAACTTTAAAACAAATCAGCTTCTTTTCTTCGCTGTTTGGCAGTCGGCCAAATTTCTTTTGGAAATTTTCTAGAACTTGATCGAACAAGATGTCTTCTTTGGTTTCAATCTGGCCAATGCCGAACATTTTCTGGAATTGATCTTTGATAGAATTGAAGGCGTCATCGCCTTCTTTTTTATGTTTTTCATCGAGAGCGGCCATGGTCTTTTCATAGACGATATAAGCTAGGATCGTGATCGCCACACGAGAGTAGTATTTGCTAAACAAAGAATAACCGCGGATGGCTTCTTGGCGCAGGCCATAGCGTTTGGCGATCTCTTGACCTTCTGGGGAGTTGAGACCTTTTAGCAGAAGGTTCTGTTTGTCGATGTCTTTCATTTTGAAAAAGACTTCGGGAAGCATGATCGGTGGTGTGCCCTTAAAGGCCATAGAGTAGGTCAGCCACGCCGTTTGTGCCGAATTAAATAAACCATTGCGGTTGATGATCTGCAGCTTTGTATAGAGTCTGTTGCGATCGACTAGCAAACCGTGGTCAGAGAAGTACTGGAGGAGACCATTGTGAGTGATCTCTTCTCCGATGTGCCGCTCAAGTACAGCCAGAGTGCGTTGTTCAGAGGTCTTTCTCCAGTAGTGAGAAATTTGATACTGACGCCCTTGTTGTTGATCGAATATTTTTTCAACTAAAAATTCTAAGTCCTTTGCCGAAAGACCTCGGACTTCGCCGTCTTTGTTGATCGCTTTTTGAAGGGCTGCATCCAGTGCGATTCCCTGGTAGGGGCCATCAAGGAATACGCCTCCGCAGGTTTCAGCCGCCTGTGAGGTGGTCACTGAAACCATCAGAAATCCTAGAATGAAGAAAAGGCGTACTAAAGTGCTCAATTCAAGTTCCTATGGTTGCCAAGGGCAGCTGAACTGTATAGGCGGGTGACAGGGGCCAAAAAATGGCGACCGCGTACAGCTCATTGCTTATTAGCTCCTCCAGAATGATTTTAAAGTCTTCTAGGGATACTAAAGCAAATAGGAGGCCTTTTTCCGCAAGGGGGCTCTATCTTTGGAAACCGGATGATCTTATCTAGTCCTCTTTTTCAATAGATGTGCGCAGCAGAGATTTCACTTGGTTCTTACGTTGTGTTCCGCCGCCGCCAAGGGCCGACTTCAACTGATTGTGAATGCTGGGGTCGTTGATGAGCATACCCAAAGTGCCTTCACCTTTATCAATTTTTGTAAGAATAGAATCCAACTTATCGATGGAGTGGTTGAGTTTAGCACCACCGCTGGAATTCGATACGATCTTCTGAATATCTTTACTAGTCTGTGCCAGATTCGAAGAAGCCGTGTCGAAATTGGTCATGATTTTTTCCATGCGATTTTCAGCATTGATCGTGTGAGCCATTTTATACACTTCATTCACAACGTCAAAAATCTTACCGGCTTCGCCACCGCGTTCGGAAAGAATACCGATCAAGTCAGAGGCTTTAGCCAAAGGCAAGATGTCGCCATCTTTCACTTCGGGCTGGCGAGGGTCGCCAGGGAAGATAAGAACAAACTTGTCACCCAAGGCGCCTTGTGTGCGAATTTCAACGGCAGATTCTTTGCGAATGCGCTTCAAATATTTTTCATCAATGCTCATGGTAACATCGAGTTTGTTTTCATCAGGCAAGAATGTTATATCTTGCACATTACCTACAGTTACACCGGAAAGCGAAACAACACTTCCGACCGCTAACCCTGTGACTTGTTCAAAGTGCGCGTGGATTTTAACGTACTTTCTGAAGATGGCTTTATCCGCACCCAAGAAAAAGATAGATCCCAAAATGCACAAGGTGCCGATCGCAAGATAGATTCCAATTTTAATTTGTGAACTGCCCTGTGATTCCATTACGCACTTTCTCCATTAATAAATTCAGTCATTGCGCCGGAAGGTTCGGCCTTGAGCTTGTCGATTGTATACTGTTCGCCGATTTTTCCATTCAGTAACAAAGCGACTTTATCGCAAACAGCATAAACAGTTGGCATATCATGGGTGACAAGAATCGAAGTCACGCCTTTTGCCTTCATCTTTAAAATAGATTCTTGGATTTTCTTTGTATTGTACGGATCCAGTCCCGCTGTTGGTTCATCATACAAAACCACTTGTGGATGCATCATCATTGATCGAGCCAGGCCCACGCGTTTTTGCATTCCGCCGGAAAGACTTCCCGGATAGAGCATTTCAGTAGAGGGATCGAGGCCGAACTCTTCGAGTTGTGCACGGATCTGCTCAGCAATTTCTTGTTCTGTGAATTTGAAATGCTCTCTGAGAGGATAAGCAAGATTTTCATAAACTGTCATCGAGTCAAACAAAGCGCCGCCTTGAAAGGCGTAGGCCACTTTCTTTCGAACGTCGATAAGTTGACGCTCATCTTTTGGAACGATGTCTTCGCCATCAATAATAATTTGGCCCGAGTCAGGCTTTTCTAACCCGACCAAACTGCGTAAGAGGACGCTCTTTCCTGTTCCTGATCCACCGATCAGTCCCAGGCATTCACCTTTTCGTACATAGAAGTTAACGCCATCGTGAACTTGTTTTTTGTCGAAAGATTTTTTGAAATCAATAACTTCGATAAAGCTTTGCTGTTTTTCATCGCTCATATCATTTTCTCCACAATCCAGAAGAGCTTTGAAAGGAAGAAGTCAGCGACCAGAATAAGAATGGAAGAGACCACCACCGCTTTTGTGGTAGCGATTCCCACTTCTTTCGTTCCGTTTTTGACAGTTAATCCAAAATAGCAAGATGGAATAGAAACGATCAAAGCGAAGAAAAAGCTTTTGGCAAAGCCAGAGAAGTAATCCGAAAGTGACGAAGTCGTAAGAACTTTTAAAAGATAAAAGCTGGGATCTAATTTCAGCTCTACAGCACCGATCAAAAGTCCGCCAGCATTTCCCACCACATTGGCAAAGGCCACCAAGATAGGAAGCACAATTAAAGTAGCCAACACGCGGGGAATAACAATTTTACGAATTGGCGAGGTGCCCAAGGCCCGAATCGCATCGATTTGCTGAGTAACGACCATACTGCCGATCTCACTGGCAAAACCAGCTCCGACACGGGCTGCAACCATCAAGCTTGTGAACATCGGACCCATTTCGCGCAAGATCGTGACAGCTAGAAGTTTTGGCACATACATTTTGCCGCCAAATTTTTCTAGACCTAAACCGAATTGCAGGGCCATAACCATGCCGACGCTGACGGAGGTGATAACTACTAAGGGTGTAGAACGTACGCCTACTTGATAGATCTGTTCGCCTAAAAGTTTCCAGTACAAGCGAGTCGTAAAAAACTCTTTGAAGATTTCCCGTGATAGCATCCCGATGCCGCCTAAAAAGTGCAGCATTTCATAAATAAAGGGTGCTAAGGGCAGAGCCATCAAATTCATTATTGGGCCTTAAAATCTACTTTGAATTTTTCAAAGGTATTGAGTTCCACAGGAAAATTCTTTTGCAATCCACCATAGGTCATCGTGTAAGTGCAGCCATTTTTCTTAAAGATCAACAGAGCCATTTGTACTGGTACGCCGTCGAGTTCGCCTTTAGAAATACTTTGGCGGGCTTCGCGGCCGTTATAGACTAAAGTTTCAGAGCTGATTGTTTGCAGCTTGTTCATCGCGCTTAAAGATTCAGTCTCGATGGCTTGTAAGCTGAGGTCGCCGGGACCTCCACATTCGGAAAGATATGAAATAGTGTTACCTGTTTTAGTACTCAACCAAGCACGGTCGGCATTGACTGCTTTGATTTTTTCAAAGGGATCTTTGGGTTCGGAAAGCTGCACATCCTTTGCGGGCGTGACTTTTCCCCCAGGCAGCTGAACGGAAACGCAGCCGCTGTAAAATACGCAGAACAGTAAGCCGAGCTTTAAACTCTTGATGCAAAATCTTAGATGGTTTTTCATAGCACCTATCTATCGGAATTTTCTCTCTATTAATTCAGTCTTCTTGATTCATTCTATACGAAACAGGACTTAGGTCTCTGTCAGCTCTTTGTCAGGCCTGACAAAGATTCTATGAAACTTTTTGCCCATCTTGAACATATTTGCCAATAGACCTTTGAAAGGGGTGGCATTAACTGTGCATTGGCATTGTGAAGGGAAAAGGGGTTCAAGGAGTGAACACTTTACGTAATGTTCTTGTGGCAGGATGCCTGATCTTTAGTCTAGTTCCAGCAATGGCGGCGTCCGTCAGTGGTGCGATCAATTTTCAAGGTGACACTGTTCATCTTGAATTATCAGGCCAACAAAATTGGGATTACGACGTAAAACGCAGCGAAAGCAAAGGCAAAACTGTCGTGGAAATGACGGTCCCTGCTCTTGATGATAGCACCGTCCAAGCTTTGAATAATTTTAAAAGTGATATGGTGACGCAAGTCCAAGTGGATCGTAAAGGTCCAGATGGTAAGTACCTTGTATACTTCACGTTATCTGGTGCGAGCATCGACACCTTCGATTATTTGACAGATCAGCCGTCCCGTTTGATCGTCGACTTCTATGTAAATCCAAGTGCCAAAGGTGATAAAAAAGCAGTCGCAAAAAAAGAACAAACTGAAAAACCCGCTGCAGCAAGGCCTGCGAAAGCATTGGCTAAAAACAAAACTGACAAAACCAGAACGCCAGCGACAGCGGATGCTTTAGTTATTGCGAATCAAGGTGCTGCAGTTGCAATCAATGATGTCTCTGCGCAAAGAGGTGTTTTTGATGGTGGCGATCCAAACTATGAGCGCTTCTCAATCAAACCTTACGATATCAAAGAAGAGTCAGTCATTCGTTCCAAAGATAACTATTATATTTCTTTCCCGATGCTTGAGACTCCGGTTTCCTACTGGGAAAAGCTAAAAACGACGCCAACAATCTATGAGATTGCTCCAAAACCAACGGACGAAAATAAGCAAGCTCGCCTTCTTTTGACTCTATTTGAAAAGCAAAGATATGCGGTTTATCTAAAAACTGTTCAGTGGTTCAAAGAAAAATATCCAACATCTCAGTACAATGAAATTATCGACTTCATGACAGCAGATGTGCATTTGGCATTGTCACAAGAGCCAGATCACACAAAAAGCTATGAAGACGCTATTCAGAAATACAAAGAGGCAGTAGCGAAATATCCGACATCGCCATTGGCTGAGCGAACTTCTTTGAAGATTGGATATTTGGCTCTAGAACGTGGTGATAATTTAGGTGCACTTCGTCTTTTCAATGAACACATCGCCAATAAAAACTTTGGTGGTAAAGAGTCATTGTCTAAGGACCTGGCACGTATGGGTTCCGGACTTGCTTATATGAAATTAAATCGTTGGGAAGATGCGATTTCTCAATATGAAGATATTGAGAAAAATTCTGCTCATCGTGATCTTAAAGTTGAGGCGGCATATCGTCGCGGCGACGTTTGGATTAAGGCCAAGAACTATGCTAAAGCAACTAACGAATATCAAAATTCATTGAAGAAATATCCTGAAGGTCAGGCTTTCTTTCCGAATGCTTATTACAATCAAGCAGAGTCTTTGTTCGGAATGCAAAAGTATCCCCAAAGCTTGGATTTGTATCGTGAGTTCGTAAAGAAATTCCCGTCTAACGATCACGCGCCATTTGCGATGACTCGCATGGGTGAGTTGCTAGAGATTTTAGGTGCAGATAAGTCTCGAGTGATGGGTGCCTACTTGGAAACTTATTTCCGTTACGGCGAAAATCCAAGTGCAGTCATCTCGCGTCTTCGTTTGTTGTCAGCTCGCATGAAGGGCATGAAACCGAAAGAGACTGATAATGCCGTAAAAGAAATCATGTCTTTGGCAAAAAAAGTGGATTTGCCTAACATGGAACAATTCGCGACAGTTATGGTGGCGGACGGATACACACAACGTGGTGAGTTTGATAAATCCGTCGCTTTGTTGTCGAAGTATTATAAAGAACATCCAACGAATGTTGATGTGCCTTTGATGACTCAAAGGATTGTGGCGAATATTAATAACAAGTTAGAGTCTCAGGTCGACGATGGAAATTTCATCGGAGCTTTGAAAACTCACAATCAATATTCTGACAGCTGGTTGAAGAACTCGAAACGTCTGGATACTAAATTCAATGTCGGCCGTGCTTTTGAAATGGCCGGAGTCCCAATTGAATCAGAGAGATATTATAAAGATGTCTTGAATAGAGTTTACTCTATTCGCGGAACTCCAGAGGCGAAAGAGATTAATGTTAAAGAAAGAGTTCCCTCTGAAGACGAGTTGAATTTGCGCCTTTCTGCAGTTTCCACCAACGAACAGAAATACAATCAGGCTTATGAATATCTTAAGAATGTGAAGTCTCCGGAAAAATTATCTGAACTGGAACAAATTGAACGCGTGAATATCGCAGTTCGTCTTCTTGAAAGACGCGGCGATACGGATTCAGCAGTTCGTTACTTGGGAGAATTGCTTCGCACTTGGAAAGGTCAGCCGGAGCTTGTGGCAGAACCTTATTTGAAACTGGCAGAATTGCAAATCAAGCAAGGGAAAAAAGACGAAGCTCTTCAGGCTTTGGGTATGATTGATAAATTGGCGAAAGATTCAGATCATGTGTCGCCGACAATTCATGCGAAGGCTCTAGAGTCCATGGGTGACATTTATTTGGCAAAAAGTTCGAAAGACCAAGCCATCGCTGCTTACCAAGCACTTCTTGAAAAATACGAGCAGACGCGTCCTTTGTCGTCGATCCGTTATAAGTTAGGCCAAATTTATTTCAAACGCGGTGATATGCAACTTGCCGCTGAAACATGGAATGAATTTAAAGGAGAGAAAAGCGGTTTCTGGAAAAATTTAGCCCAGGAACAACTGAAGAACTCTGAATGGCGCGATGGTTATAAGAAATATATTAAACGTATCCCAGCAATGTCGGAAAAAGAAAGCAAGTAGGAGAGTGGATGTCGTACTTTGATTTTGATGCTTTACACATCGAAGACAGAAAAATGAACGAGGCGAAACAGTTGAGTCTGCAATTGGCTCCGACTCAAGCCAGTCTTCTGATCGTTGGTGATGCTGGCGTGGGTAAAACAAGTTTGGCTCGTTACATCTATACAAAAAGTCGTTCTCCGCGCCTTTATGTTTTAGAGTGTAGAAATCCAGGTGGCTTTGACTTTTCTAGAGTCGATGGTGGCACTTTGATGATTGAAGATTTGGATTGCGCTTCCGCGGCAGTTCAAACTGAGCTGATGAAATTGGCTGAGCGTACAGATGGAACGAAACCTCGTTTTATCTCGACATCTCGTCGTGATTTGCGTGCGATGGTAAAGCAGGATCAATTCCGTCAGGATTTATTTTATAAAGTGGCGGTTGTGCACTTGGAACTTCCGCGTTTGGAAGATCGTTCCGTGGACTTCCAAAATATTGTGAATTTTATTTTGGAAGTTTCCCAGATCATGCACGGAAAGAGTGGCTTGCACTTCGCGGCAGATGCTTACTCCCGCTTAAATTCTTGGAACTGGCCGGGAAATATCCGCGAACTTGAAAATGTTATTGAGCGTTCCGTGGTCCTTGCAAAAAATTCAACGATTGGCCCTGAATCTATTCAATTTGAGGCCGTTGCTGAAGATATGTCAGTGGATTTTGCCCCTGGGATGTCCCTTTCTGAGGTCGAGAAGCGTCTTATTTTACAGACCTTGGAACTGACGGCGCAGAATCGCACCCGTGCAGCTCAAATGTTGGGAATTAGTATCAGAACTCTGAGAAATAAACTCAATGAATACAAGGAGAGTGTCGTATGAGCGCAGACCTTTTCGACAAAACCACGAACGCCTTAGCGACTTCAATGCGCATGAGGCAGCTTCGTAACAATGTGACGTCATCAAACATCGCGAATGCAGAGACTCCTGGATACCACGCGAAGAAGATGGATTTCGAAGAAGCTTTGGGACGAGCTCTTGATATGGATGGTGCAAACTCACTAAGCACAAGCAGCAAAGACCATTTTGCTGTAGGTGGTGTTTCCGTGGCAAAAACCCGTCCAGATATTTATGAAAATCCAGAAGGCGCAGTGAATAACGACGGCAATACCGTAGATCTTGAGAAAGAGATGTCGGCTTTGTCAGAGAATGCGATTATGTACAAAACCGCGCTTCAATTGATCAATAAAAAGATGGCGGCACTTAAGTACGCTGCGGGTGACGGTCGATAGGCTTACACTCCGACTTTGTCGGAGTAGCTTCTAATCCGAAGTGCAAGGAAGCACGTCGGAGAGATGAACGATAGACTTTAATACTCCGACGGAGTCGGAGTGCAGACAGGAGCCAAGGATGGCTGATTTTTTAACAGGTATGAGAATTTCTAGCAGTGGTATGGCGGCGCAAAGAATGCGCATGAATACCATTGCCAGCAATATCGCAAATATCAATACCACTCAAACTCCTGAGGGTGGCCCTTATCGCAGAAAAGACGTGGTCTTTGAAGCGATGCCTGACGCCAAAAATTTTGGCGAAATCGTCTCTGGCACTGATCCGCACGGGAACATGCAACGGGTCCAGGTCAGCGATGTTATTTCGGATCGCAAAGCGCCGTTGCTAAAGTATGAACCAGATCATCCGGATGCAAATCCAGATGGTTACGTGGCTTATCCTAATATCAACCTCATGGAAGAGATGACCAATATGATACAGTCGTCGCGTTCTTACGAGGCAAATGTCTCTGCATTGCAGGCGTCAAAAGATATGGCCATGAGTGCTTTGGAGATAGGAAGATAGTTCCTGGACCAGGCTAAAAAAGCAGGAATTTTAACAACGTTTAGATTACTATTTTATAAGGGAGAGGTGAAGCCATGGAGGGTTTTACGGTATCAAATGCCAATAGATTTCTCGACACTGGAAGCATACGTGATTCCAAGTCTTTGTCCGTCGAGGGACCTTCATCAATTAGTTCTACATCAGATACTGGTAAGAGCTTCGCCGATACTTTGAAAGATGCTGTTAGTTCTGTGAATGAGTTGCAAAAGTCTTCTGACACTTTTGCTCAGAACGTTGCCACAGGAAAAACAGATGACGTCGCTGGAGCGATGATCGCCGCGGAACGCGCAGATATCGCTTTGAGAGTGATGGTCCAAGTACGTAACAAGATCATTGATGCGTACCAAGAAGTTATGAAAATGCAGGTTTAGTTATTTAGCGAATTCAATCGTACGGTGTCGTTGTTGTACATGGTTTTCTAGAGGGTTAAGAGGGGTTTCGTTTGAATAAGATTTTCGGTGGATTGGTTGTCCAGTTTCGCGAGTTCTTCAAAAATCTGGGTCCGACCAAGAGACTTTCAGTCATTGCGGTCACGGTCATTGCCCTAGTAGCTTTGAGCACGATGCTTTTCATGGCATCAGGCAAGGACTATGTAGCTCTGTTCACGAATATTCCCACGGAACAAGTTTCTACAATCGTAGCAAAGCTGAACGAAAAGAATATTCCATTCCAACTTCGTGACGGCGGTAAAACCGTCGCCATCCCTAAAGAACTTTTGGCTTCAACGCAAATGACTTTGATGGCAGAGATCGGTTCGCCAAAAATGGGTAACATCGGTCTAGAGCTTTTCGATAAACAAGATTTCGGCGTGAATTCTTACGCTCAAAAAATCAACTACCAAAGGGCCCTTCAAGGGGAGTTGATGAGAGCGATCAATACTTTGACAGCGGTCAAGCAGTCTAAAGTAATCTTGGCTCTTCCAGCTAAAAAGACCTTCCTTGAAGAAGGCGGATCTCCGTCAGCTTCAGTTGTTGTTGAACTTCATCAAGGTAAAGAGCTGAACGCGGATCAAGTACGTGGTATTCGTTATTTGGTCGCTAATGCCGTTGAAGGTATGGACCCAGATAAAGTAGCCGTTCTTGATGAGCGTGGTAAAGTTTTGACTCGTGCTTCTGATGGCTCTACGGGCGGCTCTAACGAACTGTTGGATCTTAAAGCGAAAGTCGAACGCGATCTTGAAGGTCGTATCGAAGATATTCTTTCAAAAGTTGTGGGTCATGCCAAAGTTGTAGCTAAAGTTGATGCAACTTTGAATCACAGAGTGATCTCTTCCGTTGAAGAGATGGTGGATCCAGATAAGACAGCGATCAAGTCTCAACAATCCGAAGAGGAATCTTTGGATGGCGCCAGAACAAATCCTTCAGGAGTTCCGGGTTCTCGTTCGAACATTCCGGGTGCTGAAGATAACAACGGTCAAGTTGGCTTCAAGCAAGACGTTAAAAAAGAGTTGAAAACAATCAACTACGAAGTTCCTAAAACAGTTCGTAACATCAAAGAAACAGCTGGTAACTTGGAACGCGTGAGTGTCGCCGTTGTTGTTGATGGCGTGGCCGTGACAACGACGAAAGCTGACGGAACTACAGAAACAAAATGGCAGCCTCGCTCTGCTGAAGAAGTAAAAAAATACGAAGACCTAGTTAAGAACGCAATTGGCTTTAAAGCTGAACGTGGCGATAGCGTTAAAATTGAAACAATCCAATTCCAGCCGGAAGATTTCTCTGAAGCAGAAAAGATCCTGACGACGCTTGAGCGTAAGAAGTTGATCCACGCTCTGTTCAAGTGGGCTTTGTTGGGATTCTCGTTGGCGCTATTCTTCTTCATCGTTGTTCGTCCATTCATGCAGTGGATCACAGACAGCTTCCAAGATTCTGTTGAGGAAATGCTTCCTCGTACCATTGAAGAACTTGAAGAATTGCAATCGGTCGATAGTACACTTCCTGGTATGTCTACAGCTCTTCCTGTTCTGCAGGAGTCTATTGATCCAGAGAAGGCCGAGAGTGAGTTGCTCAAAGATCGCATTATGGCCACTATGGGCCGCGACGAAGAAAAAGCTGCAAATGCCTTTGGTATGTGGCTTGTTAGGAAGGACGGCTAATGAAACTTCATAGAACCGAGAATATCGAGTATGAAAATCTAAAAGGTTTCGACAAAGCCGCAATCCTTATTAACTATTTGGGTCGCGACGCTGTTAAAGTTCTTTTACGCCGTATGGACGATGCTGACATTCGTAAGCTCATTAATCAAATGAGCAAATTGCGCGTGGTCCCTGTGCATGTTACGAAGCGTGTGCTTGAAGAGTTTTATGAAATGATCTCTGAGACAGAAGATTATATCTTTTCTGAAAGTATCTCTGCGAAAGATACAATCGTAGATGCACTTGGTGAAGAAAGAGCCCGCGGTATTCTTGGGGGCTTGAATATTACTTCAGGTGGTTCTCGTTCATTGGAATCATTGGAGATGGTCGATGCGAAATCATTGGCGACTTTCTTGGTGAATGAACATCCACAAACTGTCGCCGTGATCTTGGCCCATCTAGAGCCAGAGAAAAAGGGTGAGGTTTTGAAACGTCTTCCAGAAGTCCTTCAAGCCGAAGTGGTTCTGCGTATGGCGAATCTTGAGCACGTGGATCCTGAGCTTATTGCTGAGATTGACCGTGTTCTTAAAACTCAACTATCAAATACAGCGACTGTCGAACAAGCGGCGCTTGGTGGAGTTCATCCTGTGGCTGAGATGCTCAACGTTATGGACAAGAACACAGAGACTGCAATCATGTCGCGCTTGGAAGAGAAAGATCCTCTTTTGGCGGAAGAGATTCGCAAACTTATGTTCGTATTCGACGACATCGTCAAAATCGACGATCGTGGGATTCAAACTCTTCTCAAAGAAGTTCCGAACGACAAGCTTCTTCTTGCTCTCAAAACTTCGAGCGAAGAGATTCGTGTTAAAGTCTTCAAAAATATCTCCGCACGTGCGGCCGAGATGTTGCGCGAAGACTTGTCGAACATGGGACCATCTCGTTTGTCAGACGTCGAGTCGGCACAACAAGAGATCGTCAATGCGGCTCGTCGCTTAGAGGCAGAAGGCAAAATCCTAATTGCAAGAGGCGGTTCAGAAGATGCCATGGTCTAATAGTGGTTCTAGCACTAAGAATGGTGGCCAAATCCGTAAGGCAAAGTCGATCCTTTCTAAGGAGTTGGCTGATGAGTCCGTATTGGATTTTGTCCCGATGCGCTTTGATCTGGGAACTCCAGATCAAGCCATGCAGTACATTAATGAAAAACAACGTGGTTCTGATTTCCGCATGAACGATGCCGTTCGAGTGCAAACAGGCGTTGATCAGGTTGAAAAAGTAAACGAAGAAGAAAAAGTTGAGGCCGCAGCCCTTGAAAAGCTTAAAGAGATTCAAGAGCAAGCTTATCAGCAGGCCTATGAGTTGGGTCTTGAAGAAGGTCGTAAAGAAGCCTTTGAAAGAGTCTCTGCTGAAATTGCAGAGCGTATGAATACATTGGATCAACTTCTTTTGGGTGTTAAAGAGCTTAAAACTCAAATGGTGGCTTTCAATGAAACTCATTTGATGAAGTTGGTTTTCCAAATGGCGGCTCGTATCGCTAAGACTCAGCTTGAGGGCAATAACGAGGCGATGGTGCAAATCCTTCGCGACTCTGTTGCCTTGGCACAAGATGAAGAAGAAATCACCGTGCATGTTTCTCAATCGCAATTCGAGTTCCTGGAAGAGTTGAAAAAAGAAACCAGTCGTGAATTTGAGTTTACAAAAAAGATCCGCTTTGAGCCCCATGCAGATGTTAATGATGGTGGTTGTATCGTGGAAACAAACTACGGTGAAGTCGATGCTCGTGTTGAACAACGTGTTCAGCAATTGTGGGCAACTCTTTCCGAAAACATGCCTAAGGTAAAACCTAGGATTGCAGTCTAATGAACGAATTTGAAATCAATCTGGATAAGTATTCTGACGTTATCGACACAGTCCACTTGACCCGTGATAGCGGTAAGGTCACTGAAGTAAACGGAATGCTTATCAAAGGTTACCTTCCAGGCGCTAGCGTTGGCAGTATTGTGCAAATCGCTCCGGCCGGGATGGAAAAGACGTTCTTAGCAGAAGTTGTTGGTTTTAAAGACAAGCATGTTCTGATGATGGCCCTCAATGATATGAGAGGCGTTGCCTTAGGTTCCAAGATTATTTTATCTCGTCAAATTGCCACTGTCAGAGCCGGCGATGAGCTTTTAGGCCGCGTGGTTGATGGTTTAGGTCGTCCCTTAGATGATAAGGGTGAAGTCGAAAATTTCCGCGAAATTCCACTTTATAGCGAAGTCAGAAATCCAATGGCCCGTAGGCCTATTAGAGAGCCTATTGATTTAGGGATCCGAGCTATTAACGGTGCATTAACCGCTGGTCTAGGTCAGCGTGTCGCAATTATGGCGGGTTCTGGTGTGGGCAAGTCCGTTCTTTTGGGGATGATGGCTCGTAACACCAATGCCGACGTGAACGTAATTGCCATGATCGGTGAACGGGGCCGTGAGGTTCGCGAGTTTATCGAGCATGATTTGGGCCCGGCAGGTATGGCCCGCTCTGTGGTGGTGTGTGTGACCAGTGATCAAAGTCCCTTACTGAGAATGCGTGGAGCCTACGTCGCAACAGCGATGGCAGAGTACTTCTGTTCTCAAGGTAAGAACGTTCTTTTGATGATGGATTCTGTCACGCGTTTTGCCATGGCTCAACGTGAAATCGGTTTGAGCACCGGCGAGCCACCTTCTCAAAAAGGATATACACCCAGTGTATTCGCAACTTTGCCAAAGTTGTTAGAACGTGCGGGCTCATTCGAAGGCGAAGGCAGTATCACAGGTTTCTACACCACTCTGGTAGAGGGTGATGATATGAATGATCCGATCGGGGACTCTGTACGTTCCATCGTGGACGGACATATTGTTTTGAGTCGTGCTTTGGCTCAACGTGGTCACTTCCCAGCCATCGACGTTATGCAAAGTGCAAGTCGTGTTATGAAAGCCGTTTCTTCCACAGAGCATGTCAGACTGGCACAAAAACTTCGTGAAACACTGGCTGTTTATAAAGATGCAGAGGACTTGATTAATATCGGTGCTTACAAACCCGGTTCAAATCCAAAAATTGATAAAGCTGTAAAAGTGATTGATCAGGTGAACGACTTCTTAAAGCAAAAAGTCGAAGATCCAACGAACTTCAATAGTACAGTCAGAATGATGCAGCAAATTTTAATAAACGCTTAGACAGCAATCTAAGCACAAAGTTCAGAGCAGGACGCGATGAACGGAGTAACTCTTGAAATTTAAGTTTCCTCTGCAAAAAGTTTTAGAACATCGGAAGATCAAGGAGAACCTTGCTCAGAAGGACTTCCAAGAGGTCGTGATGCAGCTCAATGAGCAGCAGGCCTTGCTTGATAAAATGTATCAAGATGTTCAGGGCGCTCACAATCGCGCTGGCGAGCTTTCTCAAATGGGCGGGGCCCAAGGTCCAGCTCTTTCTCAGATCCATGAATATCTTAAAGGTCAGAAAATCCGTATTGCTTATCAAGTCGTCAAGGTGCAAGAGATCGAGAAATTGGTCGAGGCCAAGAGAGAGCTTTTGCGACAAGCCGCTCTAGAATATAAAATAATGGAGAAGATGCGGGAAAATAAGTTCGAAGCTTATAAAGCTGAGCGTATTTCCCAAGATCAGAAGGAAATGGATGAGCAGGCAATCCTGCGCTTTAAAGTGAAGGAATCTTGAGTCGATGAAAAGCGGATATGATCAATTCTTTAAAAATGCTCGCAAAGTCGCCGACGAAAATGGCCCTGGGAAAGTTGGAATGAAGTTCCACAAGAGTCCCTCTGTACCACGTCTGCAACTTGATCTGGCATCTGAAGATATTGAACAACAAATTCGCCGTCGCATGAAGATGACCGCTCCGAAAAAGAAAAAGAAAAGAACTTCTGTGCCTTGGAAAATGATGGGTGTTTCATTCATCGGTCTTCTTTTGGCTTTGTGGGGATTTCAAAATCACGAAGAAGTTGAACGCATCGTTAAACGTGTTGAATTCCAAATGACGGGCGAAGCAGTTGCTGAAAACACAGCGACAAAGCCTGCCGCTCCAGCTGCTGCAGATAAAAATGCAGATGCTAAAGAAGAAAGTCGCGCCTTGGCTTCAGAACAAAAAACTTCTGCGAACATGACAGCGGAAGATCTTGATCATTTGACGAAACTCAATGATCGCAAAAAAGAATTAGATGCCCGCGAAGAAGAACTCAGCCGCCAAGAAGCAGAGTTGCAAACGCAAAAAATAGAATTGGATAAGCGCTTGAAAGAGCTTGAAGAGATGAGAGGTAAGATTTCATCCATGCTCGAAGAACGTGTCAAAGTGGACGACCAGAAAATCGATACTTTGGTACAGATGTACTCCAATATGAAGGCTCCCCAAGCGGCCAAAGTCTTTGAGACGATGGACGAGGATTTGGTGGTTGAGCTACTTGGTCGTATGAAAAAGAAAAATGCTGCTGATATCATGAATTTATTGAAGCCTGAAAAAGCTCAGATCATTTCTGAGAAATATGCGGGTTATAAACGTCGCTAGTTAGGTGAAGGCGCAAGCCCGCTGAAGCTGAAAGCGAAAGAGGGAGGAAGTTTGTTAGCAAATATAGTCGGCCCCCCAATGGTGGGTGCGACCGATTTGAGGTCTTCGCCGGATAAGGCGATAGAGAAAAACCTCAAAGGTTCCAGCTCCGATTCTTCATTCGGAAAAGCGCTGCAAGATAAGATATCTTTAGGTGCTCAGAAAGAAGTGAAAGAATCACCACGGCAGGAAGTCAGAGCAAAGGATTCGAAAGAATCAGATCCTTCAAAAAAAGGAGATAAAGCTCGAGGACCTGACGAAAAAGTGGAACAAAAGGTTGCGAAGCCAGATGGGACTTTAAAGAAAAAGTCGGCAAATCGACAACAGGCCATTAAAGAATTCATGGACTCCTTCGAGAGTGAATTTGAGATCCCTCCCACGCGACTCGTGGAAGCGATGGCCCAGCTGGACGACAGCCAACTTAAAGATTCCCCAGAAGCAACAGCAGATGCTGTGATTGATAAATTGGGTATTGATGATGCCCAAGCTGATAAAGCTCGTGCCATGTACACTGCTTTATTAACTCAATTACAACAGGCACCGCAGACTCCAAAAGCTCCACCAGAAATGGCGGCGGGCGTTGGCATGTCTTCTCCGCAGAACATGCAAATACGTGTGGCGGCGGCTCAGGAAAAACAAAACGCGTTGGGAAGCTCACTAGAGTCTCTTAATAAAAAGTTTTGGACGAATCCTGATACCGATGCGGCTAAATCTGCAATGCCTACTCTTGATGGCAACTTGGCACAAAGAATTTCTATGGAAGGTGCAGACGACGGTATGGATACGCCGGACTTTGCAGATGCTTCTGTAGATTCAGAGGCTTCAGGTGCTGGTGGTCCTCAGACCTCACAGGCGAAAATGCCAGAATTGCCTCCGCATTTGCAAGGTCAGATGAAGGATGTGATGTCACCGGCTCTTCTTGCTGCATTGGCAGCGAAAAGAGCAGCAGTTGCACAACAAGCAGCCGCAGCAGGTGGTGAAGCGGAAGAGGCTCCTGAATTGAACGATGAGTTTATGCAGGCCATGGAATCTCCTCGCATGGAGAAACCAATGCAACAAGGCCCGCAAATGAACAACGTTCAGGGAAAGGCCGCAGCTCAAGAGTTTTTCCAGCAACAACAAAATGAATCCCAAGGTCAGTCTTTGATGCAAAACTCAAAAGAGTTCATGCAACAGGGCATGGGCCAAGGCAAAGAAGCAGCCAAAGACAAATTGACGGCTAAATCTGCAGAATTCAAATCCACAATGACGGGATTGGAAGGACTTCAAGCGCAGCCTCTTAAAGGTGAAGCTTTGAAATTCGATCCGATGAAGCCAATGGCACAGGTTGCCCCGGGACAAGTCGCTGGAGAAAAGAATGAAGCAGCTGTGAAGCAGTTGATGAATCAAGCTCAATACTTGATTAAAAATGGCGGCGGCGAAGTGAAAGTTGAAATGACCCCAGAGGGCATGGGAACGATTCACCTCAAAGTCATGCTTCAAGACGGCAAAGTGAACATGCAGATGTCGGCGGATACTCAGGAAGCTAAGAAGACTATTGAGTCTAGTCTAGCTGAACTGAAAACCAGTCTTGCTGCTCACAAGCTATCAATGGAAAATGTAAAGGTTGATGTGGTTAATTCTACGTCGACGGATACTGCGACCCAAAATCAGCCGAACATGAATGGACAAGGTCAAAACAAGGAAGCTCGTCAGTTCTGGAACCAATTTAACGATAACTTTGGTAACCAGGGACGTCGGGAATCTTATGGCGAATTCCAAAACATCAAAGGCTATGCAGGAAAAGGTCGCGATCCATTGCAACCGATTGACACAGCGGGAGAGAAAACGGCTTCACGTTCTGTTGAAGGTAAAGGCAGCGGCTTGAATTTAGTTGCTTAAGCCTTTGGCTTAAAGTGTGGCTTAGATTGCTTGCGCTCCGACTTCGTCGGAGTAGAGCTTGAAGTAGTGAATTTACACTCTAGCTAGGATTGTTAGAGGATGACTTGCACTCCGACGTTGTCGGAGTAGAGGAGAATGACATGACAATGGTGAACGCTAAATTGGGAGTGAACGCATTCGGCGCGACGCAAACGAAAGCCGAAAGTTCGAACACAATGGTTAATACTATGAGTGCCCAAGATAAAGCTAAAACCGGGGAAGAGGATGTTGGCTCGGTAGCCAATAAGCTTGCGGATCCTAATTGGACTGATCCTTCTAAAAAAGTTCGTGCTGTCGGTAATCCAAGTTTGGATAAAGATGCTTTCTTCAAACTGATGCTTGCGCAAATGAAAAATCAAGATCCTACAAATCCAATGAAGAGTCATGAGATGGCTGCGCAGCTTGCGAACTTCTCGTCTCTCGAGCAAATGCAGAACATGAATAAAACACTTGAGGAATTGAAGAACGCACAAAAGCCTTCAGAAAATTTCCAAGCGTTGAATCTTATCGGAAAAGCAGTTGCAGGGGATTCATCAAAAGTTGTGCGCGGTGTGAATGATAAAGATCATGACTTCCGTTTCTCTTTACCAATGGAAGCAAGCGAAGTTTCTGTGAAGGTGCGTGATGCTGACGGTACAATCGTTCGCTCATACAACTTGAAAGGTTTGAAACCTGGAGAAAATAAACTTGCGTGGAATGGTGAAGATGAAAGAGGAATGAAAGCTCCTGCTGGAGAATATCAATTCATCGCTGAGGCACATACTGCTGACGGAAAAAAGATGGGAATTAAAACTGACTTCGACGGAGTGATCACAGGCGTGAGCTACTCTCCTGAAGGCCCTGTCTTGAACGTAGGAAATCAGGCGATTCGTTTCCGTGATGTAAAAAAGATCACAGACCCACGTCTTATGAGAAACGACCAGAATGTAAATGATGTTACTAACCTAGACTTGAAAAAGGATGATGTCACAGGACAAACTAAAAAAGAGGGGAACGTAGAGTCACAAAAGACTTCCACTGCTCCGGCTCCTGTTGCAAAATCTAAGATCATGGACACTGTGGGTTTATCCCGCGACATGATGGAAAAGATCGCTAAGGAGACGATAAAGTAAGATGGTTGACTTAAAGAAGATACAGACACTCGATCAACTCATCCCGCAGCAACCAGGTAAGGTGAAGCCACCAGCCCTGGATGGAACGGGACCCTCCTTCAAGGAGACTCTCGACAATGTCGGCGGCGTAAAGCCGCAGAACATTGGCCAAGTAAATGGCCAGTTGAGTCCTCAAGGCTTGGTCAAGCCTGCAGATGGAGTAAAGTTTTCGAATCACGCAATTGAGCGGATGAAAACTCGGGGCATTAGTTACAGCCCAGAGGATATCACGAAGCTGAGTGATGCGATTTCGAGAGCGGCGGCGAAAGGTTCCAAGGATTCATTAGTGTTAATGAATGACTCGGCACTGATCGTTAGCGTGAAGAATAACACTGTGGTGACAGTGATGGACAAGAATGCATTGAAAGAGAATGTGTTCACGAACATCGACAGCACGGTAGTACTCTAAGACACGCTGAACTCACTGAAGCTGTCCTGAAGAGACAGATAAGTGAAAAAGGATCCTCCTTCGCTCATGAATGAGCTACGGCGGATTGCTTCGCAAAAATTAAATAATTGGGCTGGTCCTCGCAGAGGAGGCCCTCCAAACGACGGATTCCGATTGAAGACGTCAACGACATGGAGGTCACATGGGTATTCTTTCTTCATTGTACACGGGTGTGTCTGGTATGACTGCTCAGGGCGAAGCCCTTGGAGTAATCGGTGATAATATCGCCAATGCCAACACTATCGGTTTCAAGGCAAGCCGCGCAGAATTCCAAGACATTATCTCTAAAAACTTAAAAGGTATCCTTGGTGGTAACCAAATCGGTCGCGGTGTGAAGATCGGTGCTGTTAATCCAATTCTTTCTCAAGGTAACGTTGATGCGACTGAAAAAGTAACTGACCTAGCTATCTCTGGTGACGGTTACTTCAAAGTTAAAGGTTCTGATGGTGAATCTTACACTCGTGATGGTTCATTCCATTTCGACCGCGAAGGTTACCTAGTAACTAATGACAATCAAAAAGTTCAAGGCTTCTCTACAGACGAAAAAGGTAACATCCTTAATAAAATGTCTGATATCAAGTTCCCACGCGCTTTGATCCCAGCGAAGGCTACCAAAGAAGTGAAAATGGATTTGAACTTGGATTCTCGTATGGAAGCAACGAAGAAATTCGATGTTAAAGATCCATATTCAACTTCTCACTACTCAACTGGTGCAGAGATCTACGATTCTCAAGGTAACAAACATTTGCTTAGCGTGTTCTTCAATAAGACGGCTGATAGACAATGGGAATACAAAGGCCTTGTGGACGGTAAAGAAGTTTCTGGTGGTACTGATGGCGTTATGTCTGAAGTATGTTCTGGTAAATTGGAATTCACTGTTGACGGTAAACTTGACAGCCAACAAATGACTTCTGCTAACTTCAACTTCAAAGGTGGCGCTCTTCAAGGCCAAGATATCAAATTGAACTTCGGTGACGCTATTAAAGATGGCGGTAAAGGTTTGGACGGTACTAAACAGTACGGTAAAAACTCGGACCTTATCTCTTGGCATCAAGACGGAGCAGCTGCAGGTACGATCACTAGCTTGTCATTCAATGACGAAGGTATCTTGACTGCGGTTTACTCTAACGGACAAGCGCAAGACTTGGCGCAGATCGCTCTAGCTAAGTTCGAAAATCCAGAAGCTATGTTCAAGGTTGGTAACAATCGTTTGAAAGAATCTAGAGATTCTGGAACTGCTTCAGTAGGTGCTCCAGGCGCAGCTGGCCGTGGTAAATTGTTCGCGAAATCTCTTGAGAGATCTACAGTGGATCTAGCAACTGAATTCGTAAACATGATTCAAAATCAACGTGGTTTCCAAGCCAATGCGAAGACAATAACGACAACAGATGAACTTCTTAATGAAGTGATCCAGTTGAAACGTTAATCTGAGTCTTAACTACTCCGACTCGTCGGGGTAGTTTGAATAGCTAATTATTTTTTAAGCTCTGGCATTGCCAGAGTGACAAGGTTCTTGCGGCTCCGCCGCGAGGACTTTGATAGAATCTTAAATTTGACCCGACCTAAACCATGTCTTTAAACATGGCTTTCTGACCCGAAGCCTGTTTTTTTATGTATTTTATCACGTCTGAAAGCCACCCTGGCGACCCCAAAATTGCCACGACCGCATTTTTTTATTTTTGGCAATAGTGTTTCGTATTGATTCTGATTTCTTCTTCGCAATCTTCACTCTAGAGCGATTAAATGTCTGTAATAATGGGGGAATCATTAATATTCGGGCTTTTGTTTAGAAACAAAGCTGATATAAACTGTGCCCAGATTTAACCAATCAGTAACAAAGGTGACTCTCGATGAGATGCTTAGTAGTTGAAGACGATAACGAAATTGCAACGATCGTGAAACAAGGCTTAGGGGAATTAGAGGGGGACGTTGAAGTTGAATCAAACGGACGTCGTGCCTACGAAAGAGCTCTAACAAATCATTATGACATTATTGTCCTGGATTTAATGTTACCAGAGATGGACGGGTACACTTTCGCAAAATCATTGCGTGAAAAAGAAGTGAACACTCCGATCCTGATCTTGAGTGCCTTGCGTGAATTGGATGACCGCCTTAAAGGTTTGAGCATGGGTGGCGATGACTACCTGACAAAACCTTTCGCGATGGCTGAGCTTCAAATTCGCGTAAAGAACCTTTTGAAGCGTGCCCAAAAAGCTTCAGAAGTAACTCAGCTAATTTTCCAAGATTTAAAATTAAACCGTTTGAATCGCGACGTGGTTCGTGCGGGAAGAAAGCTAGATCTTCAAGAAAGAGAATTTGTTCTATTGGATCTCTTCATGAGCAATCCAAACAAAATCATCGGTAAACAAACTATACTGAAAGAAGTTTGGAATTATGATTTTGATCCACAAACAAATGTGGTAGACGTATTGGTATGCCGTTTAAGAAACAAATTGGAAAAAGATTTCCCTACACGCCTAATCTATACAGTCAGAGGTGTAGGCTATGTTCTTAAGTCGTCTTAAACCGACGCTCTTTCGAATCAGCACTAAGTTAACCTTTGCGTATTCCTTGGTGCTGATCCTTAGCTCGACCCTGATTTTTAGTTATTTATATTTTCAAATTACACACGCTCTTCAAGATCAAGAGCGTGTGATTCTTCAAAGTAAACTCGAAGAATATAGCAACCGCATCGAGATTCGTGGTCTTAAAGACTTCAGCGAATACTTCATGTACGTCCCGAACTACGATCGTGATGCGGCTCTGCTGATTGGTGTCTTTTCCGCAAAAGACGAAACCATGTTTTTCCACGAGCCTTTTCCTAGTTTCAAAGTAAATATGGATCTTCTCAAAACCGAGCTGGCCCAGCATCGTGGTCGCAGCTTCGATTTCTCATTACCAGAGCTTACCGGGAATGAGGCTGTTCTTATCTTAGGCCGTACTTTGAAAGATGGCAGCCGCTTGGTGGTAGCAAAAAGTACTGAAGGCCTGGGCATTCAATTAAGAAATCTACAAAAAATCTTCTGGTGGTCTTTGGTTCCAGTCGCCTTGATCGGCTTCTTAGGCGGACTGTTCTTGTCTAATTCAACGTTAAGTCCCGTTCGTGAGGTTATCAACTCGATGAAGAAGATCGAAGCAGGGGCCTTCTCAACCCGTGTGCCTCTTGGAAACAATGAAGATGAATTAGAAGAACTAAAGGTTCTTTTTAACAAGATGCTCGATAAGATCGAAAATCTTGTTAATGGTCTGCGCGAAGCCTTTGATCATTTGGCCCATGATATTCGTACTCCAGTAACTCGTTTGCGTGGCCGGGCAGAGATTGCACTGACAAATGAAGGTGACGTAGAGTCTTATCGTGAAGCTTTGCAAAGTTGCTTTGAAAATTCAGATAAAATTTTGAACTTCTTGCAGGTTCTGACTGACATCACTGAGGCTGAAAATCGCAGCCGTAAGCTAAGACTAGAAAAGAAATATGTCAGTGAGCTGGTCAGCGAGATGATGAGTCTGTATGAGATGGCCTTCGAGGAAAAAGATATTCAAGTTGTGCAAAAACTAGATACCCATGACTGGGCGATGGTTGATTCGCGTCTGATCAGTCGAGTGATCGCCAATCTTTTAGATAATGCACACAAATACACGCCTGCTGGCGGGACTGTGACAATTGAAACCATCAATCAAACTGAAAATGTCGTGCTGCGCGTGACTGATACAGGTCCCGGTATTGCCGCTGATGAGCATGCTTTGATTTGGCAAAAACTTTATCGCATTGATAAATCACGTTCTGAATATGGAATGGGATTGGGGCTTACTTTCGTAAAAGCTGTAGTCGAAGCCCACGACGGAAAAGTGTCAATTCGCTCGCCGGTCAAAGATGGCCACGGCACCGAATTCGAAGTCATCCTTGAAAAAATGGCCTAGGACAATTTTAAATTCCCAGATAGCTCTTGCGGACTTCATCGTTATTGAGGAGGTTCGCTGCAGAGTCTTGCATGACGATCTTTCCCGTTTCCAGAACATAAGCTCTGTGGGAAATTTTTAAAGCCATGCGAGCATTTTGCTCAACCAAAAGGATGGTCATTCCTTCGTGATTTAGTTTCTTCACGATTTCAAAAATCTGAGCAACGATCAGCGGTGCTAAACCCAACGAAGGTTCATCTAGAAGTAAGATTTTCGGCTTCGACATCAGGGCTCTGCTGATTGCCAGCATCTGTTGCTCGCCGCCTGACATAGTTCCCGCCATTTGCCACAGGCGCTCTTTAAGACGAGGGAAAAGCTCGAGACACATTTCGTAGTCTTTTTTGATGCCGTCTTTGTCTTTGCGAGAGTAAGCGCCCATCTCAAGATTTTCTTGAACGCTCATTTGGGCGAAAACCCCTCGACCTTCTGGAGATTGAGCGATGCCCAATTCAACACGCTTAAATATAGGAACTTTAGAAAGATCCTGATCTTGGAAGTAAAGTTTACCACTGCTTGGAACCAAGCCTGAAAGCGCGCGCAAAGTTGTGGTTTTACCCGCACCGTTAGCGCCGATAAGGCTGACGACTTCCCCTTCGTTCACTTGAAAAGTGATGCCTTTAAGGGCGTGAATGGATCCATAATGAACATTGAGGTTGTCTGCGGTGATAATCGGGGACTTCATTCAGACTCCTCAACGCCAAGATAAGCTTCGATAACTTTTTGAGAGTTTTGCACCAAGGAAGGATTGCCTTCTTCGATTTTTACCCCGTGATCAAGAACGACAATATTTTCACAAATACCCATGACCAATTTCATGTCATGTTCAATCAAAAGAACCGTGAGTTTGAATTGTTCACGAATCTTGGCGATGGTTTCCATTAAGTGATGGGTTTCCGAGTGATTCATTCCCGCAGCGGGTTCATCCAGCAAAAGAATTTTTGGATCGGTCGCTAAGGCACGAATGATCTCAAGTTTTCTTTGTTGTCCATATGGCAGCGAAGACGCAGGCTCATAGGCCTTGGATTCTAAAGAGAAAATACGCAAAAGCTCCATGGCTTTGTTGCGCAAAAACTTTTCGGATTCTTGGAAGCTTTTGGTCTGCAGCAATGAATCAAACAATCCATAGTGAACGTGTTGATGGGTGGCCACCAGAACATTATCTAAAACCGAAAGATTTTTGAACAGACGAATGTTTTGGAAGGTTCTGGCGACACCACGAGACGAAATCTGAAAGGGCTTTAATCCTTTTAAAGATTTTCCGTCCAATGCGACCTCGCCAAGGGTGGGTTGGTAAACTCCGGTCAACATATTGAAGACCGTTGTTTTGCCTGCACCATTGGGGCCGATTAAGCCAGCAAGCTGACCTTTAAGAATTTTAAATTCCAAAGAGTCGACGGCCTTAAGACCGCCAAACTGCATAGTGATCTTACGAGCTTCAAGCAGAACGTCGGACATATTTTCTCCAAACATCTGTGATCTCTAGGCTGCCAAAAATTCCTTTGGGTCTCCAGATCATAACTAAAATCAATGACAAAGAATAAATCACCATACGTAAATCCACTCCCGTTAATTCTTGGACGGGACGAAGAGCTTCCGGCAAAACTGTGATAAAAATCGCAGCGACAATAGAGCCAGTCATGGAACCCATTCCGCCTAGCACGACCATGATCACAGCGTTGACACTCGTCAGAAAGGTGAAAGACGAGGGATTGATGAAATTAGTGAAGTGCGCGAAAAGAGATCCCGCAACGCCGGCGAAGAAACTTGATAGAACAAAGGCGCGAACTTTCATACCCGTGGTATTTATACCAACAGATTCCGCCGCTATTTCATCTTCGCGAACGCTTAAGAATCCACGGCCGTAACTAGAATGCATAACTCGCCAAATAGTGAAGAAGCAGATTACTAACCACAAAGAAGCAAAGGCAAAGGAATTAAAGAAAGAACCTAGGCTTGGAATGTTGGCATAACCGCGAGGCCCACCTAGGAAATCCATATTGAGTAGGGCTACACGAATGATCTCACCGAATCCCAAGGTCACGATAGCCAGGTAATCGCCTTTTAATCTCAGGGAAGGAAGTCCCACCACGAAACCCGCAGCCGCAGCAACAAGGCCACTGCCGATGGCGAAAATGAAAGAGCTGACCAGCGTTAAATTTGCAGGAAGAAAATTCCATTTTGTCGAAGCATAAGCAGAAAAGTAAGCTCCGATGGCCATGAAGCCTGCATGCCCCAAAGAAAATTGTCCTGTGTAACCATTGACCAAATTCAAACTCATCGACATCAAGCAGTTAACCGTCACAAAAAGAACAATCAACTGAATGTAGGCATCAAAGCCCATTTCAAATCCGAAACCTAAAACAACTAAGCCGATAAGAGCGATGAGAGGATTCTTGAAAGATTTAATCATCACACTTTCTCCACAGAGTATTTACCTAAAATACCAGCAGGTTTGAAAATCAAGATGATAATCAAAATGCCGAAGGCCAAGGCGTCGCGGTAAGTACTGGAGAGATAAGCGATAACCATTTCCTCAGAAAGGCCCATGATTAAAGCGCCAATCACGGCTCCACCGACGTTGCCAATGCCACCAAGGACAGCGGCGACGAAGGCTTTTAATCCAAACATCATTCCCATCAGCGGATCAATCTTAGGATATTTCATTCCGACAAGAACACTGCCGACGCCCGCGAGGGCAGAACCAACAACAAAGGTGAAAGCGATTATGCGGTCAGGATTTACACCCATCAAACTGGCAACGCTGGGATTGCTGCTGACGGCTCGCATAGCTTTGCCAATTTTTGTTTTATAAATAAGAAACTGCAAGCCAAGCATGGCAAGGATGCTGACAACAAGAACTGTGACGTCGAAGGATTTAAGTTCGACTCCACCTGCGGAAAAGATTACAAAATCTTTCATAACATCAGGGAAGACTTTGGGATCGGCTCCGAAGACAACTTGACCACCGTATTCTAAAAGTAAACTGACGCCGATGGCAGTGATCAAGATATTTAATTTAGGAGAATTGCGAAGGGGACGATAAGCGAAGCGTTCAATCAAAAGACCTAAGATGCTACAGAAAACCATGGAAACACAAAGAAGCAGGATCAAGGTACCAATGCCAGGCTGAGCATCAATTCCCATCCAGCGAGCAACATAGTAGGCCGCGAAAGCTCCCACCATGTAAACATCTGAATGGGCGAAGTTGATCATTTTCAGAATTCCGTACACCATCGTGTAGCCCAGGGCGATCAAAGCGTAGATAGATCCAAGGCTTATTCCGTTGATAAGATGCTGTACGAAATCCTGCATATTCCCCTTACGGTGTAATCGTCGTGATGAACTTACGGTTTTTTCCGTCGACTTGAATGATCACGGCACTTTTCACAGCATCACGATTTTCATTCAAGGTGATTTTGCCAGTAACGCCGCCAAAATCCTTCGTCTTAGCTAGTTCATCACGGATTGCTTTGCCTGACAAGTCGGGAGCACGCTCAATAGCGGCAGCCAAGATTTTCGCGGCATCGTAACCCAAAGCCGCCAAGGCATCGGGAGTTTCATTGTATTTAGCTTTGAATTTTTTGATGAACTCAGTCACTGCTGGATCAGTTGATTCAGTCGTGTAGTGATTTGAGTAGTAGTTTCCGTTGATAGCCTCTTTACCGATTTCAGAAAGCTTGTCGCTATCCCAACCGTCGCCACCCAACAAAGGAGCTTTGATTCCCAATTGACGAGCTTGCTGAGCAATAAGACCAACTTCTGTGTAATAACCCGGAACATAGATGGCTTCAGGATTTTTTGAACGAATTTGTGTCAATTGTGCTTTGAAATCAATATCACCCGCTTGATAGCTCAAGTCCGCAACGATTTCGCCACCGCGTTTTTTGAATTCCTGAACAAAGACATCGGCAAGACCCACGCTGTAATCATTCTTAACGTCACGAAGTACTGCAGCTTTTTTGACTTTCAAGTTTTCGGTCGCAAATTTTGCCATGACCAATCCTTGGAAGGGATCAATAAAGCAAATACGGAAAACATAATCGCCGGCCTTAGTGACATCGGGATTTGTCGAAGCTGGAGATACAAATGGAATTTGGTGAGACTGAGCAATCGGAGCTGAAGCTTTTGAACGTCCACTAGCAACACCACCGATGATCGCAACAACTTTGTTTGAAGTGATCAAGCGAGTGACTGCGGAAGCCGCCTCTTCATTCTTTCCTTGATCGTCCATCATTTTAAGATCGACTTTTTTTCCTTTGATTCCACCTGCTGCATTGATTTCATCAAAGGCAAGACGAACACCTTTGTTGGTGCTCAAGCCAAATGTGGCGTCGCTTCCTGACATAGAGTCGTATTCACCGATAGTAATGACATTATCTTTTTTAGTGCAGCCAGCAAGAAGTGGCAAAACCAACAGAAGGGGAAGCAGAAGACGTTTCATGTGACCTCTTTTTTAGAATGCAAATATCCTTTAGAATTCAAGTATATATAGGAATTCAGGTGGGCAGTCAGGTCAAGTCAAAACAGTTGGTTTTTTTGAGAGGGGATTTGCGCGAGGATGCGCGCTTAAGATCTAACTTCGAAGCGACTTTTGGAATCACTTCGAAGTCTAGGATTAGAAATTATGTGGCCAAAAGATTTGCCAACGAGATCAAATCTATCTGCGTTTTCTTTTCCGTTTTGGTGACAAGGTCTAGGGGAACAGTGACAAGTCTTTCGCCTTCGGTGCCGATCATGATATCGCACTGACCTTTCAGCAAAGAGTCGACAGCCGCAGCACCCATGCGACTTGCAAGAATGCGATCCGCAGCTGTGGGCGATCCACCACGTTGTTGATGGCCTAAAATACTGACCTTTGCATCCATGCCTGACTTCTTGCGGATCGAATCAGCCAAGTCATAGGCGCGTCCTGGTTTTTGACCTTCAGCAGTGATCAAGATACTGCTAGTTTTTCCGCGAGCAATACCTTCTTTGATGTGATCAATGGCTTTTTCAACGGTCGCTGTGCCATCAGGAGTGAAGATCTCTTCAGCTCCACCAGCCAATCCCACATGGGAAGCGATAAAGCCAGAATTGCGACCCATCACTTCAACGATGAAAAGGCGATCGTGTGAGGCCGCGGTATCGCGAATTCTATCGATGGCCTCAAGGGCTGTATTTACTGCGGTATCAAAACCAATGGTTTTGTCGCTGCCATAGATATCATTGTCGATGGTGCCTGGAACTCCGACCACAGGGATTTGATGTTCTTCCCACAGGGCATGGGCGCCGCGGAAAGAGCCGTCGCCACCGATGCAAACGAGAGCATCAATTCCTGCGGCTTTCAAATTTGCGGCAGCTTTAGCGCGACCTTCGGGCTTCATGAACTCTGTTGAGCGAGCTGTTTTTAAGATAGTGCCACCACGCTGAATGACATTGGCCATGTCGCGCAGTTGTAATGGTTGAATGATGTTATCGACCATTCCGATATAACCGCTATGAATGCCATAGACTTCAAGTTTTTGTGCAATGCCGACGCGAACGACGGCGCGGATTGCTGCATTCATTCCAGGGGCGTCACCGCCACTTGTATAAACACCGATTCTGCTGATTTTTTTCGTAAAAGTTGCCATTAGAAAAGCGTACTGCTTTGGCAAGGTGAAGGCAAAAAAAAAGGTGCTCCTTGCGGAACACCTTTCTGGTCTACGCTCCGGCATCGCCGAAGTCATAGAAATAATCTCGTTAGAGATTACTTAACCATTGATTTGAATTCTGCGCCAGCGCGGAATTTCGGAGCCCAAGCAGCTGGGATTTTGATCGCTTTACCAGTTTGTGGGTTGCGACCAGTGCGAGCTTTACGCTTAGCTTTAGTGAATGTACCGAAGCCAACAAGTTTAACGTCGTCACCTTTTTTTACTGCTTTTTTGATGTTTTCAACAGCGCAGTCCAAGATGTTTTCTGCTTGTGCTTTAGAAACTTTAGTTTCAGAAGCGATTTTTTCGATGAGTTGTGCTTTGTTCATGTGAACTCCTCTTTCAGACACATGTGTGTGTCTATCGTTGTAATTAAAATCGTGATGATAACTCTTCGTCATCCAATGACAGTCCGATATCAATTCAAAAACTGGTTTTCGTCAATAGCAAATTGCGAAAAAGGCTCGCAGAGCGGCTTCACGCCGCGCGCGTTCCTGTTTCACGGAAGTAGAGTTCGTTCTGCGAAGTACAGAATATTCGAAGGGCTAATGCTTGCTATCGTCGTCGCCATCATCTTCGGGAGTGTCGTAGATATCTTCGTCGGAAGTTAAAGAATCACTTGAAGAATCCTTAACGGGGATTTTGTAACCGCCAGTTGCCCACTCTCCAAGATCAATAAGTCTGCATCTTTCTGAGCAGAAAGGGCGAAATGGATTTTCAGGTGAGTACAATGTCAAACGCCCGCATTGCGGGCATTTGACGTTAAGAACTTTTGGTTCAGTCATAATTTTGGATTCTGGCAAAGACTTGCGGGGTGGGCAAGCTGCGCAGTTTCAATACTAGTAACGCTTGAATTTACCTGAAGCAAACTTCGTAGCTACACCGTTGTATGGGTAGTAAACGTCATAAGAGAAATAAGTATCATTGACTGTTCCCACTGGTACTTGGATTTGGATCAATCTCAATCCGCCACCATTCCAAGAAGAACCGTTAGATCTGATTTCGAAGCCTTTGCTGTTGTTGATTAAGTTGTAAGTTGTTGCGCTGTACAAATTCAAAGGATTCAAAGCTGCTCCGTTACCGCTGATACCAAAGCTTGCAGTGAAATACTGAGGCGTTGGGTAAGCTGTGAAAGAGATGTTTGGTTTCAAAGAAGAATCCATAGACCATGCGATGCTGAGTGAACCCGAAATCCATGAATCACAGTTTGCATAACCAGTGTTAATCAAAGACCAAACTTGAGTATCGCAAATTCCCATTGCTTCCTTCAAGAAGGCTTTATAAGCACCGCTGTTCACGATTGTCATATCGCCACGATACTGAGTATATACTTGATACCAGTTGTAGTCATAATAGCTAACAGTTGTTGTTGGACCCGTTGGGTTCACGATCTGTCCGTTACTATTCACACAATAGCTACCATTATATGTTGATCCAGCCGGGCACGAAACGGCGTAAGCACCTGAAGAATCGCCACCGCTTTTACTACATCCAACAAACCAAACTGCTGATGCAATTGCTACGAAAGATAATAAGAGCTTTTTCATAAAGACCTCTCTAAAAGAATTAAAACTATTCAGAGATCTCTACTTCACTACTCGTGCCAAGAAATTTCGCTGCCCAAAGTCTCTACATTTTCATCTGAGCATTACGAAGTGTTAGACCAATTTCATACAGAGACAATTTGCGTCGCTTTTGTTTAAAAGTCTCACAGTGAGACAATTCCTGGCGCAGAGTTAAAATCATTACAGTGCAAGGGATTGAACTTCGAAGGGATCATGTGTGCGTGCTAGTTTTGTTATTCTATGAAGGGTCTAAGAGTATTTCTACCTTACATTTTAGCGAGTCTGTTGTTGGCGTTCTTAGTCACGATGGCGCAAACAACGAAAGAACATATTCGTAGAAGCCGCCCTGTAAATGCCCAGGAAAGTGCTCGCCCGGATTACTTCTATCTTCCCGTCGGAGTTCCGTATTTTTCCAGTGTATCAGAACAAGACTATCAGGAAGTTATCTCTGAGTTTCAGTCTCAGTACATGCAAGCGGTTATCGCAAAAACTGGCCTCCCATTTTTAATTCCCAACGAATGGGCAAGTCCTTACTTTGCGGCCTTCGCTATAAAAAGGGAAAGCTACATGCAGATTTCTTTGTGGGGAGGTTTGGCGCGCGCTCAAGGAGTGACGAAGCCGATGCTCGCAGCCGTGCTATGCCATGAGTTGGGGCATATTCTTGGTGGTGAGCCTTTGCAAACCATCCCGGGTTCTGATTGGGCATCTACTGAAGGTCAGTCAGATTTTTTTGCAGCCAAAGTGTGCTTGCCAGAATATTTCCATCGCCATCCAGAAGCAGTTTCTCTAACCAGTGTTGATTCAAAGATCTTACATATTTGCGGTGATCACGTTGATTGCGAACGTGTGGCTCAAGTGGGATTCGAACTGGTGAAAATGTTCCAGACGTATTCTTATCGCGAATTTATCCCGGTTCGTTTGGATGCCGCAGAAAAGGCGGCGACAGAGCTTGTGCGGAATACTTATCCTTCGGATCAATGTCGTCTGGATACTTATCTTGAAGGTGCCCGCTGTCAGCTAGGGAAGCAGTGTCGTGCTCCGACGTGTTGGCTTCCTGCCGAAAAGTAAAATCAATCCCAATATTATCAAGGCTCCACTGATCCAACTGGAAATTGAAAGTCCCAAGGAGGGCCCGCGGAAATCTTCACGGAAGCTTTCCATAAGTAAGCGTCCCACACTGTGCAAGATCATCCAAAGATAAAAAATACTTCCGGGATTTCCTAAGACATGGGGACGACGGTGTTTCGGTGAAATGGATTCAAGACCCAACAGAATAATGACCACGCCAAGCTCCCAGAACGTAGCGTAAAGTTGAGTGGGGTGGCGGCCGCTAACTGCCCAGGGAAGATCGCAAAATTTTCCGTAACAACAACCGGCTAAAAGACAGCCAATGCGGCCGAGTCCATAGGATAAAGAAATCACTGGAGCAAAAAGATCTAAGTAACGTTCATCTTCTTTCGGGGCTTTCCACTCCAAGAATAAGACAGCAAATAGACCTGACAGAACGGCACCACCATAAAAGACAAAACCGCCGTCCCAGAATTGAAGAATGCGCGAGTAGTTGTCTTGGTAGTATTCAAGATTTTCATAGAAGACATGCATCAATCGGGCGCCGATAAAACCCGTCACCATGACGATAAGACTAAGGTCTAGAGCGATCCTATGATTTAAATCGAACTTCTTGGTGCGATGGGAAAGCCAAAACAAAGACATGATAACCACAAGGCTGATCACAAGATAATAAGTCGGGATAAGAATGGAAGATGAGATTCGAATGAATGGAAACAACCTTCCTCCTAAATACCGACGATAGACTTAATTTTTGTTATTTTCCCTGAAATATTCAAGGCCTATCTACCCAAGTGGTCGTGTATCACTACATAATTGAGTCTATATGAGAATGCACCCAGCCGAGATTGCTAAGGAAATCAAAGGATACTCTTTTTTCAAATCCTTCAGTGATGATTTGCTGTTGCAAGTTTCCACTATGATTCATCCTGTATCCTTCAAAGCAGGTGAGTTTGTTCTTAAAGAGGGGCAGAAAAATGACTCTCTTTTCTTTTTACGCAAAGGCAAATTCGAAGTTTCTTTAGTCGGTGAGATTCTAGTAACTCTTGATACTCCAGGCGAAGTCTTTGGTGAAATGAGTGTTATCACATCAAATCCGACGTCGACAACCATCAAGGCATTGACGGATCTGGAGTGTTTTGCGATTCGTTCAAGTGACTTCGGTCATGTGCATCCTAAGGATAAAGATCGCTTTGAGGCTTTGCTTTATCAGATTTATTGTTTCATTTTGACTGAGCGTTTGATGAAAACAAATGAGAAGGCTCGTTTGTTTGAGATCTTGAATCGTGAACTTCACGAAGCGCAAAAAGCTTTGACCAAAGGTCATGGTGGCCGTGTTCTTCTTATTGAGCCTGATAAAAAACAGCAACTTCCCGTGCGCATGGCCTTGGGCGGAACCGGTGTTCAGCTAGATTTGGTGAGTGATGCAGAGGCAGCTCGTGCATCCTTAAAAGAAAATAAATACGACATTGTTCTGAGTGAAGAAAGTTGTGTTGAGGTCCTTAGGGATGTTGTTGAAGGGAAGCTAGCTCCCCACGCCGTTCTTTTGACAAACAAGGATGTGCAAGGAAATTTGCGTATTCTTGAGGGCAACCGTTTTGTTGAGCATATTATTTCCCGTGATGCAGAAGACAAGAATGCGACCATTCGCTATGTCCTTACGGCACTGGGCAAGTTGTTAAATAAAGATCTTTTCGGAGTAGAGAAGTATCTTACTTGGGGCGTAGAGGTTCAGAAGAAAACTGTGACCGCGTCGACCCAAAGAGAACAACTGCGCGAAGAAATGTTCGCTTACTTTAAAAAAATGGGTGTACGTAGCACGGTCTTGGATCGTGTTAATACCGTGACCGAAGAAATGTTAATGAATGCGATTTACGATGCGCCAACAGATGCTCAAGGTAAACCCTTGTTCAATCATTTGACTCGTAAAGAAGAGATCCAATTGGATAGTCACCAACAGTCTCAGTTGTGTTATGGAAGTGACGGGGTCTTGTTGGCAGTCTCTGTGGTGGATCCCTTTGGTTCATTGACAAAAGAGGTCATCGTAGATTACTTGCTTACTTGCTACAATGGTTCAGCAGGAAGCCTGAATTCCCAAAAAGGTGGAGCCGGCCGTGGTCTTCATCAGATTATTGAGAACGCTGATTTGACAGTGTTCAATGTTAAAAAAGGCGTTCGCTGTGAAGTGATTTGTCTTTTTAATATTGATGGCCAAAAGCGCGAAGCTCAGCCATCTTTCCATTACTTCTTCATGTAAGTTACAAAGCCGACAACGATTTGCCCGATCAGAACGCAAGGGACTGTGGGCAAGTTTGTGGATAGCAAAGACAGCATAAATCCTAAAAGGCATCCGACCGTTGAGATAATCAGAATTCTTGCCGTGTAGTTTTTCAAATTGCGACTGCGCTGCGAGGCAAAGCTGGTTGAGATGAATAATGAACCAATCGTAAAAAGATAGCCCATCCCTTGAATGGCCAAAGTCGTCAGCAGCAGAGTTCCCAAGTCAAAAATTCGATTTTTCCAACTGCGATGAATCCAACTATGATTTACCAGTTCAAATGAAATTCGCGTCAGTCTTCTCCAGTTACTAAGAACAAACCCTGCAAAGACCAAGGCCGCTACTAAAGAAATCTTTCCAGCGGCATCGCTCATCACCGCAAGATCGCCAAAATAAGCGGAAGCCATGTGCGACTCTAAAGACGGCGTCAATGCCGTCATTAAATAAGTGAGCGCCAAGAAGAAAACAAAAAGTGTCAGATAGATGTGATTGCGATCTGATTTTTTTTCGATGGCCAAATCGGAGAGAACCAAGGTTAGCCAGCCCAGTGTGAGCCCCAAAAGCAAGCTCAGCCAATGAAAATCAGTGCCTAAAAGAATATTGAAAACCAGTCCCAGTACGATACCTAAAGACGATCCTTGACCTAAAACAAAGATCTGCGCACTTTTTTCTCGTGCAGTCCATTGAGCGCCAACTAAAGACAATGCCGCAGCCATAAAGACGCTAGAGGGTAGGGACCATTTATAGATTTGCAGAAGTTCTAGAAATGCCATTAACGAATCTCCACAAAGCGAACTTTAGGCCAATCACGTACTAAGGATCGATGTGAAATCAACATCATGGCACTTTGGGGATTTTCTCTCAAATAGTGACTCAGGCTCTCTTCAAGAAGATGGCTGGCTTCTTTATCGACGTGATTAAAAGGCTCATCCAGAAGAAGAACGCGCGGTTTTTTCATAAGTGCGGAAGTGAAAAGAATCTTTTGTCTTTCTCCGCCGCTGGCTGTGTTCCATTTTTTTGAAAGATCCAGACCGGCAAGAAGGGGCGAATCGACTTTGCCCTCAAGCATATCCGCCAAGGTCAGAGGCAGATGAAAATTCAAATTTCCAAGCTGGGGAAGGTATTGAACTTCGGAAGGCTGGGCTGAGAAATGAAAGGTGCCGCTAAAATATTTATGCAACCCTAGGATAGTTTTTAAGATAGTACTTTTTCCCGCGCCATTTTCACCGCGAAGGAAAAGCACTTCTCCTTCTTGAAGTTCAAATTGAACAGTCGGTGAAAGTATGACGCCTTCGCGACTGAATGCTTGTAGATTTCGAACTTCAAGTAGTTTTGCCATGCCTCTGCCTTATGGAAGAGATTTTACCAACAGATTTTGCAATCCCTCAATCGTTTTAGCATCACCAGTTGTTTGGATATACGAAGGAACGGTCACCACTGGAATTCCTGAAAGTTCATGGAACCTTTCCAAAGTAGCATGCGGAGCAGAGGCTGTTGCAAACAACACCGTTACCTTATTGGCTTTGGCTGCATTTGCCACTTGAGCAATGCGGGCAGCAGAAGGAGGCATGCCTGGCTTCTCTTCTAAGGATCCAGCTGACTCTAGACCGTAGGTTGCAAAGAAGTAAGTGAACTCTTTGTGGTACTCCATGACCTTTTCTTTTTTTATTTTCTTCTGAGTTGCATCATGAAGAGCGGTCATCTGTTTTTTGAAAGTATCATAATTTTTCTCAAACACAGATATTTTGTCAGGAGCGACTGCGGAAAGAACCTTCAACACCTCGGTACCTGCTTCTGCAAGTTTCAAAGGATCTGTAGAGAAATGAGGATTGCCATGAGGATGAACGTCACCTAATGAACGATCGACAACTCCCGATGGAACTTCCAAAGGCTTTACGGTGCGACCCAGTTCACAAAAACCCAATCCACCGGGTTGGACTTTGGCATTTCCGGCTTTATCCATAACTTTTGGTAGCCAACCAATTTCAAGATCCAGTCCGATGGCGCATACGACATCAGCCTTGCGAACTTTAAGGATATAGTCAGGACGAGCATCTGAGTAATGTGGGTCTTCACTGCCCGAAAGCAAAGAAGACGTTTCGACTTCATTGCCGCCAATGGCACGAACAACCTCAGCGACGTCAGGCAACGTTGCCACCACTTTGATTTTTGCTTGGGCCAAAGTTGCAGTGGTCGATGCGAATACGAATGATAAGGCTAGTAAGATATTTTTCATGTGTGAACCTTTCTAAAACGCGTGGGCAGGATGTGCGCCCAGGATAGCGATGAATTGAAGCTCTAACTTTCTGTCGATTTTATCCGCTTCTTGCGCAACATTCTGAACTTCATGCGTGTAAGCGATTCGCCAAGTTGAGAACTCACTGGTTTTAAATGTCAGTGTCGGCACAAAGGCGTAATCCAAGTTTTTTTGTCTGTCGTTCGTGCCTTCGAAATTTTGAGATAAATCAGTAAATGCATCTACGCGAAGACCGAAGGCCCAGTTTTCATTAAAGCCATATTCTGGATAAATATAAGCGCCAATTTCTTCGCTGCGATTTGTTTTTGCGCTATTTTGATTTTGATACCAAATTTCTGATTGAAAGAACCAGCGATTGAATTTGCCTTCTTTTTGTTTGAATACGAAATCCAAACCAGTTAGCTGAGTCCACAAACCTTGAGAATCAGAACGACTTAAATAAGTCGCGCCCATTTGCAAACCCTTGTCAGTTCCCAGATCAAGAAAAGTGATGGGATGAATGTAGACAACGGGGCTGTCAGGTTTTGCTCTGACACTTTTTTCGCCCCATTGATATCCATCCGTTACGCCCATGGTGATATCCCAATAGCTATCTGTCGGAAGAAGATAGCTCATTTCTAAACCGGTATCGTGAATACCTTCCTCTGCGAAGAATTCTTTTTGCACGCGGGGAGCAGAAATAAAGGGCCAATCATGTTGATGGAATTGATTCAGGCGTCCAACTCCCAAGAAGAAAGTTCCCGCTTTAAAGCGAAAGCCCGGGAATAATTTCGTTGAACTGATATATCCCTCATGAAGCTCGGCCTTGTATTCGCCATTTTCATTGTGAGCTGCGAAGTTGATCAAAGCATCGAAGTAGGGATCCACAGCGCCATAAAGCATAAATTCAGCAGAGCGAATTTGCAGCTGATTGTCACTGGAATCATCGAAGTCCATGGGGGCAACGGCATCGATCGCGGCAGAAAAATTTAAGTTCTGCACCAGGGGAGCTTGCGTCTGGGCAAATGCTTTGGGAGTGAGGGCTATGAAGATAAGTAAACCTAAAAACTTGCGCATGTTTCCTACTGTCTGTGGGTTTCTTGAGTCTCACTTCAAAAGCCAGTGTGAACCTCTGCTTTTGAAGATCAACTTGTTTCAAATGGTGTTATGCTAGTTGCAAGTTACTTGCAATAAAATTAATAGAAACACTGCGTAAGCAACTTCGTGTTGCGCACGAAAAGGTTCCTTGCGGGGGTTCCTTAGCTCGACTATGTAAGGGAGCATGATGACAAGCTTTTTAAGAGTCTTTTGGCCCGAATCGGCAACCCGTATTCAAGGGGTGATTCACTTTCGTTGGATTGCCATTGTCGGTTTGATATTTGGGGCTGTTCCCTTACTTCAAGTAGGTTATTTACAAAAGACGCAGATGCCTTTTTTGATGGCGGTGATTGCTTTGCTTGCGGTCTTTAATGGTTTGACTCAAGGGATTTGGAGCAAACCGTCAGCATCGCAAGAGTCACGAATTTTATTTGTGCAATTATCTGTCGATCTTTTAGCTGCGACTGGGTTGTTATTTGTCAGTGGCTCAGCCAACAATCCTTTTGTCTTCGTGTTGTGCATTCATGCGTTCCTAGGGGGAATGCTTTTGCGCGGCTATCGCAGTTTGATCTTTGGTTTCTTGGTGCTCTTGTTATTATCGATTCTGCAGTCAGAGACATTTCAAGACGCCAAGATGACCGTGAATGTTGATACCAGAGAATTGTATTTCCAATTCTTAGCTCAATGGACTGTGATCATCGTTGCATGGATCGTGGCCTATCTTTTTGCAAACCTTTTGGAAAAACAAGAAAAGCGCATACGTTCTTTGCAAGAACGTCAGCTGAAGGCGGATCGCCTGAAATCCCTGGGAGCATTGACGGCGGGTTTTTCCCATCAAATGGCCACGCCTTTGAATGCCTTGAAGCTTCGTATGGATCGCGCCGCTCGTAAGTCCGCGCAACAACCGGAAATTCAAAATGAATTGTCACAGGCTCAAGAATCTTTAAGTGAGTGCATTTCGGTTTTTCATCATATGGCTGGGGTTTTTTCCAATTCAACAGGCGGAGACCTTCAGAAGATCAAAGTGAAGTCTTTGGTGTCGGATATTCTTAAAGCCTGGAAACAAGACAATCCTCAAGTGGCAGTGGAAACTCACTTTCAAGAGGAAGAAGTTTTTTGCCAGATTCAAGCCTTGGCATTTTCACAAACTCTTTTTGATCTTTTAGACAATGCAGCTGAGGCTTCAAATTTTAAAGAAGCTATTTCTTTGCGACTTTTCACCGAAGGACAAACTTTATCATTGGAAGTGATTGACGCGGGAAAAGGCCTTTCACGAGAGATCATCTCAAGATTAGGCGAACCCTTTGCAACAGATAAAGAACATGGCAATGGTCTGGGCATTTACACGGCACAGATGTCGGCGCAAGCAATGGGCGGAGAATTTTCTTTGTTTAATAATAAGTCAGGCAAAGGTGCGACAGCTCGCTTGTCGATTCCTCAGGAAGGTTTGACATGAAAATTGCGGTGAAAAAACTTTTGCTTGTCGAGGATGACAAACGTCTCCGCTCGGTTCTTCAGGAAGAACTCACCGAACGTGGTTTTGAAGTTCAAGCTTTTGCAGAATTGCCGTCTTTAAATTCTATCCAAGCTCCTGATGGGGCCCTTCTTGATTTGCGAGTTGGGCAAGAAAACGGTTTGGATCTAATTGATGGTCTTAGAAAGAAATTTCCAGGCATTCGCATTGTTGTGATGAGTGGTTTTGGCAGTGTGGCCTCCGCCGTGAAGGCTATGCAATTAGGGGCAGAGAATTTTTTAGCGAAGCCAGTGACGCCAGATATGATTGCAAAAGCTTTTTCGAGTGAGAAAGTTGCCGAGTTATCCGAAGAAGAATCGGAAATTTCCTTGGCTCGTATGGAGAGGGAATATATCGATTATGTCCTGCAAAACTCAGATGGCAATATCACGCAAGCTGCCAAAAAATTAGGTCTTCATCGTCAAAGCCTGCAAAGAAAATTGCGCAAGAATATTCCAAAGTAAAAATAGACCAAGCAGATCAACACTGTAATGCAGCAGGTTGGGGTTGTGACTTTTTTGTCGCTTTTCTTTTAAGCCCTCTGTGGATTTTGAAAGAGTTGACAGGTTTTTCGGCAGGTCCATAATGGCGGAATTGCGAGGGCTAAAGCTTGGAAGACAAAGTTGCAACTAAAAGACCACTCTCTATTCCCTATTCTGGAACCGCATTGCTGGAGATTTCTTTATTAAATAAGGGAAGCGCCTTTTCAGAAGAAGAGCGTGTTAATCTCAAACTTTTGGGATTGCTGCCGCAAACAATCGAAACGATCGAAGAACAAGAAAAGCGTGTTTACAGCCAGTATCGAGAATTTAAATCCGATATCAATAAGCATATTTACTTGCGCAGTATGCAAGACACCAATGAGACTCTGTTCTATCATCTTCTTGATAATCACTTAAGCGAGATGCTTCCAATCATTTATACTCCAGTGGTTGGCGAGGCTTGCGAACATTTTTCTGATATTTACCGAGCGGCCCGTGGCCTTTTTATTTCGTATCCAAACCGAGATCATATTGATCAGATGTTGGCGAACGTGACCAAACAAAATGTGAAAGTCATTGTCGTCACAGACGGTGAGCGCATCTTGGGCTTGGGGGATCAGGGTATCGGTGGTATGGGCATTCCTATTGGGAAGTTAGCGCTTTACACTGCTTGCGGAGGAGTCAGTCCAGCTTACACCTTGCCGATTGTTCTTGATGTGGGAACGAACAATCAACAGTTACTGAATGATCCTTTGTACATGGGATGGCGTCATCCCCGTATTACTGGCGAAGAATATGACAAGTTCGTCGATGCTTTCATCCAAGCGCTGAAACGTCGCTGGCCTAATGTTCTTCTTCAGTTCGAAGATTTCGCACAAAAAAATGCCGGACCATTGTTGAATCGCTACCGAGACGAAATTTGTTGTTTTAACGATGATATTCAAGGAACGGCTTCTGTCGTGTTGGGTTCATTGATTGCAGCGAGTCGTGCGGCGGGAAGTCGTTTGCGTGATCAGACGGTCGCATTCTTGGGCGCAGGTTCAGCGGGCTGTGGCATTGCCGAACAAATCGTCGCAGAGATGCAAGCTGAAGGACTGAGTGAATCAGAAGCTCGTGCACGAGTGTTCATGGTGGATCGATTTGGTTTGTTGACTGATAAGATGCCAAATCTTCTCGACTTCCAAGAAAAGCTTGTTCAGAAAAGCGAGACTCTTGAAAATTGGAAGATTGAAAAGGACGCGATCTCGTTACTTGAGGTCGTAAAAAATGCGAAGCCCTCTGTTTTGATTGGTGTTTCCGCACAGCCAGGTCTTTTCACGGAAGAGATCATCCGCACCATGCACCAAAATTGTAAGCGTCCCATTGTGATGCCGCTATCAAATCCGACTTCGCGAGTGGAAGCCCGCCCGGAAGACATCATTCAATGGACCGAAGGGGCTGCGTTGGTTGCAACGGGAAGTCCATTCACTCCGGTTCAGTACAATGGTAAAAGTTATCCCGTTGCCCAGTGTAATAATTCATATATTTTCCCTGGAGTAGGACTTGGCGTCTTAGCTTCTGGAGCACGTCGTGTGACGGAATCCATGATGATGGCAGCAAGTCGTGCCTTAGCTGAATGTTCACCGCTTGCAAAAAAAGGTGACGGAGCTTTATTGCCGGCGATTGATGATATTCAAAAAGTTTCACGCATCATTGCCTTTAAAGTCGGGAAAGCGGCGCAAGCAGCTGACGTTGCTAAAGTCACATCGGATCAAGAGCTAGAAAAGTCTATTGAAGATAATTTCTGGAAGCCTTGGTATCGCAATTATAAGCATGTTCCAAAATAGACCTTATGAAAAGGCTTAGAGCCAGCGCTTTCGCTGCTCTAAGCATTTCTTCTTTTAAAATTAATTATGAAGGAGTGGAAACTCCTTCGGCAGATTCTTGTTGTTGCATTTTGTGATGATGGCTATGCATTTTGAAGCCCGCTTCGGTCATGCATTTCTGTATGACAGTCCGACTTTCCTTATCTAGGCGTTGACCAGATCCCTTTTCAGGAAGAGTGATATTATTTTTTGCCGCACATTGTTCGAAGGCGGCATGTCTTTGCTCGCGACGTGTTTCTGCTCTGGCGACCGGCATAAGATACAAAGACAATAAAGCCATTCCTAAAAAGTTTACGAGACGTTTCTTGCTAAGTGTTTTCATAAAAAAACCTTTCTTTTGTTAGGAGCGTCAAAGGGGCCCAAGCTTTGGCGCCTAAAAGCTGGGCCTTGATAAAATGTTAAAAGCAGATTTTGGAACAAGCGTGGAAGAGCAGGATGAGACTTAAAATAAATTATTTGCAATCTAAGTGATCCGAGAACGTAGTTGCATTATTAGTCTGAAGAAATCCTCAAATTTTAGAATCTCTTTACTGACTATGAACTTATAGGGATTTTAATACGTACGTTCTTGCTATCATCTTGTCTCATGTTGACTCAAGTTATGGGCCAGTCTTGTGATGTTGACCTATTAGGGGCGCATACTAAAGTCTGATGGCACCACATTTGAGTTTTTAATCCGACTAAGTTCAATTTTAAAATCACGGGTCCCACATGGGTGACGATGGTTCTGTCAATTCGTCCTATGTGACTGGTAGAGGGCGAGTCACTTCAGATACAACGAGCTCGGCAATATATCGGTGACAAGGTTGCTATCGTTTGGAACTAAAATTTTTTAGAGATTTAATCCAATGTTGTTCGCGAAAGACTTTCTGCGGCTTTCGTTAAAGAAATATTTAAGCTCGACCAGAAAACGAAATCTTTCGTGGATCAACATAGAGCTTATAACAAATCCTTTTTTCAGTTTTGGAATAAGTACGGCGGCATTGTTCGGATGATGTGTACTTGTCACCACCTGAAAACCATCTTCTTTGATTTTTTCTAAAAGACTTTCCAAGAATAACGAATAGATCTTTTTATTCTGATACTGAGGCAGAATCGCAGAGTTTTGCATATAGTAAGTTTCTGGATCTGAAGAGTATCCATAATGCCATCCAACCACCTGAGAGCCAGAGTAAATAACGACGCGAAGGCGATATCGCTGTTCGGTCCTTCTTCTTTCGGTAATTTTATTTTTAGTCTCTAGATCTTGGGGTGCTTCAATGGCAGTGTTCGTGCGATTGCCAAACACCTTATCAAAATATTGATCAAGGACGGGGTTGAGTTCTTCAACAGTAACTTCTTTGAGGTGATAGCCTTGGCCTAAATCTTTTTGGTACATAGTGAAGCTCCCGATGGGGATGAGAGTATTTATGAAGGTCTCTGAAAATAAAAAAGGCGCCTATGTAGCGCCTTCCTCTTTTTCTTTTTTCTTGTTCTCGATGAACATGAGTAGCAACAAAAGTCCCACTCCGCCAACAATGGCCATGTCGGCAATATTGAAGGCTGGCCAGCTCCACTTGTTGTAAAGATGGAAGTCTGCGAAGTCGATCACGTATCTGAAGCGAATACGATCAATGTAATTACCGATGGCGCCACCAAAGATACTTGAAAGAGCGATGATTTGCTTTGTGTCTGAATCCTTCACTCCGCGCAAAATGCCCAAGATGATAATCAAAGCGATCGGAGGCATGGAAAGGAAGAACAATTCGCGGAAAGACGGGTGGCTTTCTGCAAGGAAACCAAAGGCTGCGCCGAAGTTTCTAACGTAGGTCAGGTTGAAGAAATTCGGGATAACAATGACAGATTCGCCCAAGTGAAAGTGTGTGTGGACGTACATTTTTACAACTTGATCCAAAGCGATTAAAAAGCCAGAGATCGCTAGTAGCCAAATATATTTTTTCTTCATGAAGCCTCTACGCAGAAAATTGAGACCTCAACTATAACTGAAATTCCTGAAGGATTTAAGCTATTTCAGCATCCCTTTGGACTTCACATAGCCGATTTTAATCAGCATACGGACGACCTCTAGGTCAGAACTCAAGTTTAGCTCTTCTTTGACTTCCTGAATCATCAGGCGAGTACCGCAGTCCAAGGCATCCATAAGGCTGCCGGAATGGGTGGTGGCTGTCACAGTTTTCTCTGTGTAAGAGACCTGTGTTTGAGTTGGCGCCGACTGAACCACAGATTGAGTGATGGTTTGGTGGTGCTGAGGTTGGTGGTGAACTGTATTCGAGATAGGTGTCACTTGAGGTGCTGGAGCCGTTGCCGTCATAGTAGCCATTGTCGCAGTGGCAGACATAGTCGCTGGTCCTGCTGAAGTGGCTCCAACATGAATCGCAGGACGATCTAGTTCACCCATCATTCCTGCGAGGCTCTTAAGCTCATTTTTAAAGTTTCTGATGCTAGGGCGTTCCAAAACACTATCGCCATCGCGACCAGCCTTAAGGTAAAGGCTCACCAAGATATCCGGAGTCGTAGCGATCTCCTTGATAGAAGAATCCTGCGTCATTAGCCATTGATAGGCCTTAAGCAGAATATCTTTGGTGTATGCCTGTGGAGGCAACGGGTTCATGGTCATGTTTGGAATTTTCCCCTCGAGCGAGTTGGTGAAACTACAGATTCAATTCCGGTGAGTCAACGTGAACACTACGCAAAATAAAAACTATTGCTGCTCAAAAAATACGCACTACTACATGTGGAGGATAAAACCGGGTTACAAAACTAGAGGCGCTGCGGAAAATTGATTTTTCCCAAATTCTTTTTCTTGCAAAAAAAATCTTCGTTTATTTCCGCCAGAAAGGAAAAGAGTGCCTGCTTCTTTCTCCGAGAAAGTAGCAGGCACCTTTTCCGAAAAGGTACCAGGTGTTCCGAAAATTGTTTTGGGGCAAAAAAAAGCCCCGGTTTTGCCGGGGCTTTTTTTAGTTAACGTAGTCTTTTGCGACGATTCCGTATTTTTCGATCTTACGAAGAAGCGTCTTCTTCGGGATGTTGGCGTGAAGAGCCGTTTGATTGATACGACCTCGGAATGTTTTAAGAGCTTTGATAATAAACTCTTTTTCGAAGGCTTCTTTTTGCGCATTGAAATCTAAACTTTCGTTGCCAGAATAAGGAACAATTTCTTCGCCATCAAGATCGGCAGAGTCATCGCCCATATCAGCATCTTCATCGTCACCCAAAGTGGCGTGAGCTTTGACCGCCGCTGACATTCCTGCAGAGGCAATATTCGCAGCCGTCTCCATAACAGGTGGTACATCGATCAAATTAGTTCCAGTTGCAAATAGCAAAGACTCAGGCAACGAAGCGATCGTGATGATGTTTGTCATCTCAAGAACGAAAGCGTGTTCGATCACGTTTTCGAGCTCACGAATATTTCCCGGCCAAGCATGCTTTTTCAAAACGGACATCGCATCTGGAGCGATTCCATTGATACGTTTGCCATGGGCAACATTGAACTTCTTGATAAAGATGTTCACCATGTGCTCCATGTCGTCTTTGCGTTCAGCCAAGGCAGGCAAGAATATAGGTACAACGTTCAAACGATAGAACAAGTCTTCACGGAATGTTCCCGCTTTGATCATGTCTTCCAGAGGTCTGTTAGTCGCGGCGATAATACGAACATTCGCAGGGAATTCTCTGTTTGAACCTACTGGAGTGAAAAGCTTTTCTTGAAGAACGCGAAGGATTTTAACTTGCATGAGTTGAGGCATGTCGCCCACTTCATCCAAGAATAAAGTTCCGCCTTCAGCATATTGAAACTTCCCAATTTTGCGCTGATCAGCGCCTGTGAAAGAACCCTTTTCGTGACCAAATAATTCAGATTCGAAAAGATTTTCTGGGATTGCAGAGCAGTTGATCGCAACGAATTTTTCGTCTTTGCGAGCCGAGTTAAAGTGAATTGCTTTAGCTACAAGTTCTTTACCTGTACCTGAAGAACCACGAATCAGCACTGGCGTGTCAACTTTAGCAAGACGGTGAATGATGTTAAATACCTTCTGCATTTGTGAGGTGTTGCCGATGATCTTGCGACCGGCTTCAACCATCACAGGAGCAGAGGCTGCCACATTTGAGATCAAGTTGTGAGCGTTTACAGCTTTGTCGATCAAAGCCAACATGTCTTCGCTAGCTACGGGTTTTGCGAGATAGTTGTAGGCACCATCTTTAACAGCTTGAATAGCATCATTCAAAGTCGCATGTGCTGTCATTACGATGACGATAATACCAGGATTGAATTCTTTGATTTGGCGAAGGGCTTCAAGACCGTTCATGCGAGGCATGTCGACGTCTAAGATCACAACGTCGTAGTTTTTGTCACCGGCTTTGATTTTCTCCATCGCATTGACACCGTCGAAAGCTTCGTCGATATCAAAACGTTGAGTGATAGCTAAGGCTGATTTTACCGAAAGTCTTAGACCTTGATCGTCATCGACAACTAGGACCTTAAGCATGAATACCCCCGTGCTTGATTGGCAGTTCTACCGTAAAAGTGGATCCATTTCCATAATTAGATTCTACGGAAAGATTTCCTTTGTGTAGCTCTGTAAAATATTTAGCCAAGTAGAGCCCTAGCCCCGAACCCTTGATAGGCGAACTCTTGGCATTTTTACTTCTAAAAAACTTCATAAAGATATTATTGAGCTCTTCGGCAGGGATGCCGGGCCCCTGGTCGGCGACTTGAATGACGACTTTCTCATCTTTTTCCTCGCTGCTGACCATGATTTTCGTGTCTTCTGGAGAGTACTTAATGGCGTTCTCTACCAGATTCGAAAGAACTTGTTTCATGAGGTCAGAATCCATAGGAATTGGAAACATTGGTTCGAGCTCTGAAACGATTTGGATGCGTTTTACTTTAGCTAAAAACTCATGCTTACGGATGACTTCTTTAAGGACGTTGTTAATGTCCTTACTTTGCAGATGAAGTTGCACACCTTCGCTCTCAATTCGACCGTAATTGAGGATGGCGCTGATGAATTTCAATAAATCATCGGCAGAGTGCTTGATCGTATCGACAGCCTCACGCTGCTGAGAGCTGACAGGGTTTGCGTCTGTCAGAATAACTTCAGTCATTCCCTGAATGCGCGCAATCGGCGTCTTCAGATCATGGGACATCATAGAGATAAAGTTCGTCTTAAGCTCTTCAACTTGGCTCAAGAGTTTATTCTTCTGATAATATTCCCAACTACGGCGATTTTCGACAATCAAGCGGTAGGGGATGAAGAAGTAGTAGCAGAGGAGGCCTGCCAAAAGTGGATGAGCCATTGGAATCCAGAGGCCGAAAACCCAATAGAGAGCAAAACAAACGACAGTAAATCCACCCAGGGAACCAACCAAGATCAAAAGACCTTTTGTCGGTTTCATAGTAAGGACAGTCTGAATTGTTAAGAAAGCGATAACGAAAAGCAAAATCCAATTTATATAACTAGGTAATTTTACCGGACCTGAATTGCGAATGAGGGTATCAATGATATTCGCCTGCATCTCAATGCGAGTCATAGCGGTTGGTGAACGATCTAGAGGAGTTCTAATGTACTCTTGTTCATTCAGGTTGAGATCCGTACCAATAAGAACGATTTTGTCTTTGAATCGATCTGCATTTATTTTTCCACTTAGGACATCTTCAAATGAAGATGAGGGAAATGTATTTTGCTTATGGTAGTCGATATAAGCTTGGTCTGTATCGTAAAAGAGGAAGTGTCCACGTACATTTTCTGGAGAAATAATCTCAGGATTGAAAAGGCTAGCTAGTTGAACTTGCAACATAGGTGAGCCTTGGAATGTAAGAATCATTCTTCTTGTAACGCTATCTTTTGCAAAGTTTAGAACATCGGCTGTTTTTGGAGCCGGAACGGATTTTACTTGCTCGAGAGGGTCCGGGAGATAGAGGCTTTTCTCCTCTCCTTTAAGTACAGTCGCCTTTGATGCAACAAAAACATTTTTATTCGCTACGATGACAGCTTCCCAGCTGTTTTTACTGTCCACATTGCCGGCTGACTCATCAACTGCGAAGTCATAAACGATGGCTTTGGCGTTGGAGGCTAGGATATTTTTAAGCAGTTGCTTTTGTGCTGCCGCATCCGGAAGACCCTTAAATTTTTGAACTGTATTAGGAGTAATATAAATGAGTTCAATTTTATCAGAACTTGGAGTAAGGAGCTTGGTTTCTACGCGAACGTCAAAAAGCCAAGATTCAATGAACTCCAAATGAAGTTGAGCGATAAGAAATGCCATCCCCACCGCGAACAGAGCTCGCAGTGCAAAAGTACGATATTGGCTTCGCTTGGAAGCTCTTAATGTCTCTTCAGGGGAGGGAGGAAGAGTCATAATTTCCTTTGCGTAGTTTCTTATTTTCTATTTAACAGGAATACACTCATTGCCACCGCCTAAGCCAGGAGATGATCCAAAGCTAGGAGTAGTCTTAACGGGCTTTACCTTTTTAATATGTTTAGTAGTTTGAGTTGTCATCGTGTACCTCATTAGCAGGCTTCCCTGCATTTTTTGTAGAATAATAAAGTTGTGCCAAGCAAGTCTTGCATACGCGAGCAGAATTGTTTGTTCTTTGTATTTTTAGAGCCAGATCCTTGTTTGTGGATAAACATGCATCCTCCGCCGCACAAGTAGCGTGCCCAGCATGTCTGGCAATTATTTTGTTCGATAAGTGAATCAGTGTACTTTTTTAAGGCCGCATTGTCCAACACGCTACCTTGTCCAACCTGTTCATTTTTTTGTCCAACGTCCCATGGGCACGTGAATAGACCATTTTTTGCATCAACAACTAAGAACGACTTTCCAGCGCCACAGAAATTCTCTGTTCTGCGTTGATCGTCTAGAGAAGAAAAAATATTATCGAAGAAGCCAATTTGTCTTAGACCGGCTTCGCCTAAATTTTCATAAGCATACTCGGCAATTTGATGCATTTGTTGCGCAAAGATCTTGCTGCTTTTTTCGTCAGCGGCTTCAACGCCATAAGTGAATTCATATTTATCGGCCGGGAAATTGCGATAGAAGTTGTATGCTTCGATGAGGTTCATATTTTCATCATGAAAAACGCCATGCAAAGAAATCGAACCCAGTTGCTCTTTGTTTGCAAATAACATTTTTAGTCCCTCAGTGACGATGGCAGAACTGCCCTGGCCATTCTTCAAGGGACGTACTTTGTCGTTAATATATTCCGGTCCATCAACACTTACAGTGATGTGGCATTTGATATCTTTGAGCAACTGAAGTGTTGTTTCATTGATCAAAGTTCCATTTGTGACGATCGCAAAATATGCCTTAAGGTCTTTTTCTGAGGTAAACGCCTTAACATATTGTGCAATGGCTCGAATTCCCTCTGGGTAGAGAAGGGGCTCTCCGCCAAGGAAAGTAATTTTAAAACTTTGCCCTGCAGAAAGCTGCTCTAGGAAAAATTTTAATTGAGGCAAAGTCTTTTCAACAGAAATCTTCGTTTGTGGAGACCCATAGGTTCCGTCTCCACCGGCCGCGCAGTAAGTGCATTTCAGATTGCAAATTTGGGTGACATTGATCGTAAGGCTGCGAATACCGAATGCCAACTTTCCAGAGGAAACTTCCAAGTTGTTCTCATTGTTCCATGTAGCCAAAGATTCCTGAAGTTCTGAGTTCTTAATTTCGGAACCCAGTTCTTGCCAAAGCTCATCAGAGATCTCCGCGACTTCCAAATTTCGGGCGTGGAAAGCTATCGGAGCTTGTTGGCCCCATTTGAATGCTATGATGTCGTTTTGTCTCCGAGTTTCCACACCCAAAGTGCTAGCAATAGATGTACCACTTTGAGAAATACTTGGCTGGCCGAATAAGATGAGTAAAATCAATAATTTAGAATATATTTGGAGGTGGTATTTTGAGCCATATTTTGATGGAAGTGGGGTCAAAATGAAACTATTGCAGGTATGACCATCAGCTAAGCAACAACGACCGGATTGCCGATAAGATCTTATGCTTAATCACCATGTGACGACAGCCCACAACTATAAGGAATTTCCGCAATCAGTTGTCGTAAAAAATACTGTGGACGAGAAAGTTGGAGGAAGAGATGGTCGAATTCGACGATTTGTTCTTAGCATGGACGGTGAATCACTTGATTCCGATTTAGAACGTTTTCAGAAGCAATTAGGAATTGAGACCAGACCCTTACAAGAATATCAGAACTACTTTCTGTTATCTGGATCGAAGCAAATCTATTTGAGATTGTATGATCCTAAATCAATTTTGACTTTGCTGCCTGGTCAGATCGAGAAGAAGGGATCAGATCTAGCAGGGAAGATTCTATTTGTTGGAAGTCACGACCAGCATTCCTTTTATTTGCACAAGTCAATTTCTGGAAGATTTGTTTTAAATGACTCTCAATCAATGGAGTATATGATTTCAGATGCATCCTATCTTGTTAATGCTTTGGAAAATTTGCGAAGTTTAAATTATATCAAGATGCCGCCGCAATCAGTGAACGTGCTTTGGATCACGGTTTTTGTTGCAATTAATGTCTTTCTTCTATTTATTTTAAGTCCGTTTTCTTTCATTGTAGCCTCATTTGTTTATCCAATTTTATTTTTCGCTTTGAATTGTTCGATATTTGAATTTGTACAATTTAATTTAGATATAAGTAGAGTTTTGTTCTGCGGTCTTTTAATTCAATATATAGGCGTTCCAATTTTACTAATGCGCTACTTGAGACGAGTTGACTCTGAAAAACTTCAGGCAGAGAAGGAAAGAGCTGTTGATAAGGTCAAATCACGTTTTATTGTTAAGGTCGCAAAGGCTGATCTGAGTTTGCAAATGGCAGCAAGAGTATCGCATGATATTCGCAGCCCATTGATGGCTTTGCAGGTCGCAAATTCATTCATTAAGGGCAAGATTTCAGAAGATTTAGAATCTCTCATTCATGAATCTACTCTGAGACTTAAATTTATTGCCGAAGATATTCTCGACGGCTATCGAGAAGGAAAAGTGGGAGTACGTCCAACTGAGCGAACGGCAATAAAAGAAGTTCTTGAAGAGCTATTGAAGTCTTACCGAACCTTGAATCCCGATGTAAAATTTGAATTAGAAGTTGCAGATAATATTGTGACGTTCATTCCCTCATATAGTTTACAAAGATGTCTTTCAAATTTATTCAATAATTCGATCGAAGCTTTTGAAAACTCATGTGAAACGGTACTTATTTCTGCCAGCCATATCGATGCGAAGAAGGGCAGCTGTTTCATTATTAATTTGCCTGAAGCTCTTTCTCGAGTTCCCTTGGCAATCACGTCCAACGTTTTAGTTGTAGAGTCTGGGCAAGAGATTTACACCGCGTTGAGAAATACCGGAAATGTATCTCTGCATATGCGGCAGGAGAGAACTGTTGAGGCAGCACATAATGCCTTGCGCGAGTTTGGTGGGAAATGGACTGTGTTCATTGATCTCTCTTTGTCAGATGAAGAATCTGGCTTTGACTTAATAGAAGTATTGGGTGAGAGCTTTTCAGGAAAGGTAATTCTTTGTTCAGTTTTTGCAGACAACATGGAAGTGCAAGAAATCGCAAATCGTTACGATGCACTTCTTTTGAATAAAGAACTGTTGCCTCGTTTAGAGTTGATTGTGAGTAACCAAAATTCTATCCGAGGCAATTCAACTTAGTGAACTTTAAACTCACCGGTTTCGTCAGTAAACAAGCGAAGATCAAAAGAGCGGTCGGTGATGACGCGTTGGATGTACATGAGGGACTTATACAGCTCTTCTTGGTCGAAATTGCCGAAGCGATAAGAGATTGTATCTACGCCTTTTGCAGAGAAAGTCATTTCGTAAGCAATCAGAGATTGAACTTGGTTGGCGGGGATTAGTGATAACAGGAAGCCACCACCATATTGCTGCCAAAGAGGGAAGTCTTTAAGTTCCTTGAATGACTTGTAACGAGCTTCTGAGGTTTCCGCAGGATTGAAGATCACTGCCAAAGACCTTGCGACATATGAGATGTCCAAATCATAACGATCTAAACCAAATGATCTGTTGTCATCGCCGTAAGGACCTTGCTCGCGGGGTGGCATTTTTGGGGTTCCATGGGTTTTGATGAAGTTATAAAGACGTACTTTCGCCAATGGATAGTCCAATGTGGGAATCGCACGCAAAGCATTTGGATGGAAGAAGATCTCGTTACTAAAGTAGCCATTGACGTGACTGCCATTAGAGAAATCCCATTTTTTCCAATCAATGCGTGCATATTCTTCGGCTGGGATCACGGACTTCACGTGTTCTTGGATGTCTTTGTAGTCACCCTTTGAAACGTTCTTCATCTTCATTTCACGGCCCAGTGTTAATGCGACAAAGTCGCGAATGATCCAACTGTCGTCAGAAGAGAAAAGCATATTCGTCGTGATGCGATTTTCATCTCCGAACAATCCAAAGATAGCTTTCACTTTCTTGTTTGTTTGGAATGTATCCATGATGTATTTTTGCTCTTTGTCGTCGCGGTCCACGTGTACCACTTTATTTTGCGCATAAGTAGAGCCCGCTTCAAAACGCAGAATATTCAAACCAAATTTGAATGAAGAATCCGTGCTTAAAGATTCGTTGGAACCTTTGAAAATGCGATCAATTCGACGTTTGAAAGGCTCGAGTTCATGATCTTCTTTTACGATATCTTCAACAACTGAAAGATCTGTTAACAGATCTTCTTTAACAACAGCACTTTTTTCGATCGGGTTGATAAACGCAAGATCTTTAAAGCGTGTTTTCTTGTGAATAAGATCGTTGTAGGCCTGTGCCGCTTGGGAATTATTGAGGTCAAAGACATAGTCTAGCATGAAGAGATTGTTCGCACTTCTGCCGGTACCAAGGATGAGTGGATCTAGATCGATCCAACTTTTGATTCTATTATCTAAGTATTTGAAACCAACAATTTTGAAGTTTCCAAAGTTGACGTTGCCGTCAGCTCCCATGCCTTTTCCGCGAATTGCGATGAGCTTCACACGCAGCTTGTTGTTGGACATTCTAAATGTATGAATTAAGAACTCACCAGAGACATACGCATGAGTAGAGGCTCCAACATTGCCGATGGCCGTTAAAGGTGCATTCGCACCGAGCGAAACCACAAAGGAAAGTTTGCCAGTCATGGCGACGAAATCCCCTGGATTCAAATTGCGAATGGCTTGCTCTGCAGAAAGCGGTAAGTTCTTAGGTCCATAGGGTAAAGCAGTTAAAGAGTCGACTTGCTTCTTAAATTGACGGGCAAAAATGATCTCTGAGTTATTATTGATTCCGAATCCTAGAGGCAAGTCATTGCCATCAATAAAATCCCCTGGATTTGCATCAAGGTCTAATGAGTATCTGTCGAGACGGGTGTAATAACCATCGACATAGGAAGGCTCAGATTGGATTTTGTATTTAATCGCAGCAGAGAGTCCATCGAAAACGTTGGCATCGACGATGTTAACTGTAGCTCCAACTTTTTGTTTTGCGATGATGTTCTTAACTCGCGTGGCAACCTTAGAGGGCTCGAGGAAATCAAGACCTCCAGCATGAGCTGGTAACGCCGAAAATAACAGACCCGATGATAGGGTCACAGATAGTACATGTTTGGCGATAGTCATCGCACGGACCTCCGAATAAATCTGCTTAAACGTTGCAAATCATTGCAAGTGAAGTGCCTCTTTAAAGAGGTTTTTATTATCACTCGCAGTCCAAAGGATTTCTTAAATACTCGGTCTGTCGAAAAGTTAAACAGAGATTGAAGAGGGCGGTGGGTGGAATTGACGCAAACTTCAACCAAAAGTAAGTCCGTACCTTTTGCGTTTTACTAGCAAAATTGGGCTAGCCCAATTAGCATGAACTTATGAAGATCAAATTTGTTGTTGATGGAGTGGAAACTGAAGTTGAGGCGGAGTCAGGAAGAAGTCTTCTTGATATTGCTTTGATTGCGCGACTTCAGCCGCCATACTCTTGTCTCGAGGGAAATTGTGGAACCTGTGAGGCCGTGATCGAGAGCGGGAAGACCACTGAAGACAAAATTGGCAGTGTCACAGTTCGCACTTGTCAGGCAGTACCTAGGTCTGACTCTCTGACAGTAAATTACGATAAGGTCGAGACATAAATAATATGTGTTTGATTCGCGTTTTTTACCGGGTATTCTGACAGCTCTATGTCTCTCAGAATAAAATTTTGGGGCGTGAGGGGATCACTTCCTTCATCACCTACACCGACGGAATGGACATATCATATTGAGGGAGTTATTCGTAACTTCTTCTCAATGGGCTATCGTGATCTTTCTCAGGTTTCAAATTATATCAAAAGTGTCCCCGAGCCCGTTATAGGTGGCTATGGCACGGCAACGACTTGCGTAGAACTTTCCAGTGCAAAGTCACAAATCATTATTGATGGTGGCAGTGGCATTCGCACTTTGAGCGAGTCGATCATGAGAGGCACCTCTGGCAGAGCAAAAGGTCCTTTCCATATTTTTATGACTCATTTTCATTGGGATCATATAATTGGATTGCCGTTTTTTACTCCGCATTTTATTCCAGGAAGTGAAATTCATTATTATGCGGTTCAGAGTGATCTTGAGCAGTTAATCCGCGGAATTTTCAAGAAGCCTTATTTTCCAGTTCCCTTTGAAGCTTTGAAAGCAAAAATCCACTTCCATATTTTGGAGCCTCGCAAGCCCATTCAAGTCGATGATTTTAAAGTGACTCCTTATCAGCTCGATCATCCAGATCCTTGTTGGGGTTACAAGGTAGAGTCCGGTGGAAAAACTTACGCGCATTGTGTGGATACAGAAGGAACCCGCGTGACTCCTGAAGAGTTGGGGCTGGATCTTCCCTTGTATCAGAATGTCGATGTGATGTATTTCGATGCTCAGTACACTTTGCCAGAGTTGGCGGAAAAAGCGAATTGGGGACATAGCGCTGCTCAAGTAGGGCTTGAAATTGCGTTACGTGAAGGGATTCACAGAGTGCTATTCGCACATCATGATCCGGGCGCTCGTGCTGAACACGTGATGGAGCTAAAACGTCAAACAGGTGAGTACTATCAGTCTTTGATGTCGAAGGTTTCCGAAAATAATGAGCAGATCAAAGAAATCGTTTGGGACTTCGCGCACGAAGGTCTTGAGATTAAACTTTAATATAGTTTCCAACGCTTCAAAGTTTTTAAGCTATGAAGTAAATCCGTCACTCATATTCAAAATTTCAAACTGGAGACAGTGTCACCACACTTATTCCGATGGCTTTGCTTGTTCCTTTGTTGTGATAGGAGTGGGCTGAGTCCCCTGGGAAAGCCAATACGTCACCAGCCTTGACGGTGAAGCTTTCGCCTGACACAGAGACCGTCATTTCACCTTGAACACAGTGAAGGTACTCTTTGGACCCAGTTGAGTGGGGAACACCTCCCATGCGAGCACCCGGTTCAAGTTCAACGCGATCAATTGCCATGCCTGGAATGGGATCGGGCAGCAGTTTGTAAACCATGACGTTGCCAGATGATCTTTTATTAAAAGGAATATCTGCTTTAGTAATCAATTTCGTCCGTGATCTTGGCGTGGCCAACAACTCTTCAAAAGGCACCTGAAGGGCCGAACAAATTTTTGTAAGATTTTGCAAAGAAGGATTGCCTGTACCGCACTCCATATTCGCCAATGTCGAGCGAGGAATTTTAGCAAGCTTTGCTAATGCCGCTTGAGTGAGCTTTCTTTTCTTTCGTAATTCGAGAATATGAAGAGATAAATTTTTGGAAAGGACGTCATAGGATAGTTCCATCTCACTAGAATCAATCACACTCTGAGAGAGGTCAATATATTGGACATATTTATATTAAAATTCCAATATATTGTCCAAATTCTATCTGAATAACCACCCCTAGCTGTCAGGGCTGCCGCCTGTTAACTTGAGCTCTAAGATCTCAGTTAAATTTAGATCTTATTAAATAAATCTCAACTTTGGAGAATACGACAATGACATTTACACTTCCCGAACTTCCTTATGCTAAAGACGCTCTTGTGCCTCACATGTCCATAGAGACCTTGGAATATCATTATGGAAAGCATCATAAAGCTTACGTTGATAACTTGAACAATCTTGTTCCTGGAACTGAATTTCAAAATATGGACTTGGAGAGCATCATCAAGAAGTCTTCGGGTCCGATCTTTAACAATGCGGCACAAATTTGGAATCATACTTTCTTTTGGAATTGTCTTTCGCCGCAAGGCGGGGGAGATCCCGCTGGCAAGTTAGCAGAAGAAATGATCAGCTCGTTTGGTTCGACTGAAAAGTTTAAAGAAAAGTTTACGGAAACTTCAGTGAAACATTTTGCATCGGGTTGGGCTTGGCTGGTTTTATCCAAAGAAGGAAAGCTTGAAATTATCAGCTCCAGTAATGCGTTGACGCCTCTGACAGAGGGACACACACCACTCTTGACTTGTGATGTGTGGGAGCACGCCTATTACATTGATCATCGCAACAGTCGTCCGAATTTTCTAAATTCATTTTGGAGAATCGTGAACTGGCAATTTGTCGGCGAAAATCTTTTGAAAGTCCGTAAGTGAAATAAAAAAAGGAACCGATTAAGGTTCGGTTCCTTTTCTGAAGATTAATTCCACGGATGTGGGATCGTTGGGACCTTGAATGGCTCCAAGAGCTTTCAAGGTTGCTTCATCCAAGGTGACTTTTTCAGTGCCTTCGGCCCAAGGGAAGTCATCTGCTGGATATCGCGTTCCCACTTTTTTCATAAAGTTGATCCAAACGGGAAGAGCGCCGCTTGTCCCTGTAAGTTTGTGCGGAATATTGTTGTCATACCCAACCCATACAACGGTCGTTAAATACGGTGTGAATCCACCGAACCAAGCATCTTTGTTGTCACTGGTTGTTCCCGTTTTTCCGGCAGCAGGATTTAAAAATCCACTGAGTGTCACTGATCGAGCTGTCCCCGAAAGAACAGTTTGTTTCATCATGCTAACTAAGCTTGAAACAGTGGCAGGGTCCTCGACTTGTTGAGGTGCTGGATCATGCACATACACTTCGCCATTTTCAGAGTTCAAAACTTTACGAATAAAGGAAAGTTTTGTTTTCTTTCCTAAAGAGGCCAAGGTCATATAGCTTTGCAGAACTTCTTTGGGATACATTTCGAAAGCGCCCAAAGTCAAAGAAGGGAATGTTTTGAGTTCTGACTCCACACCCATTTTGTGAGCGATGTCGACGATATTTCCCAAGCCCACAGCCAATCCCAGCGATGCCGTCGCCGCATTGAGAGAGTTTTTTAAAGCAAAAAACATAGGCACAGTTCCAAAATACTTTTTGCCATAATTTTCAGGAGACCAAGATTGTCCTTCGTACTTCGTTGTGAACTTCTCGTCCTTCAATAAAGTGATCGGCGTATATGGTTTGCCTTCTGGAGTTTCATTCATCAGAGCTGTCAGGTACACAAAAGGTTTCATGATGGAACCGATTTGACGATGTCCATCAATCGCACGGTTGAACTGTGTCATGCGATAGTTGCGTCCTCCGACGACCACGCTGACCAGTCCCGTTTTGTTATCACCGACAAGGACACTGCCTTCAAGAGTGTTGCCTTTTTCCTTAAGGCCCTTGAGATACTTATTTCCTTTTTCCAAGCTGTCCAGGTGATTGCGCAAAGATTCTTGCGCCACTTGCTGTGCTTCAAGATCAAGGGCGGTGAAAATCTTCATTCCCTCCGGCGACATTTTCATGCTGTCCATCTGCTTGCGAACGGCATCGAGATAGTAAGGAGCTGTCTCAGTCGCTAAAGAAACGGGAGCACTTGGCAGCGGTGTGCGATCCGCAATATTTGCCTGTTCGGCAGTGACAAACCCAAGACCCTGCATTTTTTCGAGCACCAAATGGCGGCGGCGTTCAGCATTTTCAGGTTTTTTGAATGGATTGTATAAACCTGGGCTGTTGACGATGGCCGCTAGCAAAGAGCATTCACTGAGATCTAGGTCGCTGACCTCTTTGTTGAAGTAGTGTTTTGCTGCTGAGCCATAACCACGAACCTGGAAAGAACCATTTTGCCCCATGTAAATCACATTGAGATACGTTTCCAAGATTTCGTCTTTACTGAAGCGGGATTCCAAAAGAATCGACATGACAAATTCATTGAATTTACGTTTCAGAGTTCGTTCGCTGGTAAGAAAGTAGTTTTTTACTAATTGCTGAGTGATGGTGCTGCCACCTTGAGCCGTGCGTCCGTGAGTCAAATTTTTTAGAAGGGCACGGAAAATACCTTTGTAGCTGACTCCACCATGTTCTAAGAATTGAGCATCCTCGATGGACATGATCGCGTTCAAACACATCGGTGGAACTTCCCCGAGTGTGATGGTCTTCTGCATTAAAGGTTCGTTGCCAATGTATTGAGCAAGAAGAGGAGCTTCACCGAGCAAGGACGGTACTTCTTGAAAAGGGGCGCCTTTGAAAACCTGCGAAATCAAATTGTCCTTTTGCAATACAAGAACCTGGATAGAGCTATCAATCTGATTTGTCGCGACGTCCTTATTCACCCAGCCAAAGCATTGCGCTTGTTCTTCGCTCAATGTGACTTGCAAGCGGGCGGCACACTCTTCGCGAGTTGCAACGAAATAATCCCCTGGAAGAAGGCGTTGATCATAGTTACGACGGCGATAAGATTCCCTTGTGAACTGAGACTCGAGATCTTCGATTTTCAAAAGAGTTCTTGCTGTGAAGGTCGGAGGAGATGCGTAGTATTCCGTCGGGATTAAGAACTTTTTTGACTCTAATTTTTGAGTCATCTCTTTCTCTAGAGAAAAGTAGGAATAGACGCCAATCCCAAGGCCTGTGATGATCACAAGCGTCACAAGGATTGTAAAACAAATTAAAATGGTCTTTAATCGTGATCGCAACATACACGTAGCGTAGTACGAAATTGTGTTCGAAGCAAAGCTCGGATGTAATTTGTCTGGTCTACACTCCAGCTTTGCTGGAGGAGATTGAAAGGATCGTTTGTGGCTAAGAAGAAATCTTCTGCTAAGCAAACTAAGCAAGTCAAAAAAGCTTCTCCAAAGAAGGCCGGGAAAAAGGCCGCTCCGAAAAAGAAACCAGTTGTAAAAAAAGCTGCACCTAAGGCTGCGACTAAGAAAAAAACTGCTCCAGTTAAGAAAACGGCGAAAAAAGTAGCTCCTAAAAAAGCGGCGACGAAAAAATCACCGGTGAAGAAGGCAGCAGCGAAGAAGTCAGCTCCAAAAAAGGCAACGAAGTCAGCGGTTAAGCCCGTTGCTAAGCCTAGCTCTGCAAAACCTGCGAACCAACACTTGTTAAGAGCAGTTGCTCCAGTAAAACAACTGGATTTGAGCAATTTCGTGACTCCGTTGGATGATCGTTTGATTGTTCAATTGTCGGGTGCGGAAAAAATGACAGCAGGTGGTTTGTACATTCCTGATACTGTTTCTGATGTTTCAGGTAATTTGCATGGCACAGTGGTTGCCGCAGGCCGAGGTCATGTCAGCAAAAAAGGCCATCTTCGTCCCATGGACGTCAAGGTCGGAGACAAGATTGTCTTTGCTGAGTACGCAGGATCAAAAATCAAAATTCAAAATGAAGACCTTGTCATCATTCGCGAAGGCGACGTGATGGGCGTGGTTGCAAAATAAGGGATAAAGAATGTTGAACGCAAAATTGATTAAAGTTTTGGGTCTTTCCATTGCCTTGATGTCTTCCACTGCGGGTGCGATGTCTTTGGACTGGAGTGGTGGATACCGCGCTGAATGGACAGAGGTAGATAAACCTTCATTGGGATCTCCTACTGAAAGAAAAGCTTACGGCACAAATTTCTTGTACTTGAGCCCAAAAATCATCGCGGCTGATGGAATCAACATCAATACTCGCTTTGATATCTTGTCGAATTCTTTCTATGAAAATTCTCAATTGGGTGAAATCTGGGGTTTGAATAGCAATACTCCCCACGCAAACTCATCGAACCAAGGCAGTTCTTCAGTTCGCGTCAGTCAATTGTATTTGACTGTGAACCAAGAGTTCGGCGCCTTGATGGTGGGGCGTGTTCCTTGGGAGTTCGGTATCGGCATGACCTATAATGCAGGTAAAGGAGCTTTCGATCACTGGTACGATACACGTGACATGATTGCCTACAAAATCGTTGTGGGTGATTGGTTTGTGATGCCAATGTTGGGTCGTCAACAGGCTCAAGATTTCGGTCAAGGAAACACAATCAGCACGATGGGTGTTCAGCTTCAATACGAAAATACTGAAAACAAATCTTTGATCGGCGTTTATATGGAACAGAAGAAAGGTGCTGTGACGGCACTTGATTATTCTGCAAGCCAAATTGCGGCTTACGGCGCTAATGGTGCCGCTCCAAATGCATTAAACGAAACAACGACAAGCTTTGTTTTGGGACGTGGATTTGACAGTTTTGGTTTCAAAGTTGAAGCGGCTTTCCTTCAAGGTGAGACAGGCTTAGTGGATGCGTTCAACGATGACATCCGCTTGGGTGGATACGGTATCGCAGCTGAGTTGTACTTCCCGCGTGCACAATCTAAGTGGGACTGGAGAGTAAAACTTGGTATGGCAACGGGTGACGATACGAATTCAACTAGCTTCGGTGGGTTTGCGTTCAATCGTAACTACGAAGTCGGTATGTTGTTATTCAATCACCGTTTAGGTGGTGGACCAGACTTCCTTCAAACAAACACTGTGAAGCCGTCAACTGGATCCAACGGTGCTGCTTTGAACGTTGGAAATTCTGCTGACGATGAAAGCGTAAGTAACTCCGTTTATCTTGCTCCTTCAGTGAACTACACTTGGACAGACAAACTTGAATTGAGAAATACAGTTGTTTGGGCTCAATTGTTGAACACTACGAAAAATTCTGTTGATGCAAAAAAAGATTTAGGTCTAGAATGGGATATCGAATTGGTTTACAAGCCGCATGAAAGAGTTCAGTGGGTGAATCAGATCGGGTTGCTCTTCCCTGGTGAAGCTTGGAAAAATGGTACAGGCGCCGGTGGAAACTTGAGCAACGATTTTACATTTGGATTAGCAAGTAAAGCCGCCATCAGCTTTTGATAACTACATGATTGCAACTTGTACGACAGCTTGATGACATACTAAAACATCTTGTTTGGTGGTGAGCAGGGCCCGGGGGGGCGCAAGTCCCCTCGGGATTTTTTTTGCCCAAAATCCGAAATCTCCCTACAATCTAGGCATGAGATATCTTCTTTTAATTCTGGCTCTGACTTCTTTCACAGGTTGTATTCATAAAAAACCGAAGGGCCCAGCAATGAGAACCTTTCAAATGAGCCCAGTTCCCCTCAGTCCCTATCACTGGACCGTTGAATATGATGGCGGAGGACAGGTTTTATTCAATCCAGATGGCAGCGGCGACTTGGTTTTTCAACCTCAACAGGCAAAAACTTCGGCGCAGACTTTTGCCACCTTATTATTGTTGAAAGACACATTAAATAGACCTCTTAAAAATTATGCTGTGAAAATTGAAGTCACCACGGAAAGGCAACTACGTTCATCGACACCTAATGAGTGGGAAGTTTTTTGGTTCTTTGGAAACTATCAAAGAGGTTTAAACAAAGATAAAACGGCGAACTATTTTTTGCTTAAGCCAAACACCGGGGCGGAGCTTGGCCGCGTGTTCGAAGAAGTGGGACAGCATTTTCTAAGGACCGACGAATCAAAAGATTTAAAAATTGGCGAGCGCGCCACTTTCATCATTGTAAAGGAAGGCGGGCATTTTCAAGTGTATAAGAATGGCTCCGAAATCATAGACTACCAAGGCGAGCAAATGCCTGAGGGTTTGTATGATCAAATGGGAGCATTGGGGCTTTACTCGGAAGATGCGTTGGTGCGCGTTCACTCCTTTGCTTATCAAGCATTATAAGGAGATTCTATGAAGCAAATTTTATTGTCCTTGGTCGCAACTTTTATGCTGACAGGTTTGGCGCAAGCCAGTGAATGGACACCGGTGCTTTCCTATACGGCAATGGAAAATTCTCCGTCTTATCGTGATGTTCTTATTCATAATCCAGGAACCTATTCAGAAGTGCGTTTGCAAATGAATGGTGCAGGTTACGTCGATCGTTTCGATACTATTTCCCATGTTTTGTGGGGACGGGAAGTCGACGGATTGTCTGGTCACTATGAACGTGGAGAATCACGTACAGCTTCGTTTGATAGTCGTCAAGTGCGCTGGGTGCGCCTGTATGTGCGTTCAACACCTCCAGGTCAACCCGTGAATGTTCAAGTTTGGATGAGGTAATTTATTGAAGTTGCCAAGCTGGAGATTCGCAGATTTGTAAAATCACGGCTCTCCAGCGGTTTGTCGTATTTTCTGTAGGGGCAATGGTGCGATCTAGTTCAATCAAAGAACTGACGACATTAGCCGGGGCATCATCTCCGCGATAAAACATTTCATAAATTTGTGCGATGGCTGCTGAAGTTGGCGCAGTCGGTGGATTCGTAACTTTTTGCAGAACAGCGGAAATCGCTTGATCTGTCCCTAAGATATTTTCGCAAACTTGCACGTTGAATGACTGACGAACGGTATTGTCTTCTGACTGATAGGGAAGATTCGCATTCACGATGGAACCTCCGCAGTCTTGTCCTCCGTAAGAGCCGTAGGGATCACAACCTTGTCCGAATTGGGCTCCTTTATAAAACACCCATTGATTGATGATGCCTTCTAAATTTGGAACCGGAGTTGATGCAGAATAAAAAACTTCTCGCAGTAAAGCCGCCACATAGGTTTTATTCACCATTTGCAAACGTTGAGTTGGAAGAACGGCGGTTTTTTCTGAGGGATGACTGACGTCATTCAATCCCATTGAAGGTGCTGTTGAAGATGAATCCATGGCGGCAAAGCCACCCGCTTGACCACAGTTTTGATATAACTGAGTAAGGACCAGTCCAATAGCGGCCGCGAATAAGAGTTTTTGTTTCTTCATCTTACACCACGATTTTTGTTGGGTAGTTAATTTTCACAACATCACCGTTAAGTTCGGCAAGAGGTCTTGCTAAATTCTCGTAAGGATTTTTCGGTACTCTTAAGAATGCTGCAACCGTCGAAGCTGCGGCAGTCGGAGTGGGTTGGCCTTTTTGATTGTAATCATCAATAGGAGCCGCCAAACCTTGAGTTCCTTGATAGCCGCCACCGGGCCCAGAACGACGAATATTTCCTACGACAAAGGGACCATTTTTTATAGCGCCGGAATAAATGCTGGTGATCATTTGGTTGAAGCCATGATCACTGCCAGAACCATCAGAACGAGCACTTCTGCCAAACTCTGACATCAGTTGCACAACTGTTTCCGACCAAACATCTTTACCGTTAATAGTTGTCGCTTTTAATCGATCGATAAGTTCCAAAAGTCCCGCCGCAAATCCCCGGAAAAATGCAGTGGTGTAGAATAAGCCAGCCGCAGCGCCTGATTCATGCATGTCGTGAATCAAATGTTCTAAGTCGGAGGAGGCGACTCCCGCTTCTTGCAAGCGAATATTTCCTGTTTCCCCCATCTGTAAATCAACGGAGGTCACTAAGCCTTTTGTTAAAACATACTCTGTCAAAGCCAAGCCTTCAGCCCAATTTTCAGGGCCAGAAGTCTCATTCAGGCTATCACGAAGATTAAAATCTTTATTAAGGATCATAGCGCGATTTTCACGGGCCATGTGCAGTTTCCAATAAGCATTTTCCTGGGAAATTAAATTCATATCACTGATGCCAGGAAGATTGCTGCCGGTTTGGCGCATACTTTGTGTGATGACATTGCGATAACGAGCTACAGCTGGTGCCCAGTAGGCATCGATGTCAGAGATACCAACCTTCATCAAGGCGGCTGCATTTGAAAGATTCTTCTTTACGATGGCAGCTCCAGTTCGGTCGGACTTTGCGTAGGTAGCCAATCGGGCTTGAGCCAGTTCATAGGCGGCAATATTTCGAGTCTTGACATTAAGACCTGCTTTATTTGTCGGTGCACCAAAGCCCTGCATTAGATTCGTTAACGGCGCGCCTGATAGTTTGTTCAGCGCTTTGCCTTGAACAGAAACGAAGTTTCCGAAGTCACCACGATCTGGCCATTGAATCGCTTCGAAAGTTTTTGAAGAGTTGTCAGCAGCTAGTCCGCCAATGGAGGATACTCCACCGACGGGAGTTTGCTGAGCGCTGGCATTGAAAGGATGCCCATCCAATCCCGAGCCATAGCCTCGAATGACCATCATATTATTCAGCAAATCTTTTAAAGGCTTCATTGGGTTCGCCGTAGTGACGACGTTGTGTGAAAACATGTGGGGAACTAAAACTTTATTGTATTCAAAGGTAGAGTACATTACGCCAGAAGCGCGGTCCCCTGACTTTGTATAACATGTTGAAACCATCGGATTGGACTCGATAGATGGATCATTTGAATTAGTACGAATCCAGTGATCGAAAGCATAACGGTAAGGCGCGCCGATCATCATCACATTGACATAATTGCGAGCACCGACGATTCCTGTCGATTCAGCATGGGCTTTTTTAATGAATCCATGGGTCATCAAATTCAGAAGTCGCTCAACGGGTGTGGGAGTCAGGAAAGATCCTCCAGCAATCAGCCCGCCTTGTAAAAACTGTCTACGATCAAATTTATTGTCATTACCAGACATAAAAGCCCCTTATTAAGGACGGTAGTTCGCCGCGCGATAGTAGTCAGAGTTCATAATCTTCTTAATAATACTTTTCACAGACTGATTCTGATGAAGTTCAGCACCAAGCTCTTCAATAAATTTTCTGTCAGCGACGGATTCAGTGGACAGCTGCTTATTCAACTCTGCATTCTTTGGATCGGTGCGATCATACAAGGAAACGCGAATTCCAGTGAAGTATTCGAAGTATCTTTTTGCCGCACACTGATAGTAGTCTTCCTGTTCTGAAATCGCAGTGCCCAAGCCACTCACACGAACAACATCTTGATCAACAAGTTGTCCTGAAGAGAAGGCACGATAGCGAAGTTTTCCAGTGGGAGTTTGGCGATGGAAATTACTAACAGGTTCTGAAGGCCAGCCTGCAACGGATGCTTGGTTTTCATTGAATGTCGTCATAAGGCTTGTTGATCTTGAAGTCAGAGAAATATTTGCGAAGTTAGAATTCACAACAACTGCGTTTCTCATGGTGTAGGCCATTGGATCCAAACTTGCGTGGCACATCACACAGCTTGTCGCATTCCTAAATGGAGCACTTGAATTGCCGACCACGAACTTAGCCACATCAGATTCGCGAAGGGCGGGTAAGGTCGCGCACATAAAAGTTTGAAAGTTTGTTTGTGACCAGCGACGAGCGACTTTCAAAGAGCCATTTGCCAAGGTCCCTTTGCCGTGACCAAAGTTCATCATAAAATAAACCGGTGTGCCTAGGACACCACCGCCAAAAGAAGTATGAGGATTAAAGGTATAGTTTAATCCGGGCTGATTGTTTCCACGGCTGTCCTGAAAGCCTTGCATGGCAATATTTGGAACCATGGCGCCATCGCTGACTGTGGTACGGATGCCATAAAGTTCACCGACCATCGGCTTCATGAAATTCATAAGGATCAAATTATTTACGTCATTCAGATTTCCAGTGAAGGGCATGAAGTTGTATTGATTGTTGTTAAATGCGGGGTTGTTGCCAAATAGACGACGACCAGAATAGTTGGCACTCCAATCAAAACCAATTTTAGATGCCATCGAAACATCTTGTCTGAGACCTTGAACTCCAGTTGAAAGAGTCACCACATCAGAATATCGACCGCTGCGCACGAACAAAGCGCGAGTCAACGCAAGCGCAGGTTCTGTTGAATCGTAGATATCCATTGTGCCGTTAGAAATTTCGTTATTGTTATCTTGAATTTGCTCAACCGTGTTAGCGGTAAACCAGCTGCGGTGAAAGCTTGCGAAATTATTTAATATAGAGCGTGTTTCAACATCGTCGGCAAACAGAGCTCCCGAAGTGGGGTTGAGTTCAACTCGATCCAGAAGTTCGTTGCAGGCATCAATCGCCTTTTTAGAACCCGCTTTGATTTGAGCCATCACAGAGTTGCCAAGGGGAACGGGTTTGCCAGTAAGGTGAGAATAACAACGAGCATAGAATGCGCGTTCGGTCAGGTTTTGGGCATTAGCAAAAGAAGAAAACGATAGTAAGAGTGCTAACGCACCAAACTTTTTAACCATGGTTTTTCCCCCTCAAAGTACCTAAGGAACATATCGGAACATTATGGAGAGGCTTGAAGGTTGTTCTCAGATTGAGGCGCTAAATCTGAGGATTACTGCTCCGTCTTGGTGTTTGTGGACGGAACGTCTCAAAAAACGAAAAACGGACCCGTCATGGGCCCGTGGAGGATCGAACATTGAGGGTGTCGAAGAGTTTACTGAGCTCTTGTTCCGCTCACCCTTCCAGACATTGCTGACATAGGTACCGCGATATATTGGACACCTTGTGAACTTGTTGCTGGAACTGAAGTGCTAGGGACTAGGTTCGGCACAACAACTTGAGCGCCGTTTGTACTAACACCTACACCACGACCTGGAGCCAAGCGAGGAGCTAACAAAGTTCCATCTGGCTGTTGAATCAAAACCGTACCTGGGTTTGTGATTGTGCCAGGGATGCTTGGATTCGCTGGGTTCATTGGTCCACTTGTGATCAACTGACCATTCACGAAGTTGTAGTTTTGCGGAGAGCTTACAAGTTGGTTGAAGATTTGATCCGCATTATTTGTGTAAGCCCAAACTACCGGGTTCAAGTCACCGTAAGAGATGGATTGTTCTCTTAAAGAGTTGTTAGCCCATGATGTTTGGATGTTTGCGAAATTGTTTTTCGCTGCATACACGCTGTTTTGACCGTTTTGGTACATATTCATCCAGTAGCTAGATGCATTCAAATCTTTGGCATTGATCGCTGTCTGATAGTTTGTGTAGAAAGTCTTAACCGTGTTACCTGCGTAACCGATTGAAGCCGCCAAAGTCATTCCCATTCTTTGACGAAGCTCCTTCCAACCTTTTTCAGTGATCAAGTTGTCTTGAAGTGAAGTCAATTGATCAAGACCAGACTGATTTACCGTTTGGTCATCGCTGGCAATGGCTTTTGCAAGTGTTTGTTGTACGTATTTACCATAGAAGCTTGCGACTTCTTTTTGATCTACTTTTTCATCGCTTAGAACTGCAGAGATTTCATTAATACGGCAGTCCAATGTATCTGCATCGTCTTTAGCCGTGCCACATTTTTTCAGAACTTTCTCTGTGAAAGTAAGTTTTGCTTTTACTTTTTTAACTTGAGCTTCCGGTGCTTCAACTTCCTCTTTTTCTTTTGCCGGTGCTGGAGGAGCTTTAACAACCTTGTCGCCTTCTTCGATTTTCGCCATTAAGGCTACGTTCAAAGAGTCGATGTCTTTTGTGTTTTTATCAAATGCTACATTGAGTGTGTATTGTTTGAATCCGCATTCTTCACAGTAGCCTTTGCCTTCTGTAAGTTTTGGAACCAAAGCCAGGACTTCTTTATCACCTGTCTTAATGTACTTCACATTCGCAACACCTTTAGATGTTGTGATTTTTCCTGGGATAACGTCATCTGCTTCGGATGCCATATCCATAGATGCAATGCCACCAGTGTGTTGATTGAAAGAAACATTAAAACCAAGTACCAGCAATAGTGCTGATGCCATCGCCCATTTTTTTTGGGTATCAGTGAAAGTTTTCATAAAGTCCTCCTGTTAATAGGTCTTCCAGACCCTTTTTTCTAACTTGATGTAAAGCGAAGGCCGGGCCAAAACACGAGGTCCATGCCAAGGGTCTTAAGGCGCTGAAATATTTAAGGGTTCTCACGTTGAGAAATTTTTTTCGCGGGGAGTGCTTTGTCGAACTTGTAGTGTCCCCTTCTGGGAATGAATAAAGACCTTATAATTTCATATAGTTAGAGATTTTTGCGGTGGGTTTTAGTGGCCTACGCCCAAGAGACTCTTTTGGGCACCTTTGGCTTGCCTGAAAGCGGTAAATTGAGCGATAACTCCCTTCGATGAAGTTTCATTTCCCGAAGAGTCTCAAACCAGAACATATCGCTGAATCCGATTGGAACAATTGGACTTGGCAGCTTCGTCATTCCTTGAAGACGCAAAGTGATTTTGAAAAACATTTTGAGTTGAGTGCCGATGAGCGTGCCGCCTTCACTGAAGGTAAAGAGCTTTTCAATATTCGCACGACTCCTTATTATGCCAGTTTGTCTGGTGGCCCGGGTGAATCGATTCGTCAGATCTTGATGCCGCAACGTTTTGAGATTGAAGAAGGTTCACAACAAATGTTGGATCCTTTAGGGGAGCGCAAGAACAATCCGGCTCCGCGAGTGATTCATCGCTATTCAGATCGCGTTCTTTTTTTAATTACTGACATTTGCAGTGTGTATTGCCGTTTCTGCACCCGCAAACATTTTACCGGCCAAGAACAAGCGTTCATTCGCAACGAGGAGTACGAGCAAGCACTGGCTTATATCAAAAGCCACACAGGAATTCGCGAAGTCATTCTATCGGGCGGAGATCCGCTTACGGTCGGGGATGCCCAGTTAGAACGGGTATTGAGTGATCTGCGCAATATTGAACATATCGAAATTATTCGTATCGGTTCTCGCATGCCGGTTGTCTGTCCGATGCGTGTCACTGAAGATCTGGTGAAGATTTTAAAAAAGCACAAACCTGTTTTCTTGATGTCTCACTTCAACCATCCGAATGAATTAACCGCAGAAGCCGCAGCGGCATTGGAGTTGTTGGTTGATAACGGCGTTCCGGTGATGAATCAAATGGTTCTTCTGAACGGCATCAACAATCACGCTGCTTTGGTGCAAGCGCTGAATCGTCGTTTGTTGTATCTCCGTGTGAAGCCTTACTACATGTTCCAGTGCGATCCTTCCATCGGCACAGATCATCTGCGCACATCGGTCGAAGATTCTTTGGAAATTCAAAAAGAGTTGTGGGGGCACTTGTCAGGATTGGCGATGCCAAACTTATCTTTGGACATCCCAAACGGCGGAGGCAAAACCTACCTCGTTCCAAATTTCCAAACCTCCCAAGAGGGCCTCACTCGCAACTTCACAGGCTGGGATGGCGTCGACGCCCAATACGTCAGCCCCTCACCAGACAAAATAAAAAAACCACTCCTAGGCCCTTATCAAACTGAGTGGTCTCACTTAAAAAACGGAAAATCCTAAAACGTACCTGCTTCCTATTGGTTAAAAAAGGGAGCAGGTCGAACAAAGAATCTTAACGGTCTATGTACTTTTTTAAACCGTTAGGAAGCAGGTACCTATCGGCCGGGTTTGTATTCGATGGTTAGGTGGGCGTAGTCGTTTTCGACTCCTTGAGAAAATGAAAGCATGTCTGCTGTGGTGAGGCTGTTGAATTGAAGCCATGTTGTTGTTGAAGAGAATGCTTTTGTCGTTGGTTGATCGCGGTCCGTGACCCAGTACAAAACTTCGTAGGCTGTTTTATTAGCGACCTTAGATTGATATTGGCGAATGAGGAAGTGAACTCGGAACATTCTTAGCATGTTCGTGCCTTTTCCACACCAAACATCCCAGTCCCATGCTCCAGGCTTATCAAAGACATGGGCACATTTTAAATCAATGGTTCCATCGTTCGACATGTAGTGAAAAGTCACATCGTCTTCCTTAAGTTCCTTGGTGCCGATTTCAGAGAAACCTTTTGGTGCCGCAAAAACAGAAGAGGAAAGGGTAATTACAGAGGCAATAAGAAGTGCTTTGATTGTTTTCATACGAAAAGCCTACCAAGGCCAAGACAGACTAAGTAGGAAAATTTGCAGATGAAAGTCTTTTGAAACTAAAAAAGGGCCCCGCCGGGACCCTTCGAAAGGTACCTGCTTCCTATTGAGTTAAAAAGGGAGCAAGTACATCAATATATTTTAGCAGAGCAAGTACCTTTTTAATCCAATAGGAAGCAGGTACCTTTCGTCTCTTTCGGTTACCAGATAACTGAGAAGTTCAAGATTGCTACTTCGATACCCATGTCGATGTCACCTTTTTTAACAAAGCGAAGTTCCGGAGCGTAGCTAACGTTGTTCCAAAGAGCGAAACGTTTACCGCCGCCGAAGAAAAGACCAAATTTAGTTTCATAGTCAGTTTCTCTGTCATTCAATACAGAGTACAAGCCAATACCAGCTTTTAAGAAGAAGGCATTTTTAAGATCAGATTGGAAATTGTAAGCACCCACACCCGCGATGTCGAAAAGTGTTTTGCTGTCTCCGGTAGGTGAAACCTCTTTAGAAAGCATTTGAATACGACCTTCTCCACCGACTTGGAAACCTTCTTTGAGGTAGTGAAGATAAGAAGCACCAATGTCGATCACTGTTCCAGTTGATGCATTTTTAGAACGTTTTTCAGAAATGAACACACCACGAGTCAAAAGAGTTGTGAACTCGTTCTCATTGCTTCCACCAGCAAGGAAAGACTCTGTAGAAGAATAACTTCTTTCCACAGGAGCAGCTTTAGCTACGTAAGTATTAGACGATTTAGTTTTTGCACCGGCAACTGACGTGAACGCCATTGCTACAGCAGCTAGGGATACGATCAACTTGTTCATCAGAGTCTCCTTATTGTGAACACATTTAAAGCGGTTTGAACCCCGAAATAATTGTGGTTTCTCAAAAAGGAGTCAATATCTAATTAAACACGTTCCAGACGAGCATATTTGACGACAAATTTCTTAACAGTATTGTCCGTAAACATAACGCTGACTTTCAAAGTATCGCCCGAGCCTTCGGTTGCATAAACAGTTCCTACACCGAAAGTAGGATGACGCACGCGCATGCCTTTGGAGTAATTCATGCCGCCAGCTCCGTCGCCATCGTAATCGGGGAAGTCTTGCGTATCGAAGTCATCTCCGCCAGTGTTGCGAGCTTTATTGCGATCCGAACCAGTGCTGCCCCATTTGGATTCGTACAAATCTCCAGAGCTATCACCATAGCGATTTACGAAACGAGGTGCCTCTGCCGCGGACTTGAATGAAACAAAACTAGGTGGAATTTCTTTAATGAAACGAGACGGAGGATTGAATTGTTCTTGTCCCCACACGCGACGCATTTTTGTATAAGTAAGCCATAGCTTCTGACGAGCGCGGGTCATGCCGACATAAGCCAGACGACGCTCTTCTTCGATGTCTTCTGGATTTTCGCTTTCCGTCGCTCTTCCGCTTGGGAAAAGATTTTCCTCAACGCCCACTACAAATACGTAAGGATATTCTAATCCTTTAGAAATGTGCAAAGTCATGAGGGTCACTGAGTTCTGTTCTTGATTGAGCGAATCGACATCATTCACCAAGGCCATTTCTTCCAGATAAGAAATCAATGTGGCTTCTTCGCCGCGCTCTTTGGCGAACTGAGCGATGGCGTTGTCGAGTTCTTCTAAGTTTTCAATACGAGCTTGTGCTTCTGGAGACTCATCTTTTTTTAAAGCCGCTAAGTATTCCGTGCGATCCAAAACGATGTGATAGAAATCTGTCAACTTGAAGCTGCTAGAGCTTGATTGCAATTCATCCATTAGATCCAAGAAGCGACGGATTTTTCCCGTTGTTCCTGCATTGAAGATTTTTTGCTCCACAGCTTTTTTCGCACCTTCGTACATCGTTGAGTTATTCTGTGCAGAGAACTCTTCGATCTTATCGATCGTCGTCTTTCCGATACCGCGAGCAGGGACATTGATGATGCGTTTAAGCGCCATATCGTCAGCGGGGTTGATCGCAAGTTTCATGTAGCTCAAGATGTCTTTGATCTCCATGCGCTCATAGAAACGCACGCCGCCCACGAGACGATAGGGAATTGCAAGGGTGCGAAGTTGCTCCTCAAGAACACGGGACTGCGCATTGGTGCGATAGAAAACTGCGTAGTCATTGTAAGAGCCTTCGCCCTCATTCATCATAGTCTGAACAGTCTTCGCGACAAATTTGGCTTCATCATATTCGTTGCGCTCTTCGCGCACGTTGATCAAATCACCCTCAGGGTTTGAAGTGAAAAGAGTTTTATCTTTTCTTTGCGAGTTGTTCTTGATCACCGCGGTTGCCGCATTCACGATGTTTCCAGAAGAGCGATAGTTTTCTTCGAGCTTCACAACCTTGGCTTCAGGAAAGTCTTTTTCGAAATCGAGAATGTTTTTAATATCAGCGCCACGCCAGCTATAGATCGACTGATCTTCGTCACCGACAACGCAAAGATTGCGGTGAGCTTTCGCCAACATTTGCACGATGAGATATTGGATGTGATTGGTATCCTGATACTCATCCACCATGATGTATTGGAATTTTTCTTGATACATTTTCAAAACATCTGGGTACATACGGAAGAGGTCGTAAGTTTTCATCAACAAATCGTCGAAATCGAGACTGTTTGCTCGTTTCATTTCGACTTCATAGGCTTTGTAGACTTCGACAGTTTTTTGATCCATCAAACGCTTTGAGCTTTTTTCCAAACCTTCGGGAGTCAGCCCCAACATTTTCGCGTTACTGATGCGAGCTTGGAAATTTTTGGCAGGATACATCTTGTCGTTGATGCTTAAAGCCGTCATAACTTTTTTGATTTGGCTCAATTGATCCGAAGAATCGTAGATCGTGAAGAACTGCTTGTAGTCCAAAAGAGTGATGTGACTGCGAAGCACGCGCACGCAGAAACTGTGGAAGGTATTCACCCAAAGCTGTTCACGAACCATGATCCCCATGTCGCCTAGAATCTTGTAAATTCTGTGCTCCATTTCTTTGGCGGCCTTATTAGTAAAGGTCACACAAAGGATGCCGTCCGGAGCGGCGGCCCCTTGGCCAATAATGTTAGCCATACGATGAGTTAGAACACGGGTTTTTCCAGATCCGGCTCCGGCCAAAATCAAAAGGGGGCCGTTCAAGGTCTCAATGGCGTCTTTCTGGGGTGGGTTCATGTTTTTAGTAACAAAATCAAGTATATCCATTAGCCTTCTTCCCTAGAAAGTTCTGGGTTTTATCCCGAACCGCCCAAACTGCTCGCAAATCAACCCCTGGGTCCACTGTCTAAAAAGTGGTGAAGTTGACAAAGTTTGCTTATCCCTAAGTTTTCATTGAGAATTTCCACGAACTCGACTACAACTGTAACGCATTTAGTCATGAGCCTAGCGGACTCTCCCGTTTATAGTGCTTAGAGAGGATTTTGTGAAGCGCGTTTTTAGCCGAATCACAGCAGCAATTTTCATCGCGTCAGGCTTTTGCACCATGACGACTCTCGGAGGCTGCTCCTCCAATCCTGACTCTGCAAACGTCTCAGGGGACATTAAGGTCCTTGCTCCCATGAATGATGCCAAGTCGGCGTCAAACTACTCGTTGTCGTTTATTGAGCTGAGCGGGTTGAGCAATTTGCAGGAAGTTTCAGGTCGGTTTGTTAAGTTCTTTTTTAGTCCTCGTATTATCGACAATCATTTGAATGGCGAAGCCCCTAAGGGGAAGTTCATTCGCAACAACGATGGCAACTATATTCCAGCCAACGATATTTCGCAGCAAATGGTCGTAATCTACGCACACATGCAACGTCTTGCTGAGATGGACAAAGAAGTCGGCGCAGAGAACGTCAATAAGTGGCCCCGTGATGTTGGTATTGGCGTCAAAGTTAAAGGCGGCATGAGAAACAACGCTTTTTATGACGGTAAAACAGATTCGATGTTGATCGTGCCGTACACTCAACAGGATCTTCCGATTGCGATCAATGCGGGAATTCTCGCACATGAGCATTTTCATTCTTTGTTTTATAAACTAGTTCTTAAGGGACTTGGGCAAGCGGCTTCTAATCATGATCGCGCCTTGTTTCTGCGTGAGTCAGGCATCCAAGATCTTGAGCAGACGCCTTCTTCGATGGGACGCATAGAAGGTCGCGTGACTCCGTTGCAGCCTAATGACCAAGATTCTGAAGAAGTTCATACTTACTATCATTCAGCTTTGTTGCGCGGAATTAACGAAGGCCTCGCGGATTTCTGGGGTTGGATGTATACGGGCAATCCTGATTTTATCGCAGCCTCACTTCCGTCAGAGAAAGTCGCTCGTTCTTTGAACGTCCGCAATGTATTGGCTGTGAATTCTCTTCCGACAGAGATTGCAATCAGAAGAACTATCGGAGTTTATATCTCTTACGATCCAAATAACGTCGATGGATCTTTGACAGGTTATGCCTATACTTTAGGAACACAGTTTTCGCGCTTCTTGAAAAGACTTTCTGATATCTCCGCAAAGTCTCACAATCTTGAAGACAAAGACGCTCGCAAAGAGATCGCGAAGTTGGTTGTTCAAGTTTTGCCATTGCTTCGTACGGATCTTGATAAGACAAGTGACGGAAGCTACTACAGCTCTGTGCAATTCGTGAATGCTCTGGCTTCAGTGATGCCCGAGATGAATGAGCAGGAGTGCCAATACCTTGCAGAGGTCTTTGCGAACTCTTCTGGAAATGCAGATGTTAAAAAGACCTGCAAGCAAGATGGTTCTTGGAAATTGGTAGCGGAGTAGTTCATGAAATTCATCTTGGCGGGATTCTTTCTTTTATGTTCAATCACTGCGACTGCGCAGGAGTCACGCTTAAAAACTCCTCAGTCGAATCCCGAGTCCAGTTTGCAACTTTATCCAGTGGGAATGGAATTGCGTTATGAACGCAATAACGAGCAAGACTTTCAAACTAATACATTCTGGAATTATGCTTTTGCCTATCAACGTGCGAATCTTTCGGCTCTTTTTGAGTACTCTAATTACACAGAAAGTAGCGGGAATTCCACGACCAGCATTGATCACACCCATCAAGAACTGACTTTGTGGGGACGTTGGCATTTCTTAACAACGAAAAAAGAATTGCTGCCGTTGCAAATTTCTATTTATGGCGGCTTGGGCGTTGGCGCCTATCAAGACGAAGTGAAGACCACATTTATGGGAACCTCTCAGAATGATAAATCGGGAACTAAGGTTCTTACTGGATTAAGTCTGGGCAGTGATTTGCGATATAGCTTTACAAAAGATGTTGGTGCCATTGCTGCTATCGAAGGCCGTACTCTTTTCTCGAGTGACTTTGATCCGAACCCCACTTTCAGTGCGGTAGCTCGACTGGGAATTTTCATTCCACTGAACTGAGCTCGTTAAACCCTGCGCCCTCATAAGTATTCAAAATAAGTATGATCTTGACAACTATGGCATGCCCCTTGGAAATGGAGTGAACAACCATGATCTTGGGGGCCGCTTGTCGAAACACATGACTTTACGACTGATAATTTCTTGGGTGACCGTATTATGCTTTGTCTTCTTTCTTTCTACGTGGTTGGAGGATCTTAGTTCGCCCGTAGTCTTGACCACTTTATTTCTTTGGCTCTTCGGTGTGATCTTGTGGTCAGCGTTCGGGGTTGTACACGAAGCAGAGGAGTTGGCCTTGGCATTGGGGGAACCCTACGGAACTCTGATCTTAACTCTTTCTATCGTTGTCATTGAAGTCGCTTTGATTGCAGCTGTGATGCTGGGATCGAAGGAAGTTCCAACGCTGGGACGTGATACAATGTTTGCGGTTCTGATGATTGTATTAAATGGTGTCGTGGGACTTGGATTGTTCATCGGAGGTTTCAAACATCGCGAGCAGTCTTACAATCTTCAAGGAGCGGCTTCTTATTTAGCAGTGTTGATTCCGTTGACCTCGATCGCATTGATCCTTCCAAACTTCACGACATCATCAACGGGTGGAACTTTGACTCCATTGCAGGCCGGGGCATTTTCGTTATTCACCATCGCCTTGTATGGAGTGTTCTTGATCACTCAAACGGGACGGCACAGAGCTTTCTATGTGCACATTGAGGAAAGTGGACCTGTGGGAATTACTTTAGCGCATTCTGGAAAAGTAGAGGGCGATAAATCTGCTTTGCACAAGCATGTGATACTGTTATTCGCAAATATTCTTCCCATCGTATTATTATCTAAAGGTTTGGCGAAGATCCTGGATTACGGAATCGTATCGTTGGGTTTGCCAACAGCTTTGGGCGGTGTGGTCATTGCGGCGATTGTATTTGCACCGGAAGGTATCAGTGCTTTGAAAGCAGTAGCCAGAAATGATTTGCAGCGTGCGATCAATCTTTGCTTGGGGGCCGCGACTTCGACGGTGGGATTGACGGTGCCGGTGGTTTTGGCCATTGGTATTTTCTCAAAACAAACGGTGATCTTAGGTCTTCGTCCTACAGAGATGACATTACTGGCGATCACTTTGATTTTGAGTTCACTGACTTTTTCAAATCGTCGCACGACTTTATTGGAAGGCTCTGTGCATATCGTGGTCTTCTTGGTTTATTTAGTGTTGGTTTTCAATCCCTAGGAATTTTTCATGAGCGAAATTATTGATAAGAGTCAGGCCAGACTCATTTGGTTGCATGCACAAAGACTTGAGACTTCGGCACCTTTTGGAAGTGGAGCAAAAGCCACTCGGGCCGCCATTGAACACTTGGGCTATGTGCAGATTGATACGATCAATGTCATTGAACGCAGCCATCACCATATTCTTTTCAATCGTATTCCTCGCTATAAAAGAAAAGATCTGCATCAATCTCAAGCGATAGATAAAACAGTTTTTGAGTATTGGACTCATGCATTGGCTTATGTACCAACGAAGGACTATCGGTTTTTTATGGGGCAGATGCTCGGAATGAAAAAGCATCCGGCTTCTTGGTTTCGAAGTGTTTCTAAGGAAGATAGCCAAAAGGTTCTTCGCCTGATCAAAAAAGAGGGAGCGATTTCTATTCGCGATATTAACGATGATGTCTTAGTGGAAAAGAATCATCCCTGGGCCAGCGAAAAGCCATCCAAGAAGGCCTTGCAGTTAGGATTTCATACAGGGCAGTTTGTTATCAGTGAACGTGTCGGGATGTTGAAGAAGTATGAACTGACCGCGCGCCATTTTGATTGGGATAAGGCGCCTAAGGCGGCTACGGAAAAAGAAGTTTTAGAGTACCTGTTGGAAAGATCTTTGCGCTCTCAAGGATTGGTCAGTTTGGATTCAATTTGCTATTTAGATGCAAAAAATAAATCGGCGATCAAAAAGTTGATTGAGGCCAAGGTAAAGCAGGGCACAATGCTTCCGGTTCACTTCCGCGGCGAAGAAAAGATTCAGTATTGGGTTCAACCAGAAGTTTTTGAAGAAGATCTTCAGCTGCAAGAAGAGATCACCCATATTCTATCGCCATTCGATCCTCTTATTATTCAGCGCAAGCGCTTAAAAACATTTTTTGATTATGATCATCGTTTTGAGGCGTATCTTCCGAAGGAAAAAAGAGTTTTCGGATACTTTGCGTTGCCTGTCCTGGTAGATGACCAAATTGTCGCCTCTGTGGATTTAAAAACGGATCGCCAAGAAGGGGAGCTGCTGATTCAAAAATGGAATTGGATTGGCAAAGGAAAGTCAGCGGCTAACAAGAAGCGCATCGAAGAAGAGCTTTACCGCTTTGAAAAGTTTCAGCTAGAAAAATAAAAAAAAGCCTGCGTTGAATACGCAGGCTTTTTCTTTATGAGCGATAGGAAGTAAGAAAGATTACTCAGTAATTTTTTGAACGATCGCAGAGCCTACTTTAGCTTTGCTCAAAATCTCTGTTCTGTACGTCGCAGCTTCTTTAGGAGTTGCGAATTGTCCAACACTTACGCGGAACCAAGTTTTACCTTTAATGTTCGCTGGTACGTAGAATGCGCTGTAACCTTTGTCTTTAAGATCAGAGGCGAATTTTTGAGCTTCAGCTTCGTCAGCATAAGAAGCAACTTGCACTGTGAATTTGCCAACAGTGTAAGCGGCAACGTCTTTTGGAAGTGAAGAAGGAACGCGTGCTTCTTTAGTAGTAGCAGTTGTTGCTTTGTGCTCAGTAGCAATTGGATTTTTACCAGCAGCGATTTCTTTAGCAGCAGAAGAAGGCTCATTAGCTTTAGATACTGGTGTCGCTTTTTCTTTTCCGTGAGCTGGCTTTTGGGCGTCAGCTTTAGCGTCTCTTTGCTCAGCAACTGTGGCTTCGCCATGACCAGCTTCTGCTTTGTGTTCGCCGTGTTCTTCATCAGTTTTTGCAGTTTCAGTTGAAGGAGTTGTTTCATCAGCAACGAACTCTTCTGCAAGCTTAGCGATCTCTGCGTCAGTCATTGTGCCAGAAGCTTTCTTTTCGCCTTCTTCTTCATGAACAGAAGCCACTTCGCGATCTGCTTTTTCACCTTTTTGAGGTTCTAGTTGAGACAATTGATGTTGATTGTCACTGTACTTTTTGCCAACGAAAGTTCCGATAGAGAAAGAGAGTAAAGTAAGAAAGAAAACTAATACTAGTTTTACGACACCATCGGTCTTTGCAGCCATTTTTTGAATCCTCATAAGTTTAAACTCGCTTGAATGCTTAAGTTTCGGGCCCTTCCTTTGGCCGTATATCCATGTTAGCGTTAAGTCGCGTAACAGGTCAATAACCTGACGCCCTTGCCTGAAGGGGAAATCATGAAAAATAGCGTAGAATCAATGAATTGGGAACAGGTCTTAGGTACGGCTATCAAGGCTGTCAGCTTAGGGCGTGAAGTGCTTCTCAATTATTTCGGCAACTTAGAACACGTCGAAGAAAAGTTCCAAGCCGGTTTGGTCAGTGAAGCTGACAAAGAATCAGAGCGTGTCATTGCGGAGCATCTCAAGAAAAATTTTCCGTCCATAGAATTTTTGGGTGAGGAGTCCTATGCGGCTGGGGCTAAGGTCCAGTGGCAAAGCGCGGGTCCCCAGGGCCGTTGGATCTTGGATCCCTTGGATGGCACCACCAACTACATTCATCGCTTTCCAATTTTTTGCATTAGCTTAGGTTTAGAGATCAACGGAGAAATTCAACTCGCCGTGATTGATGTTCCGATGTTGAAAGAAACCTACACCGCAATCCGTGGTAAAGGCGCTTTCGTTAACGGGCGTCCTTTGAGTGTTAGCAAGACGAATGAATTCAAAGAGGCCTTTTTGGCGACGGGCTTTGTGGCAGAACACGAACATATTATTTCAGAGCAATTAAAAATATTTGGACACATCGTGCGCAAGTGCCGAGGTGTTCGTCGTCCTGGAGCTGCCGCTTATGATCTATGTCAGGTCGCACGCGGTGTCTTTGATGGTTACTGGGAGCGCAATATTCAACCATGGGATGCCGCCGCCGGAATTCTTTTAGTCGAAGAGGCGGGGGGTAAAGTTACCACTTATAGAGGAGATAAATACAATCCCTATAAGAACTCGATCATCGCAGGCTCTGCAGCCGTTGTAGAGCAGTTGCAGAAGGAGATTGCACCGTTTATCAGTGAGGGAACTCATTAAGGTGTGATCTGAAAAAGCAATGCCCCTTTTATCGAGGGAGCATTGCTTTGAATTAAGCAGCTTGTCTTGAAAAGATCGCGATGACAGAGATGCCGATAATCACCAAAGCCGTGCCCAGCCATTGTGGCAAAGTGAGGTTTTGTTTATCAATCACCATTTCCAGGAAAGTGCCCCAAAGAAATGTTGTGGCATAGATTGGAAATACAACGGAAATTTTCCCACCCAAGCGATAGGCAATTATAAAAAGAGCCATCACCACGCAAAAACTTAAAATACCCAAGAGGATATTCCAGTTCTGATAAAGTGGGATATCCTTCATTTTAGAAGCGCCGACTTTATAAAAGTACTGTCCGCCCGCGCCGAATAAAGCTGCAATCAAATTCAAAATAATAGGAATGGTTTGATTCATTTTTATATTCCTTATTCTACATTTAGATCATGTATTTAAATGCGTAGAAGAAAATGATGGACGTTAAAGCTAAAGAGTCGACGCGGTCCAAAAGACCACCGTGTCCTGGGATCGAAGTCCCAAGATCTTTGATATTCAGATCACGTTTGATGGCAGAGAACGTGATGTCCCCGAAGAAGCCAGTCAAGGCAATCAAAGCACCCAAGATCATCGCTTGAATCGGAGTGGTTCCAATGAATCCGGCAAGAGTATAAGACAACGCTGTGGTTGAAAGAACGCCGCCGATAAGGCCTTCCACGGTCTTCTTAGGAGAAATCTCTGGACATACTTTTGTTTTGCCAAAGATTTTTCCCCAAGTAAATTGGAAAACGTCGTTGATTTCGGTCGCAAGAATTAAAAACAGAATCAAATGATATTTCTGATCGTGGCTCGCCAAAGTAATGTTTGGAGAATAGAGTAGTGCGATGTGTGAAAAACTAAAGACAGTCATCATCAGTGACCAATGGATCACTCCCATGGTGCGGCTAACGTTTTCAGTCGTGCCAGAAACCACGCTGCGTAAACTCAAAGCCAAGAACACCATAACCGGGATGAATGTTAGAAACAGTGAATATTCATTGTAATAAGCAAGAAGGTATTGAATTGGAATCGCACAATAACAAATGCGTAAAACTTTTTTATGATCTTGGCTGAGGTTGTATTTGCTGATGATTTCATGAAACGCAAAAATAGATAAAGTCATAAGACTTAAAGTGGCAACGATATCATTCATGAATAGGCAAACGGAAGCCACGGTGATCATTGCCCACCATGAAAGTGTTCTTTCGATCAGTTCAGAAATTAATTTGCCGGGACCTTTTATCCAACGAACGATTGCAAAGATAGAAGTCAAAATAGTCAGCAAAGAATAGATAGAGATCAACGCGCCCGAGAGTGATGAATTCATTTCTCCTCCTGGCGAGAATTAAGACTTTGCGACAAGTTTGAGATACGACGAATGATCGTAATGACAAGTCCGATAAGCAGAACCCACATAGACACATAGATAGCGTCGACGTTAAAAATAAGTTCAACCAAAGCTGCCACGGAAAGCAAAGCCATGCGATGCTGTTTTGCCATGGGACCCAGATATTTGTGACCGTTGCCGAGGGAGGCTCCCAAAGCACGAATGTAGGCAGTCATTGTCGCCAGGAAGATATTCACCCAAGTTAAGGTCATGGCAAGATCGTGACTTTGACAATAAAGACCCGCACCTAAGATAAGAATAGCATCTCCGACGCGATCTGGGACTTCATTGTAGATATCACCCACCGCAGATTTCTTTTTAAACTCGATGGCAACCATTCCGTCCATCATATTGCAAAGAAGACGAGTTTGAATTCCTAAGATTGCTAAGATTAATAGAAGACGATTTCCTGTGGCGTGTGCAGCTGCGAAAGCCGCAAGGCCTCCAAGTGCGCAGACAATACTTAATACAGAGATTTGATTCGGCGAAATATTCGTAGTGGCAATAAGCTTGGCAAGCTTGTGAGCCCAGGCTTTATTGCGCGTCTTCAGCTCACGTCTTCCATCTAATACTTGGGCATTAGATGATTTCATGAAGGGCCTCTGTGGGGTCAAAGCAAGCAGCATCGGACAAGTGTTTAGAGTTGGCCTTGGACTGAGGAACGAAGGCTTTGCAGAACGCGATGACAACAATCCATAAAACGATGAGTGGAAGTAATGTCAGAAGTATGACTTTCGTTGCCATTGGAATACACCTTTGTTTTGGTTAATCTTTTATAAAGCAAAAGCCCCGCCATGGAGTGATTTGTCAGGGTTTCATTTAATTGCCATTGGGACGCTGTTGGGAGGTACTCCCTGTCTAAGCATTGGACAGGGGGCAATAGGAGGGCATTTTTGGGAAGACCGCTAACATTACAAGCCGAGCATTTTACGCGAATTGTTTTCAATATCTGAATTTTCTCACGACAGCTTAGGGGCTGCGTTTTAGATTGCCCCCGGTTCAAAAACATTCAAATAAATATTGGAGACTCCATGAAATCATTGTTTAAGAAGGTTGTTCCGTTTGTATTTGTTATTTCTTCCGTTGCCGTCGCTGCTGGCTTTATCTCTAAAGAAGCAGTTAATCAAAAAGTTGCAGAGATCACTGCTCCTTACAATAACGAAAACACAAAGATGGAAATCAAATTCACAGATTTGAACGTTGATTCTATTCGTGCTTTGGATTTCGGTTTGAAAGCTTCAGTTTGGAAAAAAGGCCCGGAAAATGAAGTGAATTTGAAGTTGGATAACGTTCAATATCACTATGGAGATGGTCAAAATCCAACGGCAACTGGTGCTTTGTCATTGAAGTTGGATCTTGTAAAAGCTTTTGGTCAACCGACTTTGAATTCTTTTGCAGAAGGTCTTGGAGAGATCGCTCAAGAAGTTGCCTCTACATACGGGCAAAAATATGGCGAAGCAGTGACTGTCGATGCTAAACTTGAGGAGTTGGTTAAAGATCAACAGGGCAACGTTGTGACAGCTAAACTTCATGTCGCAGTTGTTATCGACTTCAATAAACTTCCTGCGAATCTTAAAGTGGAAGATGTTGAATTTAAAAATATCGAGGCTGAAGTTATTGCATCTCGCGGTGGCGTTGAAGGCTCTGTAAGCCTAGTTTTAAATTCAGCAAACAAGAGCTTCCAACAAGATCAACCGGGCTTGAAAGAGCTAGTTGATAAACTTTTGAAGGAAGATGCAGAGACTTACAAATCTTTGCAGGGTTTCGCGAATTTTTTGAACTCTTTGGCTGACAGTATTGTGAAGCAAAAAGCTCAACAATAGTTTTATCCAAAAATAGTTTAATATAAAAGAAGGCTGTCCGCGGACGGCCTTTTTTTTTGATCACGGCTCTGGAACTTTCTCGTTTCGAGCTTTCTCTTGCCTTTGTCGTTAAGACTGCTATCGTTTTTTTCATGAAACACATCTTAATTACTGGCGCATCGACGGGCATTGGGCATGAACTGACCGCAAAATTTCTTGAGCGAGGATATTTTGTTTGGGCGGGAGTAAGAAAGCCTGAAACTTTGGCAAGCTTGAAACAAAAATTTTCAGATCGCTTGGAAGTTTTAAAACTGGATGTGACAGTAAACTCTGACATTGAAAGCGCACACCAAAAGATCGCTCAAGCTGGAGTGACTGATTTTGCGTTGGTTAACAATGCCGGAATCGCTTTAGGTGGTCCGATTGAAGCCATCGAAATAGAAGAGTGGAAAAAACTCTTCGAAGTGAATGTTTTTGGATTGCTGCGGGTGACTCAGATCTTCTTGCCGTTATTGCGAAAAACCAAGGGACGGGTTGTGAATATAGGCTCCATCAGTGGCCGCATGTCGAGTCCTTTTCTAGCTCCCTACACCAGTTCTAAACATGCCGTCCGTGCAATAACGGACTCCTTAAGACGGGAGCTACGCAGTTTAGGAGTGAAGGTCGTTCTTATCGAACCCGGTCCAATCAAAACTGAAATCTGGGATAAATCCATCGAGAGTAGCCGCAAACTAGAAACCAAAATCTCGCCAGAGCTACAATCCGTTTACGGAGAAGCCCTAGACAATCTAGTATTGGCAGTAGAAGAGGTCGCCAGAAATGCCGTTCCAACTTCCCACGTAACTGAAAAAGTAATCAAGGCCATCGAACTAGAAAACCCATACCCCTACTACCTAGTAGGAAAAGGCATCCACCTACAAGCACTCGTCCTCAGAGTAATACCAGTACGTTGGCTAGACGCCATCTTCGCCCGAGGATTCCGCTTCCAAAAATAGGTACGGACACACTTATGGTGTCGCAACCGCGTCAAATAACGCGTCAGCGACACCATAAGTGTGTCCGTACCTTTCGGGTTAGTGAGTGAACTTGCTTTTGATTTCGTCGTATTTGTGTTCGACTTTGTCGCTGAGTTTTGCCATCCAGCTTTTTGCTGTTTCATCGTCGATGTGTAGGCTGCTCATGAGGGAATGGACTTTTTTGCTGGCTTCTTCTTTTGAGAGGCCGGTTCTTTCGCAGACGAGATTGATCAGGTCGTCGGGACTTGCCATTGCTTTTTTTAATTCGTCTTCGGAGAGATTTAAATTGGAGAATTGGCTCTTCAACGCGTTGGAAATTTCACCGAATTTTCCCTGAAACATTTGAGTGTCCATGGTATCCTCCTTCTCGACTTTCATCGAGGTTTCGTTGAATTAGGGCTCCTCTTTAAGGGCACTCCTCTTGCAGTGTTTCGTCAATGGAAGTAGCCGCTTTGTTTCAAAGATCATGGCCCTTACTAATTTCATTTTGTTGTCTTTAGCGGATTTCTGACGCCAAAACTTTGACTAGCGTCAGAGAATTTTTGCATGGAAACATTTTCCTCACAGGCAAAAATTGCCTCTAATCAAATATGTTAGAAGGCAATGAGCAGAGCTAGACCAGAGTCCTGTTGGCATTTGTGTTGCTTAAGATTTCGGTGAGGGTGGTTTGCGTAAAGGATTTAAGTAGACTTTCCTACTTCGGCGGAGCCGAAGTGCAGACTGACCAGCTCATGGAGGATGATAGTGGCTGAAGAAAAAGCAGCAGTGGAAGCAGCACCGGCAGCAAGCGGTGGATCTGGACAAAAGCCTATACTTCTTATTGCATTGGCAGTGATCAATATGCTCATCGTCGCGGGCGTAGGTTTCATGCTTTATAAAGGTAAGCAAAAAGAAGCAGCCGAACCTAAAATTGAACAAGTTATTAAAGGTGAGGCGGAAGCCCAACATAAAGAAGCCACTGAAGAAAAAGAAGTGGTTGGAAAAGTTGTACCACTTGAGACGTTTATCGTAAATCTTGCAGGCGCTAAAGGCCGTAAGGTTGCGAAAGTAAACATGGAACTCGAACTCAAAGGGGACCATGCCGCGGAAGAGATCGATAAGCGCAAAGCGCAGATCCGCGATATCATCATCATTATTCTTTCGAGCAAAACTTATGACGAAGTTTCTTCTCGTGAAGGTAAAGACAATCTAAGAAATGAAATTAAAGACACTATCAATTCATTCCTGGTTCAAGGAAAGATTTCGAACGTGTTCTTCACAGAGTTTATCTATAACTAAGGCAGGACTATGAATCAGGTTCTTTCGCAAAGTGAAGTGGATGCTCTGTTAGCCGCCGTCTCTGATGGGGATGTGGCGTCTTCAGAAGCTCCTAAATCTGAAGGTCAGTCATCTAGCGGCGTTGCCAAAGTCGATGATCGTAAGATCGTATCTTATGATCTGACCAGCCAAGATCGTATTATTCGTGGTCGTCTTCCTCAATTGGAAGTTATCTACGAGAAATTCATGCGTGCTTTCCGCGTCTCTTTGTCATCGGCACTTCGTAAGATTGCGTCGATCACTTTGACCGGCACGGAATTTTTGAAATTTGGTGAGTTCATCAATACGTTGCCAATGCCAACATGCATGAGCGTTTTACGCTTTGGTAATTTACGTGGTTCAGCTCTTTTTGTAATTGAAAGTAAATTGGCTTATGCCTTAGTCGACAGCTTCTTCGGTGGAGCAGACCGTCCTTATACAAAAATTGACGGTAAAGATTTTACTCCGATTGAATTGCAGATCGTGCAAAAAGTCGTGGGTCTTGCGATCAACGATATGGAAGCGGCTTGGGCTTCCATCGAAAAAATCGGTTGTTCATTTGTTCGTACGGAAGTGAATCCACAGTTCGTAGGTATCGTGCCTCCAACAGATGTGGTTATTGCTTCAACATTCGACGTTGAATTGGAAAATGCATCAGGAACGATCTCAATCGTGATTCCTTATGCGACGATTGAACCTATCAAACAAAAGCTCTCTACAGGTTTCCAGGTAGAGTCAGATCAAACAGACAAAAGACTTTGGACTTCAATCATTCAAGAACAACTTCTTGAGACTGACATGGGCATCAAAGTGAATCTCGGCGAAACGGAAATCAAATTGCGTGATTTGATGACCTTGAAAGTTGGGGACGTTATTCCACTCGATCAAGATGCATCAGGTGAGTTCGACGTTGAAGTTGAAGGCGTTAAAAAGTTCAAAGGTTATTACGGAATACATCACGGTACTGTGGCAGTCCAAGTGACTCGTCCAGTGACAAAGTAGGGGGATCAGATGACAGAAGATAAACTAGATGATTTGGCAGATCAGTTATTGGCAGAGGCGTCGGGCATGACAGCAAGCCCAGCAGCTGGCAAGAAATCTGATGAGTTGAGCGGCCAAAAAGATAGAAATTTGAATTTAATTCTCGATATTCCCCTCAAGGTGACGGTGGAGTTGGGCCGTACAAAAATGCCAGTCAGTGAATTACTCAATTTGACCCAAGGAAGTGTCATAGAGTTGAGCAAGCTTGCGGGTGAGCCCATGGAAGTTTACGTGAATGATAAATTGATCGCCCGCGGTGAGGCCGTGGTTATCAATGAAAAATTCGGTGTGCGTTTAACTGACGTTATCTCACCGGCTGAACGCGTAGAACAACTTAGATAATAAAAGCCAATTTAGATAAGAGGACAAAGATGCGCTGGTTGTTGCCTTTACTTTTAGTTGTTTTCGCCTCCGCTGAAGCTATGGCGAACAAGTCTGTTGGTACTCAAGTGACGGAGATGCCCCCATCTTCTGGCGCTATCGTTGAAGCGGGGGACTCGTCCGCCGTAGCTTCAGCGAAGGAGGAAGCAACACCTATCGCTGCGGAAAAACCAAAAGTAGACACTCGCAAAGAGTCAGAGATTCCATTGAATCTTGATGGAAATAAAAAAGCTTCTGCAGAAGGCGGCGGATTCCGCATCCTTTTGACTCTTTCTTTGTTGGGAGTTGTAGGCACAGGCGCATTTATCTTCTTGAAAAAATACTCAGTTCCTAAAGATAGAAAACACCAAACGCAGATAAAAGTTTTGCAACAGCATTATTTGGGTCCTAAAAAAAGCTTGGCCATTGTGCGCGTAGCTGGTGAATCCATTCTTATCGGTGTGACGGACTATAATATTTCAATGATCAAATCATTGTCTTTGTTGGACGATGAAGTTCCAGAAGAAGCTCCGAAAAGCTTCGGTAATGTTCTAGGTGGCTTCGGCAAAAATAACGATGCTTCATTTGACGAAAATGAAGAAGCTGCTGATGAGACTCCACGCAAAAATAACAAGCGTGCTGCAAAAGATTTAGATAGCGATGAAGAGTTCGCAATTAGCGGCATCAAAGATATCGTTTCGAAACGTCTTAAAGGAATGAGGTCTTTCCAGTGAGAAAGCTCTTGTCTGGCTTCCAATTTCGTCGAAGTCACTTTGCACTTTTAAGTCTATTGTTATTACCGCTTGTTTTATTGGTAAGCTCTAGCGCGTTTGCGCAGGTGACATTGCCAACGGTGAACTTGGGCTTTAAGACGACTGATAATCCAAATGAAGTGGTGAATGCAGTTAAACTGATCTTGATTATGACGGTGCTAACTTTGGCTCCGGCGATCTTGATCATGATGACAGGATTCACTCGTATCATCATCGTTTTGTCTTTCTTAAGACAAGCGATGGGTGTTCAACAAATGCCACCGAATCAATTGTTGGTGGGTTTGTCATTGTTTCTGACTTTCTTCATCATGCAGCCAGCTTTCAATGAGATGAATATAAATGGCATTCAACCTTATATCGCGGGAAAGATTTCCCAAGATGTTGCGGTGGAAAAAACTTTGGCTCCTCTAAGAAAGTTCATGTTCACACAAACTCGTGATGCAGACCTGGCTTTGTTTGTGAAGCTTTCAAAAATTGATAAACCGAAAACCCGTGCAGAAGTTCCGACGATGGTTTTAGTTCCAGCCTTTGTTGTGTCAGAGCTGAAAACAGCATTCCAAATTGGCTTTATCATCTTCCTACCATTCCTCGTGATCGACATTGTCGCAGCGAGTGTGTTGATGGCCATGGGTATGATGATGCTTCCTCCGGTTGTGATTTCGTTGCCCTTTAAGATCATGCTTTTTGTCCTGGTAGACGGATGGGGTTTGCTCATCGGTTCCATGGTCAAGAGTTTCGGGTGAGGTGAAAGATGACAGAAGAATTAGTAATTAAATTAGGTCAAGACGCCCTTAGAACAACGGCTATGTTGTCGGCTCCATTGTTGATTTCAACCTTGGTAGTTGGTTTGGCTGTGAGTATTTTCCAAGCCCTGACTCAGATCAATGAAGCGACTTTAACTTTCATTCCGAAAATGATTGTGGTGGCTTTAGTCTTTGTCCTGGCGGGGCCGTGGATGATGGATGTGATGAGCACTTACACTGTGAATTTATTTGATAATATTGCGGTGATGGTAAGGGAATAGATGATCAATTACACGGCATTGACTGAAGCACAGATTTTGCTTTTTGCGCTGATCCTTCTGCGCATGTTGGCATTTATTGTGACTTCAGCTTTTTTTGGCGCAGCTGCGATCAATGCCCCTGTAAAAATTCTCCTGGCCGTTGTTTTGAGCATGTTGATCTTCCCAGTGGTAAGAATTGGGAATGTGAACTATCTGGCAATTTCGAATGATATTATAGGTTTAGCAATCCGCGAACTTATTGTGGGATTGGTCCTGGGTTTCTTAACCCGCCTGTTCTTCTTCGTTGTCACAATGGTAGGGGATTTAGTGTCCATGAGTGTCGGCTTGAGTGCATCTCAGATGTACAATCCTATGATGGGAACAAGCGGAAACGTTTTGGATACGTTCTATTCTACACTAGGCACGCTGATCTTTTTGTCGATCAATGGTCATCACATGCTGATCAATGCGATTGTGAAAAGTTATGAGTTGGTGCCGGTAAGTTCTTTGCAGTTAAATATTGGACCCTTTGGCGAGATCGCGCTGTTTGGGCAAATGGCATTATTGCTGACTATCAAGATGTGTGCACCAGTGATTGTGACGATCTTGTTGGTGAATCTAGCATTCGGTATCTTGGGAAGAGCAGTTCCTCAGATCAACGTCCTGGTAACAAGTATGCCGGTGACGATCATGCTAGGAATGACAGTGGTTTTTATTTGTCTCCCACTTTTAACAATGGAGATGACGGGATTAATTGAAATTACATCAAGCAAATTGTTCGATGTGATGAAACACTTATAGGGTAAGGATGACTTACCTACTTCGGCGGAGCCGGAGTATAACCAGGCAACAGGTTCTAGGAAGGAACTGAAGTGTCAGAAGATAACGGCGAAAAGACCGAAGAAGCAACGGATGCGAGACGGGAAGAGTTCCGTAAGCAAGGTAACGTTGCTCATTCAAAGGAGCTTGCGTCAGCGGTATTACTACTCGCTGCGGCCGGTAGCGTTTATTTTCTGGGTCGTTTTTTCTTTAAAAATTTCTACGAACTTTTCCAATATTCATTCGGTCCGAACATGGTCGAAATGGTCCGTAAAGGCAATTTCACAGAGGCTTTCATGATGAACGGTAAAACCGCTTTCATCTTGATCATGCCAGTGGTTGGTATTGCCGGTATCCTAGGTGTTGCGTGCTCCGTTGCACAAACGGGTTTCATGCAAGTTGAAGACGCATTGACGCCAAAATTTGAAAAAGTAAATCCAATGGAAGGCTTCAAGCGCGTGTTTAGCATGCGTTCGATTGTTGAGGCCGTGAAGTCTTTGCTGAAGATGGGCGCGATCGGTCTGATCTTATATTATCTTTTGCGCGGTGAAGTTCATCAGATTCCTTACATGATGAGTTTCTCTGTCGAACAAATCATTTCTTATCTTGGTGCCGTGGTCGCAAAGCTTTTAGGTGGTGTCGGCGCGGTGATGTTTATCCTCGCTGCTGCGGATTACTTCTATCAGCGTTGGGATCTTGAAAAGAAAATGATGATGACGAAGCAAGAAATTAAAGAAGAACACAAACAGCGCGAGGGTGATCCTATGATCAAATCGCGCATTCGTCGTATTCAAAGGGAAATGGCCAGCAAGCGTATGATGGCCGAAGTTCCTAAGGCTGACGTGATCATCACCAATCCGACTCATATCGCTGTTTGCTTGAAGTACTCTGATAATTTGCCAGCTCCTCAGGTCATTGCCATGGGGGCAGATTCAGTAGCTGAAAATATCAAGCAACTCGCTAGAGAGCACAATATTCCCATCGTGGAAAATAAGCCTCTGGCTCGTACTATTTTTAAAACAATGAAGGTTGGCCAAGTAATACCACGTGAGCTTTTTGTCGCTGTGGCAGAAGTTCTTTCGTATGTTTATCGTTTGCGTAGGAAGAAAAGATAATGGAAGACGTTTTTCAGTTTTTAAAGAGATTCGAAAAGTATACTAAGAATACCGATCTTCTTATTGCTTTCGGTGTCTTAGCGATCTTGGCGGTGATGATTATCCCATTGCCTCCGATGCTTTTGGACATCTCTCTGACTTTCTCTCTTGCCATCAGTATCCTTATTCTTTTGGTGAGTTTATATACGCAAAAAGCGTTGGATTTCACTTCCTTCCCGTCACTTCTTTTGATGACGACCTTGTTCCGTCTGTCCCTGAACGTGGCAACGACACGTTTGATCTTGACCCATGGACATGAAGGGGAAGCTGCTGCCGGACACGTTATCGCGTCATTCGCGAACTTCGTTGTCGGTGGAAACTATGTCATCGGTTTCGTGATGTTTGTTATCTTGATCGTGATCAACTTCATGGTAATCACGAAGGGTTCTGGGCGCGTAGCCGAAGTCGCTGCACGTTTCACTTTGGATGCGATGCCTGGTAAACAGATGTCCATCGATGCGGAACTGAATTCAGGACATATCACTGAAGCAGAAGCGCGTAAGCGTCGTAGAGCGATTGAGCAAGAAGCCGATTTCTATGGAGCTATGGACGGTGCCTCTAAGTTCGTACGCGGAGACGCTATCGCAGGTATCATTATCACGATGATCAATATCATTGGTGGTTTGGGTATCGGGGTTATTCAAAAAGGTCTTGATATTGGCAACGCCGCAAAAATCTACACCATGCTTACCATCGGTGACGGATTGCTTGCGCAGATTCCAGCTTTGATCATCTCAACTGCTGCCGGTATCATTGTTACTCGTACTTCAAATTCAGATAAAGACATGGGTAGTGAGGTGACAGGACAACTCTTGTTGAATCCTCGCGCCGTGATGATCTCTGGTGGTGTTTTGATTTTGATGGGTTTGGTTCCAGGACTTCCAACAGTTCCGTTCTTGATGATGGGCGGATTGATGTGTGGATTGTCTTGGGTGATCACGAAATACAAAGCCGAAACAGCCGCTGCGGAAAAGAAACAAGTTCAAGATGCAGCCAATGTGCCGAAGAAAGAAAATATCGAAACGATGCTTCCTGTCGACATGCTCGAGCTGGAAGTGGGCTATGGACTTATCAATATCGTTGAGTCAGATCAAAGTGGTGACTTGCTTGAACGTATCGTCAGTATCCGTAAGCAGTTCGCTTTGGATCTGGGGATCGTGGTTCCAAGTATTCATATCCGTGACAACTTGCAGTTGGCTCCAGGCGAATACCGCATGTTGATTAAAGGCAATAAAGTGGGCGGCGGCCTACTTCGCCCAGATTCGTTGCTTGCGATGGATCCAGGTAACGTTTCCGATCGTATTGATGGCATTCCTACAAAAGAACCAGCGTTCGGTTTGGATGCGATGTGGGTCTCACCTTCTCGTAAAGAAGATGCAGAGTTCGCGGGATACACTGTGGTGGATCTTCCAACGGTTATGGCCACACATATCACCGAGCTTATTCGTGGTCATGCCCATGAATTGTTGGGTCGTCAGGAAGCTTCAAGTCTTATTGAAAACTTTAAGAAGACTCATCCAAAAGTGGTGGACGAGCTTATTCCAGATCTTCTTCCCTTGGGATCTGTTGTCCGTGTTATGCAAAGCTTGCTTAAAGAACAAGTTTCGATTCGTAACTTGTTAACGATCTTCGAATCGTTGGCAGACGATGCTCCACGTACAAAGGATATCGAAGTATTGACAGAAGGTGTGCGCAAGGCTTTGGCCCGCGGAATCACTGCGAAGTACACAACAGACCAGGGCAATATTCCGGTGATGACTTTGCATCCTGTGATCGAAGAATTGATTGCGAACTCTTTGCTGCAAACAGAGCAAGGTGTGCAGTTGGTGATGGACCCGAATACGGCGCATCGTTTGATCAATGAGATCGCGCGCGCGGTCGAGGGGCATCCCGAAATTGCCAGTCAGCCGATTTTGCTGACCAGCCCGACGTCACGTCGTCATTTGTATAAATTAACTTCAAGATTTATTCCGCAGCTCGTAGTCCTTTCTCATAATGAACTGACAGCGGATGCGGACGTCCAATCAGTTGCTCTTGTGGAGATGAACCATGCAGGTTAAGAAATTCGAAGCACGTACGATGAAAGAAGCGCTTGAGATGGTTAAGACTCAGTTGGGTCCTGACGCTATCATTCTTTCAGCACGAGACAATAATAAGAGCTTCGGTCTTGTGGGTGAAGGCAGTGTGGAAATCACAGCGGCGGTTTCTGAAGAGACTTTGCAAAGAAAGAAATTTGCAGAATCAAAACTTCGTGAACAAGATCAACAAAGATTTCAGCAAAGTTCTGCACGTCAGCAGAAAGAGTTGATCACGAAGATGGTTGATAAGCACACGCAAAAGAACAAAGCGCCGACGCCTATTACACAACGTCGTTATATCGATATCGAAGAAGACGAAAATCAATACGCTCGTCAACAGCAGATTTCTGAGCAACGCGTGCGCGCTTCTGCGCAAAGAGCTTTGCATGCTTTCCAAGAGCAAGAAGAGACTTTCACGGGAACTCGCAGACAGCCTCAAGCTGCGGCACCAGCTCCTGTGGCGAAACCAGTTGTCAAAGCAGGGCCGGATCAGGAATCTGAAGCCATTCGTGCATTGAAGAATGAGATTGCCAGTTTGAAGCAAGTCATCACCCAGTTCCAACAGATGCCACAGAGCTTTGTCGGGTCTCATCCAGGTGCTGACTATGGTATCAACTATGATTTGAGCGCTATCTTCCAAAAGTTGACCACTGCGGGAGTGGCTCCTGAAATTACCGCTGATATTTTGACTCAAGCTCAAGAAACTTTGCCGGCTTTAAAATTGAAAAACAAAGCTCTCGTAGAAGCTTGGGTGGCTCGCCATGTTTTGGATGCAACTAAAATTGCGACCAATCCAACTGCTGGGAAAATCCACTGTTTTGTGGGTCCCGCAGGTGCTGGTAAAACTTCAACGATGATCAAAATGGCCAGTAATATGGTTGTTCGTGAAGGTAAGAAAGTTGCTTTGTTTACGACTGACACCTACAAAGTAGGTGCAGCCGATCAAATGAAGATTTATGCGCAAATCTTGAATGTGCCGTTCTCTGTGATTCGCACGCAAAATGATTGGCACAACTTGATGAGATACTTGGCTAACGTAGATTGCGTATTGGTGGACTTCACAGGCTTGAGCCTTAAAAATAATGAAGAGATCCAAATGATGCGCAACCTTTTGCCACCGCAAGGATTGAATCCAAATATTCACTTGGTTCTTTCTGCGAACTCTAAGGACGGGGACGTGACTGAATTGGGTCGTCGCTATTCTATGTTGAATTATAAAGATGTGATCTTCTCTGGTTTGGATGAGTCCGCTCAGCACGGAACTATCTATAACTTCATGAGACGTTTTGATATTCCTCTGCATTCGTTCGGTATTGGTTCGAGAGTTCCAGAAGACTATGAATTCGCAACCAAAGAACGTTTATTGGATCTTATTTTCAAAATCACTCAACTGAAACAACAGGATTCTGAAGCTGTATGAAAAGAATGAATGCTTTTGATATGTACCGTACACGCACGATCAGTGTGACTTCAGGAAAGGGCGGAGTTGGTAAAACAACTCTGGTTGCCAACCTGGCTTTGACTTTGGCGCAAAAAGGCAAAAAAGTTTTAATCCTTGATGGTGATTTGGGTATGGCCAACGTGGATATTCTGTTTGGTATGAGAACCAACGGAAATATGCACGATATTATCTCGGGCCGTAAAGAGATGAAGGACATCCTGACGGAAGTTTCCAAAGATGTTTTCTTAATTCCAGGTGGCAGTGGTGTGGTTGAGTTCAATCACATGAATCACTTCGAAAGAAGAGCGATGGTGGAAGCGGTCAGCTCTTTGCCATTGGGTTTTGATTATCTTCTTATTGATACAGCTCCAGGTATCGCGGAAAATGTTTTGTTTCTAAATTCAGCGGCGCAAACGGTGTCTGTTGTGATCACTCCTGATCCAGCAAGCTTTGCGGATGCCTATGCATTGATCAAAGTTCTTCATAAGCAATACAAGGTGAATCACTTCTCTATCATGTGCAATCAAGTGCGCGATGAAGAAGAGGGACTTGGCTTGTACAAGCGCTTCAACGATGTCGTAAACAAATTCCTCTACATAGGTCTTGATTATTGGGGCTCAGTTCCTAACGACGTGGTTTTGAAAAAAGCAATACAAATGCAGCGTCTCATCGTGAGACAGGATATCGGCGCAGAATCGTCGAAAGCAATTCGCCAAATTTCTATGCAGATCGAGAAATCCTCGAAGCAGATTGAGGCTGGCGGTGGCATGCAGATGTTTTGGGACCAAGTCGTTGGGTCTGCATAAGTGAGTTGAAAATAGATTTCCTGAGAATTGGACTTTCAGCACGAACACCTGTTTGTTAACATGGTTTTAAGAGGGAAAAATATGGCGAAAAATGCGGCATTGTTGAAGAAGTACAAGGATGAGCCACGTCAGCTCGCGCCGACTAAAAAAGACGACCTTATTAGGGAATATGCGCCTCTTATCAAGTTTATCGCACAGAAAATTGCTGTGCGCCTTCCTTCTAATATCGAACTTGATGACCTGATCTCTGCCGGTGTAATCGGTTTGATGGATGCCATCGAAAAATACGATTCAACTCGTGATAATAAATTTAAAACCTATGCAGAGTTCCGTATTCGCGGAGCGATCTTGGATGAATTAAGAGCTCAAGACTGGGTTCCGCGTTCTATCCGCGATAAAGCAAAACTTCTGGATAAAACAATGATTCAGTTGGAAGCGGACTTGGGCCGTGCACCAACGGATGAAGAAGTTGCTAAACAGTTGAACTGCTCTATTGATGAATTTCATGACCTTGTAAATCAAGTTCGCCCTGTCAGCTTGTTGCCGATCGACCAAGCAACAACTTTCAGTAACACGGACAAGAAATCTATTATGGATATCTTGGAAGGTTCTAGAACGAACAGTCCGTTTAATCAGTTGAACGTAAAGAACATCAAGGAAGTTGTCGCTCAAGCCATTGAAGAATTGCCTGAAAGACAACGTTTGGTTCTTTCTCTTTATTATTATGAAGATCTGAACTTGAAAGAGATCGGACAAGTTTTACGTGTGACAGAGTCCCGCGTATCTCAACTTCATGCCCAGGCGGTTGCAAGGTTGCGTGCAAAACTTGCTGCTACCATTGGAGCTGGCGAACTAGAAATCGCTTAAATTTGATTTAAGCCTAAATTTCAAAAGTGTAATCATGGGAATCTGGATTAGATTCCCATTTTTATTTATATAAATTGCCATATGGCAAAACTAATCATTCTCGCAATGACCATACTCTTCGGTTGGCAGTCTCTGGCTTCAAACAAAACTCTTAAAGCCGTGTATCTTGAAAGTATGGAGCTTCCTCCTTTCATCAGCGGAAGTCTTCCGTCTCAGGGGGCTGCAGTCTATGCTCTGACAGAAATTTTCAAAAAAGCTGGTTATGATTTGCATGTGCGTATTGTTCCTATTCTTAGAATTCGTACTTTGCAATTCCGCGATCCCAATGTTTCGGGTTTCTTCCCTTCATTTGTTGATGATGATTTTGTTGAGGGTTTAACTTTGTCGAAATCCATTTATGAAACGCCTTGGGTTATCATTGAGCGAAAGGATAAAGTCATTCAATGGCAAGATCCCAAAGATTTGACCAAATATAAAGGCGGCAACGTCAAGGGATATACAATTCGTTCTCAGGTGAAGAAGATCTATGAAGAGAATAAACTGAATATTGAAGGCGCTTCTGACGACGCTTCAAATCTTTTGAAGTTGGCCAACAAGCGAATTGATTACGTATTCACAGACGCTCATATTTTTAAATTTCTGATGGCGACGGATCCACGTTTGAAGGAATATCAAAACACTTTGCAGATCAATCAGAAGATTGTTGTGATGAACCGCTACGGTGTCGCTTTTAAACAAGATACATTCAGTAAGAAAGTGATGGAGGACTTCAATAAAGTGGCTGTTCCTTCGGACTTCCAGGATCTGATTCAGACTTATTTTAAGAATCTAAAGCCATAATTTCACTGACTGACAATTAGGGACACTGTTTAAGTAGTAAATAAGCGAAGGCGAGCTAGGGCATTTTAGTTCGTTTTGAAGTTGAATGCTTTTTGCAAATCTTGAAGTTATGCAAAGAAGCTCATGGATTCTCATTTTGATACTTTTAGTTGCCTGTGGCGCTTGGGCTAATGAGTTCCCTTTAGAATGTGTTCGCTTCTCTTTGAATGAATCCTTTCCACGTATTGCTCAAGGTGAAAAGTCCCAATTTTTTGTGAAATGTTCGAGTGAAAAGTCAGCCCCAGTCCCAGGGCAAGCTCGCCCTCAGTATTCAGATTTTGAGGTTAAAGAACTTCATAAGGCATTTGTCGCGATCACTGATTGTTTAGAGATCGAACCGCAACTGATTTTTCCGAAGTTGATGATGGAAAGCGGTTTCCATGTGCAGATCCAGAATCCTAAGGGTGATGCAGGAATTGGGCAGCTGACCTCAAAGGCTATTGGCGATGTTGATGCTGTTCTGCCTGCCTTTAAAAACATGATTTACGAAAGCAAAAATAAAAGTTGTCGTTGGATTCGTGCTATGACGGAATATCGTGGTCAGTTTTGGAAACCTATCTTAGGGCAAAGTAAATGCACATTGATGGCTCGACAAAGCAATCCTCTAAAAAACTTGCTATACACAGCGATTTTTCAAAAGCTTAACGAGCGCTATGTAAATCATGAATTCGAAATCAAGAATATCGCAGGCCTCTTGCATGAGGCGGGATATCCGGAAGGTAATTATACTTCCCTCAAAAGAACTTTGGTGGCTTTAGGCTATAATACGGGGGGAGCTGTGGCGGTCAGAAATTTGCAAGACTATCTGTTCAGTCGTATTGATTTTACTCGTCGTAAACGCATGGAATTCAATGTGGATCCAAGAGCACTGGCGCTGGTGACTCCGGCAGACTTTGATTTTACAGCGGGATTGAAAGCGTTCAACGCTAGAAAAGATCAATTGAAAGAAGCTCTTTTATTGAAAAACCCCAGCTTAACAGATCAGGAAGTTCAGTTAGCGATTCAAAGGCTGCTACGCAACACCTCTGCCTCTCAATATTCATTTCCGGAATGGTTGAAGGTTTGGCAAAGCCATGGTGGCCCTGGGTATGTGAGCAGTCTTGTGGATTTTTCTCAACGCCTAGATCGTAAATTCGGTCCAGGCGTTTGTTCGGATGCTAGAAACTATCGATAACTTATTGCAATTCTTGTAAGTTAGGAATCGAAAGCCCAGACAGTTTTTCAATTTCAGAAATACTAGTCTTATATTGTTCCCAGTCGTGTACATTCAATGCGCCTTGCCCTGTGGAAGTTCCGCAAAGTCGGCTGTGGTCCGTGGGCTTGCTTCCATCTGCCAAAACGTTTGGCATCATCACCGAGATGACCGGAGTATTTTGATTGATATCTTTAGGTGTTTGATTTGCATCTAAGATGATCAAGATTTTGAAGTCTTTTGATGGCACAGGAATATCATGCTGAGGACCGATGGCTCCGAAATCTTCGTCGTAAACGGGGCCCGCGATAACGTAGATTTTTTTACCCTGGTGAACCAGATTGCGAGTGTACTGTTCAAGATGTTCCCAAATCACTCTGTTTAAATAAGGTGTTTGCGGAATCATATTGCTCATCATAAAGGTCATTTCGTTATTTTTTGCAGTATCAGTGCGATCTGCTGACGGAATCTGATGTCCTCGGTCAAAGCAGCTTCCTTGATATTCGCTAGGCTCGACGGCTTTGGATCCGCTGTTTGCAAGATAAGATGCTAGATCCGTATCTTGAGCGAAAACATTTGTTCTGCCAGAGTTGCCAAGCTGACTGGCTTCAACTTTCCAAGCGACCCAGTTCGGAGCACGACGAATTTTGTTGTAAGAGATAACGTATTGATTTCGTGAAATGATAACTTCAGAAGAGTCGCTATTAGGAACAATGCCGGCAAGATTTAAATTATCTTTTAGGGCAACGTCGCCGATGACGGCTTCGATATTTGCGGATGCTTTGCCTAAAAATAGAAAACTGAAAACGATGAGTGCAAACAACTGTGTCGAGCTATTTCTTTTCCTAAATCCCATGAGATCCCCCCTCATGGACCTAAAGACTAAGCAAGGAAAAATGGAAGTTCAACAAGCTTGTTGAGGTCTTTTTCAGTTTTAATTTCTGAGCAATGTCGGAGCAATATTTTAACTCCATATCCTATATATGAAACTTGAAGCCCTAATTCGGTGAAGTTAGGTGAGCTGAATATTCAATGCGGCGCTTGAGATTTCTCGAGAGCACCTAAGAGTAAGTTCTTAAAGATCTTATCTTTGAGATTTTCAGCTTTAGTGAAGCCCATTCTTTCTAGTTCGCCCTTCCAAGATTGACCATCTGAGTTGAACCCTTTTGTCAGGGTTCTGACAAGATTTAGGGCGGAGCTGTCTTTCAGGTAAAGAAGTGCTTTCTGCAGGTTTTCTTCATTCTTGTCGAAGTCGCTACCAAAAGGAAAGCGTGGGAAAAGATCGTCATTGAAGTTTCCGATCCAATCTTGAAGTCTCTTGAGGGTGTTATTGCGAACTTTTTCAGGGAGTTCATAGGAGTTTTCAATTTTTCCTGCTTTCTTTGCCTGTTCTAAAAGCCCAGGTTGGAATTGCGAATCTGTGATGGCTAAAATGCGCTTTATAACTTCGTCATCGCTTTGACCTCTTAACGAAGCAATGCCGTATTCTGTGACGACCACATCGCGCAGGTGACGGGGGATAGTCAGATGACTGTTGATCCATTCAATATTGGATTTTACACGTTCCTTTTTTGTTCGGGTGCTTTTTAGCATAAGAATGGAATGGGAATCTGGCAGTTCCGCAGACATCGCAACAAAGTTATACTGTCCTCCAACTCCGCTGACGACTTGTCCGGATTCTAAGGTTTCTGAGGCCGCTCCTCCAAGAAGATTCAGTGTCATGCAGGTATTGAAGAAGCGCGCATTTTTTCTTTGTCGGCGTAAAGCTAATTCATGGGGATCATAGAGATCATTTACCTTAGAGACTCGAGTCATGGAAAGACCTTCAAAATCTTTGTCAGAAAGATTGCGAAGCCACGCATAAAATTCTTTAGAACCCAAGAAGAACGCACCATGGAGATAGCGAAAAGCCGCTTCGTCACGGTCCATAATCAGACGATTGAGGATGCCTGACCGACGAAGATGCATGAATCCATCCATCAGCATTTCGCTGGTTCCATAAAGACCTTTTGAAAATACAGAATATTCTAAATTTAAACCATTGGGGGAAGAGAAAGAATCTTCGAAGGATCGGATCATCGCTAGATATTTTTGATTGTGTTGATGACGTAGTAAGGTTGAATGCACAATAGCGTCGGACAAAGATCCAATGCCGATTTGTACAGTTCCGTCATCTTTTAAAAGTCGACTGGCGTGAAAACCTATCATGTGATCGACAAGTCCTACGGGCACTTTGGGAGGAGCAAAGAGCTGTTGCTGAACTTCCTCTGAAAATACGATGGCATCGAAGAAATCGGGATCCACCTCGGCATCACCGCCCAAGAATGGTAAGTCGGGATGAACGACGCCAACGACTAAGAGTGGCTTTTGATGCTTCTTATAGAGGTCATAGACATCTAAGCTGAGATCGGGATTGCAACTGAGGCTGAGTTTTTTGCCGTCTTTAGAGCGGGCGACAAGTTGAACCAAAACGTTGATCTCCATATTGAAAATATTTTGGGCGACATGGGTGTAGTTGAGGCTGATGTAGTTCCTTTGCGCCTCTGTGTGGTGAAGTTGAGACGCCGCTTGAAAATAAAACTCATGAACAGTGATGTTCTTAGGAATTTTTTGAGCTTGCAAATCTTTGATGTAGTCAAGGCGGGGATAGTTGTCGCCAAAGTGTTTCTTATAGAAGGGTTCGACAAAGCGTTTTTCCAGTTCACTTTGCGGGTTGGGGATATCTAAAGAAAGAGCGGTGAAGATAGTTAGCTTTTTCTGAGGATCATTTTTTGCTTTGTTATAGATAAGATTTAAAAGCTGATTTGGCTTTCCCAACCCTAGAGGTGTCGCAAGCTGAATCTGCTCTCCCGCTTGGGAAAATATAAATTCTGTCGCCTCTTTCAAAGTCGAAAACATTTTCATTCCGTAACCTCTGCTGAGATTTTAGGCCTGCATTTTGTTTATTGCAGATTTTTATTCTGCAAGCTTCTTGAAGTTAGTCGTGACAACGCACAAACGCGAGTGGAGGCATTCCAATTCACAGCTCTATGATCAGATACATGAAAAAGTTAATCCAATTAATCACAGTGGCCATGGGCGTATTTATGATTCTTAAAGGGGCGAATGCAGCGGACGGCGCTTACAGTCTGCACTTCAAGGAGTTGGGTCTGGAGCAGCTCACGACGGCTTTTATCATTCATCATCAAAAGCCCAACGGATTGCCGGATTCCAAAGAAGTGAAAGTAGGTTGGACGGAGGACGTGAAGGTTGCCAAATCACACTGTAAGATTTCAGGACTGCTTGCTATGGATGATGTCACGGGACAAATTCAGCGAGATCTTCAGGCACAAGCAAATCTTCTTTGGTCCTTCTAGTTTTTCATTGGAAGAGGGAGTCTAGCTCCCTTGCACTTCCTCGTCGCACTTGGCTTCCTATGTTAAAATGAAACCAGATAGAGGTAGCTATGAGACATGCAGCACTAGTGCTTCTTCTTCTGACATCGCAAGCTGTGCTTGCCGCGATTAACTCCAATCAAAACATGTCTAATTTCAACACGGCAACGGAAGAGCTAAGAAGAACTCCTGCCACGACTCCTGTCAGTCCGGGGATTCGGGCTTGCTCCTATTATGATGAGGGTTCAACCGTGATAAATATCACTCGCTTGAATCTGCACAGTAAAAGTTGTCAGTCGGAGCAATCTATTGATAATCAATTGCCAGATCGTCCAGAAACCGACATCTACAAAGTTGGTGAACCCTTCGACGTTCCAAAAAGGAATTAGTGAAGGTTTAGCCTTCCATTTTGGTTTTGATTTTTTTAAGAACGCGCGCTTCCATTTGGCGAACGGCTTCGCGGGTGATGCCGTGTTTTTCGCCAATCTCTTGAAGCGTTAATGGCTCATCATTCAAAATGCGTTCATCTAAAATGATTTTTTCCCGTTCAGACAGTTCGGGGCGAATTTCTTCAAGCTTTTCCTTTAGAATTGCAAGCTGCTCTTGTTTCGCAAGTTGCTCATCTAAGGGTTGATCGGAAAGATTTTTTTGCATTTCTCCAAGGCTGGTTCCAGAGTCTTCGTCAACCGGGCGATCCAGACTGACGTCTCTTCCCGACATACGCATGGCCATGTCGCGAACTTCATCCTCGGGAATTCCCAAACGATCACTGATCAAAGCAAGGCTCGGCTCGATCCCCATGGCATCGAGGGCTTCTTTTTCTTTCTGTAACTGATAGAAAAGCTTTCTTTGATTTTGGGTCGTACCGATGCGGACCATGGAGTACTGGCGCATCAGATACTCTTGAATATATCCGCGAATCCACCAGACCGCGTAGGTAATCAGTCGGGCCCCTTTGTAGGGATTGTATTCTCGAACCGCATGCATGAGCCCGACGTTGCCCTCTTGAATGAGGTCGATCATCTTTGCGCCAAACTTTGAATACTCGGCTGCGATCTTTACAACGAAGCGTAAGTTAGCTTTGACCATGGCTTGCGCGGCATCAGGATCTTTCGTCTCGAAGTATTTTTTCGCCAGGGCGGTTTCTTCCTCTTTGGTCAAAACCTTGTAGCGGCGAATTTCATTCAAATACATGACCAAGGGATCAGCGGACGTGATTGCTTTAGAGGAATCACTGACGACAACATTCTTTGGAACGACGACCTCATCAGGAATTTCGTCTTCTATTGATGGCACAGCATAGGCCTTATCGGCCTCAACGGAACTCATTTCATCATCGGAAGACTCGTCGACGACCTCGGCAACAACCGGTTTTACTTCGATTTTATCTTTGGCCGCTTTAGACAAAGGCTTAACCGCAGAAGCTTTAGCAGCTTCCGATTTCTTCTTTGCGGAATCGGTTGAAGAGGTGGTCTTCGCCTTTGTTTTTGCCATAAAGATTAAGCTAAGTACTTAGCAAGCTTCTTCTGTAAAGTCTCGGTAACTTTACCTTTGAAAGGAGTTAACATGAATGGGAGGTCAACTGTTACGCTGACCTTGCTGCCGTTGCCCGCAGCGGCAATATTCACATCGGCCTTAAATTGCGCGCCGTTCATCTTGCAACTCAGAGCGCTATCGTTAAAGTCACATTGCAGTTTGGGGTCGAATTTGCGGATGTCTTGATCATTTGCAAGGAACTCTTTGATTTTAGAGTAAGCTTCTTGAGTGTTTTTGGAGCTTTGATGATCAATGGTAAATTTAGGCATATTGAAAAACGTCCTTTCAATTCGAAAACCATCGAATTGGCAATGAAGATAGCAAGAACCAAATTATATCTTCTTAGATCATCATGGCCAAGCAGATGCTGAGTTTGGTCCTAGGCCCAGCTCAGAAATGACTGCCCCCAAATAATGGGTCGGAAAAGGATCCTGTCAATGTGGCGCAGACGAATATTTTGTCCCTTCGGGGCCGCGTCTTCCAAGGTTGGTTTTCGCAAAGTCTGGTATAAGGCTTTATTTTCAATAACATAAGGAGATGCTTTTTGACTGCCTGCTGTCCAAATGACAGTATAGGGACCTAGTTGTTCCCTTCACAAAAAAGGTTTTTCAATGAAATTCGTAAGCCAGTTAAAGAGGTCTGAGTACTGCGGAAAATTAAGCAGTGCCAATGTTGGTCAAAAAGTAGTTTTGATGGGTTGGGTGGATGTTCGCCGTGACCATGGAAGTCTTGTATTCATCGATTTGCGCGACCGTGAAGGGATTGTGCAAGTAGTTTTGGATCCAAATAAAACTGAAACAGCAGCATCTAAAAATCTTCGCGGAGAATTCGTTTTAGCCGTGGAAGGTGTTGTTCGCGCTCGTCCAGATGGAATGAAGAACGCAAAAATCAAAACAGGTGAAATTGAGATCGAAGCCACTCGTTGTGAGATCTTGAATGAATCTGCTGTGCCTCCGTTCCAAGGTGGTGATGAGAACGTCAATGAAATGTTGCGTTTGAAGTATCGTTACTTGGATTTACGTACACCGCGTTTGCAAAACCATTTGATGACTCGCCATAAAGTGGCGCAAGTCGTTCGTCGTTTTCTTTCTGATAATGGTTTCTTGGAAGTTGAAACTCCGATTCTTTATAAATCAACTCCAGAAGGTGCCCGCGATTACTTGGTGCCTTCTCGTGTGAATCCGGGAACTTTCTATGCTTTGCCTCAGTCCCCGCAAACATTGAAGCAGCTTCTAATGATCGGTGGTTACGACCGTTACTTCCAAATCGCTCGTTGCTTCCGTGACGAAGATTTGCGTGCGGACCGTCAACCGGAGTTCTCACAAATCGATATGGAAATGTCATTCATCGACCAAGAAGACATCATGGCGATGAATGAAAAGCTTCTTCGCACAATCTGGAAAGAGATCAAAGGTATCGACGTGGGCGCAATCCCTCGCATGACTTTCCAAGAAGCGATGGATCGTTTTGGTAACGATAAGCCTGACACGCGTTTCGGTCTTGAAATCAAAGATTTGAAAACTGTTGTACAAGGCTCTGGTTTTAAAGTCTTTGACGATGTGATTGCACGTGGTGGAATCGTGCGCGGTATTGCCGTTCCTAAAGGTGGATCATACTCTCGTGGTCAGTTTGATAAATTGACCGAAGTCGCTAAGCGCGGTGGTGCGAAGGGCTTGGTTTGGATCAAGGCGGAAGGGGATGGAACATTTGCTTCTCCGGTTTCGAAATTCTTTAGCCAAGAAAAATTGGCAGAGATCTTTAAAACTGTGGGCGCAGAAAAAGGCGATTGCGCATTGATCGTGGCGGATGATTACGAAACGGCTTGTGCTTCGCTATCAACATTGCGCGTGCACTCGGCAAGAGAATTGAACTTGATTAACACCAGCGAATACAAATTCTTGTGGGTCGTGGACTTCCCATTACTTGAGTATTCTCCGGATGAAAAACGTTGGGTGGCTCGCCATCATCCGTTCACATCTCCTAAGGATGAATACTTCAACGATCTTTTGGGCAATAACGAAGCGGCTTACGGCAAGATCTTGGCGAAAGCTTATGACTTGGTTTGTAACGGTTACGAAATGGGTGGCGGAAGTATCCGTATCTATCGTAACGAAATTCAACAAGCGATGTTCCGTCTGTTGGGCATGAGTGAAGAAGAAACGAAACACAAATTCGGCTTCTTCCTTGAGGCCTTGAAATACGGAACGCCTCCGCATGGTGGTATCGCTTGGGGTCTCGATCGTTTAGTGATGTTGTTGTGTGAAACCGAGGCGATTCGCGAAGTGATCGCATTCCCTAAAACGGCGAAAGCTTCAGACTTGATGTCTGATTGCCCAAGTGAAGTCAATCGCGACCAACTTGCAGAAGTAGGTGTGCGTTTGAGTCCTTTAGCTGAAAAAGCTTTGGAAGACTCTAAAAAGAATTCTTAATTGAAATATTCCCAGAGGTGGTCATGATGCGAATCTTGCCCACCTCTGCGGGATTAATTCCCTCAACGACTTTGCCAGTCGTTTCATTGTCGATCTTGCCAGTTCTGGATTGTAGATCAAATTCGTAAAGCTTGTCCTTAGGAACAGAAACCTCAACGGCGCCTTCGATATTTTCGATGGAAATCGGTGCCACATAATTTTTTGGTAAATAGATTTTTGCCGTCAACGAAGAGTCAGAAACAGAACTGCTTTCGTGGCCGTTGACGTTGATATGAACCCAGTTACTAGCCAAAGGTTCGTGAATTTCTAAAACCAAATTTGAAGGATCTCCTCCTTGGACGATGAAGGGGCCTCTTTCAAAACGAGGAATTTTCCCGGTCAATTCGATTTTTAAACTGGGTCCATTGTAGGGGATAATTTGAAGGTTTGTTCTGCCGGAATTGATTTGCAGACTCTTAATACCCTGAAGGAAAAATTCTTCTTTTTCTTCATAGGGCTCGCCCTGAGTGAGTTTGGACGTCACAGAATTGAAAGCATCAAAGATAGATTCTGGATGATTGAACACATAGCCCATCATCAAGATCAAAGAGCCAACAAGTACAAGAAAGAGGGCCGCAAAGCCTAGAAGAAGCTTCTTCAACATAGACTTCCAATTTAACACATTGAAAATCGGGAGGAAACGTAATTGAATAAACCTATAGGAGACCCTGTGCAGCGCGTACTTCCCGAAACCGATTTAGAAAAGAAAATGATGAGCATGGCCGCGGTTTTTATTGAAGAAAATCACGTCCTTGATGATTTGTACGAAATCATTGGCTCTGATTTGGTTGAAGGGAAAGAATTGGCTCCTGACGTCAAAGAACAAGTTTTGGAAGAGATCGGTGAGTACTTCTTCCGTCTTGATCTTAATTGGGGTGACGAAATCAAAGAAGACTGTTTGGTCATCCTTGAAGAGTTCTGGGGAGTGAAGAGCAGGGAAGCAGCCTTGCAAACCTTGGAAGATATTCGCAAACAAGGTCATCGCACTAAGTTCAATGTCTTAAAAGGTATTGCCGCTGCTGACGAAAAAATGTCGGGCGCATCCTTGGAAAAGTTCAAACAGATATTTAACTTCGATTTTGCCAGCGAAGAACAAATGCAGATGACCGATGACGATCATCGTTTGTTGGCAGCATGGATGAAAAAAACAGATCGTTTTGTTGGAGAATGCGGCATTCTTGGTTGGGATATTGCTCGCGGTATCCATCTTGCGCGTTTGGCTTTCATTGTTGGCTTTATCGATGACAATCAAGCTTGGGCTGAAATCTTAAGGCTTGCACCCATTGCCGAAGGAAAATTCAAAGACTGGCGCGAATTTGCATTGAGCTTCATTATCGGTCGCACCTTCTGGGCCGGCGAAGAAGATCCACAAATTAAAATGGTTTGTGAACGTCTTCTTGGCCACCCCGCAAGCCCTTGGCAGTTCTTCCCTCTTAGCAAAGATTAGAAGTAGATATTCCATCCTAGTTTATGCACGGTATTTTCTAACGCACTGTAGACGCAAAAAAGAAGCAGGCAGCCTTTCCTAAGGTCTAGTTGTTGGGGGAGTGTCTCAAGTTTGGGCGTTTCATTCCGATACGTAGATTGTGAGAGCTAGGATGGCTTTTGCGAAGTACACACGGAGGTGTGAATGGACAAGATCAGCAGTATTCTTCCAGCAAGTCCGCGTATGAAAGTGGCTGAGTTATCAGCGGCTCAACCTGCGCGACCAGGGGCTCCTTTGATGGGAAGACCTGAAGGCAAGAACTCAATGGGTGATCGTATTACTCTTAGCAAAGAGATGGAAAAGATGAGAGAGACCGGCGAACTTCCGGCCCTTGAACCCGCTCCAACTTATAAGAACACCGCTGAGAATAGTAAAAAACAAGCAATCGACGATTTGAATAAGAAGTTCTTCTCGAATCCAAAAGACATTGCTCGCGAGAACGGTGGCTTGACTCGATCCGAAGAAATCTTGAATGACGTCGAAGCCAACGAGCCAGTTATAATTCCACGGGTTCAATCAGGAAACCCTGGTCTTCCAACGAGCAGAGCCGAAACGCCCCTTTAAATTTTCTCTGACCTGAAGCAGCTCTCTCTGTGACGACAACATAGTCGAGAGAGAGTTGTATCAATCGTCGAATGGCTGAAAGACTCCATTGTGGAGCACCCATTTGAATCAGCATCTCCAAGCGAATCAAGGCTTGGCCAGCGTCTTGCGCGTGCAAGGTGCCAAAACTTCCCGCATGCCCCGTAGCGAGAGCCATTAAGAAATCCTTGGCCTCCGCACCACGAATCTCCCCCATAGCTATTCTGTCTGGTCTTAAACGCAAAGCTCGCTTCACCAGTTGAGTTTGATCCACCGTTGGTAAAAGTCCGTGTGGATCCTCGCGGGTTAGTAATTTCATACAAGCACTGTTCGGCAAGGCAATTTCCGGAGTGTCTTCGATCACCACGACACGTTCATTCCCAGGCAAAAGATTTAGAAAGGAATTAAGTACGGATGTTTTGCCAGAACCTGTGGAGCCAACAATTAAAAAGCTCTTTCGCTCATCAACGAGCTTTTGAAAGAAGGGAAGGCATTCGCTGGAGCACCAATTCTGTTCTGAAAGTTTTTTAAACGTCCACGGATTTTTGGGATGACGGCGCAAAGCTAAGTGAGGCGCAGATCTAGTTAAGTCACTGCCGATAAGACTTAAGCGAAAATCGAGGAACTGCCCATCGGCGCAAGGGTGTTCCACAGAGATGTGGGTGTTCGCGCGTTGGCAGATGCGTTCAAGACAATTGCGAAAGCTGAGATCTGAATAGAACGCGTCTTCGTGGGCGTGTAAGCGGCCGCCTTTTTCAAACCAGATATGGGTAGGGCCGTTGACTAGAATCTCTGTGATGTTTTCATCATTAAGAAGAGTTTCCAACGGGCCCCAAGAGTCGAACTCAGCGCAAACACGAGTTTTCGATTCTAAACTTAAGAGCTTTGTGCGCTCTTGAATGATGGTATCAATTTTATTGGAACGAAGAACGCTGTCTTCATCCGAAGAAAGCATATACTCGTTGATTGTCAGACGACTGATTTCATTTTGAATAAGCTCATAAGTGGCTTTGGCTTCTTGATTCATGCAATCCCCTTAGATATCCCCAATGTGTTCATTCGAATCACTGTCATCGCCCTCTTTTAAAATGGAGGGTCTGACGAAAATAACCAGCTCCGTGCGATTTTCCTTAAACTCTTTACTGGCAAACAAGGCGCCAATGACTGGAATGCTTGAGATGCCAGGAATGCCTTGGCTGCCGCGGGAGTCTTCGCTTTTTAGCAACCCCGAAAGGGCAATGGTTCGAGTGCCAGTAAGATCAAAGTGACTGGAGACCCTGTTAGTCATAATTCCCGGAACATCATCGACTTTAAGAGCGTATTCAACGCGGGAGATTTCGGTATCAATGGAGATGCTCATGCGGCCAGAGGCATCGGCTTTCGGTTTTACTTTTAAAAGAATCCCGAAACGTTTCCAAAGAATGTCGTGAACTTCATAATTCATAACTTTGATCGGGAATTCACCACCTGCCAGAAATTCAGCCTCTTTGCCGCTGCGACAGATCAAATTAGGGCTAGCTAAAATTTTAGCCTGACCACGAGTTTCCATGGCTTGCAAAGCAAGATCTAAATCACTGAAAAGAGTTCCCCCGGAAGCCAGCAAAGTGGCTTTGTACTGACTGGGCCAAGAGATACCATGCTTGACCATGAATTCTCGAGAGACCTCTGCCACGGTGATTTGCACCTTGATGGTTGGAGCAATATCCAGACTTTGCTCGTCGCGAAGAACCTGAATACCGAAGGGCCTTAAGAGTTGCAGATATTTTTTGTAAATAATGTCAGTACCAACGACACGAACTTCCGGGGCCGGTTCAAAGATAATTGTTTGCGGCGGAATTTTGGCTTTCTCGAAGAGCGAGCTAAAATAAGCTTGGGTTTCTTTTTGTAGCAGAGGACTCATCTGCGCGCGCATTTGATAGCTTACGGAAGTTTGGCGAATTAGATCTGCTAGACGTAGCCAATCGGCGAAGCGATAGAGGCGCCCTTTTACGAAAAGATCTCCTTCGGTTAAAGCGGGAGTCAGACCGACGATCTTTTGCAGGCTCTCTTTTAAAGTTTTATAGATTTCTCGTTTATCAGCTTGAAGAACTTGAACCTTGTAGTCCTCTGATCCCACACGCAAAGTGGTCATACCTTCTTTGCGCGCTTTAAGCATAATACGTCCGCCGGTCGCCTCTGCCTGAATAATTTGTCCGTCTTGGATCCAAATACGTGGAACGCCCTTCGGCAAAGGCAGACTGTGGGCTTCACCTAAAGATAGTGTCAAGTCCTTGGCTAGGGCGGATTGGCTAAGGAATAAAAAGGTCAGAAGAAGAAGTGTTTTCATGAGAAAGCCCAAAAGCAAGCTTTGGGCCCTCGATCAGAAAAGTGGGACGGGATGGAGATGCGCTCCTCGGACAATGGCTTCCGAGCAAGCAGTATCCGCAGAAAATCAGGCTGTCAGCACTAACCTAATGGCAATTCGAAGTAAACCATGACTCCTTGATCTGTGTTCTTAAACTGCAAAGTGGAGTTATGGGACTTTAGAATCGCCTGACAGATCGTAAGTCCTAAGCCTGTTCCGGTTGAGTGATGCATAACATCTTCATCAATATAGAAGGGCCTCATAATCTTATCAATAATGGTCAAAGGCACATGCGGTCCTTTGTTGTGAACGATGAAGCGAAGGTTGGCTCCACTTTTCATACTTTCAACATGGATCTCACTGCTTTCTGTTCCAAATTTTGCAGCATTGTGAATCAATCGCTGCATGACCTGTTTGATCAAGCGAACATCGGCTTTCACATTTAAAGGTTCAAGTTTGGTGACCACGGATTGGTGCTTTTGCGCCAAGATGTTTTGCACATCCTTAGGTTGTTCATCAAACTGAGTGAAGGCGATGCTTTGCTTATCGATCTTTAATTGGTTTGTTTCAGCGCGAACAATCAAAAGAACGTCTTCAACTAAGTTCTTCAATCGCTCGGCACTTTTGCCAATGCGATTGACCATCAACTTATCTTCATCATTTAGAGGAGACTCTGCCAATAAAGAAGAGAAGCTTAGGATTGAAGTTAAAGGCGTTTTCAATTCATGATTAATCAAGATCATGAAGTTTGATTTTGCGACATCTAAACTTTTGAGTTCCTCTAAAGCTTTTGCGAGTTCAGAATTTTTTTGTTTTAATTCTTGGCCGATGGCGAATCGCTCAATCGCGTGATCAACGGTATTCGATAAATCTACTGGGTCCCAGGGTTTGGTGAGATAGCGGAAGATCTGTCCTTTATTAACGGCTGTGATCACAGACTCAAGATCAGTGTAACCAGTCAGTAGAATACGAATTGTCTCAGGATGAGAATCTAGAGTTTTTTCTAGAAACTCTACACCAGTCATCTCGGGCATTCTTTGATCCGTAATGATGAGCGCAACAGGCCCTGGATTTTGGTCGAGAACCTCTAACGCCTGTTTTCCAGACGTAGCCTTTAGTACAGTGTACTTACGACGAAAGAGCCGTTCTAGGGCATCTACGTTGTCTATTTCATCATCTACACAAAGAAGTGTGTGCTTAGTCATATTTGGTAGTGTAGGATTTCAGAAAGGGCAGTGCAAAGAAATTTGCAAGGAGTCCTCTTGTTGTCATGGATGACGGCGGAAAACTAAGTAAACCAATGCTGAACTACAGTCTAGTTTCCATGGGTTTTCCACAGATTTGCCTGATTTTGAGTCAAGTCTAAGTCCAATCCTGACGATGAGAAGAACTATAGAAGTTTTATCCTATCAGGAGATCATTTATGAAATTATGGATTCGCATAGCAACTCCATTCACGATCGTGATGAGTCTTGCGGCTGGTGCGCAAGCACAATCCTACGGATACGGCATGTGGGGCGGAATGCAATCTTGCCCTTACGCATATTCAGCAGCGCCTGGTGCCTCCAGTGAGCAGGATGCGATAAAAGAGATCCAACAAGGAATCTCTGAACTTCAAAAACAAAAAAAAGCTAAAGACCGAGAGTTGAAACAACTCACTTCTCGAGACATGCGTGATTCTAGAAATGCCATCAACGGTGTTTTAAGTTCAGACTATGCTGAGTTTGTTGTCGGTCACATCGATACAGGTCGCAGCTGTACTGAATATAAAGGTATCGGTCAAGCTGACGACACTATCGCTTCTGGTGACGAAGGTGGAACGGCAGTTCAATCTCCTGGAACTGAAGAGACAACACCATTTGATATTAACGAGTGGAAGCAACTTTGCGACAAATCAAAAGTAGGTTCTGTTTCAGGATCTGTTTGTACGGTGAAAAAATTCAGAGCGGAAGACAAAGGCTCTTACACTGTTGAAGATTGTAAAAAAGGTCTCGTTGATTATAGAAAACAAAAACTTCAGCAAGATAAATTGAAACGTGAAGTTGCCGGCCTTGATAGAATGATCAAGGGCGAACAAGCTCGTTTGAAAGATGCAAGACAAGACGCCATCGATGCTCAACGTGAAGCTCAACAAGCTCGCCTTGAGGGTGGTATCTGTGAAACTTGTGCGATGACTGGCAATGGTTACACTTATCAAAAACCAGAAACTGACTGGGGCAGTGTGATCGGTAACGTCTTGTTGGGTGGCGCAGCTACCTACATGGGTTACAAAACGAATCAAATGGTAACAGACTCTAATGCAAATCTTGGTTACCCTTCAAATCCTTACCCTGCATGGGGTTACGGATTGGGTTACTTCGGTCAAGCAACTCAACAAGCAATTAGTGGTGGTAGCGGCATTTACGGCGCTATGGGCGGCGGTATTGGTCAAGGTGGTTTCGGTTGCGCAGGTAACAACGGTGGTCCTTACGGTATGCAAGGTCCATTCGGAAGCGCAATGGGTAATGGCATGTGGGGCAACCCTTACGCGATGATGGGAATGAACCCAGGTATGATGGGTGGAATTTTCAATGGCGGTATGGGTCCATGGGGAGCTGCAGGTCCTTGGGGCATGGGCGGTCCTTATCCAGGAGCTATGGGTTATCCAATGATGGGTGGCATGATGGGTATGCCGATGGGTAACATGATCGGCGGCGTTGCTGGCGGTATCATGGGTATGCCAATGGGCTCTATGTCCGGTGGTTACATGATGGGAATGCCGATGGGCTCGATGGCTGGCGGCATGATGGGTATGCCAATGGGTTCAATGTTGGGCGGAATGGCCGGCGGAATCATGGGTATGCCGATGGGCTCGATGGCTGGCGGTATGATGGGAATGCCAATGGGCTCTATGGCCGGTGGTCTCATGGGAATGCCGATGAGCGCGATGATGGGAAGTATGACAGGTTCTATGTTGGGCGGTGTAGCTGGCGGTATGATGGGTATGCCGATGGGTGCAATGGCTGGCGGTATGGCCGGTGGTATGATGGGCATGCCTATGGGCGGAATGGCTGGCGGCATGATGGGTATGCCTATGAGTGGCGGCGCAGCTGGAAGCTTGGGCATGATCCAAATGCAACAACAGATGATGCAAATGCAGATGCAACAGTATCAATCGTACATGCAACAGCAACAGACTTACATGCAGCAACAAATGCAACGTCAACAAACTGTGGCTAGCTTGCAGACAGAACTATACGGTTTGATCTCAAGAATCCAACAAGTGCAGTACGGTTATGGCACAATTGGTGGTACAGGTTACATCGGCGGATCTATTGGTGGTGGCGGCTACCTCGGTGGCGGATCCAGTTATCCAATTGGTGGTTTGACAAGCTTCGGTGGTGCAGCAACCACTCCAATCGGTACAGTTATCGGTAACGGTGGCGTGAATCCGATCCCAGTTCCAGGCGGTGGCGTAAATGCTACGACTCCAATCGGTACAGGTCGCTAATTTAAAAATTAAAACTTAAACAATGTAAGGCTCTCTGATAAAACAGAGGGCCTTATGCTTTTTAAGATCCCGCGTCTTTATGACAGCCACACTCACTTTCTTGCGACAGGCGAATTCGCTTCTGGTTTGTATTTAACGGATTTAAAAAACGCAGAGGATATCGCGCAATGGGATCTGTCTAAAAGTTCTTATCATCGCGGTGACTGGTTGGTGGGTTTTGGTTGGAACGACAAAGAGTGGACCACTAAGCCAAGCAAAGAAATTCTAGATCATCTTTTTCCAAATAAACCTGTCTATTTCGCAAAGGGTGATGGTCACTCTTCATGGGTGAATTCTGCAGCTCTGCAAATTTTAGGAATTAAGTCGGATACGGGAATCCTGACAGAGGCAGAACATCTTCAGTCCTGGGATCGCCTTCCCGCTTTTTCAAATGAACAGCAAAAGAATAATATCTTAGCGGCTTGTCGAGTGTACAACTCTGCTGGTTTCACCCATGTTCGTGACATGACGGGGACGGAGTTCATGTGGAACTCTTTAACTGAACTGGAAAGTGAAAATCTTTTGACCGTGGCTTTGGAAGAAAATTTCACGTGCTATGACCTAAATGGTTTTGAAGAGGCCTTGAGACAGGCGCAATATACTCGTAAGCACGAGACGGCGCTGCTTAGGTCTAAAGGTGTCAAATTTTTCTATGATGGCTCTTTGGGATCCGAAACTGCGTATCTTTCGAAGCCTTATCGAGGAATCCCTGGAGGCCCTCGCGGGCGTGTTTTGTGGAGTCTTTCCGATGTGGAAGTTTTGATCAAGCGAACTTGGGAGGCGGGGCTTGAGGTCTCTGTCCATGTGATCGGTGATCAGGCGGCCCACGAAATGGTAGAGCTTGCGCGCAAAGTTTCAGCCCAAGGTTTTGTGGGACGATTGAATCTTGAGCATGCACAGGTGCTCCGCCCAGAAACGATTTTGATGATGAAGCCCTTGCATGTACGCTGTCACATGCAGCCTTGTCATTGGCTGAGTGATCGCATTTGGTTGCAAGAAAAACTGCGCGATCTTTATCGTTATGCATTTCCTTGGGAGGCGTTGCGAGCCGCGCAGATTCCAATCTCATTTGGTTGTGACAGTCCTGTGGAACCACCGTCTTTCGTGCGCAATCAGAAAGCGCTCGTGGAAAGTGTTGAAGCACGTATTAAAAAGTTCACGGGATCTATTGAGGAAGTTCACGCCCATCCTGATGCACAGTATGCCGCGAACTCCTATTCCGTGATTGAAGATGAGACTGTTAAAGAGGTCGTATTCCGTGGGAACCGTCTTATCTAGGGCTTATCAATAACTAAAGTTTTTCCTGCAGCGGTGAAGATAGCTCCGCCAATCAGCAATCCACCAAGGGGATAGACCCATTTTTTGTTTTGATCTATCCACTCTGCAAATGAAGTTTTTTGCACAGGGCGATGCAGGCGCTTGGTGCAGTCCTTAGAGAAAAAGACCAAGGCGTTGCTGACAATTTGAAAGTCATCAACTTTTGCAGAGAAGCCTTCGCAGGTTCCATCGACCCAATTTTCCATGACAAGTCTTTGTTGCAGGAAGTGTTCATAGGTTCCATAAAAGGAAATGCTTTGCGCCGAATTTGAAAGCAAAGTCCAGTGATAGATCCCGGTGGGAATGATCATCGCTGCTGCATTTGTATCTTCAAGAGAAATCAATTTGCTTTCGATTAACAAAGCTTGAGCCATGGGCCATTGTCTGCGAATGCTCGTAAAATCAATTGCAGTAGTTTTACAGGCAGCATTCGTCACGTCCTCTGTGAGTAATTGGCTTTGGCAAGAAAGGTCTCTAAAGAAGGTCGCTTCTGCGGTTTTTAAGGGCGTCGACAAAATCTTTTCGCTAAGATCATTCAAAAAATTCAGACTGACATCTGTCCATGCTGCCTCTTGATGTAGCTTTTCAATTTCTTGAACCAGATCGGAAGTAGGACGATGGAGTTGTTCACCTATTGAGAACAAACGCTCTTCTTGGCGAGAATTATTTTGAATGCGAAGAACTTGAATATCTAAAATCGTTTGCAGGCCCTTGGTGGCCTGGGCAACTTCTGTAAAGTCTGCAGTGCTCGATCCTGGCCCTTGAATCAGAATGATTTCTTGGGCGTGAGCTTTCATGGAAAAAAGAAGAAGCAATATGAGGTGCCACTTTGTAAACATGGGAACTCCTAGTTCTGATAGTCAATTTTTACGGAAGATTTTTTTGTTTGGGCTAACTCGGTGCCCTTTGAATCGGGATTCTGTACGACTGCGATAAAAGGTCCCGTTACGCTTAATAAATTAGAACTGTCACTTTCTTTGATTAAGACAGCATATTGATTAGGATTTAAAGGGGCTCGCAGAAGTTTAATTCTGGATGCTACTTTGATATTCCGTTTCTTCTCGGTTCCGGGCAAATACAGGTCCACCACTCCGCCCATGTCGCTCACTAAAGAACTTAGCGATTCTGCATTGGCCAGTTCGATGGGAACTAAAACAAAGCCACGGGGGATAAATGTATCCACTGAATTAGGAGCCTCGGGCTGCGCCACGGGCTTAGGAGCTTCCTCTTTTTTGAAGTTAAGGAGAAATGAAATTAAGCCCAAAATAATAAAAGCAGCGAGATAGATTTTAGTGTCGACTTTGAGATTGCGGATTTTTTCCACGAGATTTCTCCTGAGTGAATTGATATTTTTGCTGTTGGGGTTTAAGTTGACCGAGCTGGCTAAGAGCCGCGAAGAAAATCAGAATAATTAACAGCATCACTAAAGAAACTTCGATCAGAATCTGTCCCTTTTCAGTTGTGGCAACCATTTTGAGTTCTCCTCTTTAAGAGTGACGGCGCAGCTTTTCTCGAAGAAGTAACTTCCACTGAGAAACGCCTGCAGCGGCTTGACGATAGTGAGGCGGTATTGCCATTTGTGTTCCAAGGCTTGTCTTGTCGCAAAATTTTCTGCCGGACTGTAAGTCGGAGGGCTGTCCGCTGAATCCGGACGGACGGCCAAAGTAGGAGCTTTACTTTGCAGAACTTGAAGATCCCCTGTGAAAAGAGGAACGAATTTTTGCACCAGTGATTGTTCACGCCAAAGCTTCGCTTGGGTATTGAGGTGGGTTTTAAGAAGCATAAGATCACTTTGGCGAATAAGTTGCTGTTGCCGAGTGATGAACTTTAAAACACGGATTTCGACTTCAGCAAGACGAGCGATAGCTGCAGGATTTCCAGATGTGGCCTGGGCCCGGGCTTGAAATAGTTCTAATTTTAGCTTTAGTGCCATGGGATTGAGTGAAAGCAGGGTTTTCAAAAGGGGAGCGACACTCTCTTGGCCCTTCACCCCTCCTGCGCGGCAGATGTGATGAATCTTTAAGTCAGTTTGGATGAACGAGACAATCGCAAAGGTTACCAGGACAGCGCCAACAAGTATTGGCAAAAGGGATGTCATTAAAGCCATCGCAAAGCCTTTGTTGTTTTTTAAAAGCGTTTCCATAGAGCACCTGACTTCAGCGGCAGGCTGAGTTGTTTTTCGATGATCAAGGGTGGGCCAAAGTTTTTGGCAAGCAAAGGAAAGTGAATCTCTAGACGTCCCTGCACCCGAGATCCCGAGCGAGAGACGGAGATATTTTTTTGATTTTGCGAAAGCAGAACAGTGGACATCTTTTTATGAAGTCTGTTTTCGCAGTCTCGGACTTTTCCATCGTCAGTGCACAATAAGGCCTCGTGCAAATAGAAATCCGCATAGTAATAAACCACGGAGCGATAACATAAAAATAAAATGCAGGAGATGGACAGAACAACGAAAGGAATGGCCAGAAGGCTTTCGACGACTCCTTGGCCATGGTTCTTCTTAAGATGCCGAGGCATAACTACTTCTTTTTACCGCTTGAGTTGACGGAGTCTTCAAAGAAATTGCTGAAGTCGCGTTTCTTATACAGGCTTTCCGTGACTGCATGGGCTTCTTTTTTCTTAGAGTCGGTACCTCCCAAGGCTTGAGCGACATTGGCAAATTGCACGTCAATATTGGCGCCAACCACTTTGATCACGGCGATACTTCCGACTGCAACGATGGCGACAATGATGAGGTATTCAATAAGGCCTTGGCCTTTGCGATTCAATTTAGGCAGTTTTTTTTGCATGGTGTTCTCCAGTGGAAAACAGCCTTAGCAAGAAGTAGGGACAAGGGGCGGGGGCTTTATTGAAATTGGGCAAAAAAAAGTCCGGACTTGCCGGACTTTTTCAAACTCTACCGAAAAAGTAGGATTATTTCTTTTTAGCAGTTTTAACTGCTTCAGCTTTTTTAGCGGCTGCTTTTTCTTCTTTCGCAGCAGCTTGAGCTTCTTTCTTCGCGTCGGCTTTTTTCGACTTACGAAGCATGATAATTCTGTCCAGGATCTCATAGGATTCTTTTTGCAGATCGTTTTCGAATACAAAGCGATAGAAGCCTTCGATTTCAGGGCTTTGGCGGAATTTTTTGAGGGATGTTGGAAGGCTGTCTGACTGAACGAAGTCGATGGAACTGCCATCTTTGGAAAGCTTAACTTTTTCTGCCATTTTTAAAACCCCTGTCTTTTTAAGAACTTGTACAAAAATGGCGGCACCGAAGCAAGTAAAAAGCTTAGCCTGGGGCCAGGCTGGGCTAGGGAATTTACTCTTGGCTTCGGATGAGTCATTTTCAGGATTTGGCTAGTAATGACTAAATCATTGAATTTCTTTAGAAAATGCTGGAAATTGAGGTCTCAGTATTTGGGCCCAAAAAAACGACCAGCAAGAGGGGTGACGATGCTTATTTTAGATGGCAAGGAAGTGTCTAACAAAGTTCGTGAGTCCCTTTTACCGCGAATTCAGAAGTTGGTTGAAAAAACGGGACGTGCGCCGCAATTGACGGTTGTCATTGTCGGTGATGATAAAGCCAGTCACATCTATGTTCGCAACAAAAAGATTGCCTGCGAAAAGCTTGGGATGAGTTCGACGATTTTGGCTTTACCTGCAAGCACCACTCAAAAACAACTCAATGAAACTCTTCATCAATTAAATCAAGACTCTACGGTGGACGGTATTCTTGTGCAGTTTCCGTTGCCATCGCATTTGAGCAGCGAGGAAGTTCTAGAGATTGTTTCTCCTGACAAAGATGCGGATGGTTTGACCTACAAATCTTTGGGTTATTTCTTTGCGGGGCAGCCGATTGTTCGCCCTTGTACTCCAGCAGGAGTCATGACGATTTTGAAGCATTATAACATCGCTGTCGAAGGTCTTCGTGCGGTGGTTATAGGTCGTAGTAACATTGTCGGTAAGCCCATGGCGCAAATGTTGATCGAGGCGAATGCGACAGTGACGGTTTGTCACTCCAAAACTAAGAATCTTTCGCAATTCACTCGTGAGGCAGATTTGGTTGTGGTGGCTGCTGGAAAAGCCGGGCTCTTGGGTAAAGATGATTTCAAGAAAGACGCGATTGTGATTGATGTTGGAATGCATGGATCTGGGCAGGGTGGGAAACTCTGTGGAGATGTGCGATTCGAAGAGCTCCAGGGATGGGCTGCCGCTGCAACGCCCGTCCCGGGTGGAGTTGGGCCTATGACGATTACGACTCTTTTACAAAATACTTGCTTGTTAGCCGAAAAAAGAGCTTTAGTCGCCGTCGGTCGTTGAGCCGACCGTTGAAAAAGGTCCATCTGACTGCGTTGTCGGGACTTATCCTTCTCTTCGGCGTAGCGCTGCTACGTCTGCGTTTCGGATAAATCCCTCCGCCTTGCATATGGGCCTTTTTGAACGGTCTCTACTTGTTTTTTTAATTTGGATTTTTGGTATAGGATTTGGGGATGTTTACTGGGTTTTTGAAGAATGTTTGGTATGTGGCTTTGCCTAGTCATGAAGTGACTTTGGGTAAACCTGTGGCTCGTAAGATTATGAATGAGCCCGTGGTATTTTATCGTGATTCAAAAGGGAATGTGGCGGCGATGCGGGATATCTGTCCTCATCGTGGGATTCCTTTGAGTTATGGACGAGTGGTTAATGATCAGCTTGAGTGTCCTTATCACGGTTGGAAATTTGATTGCACGGGGACTTGTACAGAGATTCCGTCTTTGTTACCGGATCAGGATTTGAATCCTAATAAAATTAAAGTGCGCTCTTATCCTGTTCATGAAGCTCAGGGCATTGTTTGGATTTTTGTTGGCGATAAGAACTTTGATATGACTCAAGCGCCTCAGCCTCCAGTGATGAAGGCCTTTGGCAGAGATATAAAACCGAAATTGAATTTCGTTGTGAATTTCCCATGTCATGTCGATCATGCGGTGATTGGTTTGATGGACCCCGCACATGGACCTTATGTGCACAAAAGTTGGTTTTGGCGTTCTGAAAGTTCTATGTTGGAAAAGAAAAAGAAATTTGCTCCGGTGGATTTTGGTTTCTCGATGGTGCGCCATCAGCCGTCTAAAAATTCAAAAGCTTATAAACTTTTAGGTGGAGTCCCTACGACGGAAATCACTTTCACGCTTCCTTGTGTGCGCATTGAGCATATCGAAGTGGGCCCTCGTAACTTTTATTCTTTCACGGCACTAACACCGGTGGATGAGAAGAATACCCGAGTCACTCAGTTGGTGTATTGGGACATTCCTTGGTTGAGTCTTTTGAAACCTGCAGTTAGAAAATTTGGCCATGTTTTCTTGGGACAGGATATGGATGCTGTTACGAAACAACAAGAAGGTCTGCGCTATGATCCGAGCTTGATGTTAATCAAAGACGCGGATACTCAAGCGAAATGGTATTATGCTTTGAAGACAGAGTATCATAATCATTTGGAAGAAAATCGTCCGTTCCAACATCCAGTTAAAGAAACAGAACTTCGTTGGAGAAGTTAATGAAAAATATCTTAGGGACGCTGATTCTGGTTTTGGCGGGATCTTCGGCGCAAGCAATGCGTTTGGAATATTTTGGTGAGACTTCTATCCCAACCGGAACAAAGTTTGAAAAAACCACCATCGGTGGTCTGTCGGCAATTACTTGGCAGAACAATACTTTGTATGCCTTGTCGGATGATAAAGGCAGAGCGGGGGATCCGCGTTTCTACGAATTTGATTTGAAGATTGCCAAAGTGAACGCGAAGAATGAAGTGACCCTGACACCGAAGGCATTTCATTTTGTGACGGGTTTGCCTAAAGAGGGTGAACGCAAAGCCTTGTTAGATCCTGAAGGATTGGTGCGTTTGCCAAATAGAGATTTGCTGATTTCTTCTGAAGGCAGTAACGATGCAAAACCCCGTGCTATGCCGCGAGTTTTTAGAGTCTCGCCCACTGGCGAGTGGAAATCTGACTTTCCAATTCCTAGTAAATATCTTCCCGAGGCGACAGGTCAGCAGACCAAAGGAATTCAAAACAATTTGGCCTTTGAAGGTTTAACCTCTGTTGCTGATGGTAAGTTTGTGTTCACCAGCACTGAAGCTTGCCTGTCTCAGGATATTATTAGCGGCAAAGAAGCCGATGGCGATGTTATTCGAATTTTGAAATTCGAAGATAAAGGCCCGGTCGGCTATAAACCTATCACAGAGTTCACGTACCATATTGATGCCTTCAAAGATAATCAGAAGGGTCGAGAGATCATGCGCGGAGTTTCTGAAATTCTGGCGCTTTCTGAAACCAAAATGTTGGTGCTAGAAAGAGGCGTGCGTATCGTTGGCAAAGGTTGGGCCCAAACAGTGGCGATCTATTTGGCGGACTTGTCGAAGGCTACGAATACTTTGGAAATCGACAAATTGCAGGGTGCAAAGTACCAAGTTGCTGAAAAAGTGAAGTTGATTGATTTTGAAACAGATTTGAATAAAGAGCGTCCTGGAAAAACCATTCAGAACTTTGAAGGCCTTGCTTGGGGCCCAACTTTGCCGGATGGACGTCGCAGTCTGTTGGTGATTGTGGATAATAATTTTTCTAAATACGAACTGACTGAGTTCGTCGTGTTTGCAGTTGAGGGCGAATAATTATGATGACAGTGTGGAGACTTCGTATCGGAGCTGATAAGCGTATTCGCAGTGGACATCCCTGGGTGTTCTCGAATGAACTATCTGTTTCACCTAAAGGGCATGTTCCCGGCGCACCTGTAGAGTTGCAGGATGCTAAAGGGCAATTTGTTGCCCGTGGTTATGGCAATCCTCATTCACTGATTGCATTCCGCGCTTTGACTTTTAATAGCCAAGATTCTCAACCGACAGGTTTTGATTTTCTTCAAGAGAAAGTCTTGAGCGCTTGGCGTGTACGTAAGGCTGCGGGATTCCGTGGCAGCTTCCGCCTTTGTTTTGGTGAGTCAGATTATATTCCAGGCCTTGTCTTGGATTACTATTTGGTCGATCAAAATGGCAAGAAAGCTCAGGTTTTTGTCGCACAACTTGTGACGGCGGGAATGGATGCAGCTTTACAAAATGCTGAAGAGTTCTTTAGAGGCCTGGTTGAGAAAGCTAAGAGTCAGGGATTCTCTGACTTTACTTGGGACCAAACGGCTGTGGTCATTCGTAATGACGTGGGTATTCGTAAACTGGAAGGCATGACAGTCAATGAGCCGAAGACGATTAAAGATCTTCCAGATTTCAAACTTGAACACATTGAGATTCTTTTGAATGCTGCCGGTGACGATGGCGTTATCAAAATGAGTTGTGATTTGCGAGAGGGGCAAAAGACAGGCTTCTTCCTTGATCAAACTCATAACATCTATTTGGCTGTGAACCTTTTCAAAAATTGGGCAAAACAACAAAATGTCAAAACCGTTCGCGTGTTGGATCTTTGTTGCTATGTGGGACATTGGGCGACGCAAATCACGCGTGCTTTGAAAGCGCAAGGCCTTGAAGTTGAGGTTCATTTGGTCGATGTTTCTAAAACGGCCTTAGCCTTTGCAAAAGAGAATGCAGAACGTGAAGGAGCTAAAGTTGTTGTTCATCAAATGGATGTTTTGGAAGGTCTTCAAAATCTTCCAAGTCAGCACTATGACATCGTCATCGCCGATCCGCCGGCGTTTATTAAAGCGAAAAAAGATATCCCAACTGGTAAAGCGGCCTATGTGAAAATGAACACCCACGCCTTTCGTCTTGGCAAGAAGAACGGCTTCGTAGCTTCATGTTCTTGTTCTGGTTTGTTGGAAGAAGAAGAATTCCGCGATGCCATCCGCAAGGCCTCTTTAAGAAATTATTCAGAAGTGCGCAGTGTCCTACGCGGTGGCCACGCCGCCGATCACCCAACCCTCATGCAATTCCCAGAAGGCTTCTACCTAAAAATGTACGTCCATCACGTGATGTAGAGGTACGGACACACTTTTGGTGTCGCTTGTGCGTTATTTTGTTGGTTGTGCTGAGGTATGGGGGAAGTATGGACAGCATTTTGTGATATGCGGTGAGGTACGGACATACTTTTGGTAGTGCAATCGCGTTACTTTGTACCGCGCTTTCACTACCAAAAGAATGTCCGTACCTTTTGCTCCGGCCCCAACGGCTGGAGCTTTTTTTGGATTAATGTTTGTGGGCTGGTTTTGCGTAGTTTACCATGCCTTGGAAGTCGACGAGTACGACGGGATCTTTGCCAACGACCCAGGCGTCATGTCCTGGAGGAACAAGTGATACGTCTCCAGGTTTGCAGTCGAATTCAGTTCCATCATCCATTTTGATTTTTAGAGTTCCAGAGACGTGATATTGAAAATGGGGAGCTTCGCAGCTGTCGGTTTGCGCAATTTCTTTTAATGATTTTGACCAGCGCCAACCAGGTTGCAAAGTCGCTCTTCCAATAACCGCATCGCCGAATTTAATAAGTTCTAGTTTTCCAAGAGGGAATTCACGAACCTCTTCTGCTTTTCCAAAACCTTTTACTGTCAAAGCAGAAGACATCACTTTCGCGAAGTCTTTGGAGCTTGTTCGTTTTTGGGTTGTGCCCGAAGTTTGCATTGCCATAGAAGCCTCCTGAGAGAATTTTACTCCCAATGAATAGCCGCGGCGAGGAGAGTTCAGGTCGGGCCCCAGATCGAAGGTCGGGTCTGAACACTAAAGTTCTGCCTTTATTAGCAAAAGAAATTCATGATTGAGGGATGAATTCACAACCTATTGTAAAAGTGCATCAAGTCGTAAAAACTTATCAACTTGGCGAAACAGAAGTGAAAGCTTTACGAGGATTGAACCTCACCTTGTTCAAGGGAGAATTCACAGCCCTCATCGGCGCTTCGGGTTCAGGCAAGAGCACTCTTTTGAACTTGATTGGTTGTTTGGATGAACCCGATCAAGGTGTCGTCGAAATTGAGGGCCAAGATATTTCGAAAATGTCCGAACAAGAAAAAAGTCATTTACGCAATCGTCGTGTGGGTTTCATTTTTCAATCGTTCAATTTGATTCCAGTGCTTTCGATTTTTGAAAATATTGAATTGCCCTTGATCGTTCAGCATGAACTGACGGCAGAGGAAAGAAAACGCAGAGTCGAACAAGCGATTCAAGATGTGGGATTGGAAAAATTCCGTGATTATTTCCCGAATAAACTGTCAGGGGGACAACGACAAAGGGTGGCCATTGCACGGGCTCTTGTGACGGAGCCGGCTTTGATTTTGGCTGATGAGCCAACTGCGAATTTGGATTCAGATACAGCACATAAAATCATCGATCTTCTTTTGGAGATCAATCAACGTCGTCATGTGACTTTCTTTTTCTGCACCCATGATGAAAAGTTGATGGGTCGCGTGGGCCGAGTTGTACGTATTTCTGACGGACAGATTGAGACGGCATAATGGAATCTTTAAGCTGGAAGTTGGCTTTCAGAAATCTTTTGCGCAATAAACGCCGAAGTCTTGCGACGGGTATTGCCATTTTGACGGGTTATGTAGGGCTTGTCCTCTTGGGCGCCTACTTAGTGCGTGCTCAAAATGGTTTGCGCGCTGCCAGCGTGTATTTGAATCACAAAGGCCATATCGCGATTGTCAAAAATGATTCTTTAACTTCTTATTTCACCAAGCCTAAGAAGTATGTTTTAAATGCTGAAGAGGTTTCAGCACTTGAGAAGATAATTAAAACTAAAGCCGACGAGGTCGAGTTCACCGGTAAATATCTGACTGGGACAGGGCTGGTTTCTAACGGACACAAAACGGTGCCCTTCTTAGCCTTGGGATTTGAACCTGAGGTTTATCAAAAAACCAATCTTCACCCTGAACCGTTAAAGTGGGCAAATGACTGGGTCTTAAGAAAAGAGGGGGATAAGTTTGATGACTTCATCAAGAATCCTTTGCAGATCTCAATCACCCATCGCATGGCCGAGCTTCTAGGCTTGCCAAAGGATCTGGCGACTCTGCCGGAAGAGACTCGCACGGTGCAGCTCGCTGGAAAAAGTTTTTATAATGATCTCAACGCTGTGAATGCAGAATTAGGGCCAGCGCATACGACGGGTTTATCATTGTCCGAGGATACAAGTTTGAGAGCACCCTTGGCATTACTGCAACAACTCTATGCCACTGATGGTATTGAGTACCTAGCAGTTTATCTTAAAAATGTTGGTGATACGGCCTCGTTTAAAAGATGGTTACAAAAAACAATCAGCGATAAAGGACTTCCGTTAGAAGTTTATGCTTACAACGATGATGCCTGGAATCCATACTTCGTGGGCTCCATGGGATTCTTGTATGTTATGATCACGTTCTTTGTATTCTTGATTTGTGGAGCGATCATTCTGTCCATTGTGAATTCAACGACTATGGGACTTTTAGAGCGCCTAAAAGAAATCGGTACTTTGCGTGCCATAGGCTTCTCTCCTGGAAAAGTTTCTAGCCTCTTTGTTCAGGAAGTATTCTTATTGGGATCCATCGGGGCCGTTGCGGGTCTGATTTGTTCCGTGATCATTTCTTCGGCGGTGAACTCTGCAAATATCCAGTTCAGTCCACCGGGCACGCAGGGTTCTATTCAGTTTCTATTAATATTAAATGTCAGTTTGTGTTTGGGGGCTGCGATCTTCCTGATCGCTTTGACCACGGGCAGTGCTGCCATTGTTAGTTACATTAAAAATAAATCTAAAATCGTCGAACTTTTAGCAGACACGGGAGCATAAAATGAAAGCACTTTTTTTCGCCGTATTATTGGCAGCGAGCACTTCCTACGCCGACATGGCTTCGGATCTTTTAAAAGCATCCGACGCAGCCCGCGGTGGCATCGCGGGTGGTTTGACATGGAAAACAAAAATCGAAACTACTGAAGACGGTGAGTCTTCAGATCGTGAGTTCATTGTTAAAGCTAAGGATCAGGATGCATTGGTTGAGGCTCTCAGTCCAGCTCGTACAAAGGGCGAAATATTTTTGTTCAACGATCGCAACATGTGGTTTTTTAAACCAAGTCTTAAGAAGCCTGTCTCAATTTCACCTCGTCAAAAACTGAGTGGACAAGCCGCTAACGGCGATATCGCCAGTACAAACTATGCCCGTGACTACACGGCGACTCTAGAAAAAACAGAGACTCGCGGCGCTGACAAAATTTATGTTCTTTTGTTGAAGGCCAAATCTCCAAATCTTACCTATGATCAAATTCGTTACTTCATCAATGGCAGAACGAAACTTGCTGAAAAGGCTGAATTCCTGACTTTGCAAGGACAGGTTTTCAAATTAGGAGAGATGGAATACAAAAATACCATTACAGCGGGCGGCAAGAAGTCCCCGTTTGTTAGTAAAATGACCATCGTTGATGCGAAATTTAAAAACAATAAAAGCGTGATCATGTACGAAGAGCCCAAAGTTGAAAATCATGCGGCAGCTTTGTTTAACATTAATAATTTGAGCCGTTAGGATTTGGATTCATGCAGCAACGACTGATTTCTTTAGCATTCAGAAATGTCCGAGTGAATTGGCGCCACTCTTTGTCGGCGCTTCTTTCGGTCGTTGCAGCTTTCTATTCCATTGTTTTTTTTGAAGGCTATATTCGCGATGTGGGCGATCTTTATTATGATGGCTATCACTCGCGTAATATGTTCGGCGATTTTGTTATTGAGAACGCCAAGGCTCAGTCCCCAGAAGGTCGCGCCGAACCTTTTATGTTTGCAGTGACTAGCCCAGAGCAAACCGCCTTGAAGGAGTTTGCGACGAAGCATGCGGATATTGTCGAAGCGTCGGCGCGATTCCTCAACCTTCAGGGAATGGTTACGAACGGAAAAACTTCGGTGATCTTCTTTGGAAAATCCATGGATATCGAAGAAGGCAAAAAGATACGCGAACCTGACTGGGGTTGGAATGCTCTTTACGGCAAGCCGCTGCACATGGTGAGCAATCCCAATTCAATTTTAGTGGGGCAAATTTTGGGGCGCTCGTTGAGTTGTCATACGAAAGCAGTTCAGATTATGAGTCCCGAAAAGGGATATATTGCAGAGGAACGACCTTTTGATTGTGACAGTCCTCAAGTGCAGCTTAGCGTGACAACGGAATCAGGACAGCTGAACGCCATGGATTTTGATGTCGCCGGTTTTGTCGACGGTGGATATCAGGAAATCGACAATCGTTATGTGATGATGCCACTTCCGGCGGCACAACAACTGATGAATACCGATAAAGTGTCTTATGTGACTTTCCTGATGAAAGATGAAAAGTACGGATCTCAGTTTCAGAAGCTCTTTAATGAAGAAGTGAGCAGTAAGTTTCCTGACCTTCGGTTGACACGTTGGCAAGACCATCCTGTCGGGGAACTCTATCGCAAATCCATTGATTTGTTATCAGTCTTTAGAAATTTCGTCGTAATTATTATCATCTCAATTACGACCTTGTCAGTGGCGAATACAAAAATTAAATCAATCAAGGAACGAACCAAAGAGATTGGAACCTTGCGCAGTCTTGGATTCTCTGCTGGATCTATTCGCAATATTTTTATGTGGGAATCATTCTTCTTATCAGCTTTTGGGGTGCTAATTGGCGCGGCCGCGGCTTTGGTAACAAGCTTCATGGTTAATCATGCGGGAATATATTATAAGGCAGGACTTCTTTCAATGCCAGTTCCCTTCCATGTGAAAGCGGACCCGACAGTCTATCTTATCGCAGCCATTGTTTTGATTCTTATCGGAGTGGTTGTTACTGCCTCCGTATGCAGAGGGACATTGCGCAAGAAGATCGTGGAGAATCTGGGGCATGTTTAAACTTTGGCCCTTCCTTCTAATTCTGGGTTCGGTCTCTGTGCAGGCTGCGACCAAATGGGAATTTCGCAATACCTTCGAAAGCTATTTATATTATACATATTCAGAGCCTTTAAATAACGCCGTAAATCCGGATAATCAAATTCTAGGTTTACCAACACACACGGGAGAAGTTGATTTACGAGATGACTTCACTCTTCTAGCATCAAAAACCAAATGGGTTCTGCGACCTCGTTGGACGCTGACCTCGACCGATACAGAAAAGAAAAATCCAGATTCAAGTTTTACCACAACCCGGGGGAAGCTTGATTTAACCAGCGGCTATTTAGATTGGGATATGTCTGAAAAGTGGAAAGCGGTGGTCGGACTTCAGGTGTACCAATGGGGACCGGGAGAATTCATCAATCCTTCGAATGTGTTTTTCCATTTTAGTAATGATCAAAGAAGTTTCTTTTTCGTGCAAAAAGGTTTGGTTCTAGCGCGATTGAATTGGACGCCGTCACCGAACTGGAGTTTGGTTTTAATTGATGAACCTGTCAGCAATAATGAACAGCCCTTTCAAGTTGAAAAGGACTTCCAGCCAAAATCTACCTTAAAGATTGATTATCATACGAACGGCAGTTCTTCTTTTGGTGGAGTGGTTGGAACCGAAGGCTATGGCCGACCTTTTTTTGGTGAGTATTTTACTTGGTATCTTACAGATGCGTTCTCATTCTATGCGGATCTTCGTCATAGCATCGGTAGTTATACATACGATCCTCTTATGGATAACAACGGGTTCGTGGAATTGGTCGAGACGGATCCTAACTCGGGGCAGATGTTTACCATCGCCGATTGGGGTGTTCGTTATGAGGGCCGTGTCGACTTCCGGATGGAATGGTTCTACAACGGTGTTGGCTGGGACAAGGAAGCTTTGAAGTACGCAATTCAGGGTATTACTTATCCCAATCCTTATTTGATAAATAACTTAAAGCGGTATTCACACTCTGGCCTAGAACTTCCGGGACAGAACTATTTTTATCTTTCTTTGCGCATTCCTGATCTGGGAAAGAAGAGAGACGCCAATATTTACATGAGAAATATATTATCACTTCAAGATCAATCCGGAGTTCTTCAAGTCAGCGCTGACAAGGCACTGAGCGACAGTTGGACAGGATATCTGGAAGTTCTAAGCTCCTATGGCGCCGACATGACAGAGTTCCGTTTACTTTACGGAATTCAGGGCAGTGTAGGCGTGCGTTGGGCTTTATAGAAAGGATTGCGATCCATGGTTGAAATCAAAGAAAAAGATTTCGAAGGTTTTTTCAAAACGCCTTTTGTCGTTTACCCCAAGGACTTTCCCTTCGTATCACAACTGAAGTCCGATCTTAAAAGATTCTTGAGCATGGAAAATCCTTTGTTCAGGACAGAGAAAGACTTTTCTTATTTCACAGCTTATAAAGATGGCAAACTGGCAGGACGAATCTTAACTCATATTCATCATGCTTCGAATAAGAAATACAATTGGCGCAGATCCTATTATGGTTTCTTCGATTGTATTGACGATGTCGAAGTAGCCCGCGCCTTATTGGAAAAAGCAGAATCTTTTGGCCGAAGTCATGACTGCAATGAGGTCATTGGTAACTTCAATATGACAGCGATGCAAATGATCGGTGTTGTGAAGAAGCTCCATAAGAACTATCACTACACGGATCAGGTTTTTGCTCCAGTTTATGTTTCTAAATTGTTGGAAAAATGTGGCTATCAAGAAACTTTTCCCATGGTCACACATGAGGTAAATCTAGAAGGCTTCAATCCAGAAACTTTGCTAGGTCCGAAGCAAAAAGAAATCATGCAAAACCCGGCTTATACTTTTGAAAAGCTTAAGGGCGATAATTTGGACCACGTCATGGAAGCAATGAGGCAGTGTCTGAATCACGGTTTTTCTGAAAATCCGATGTTTGTGCCTTTAACAAAGGAAGAGATTTATTTCCAAGCTAAAGACATGATGATGATTATTGATAAGGAAACTTCAGTCATTGCGAATTATGAAGGAAAGCCTGTCGGTGTTCTCATTTGTATTCCAAATTTAAATCCATTTTTAAAGGGTATTAAGTCGAAATTTGGAATCTCCACACCTTGGCATTTCATGATGCATAAGCTGCGTCGGGAATCAGCGACGATCATCTTCTATTCTGTTTATAAGGAATTTCAATCCCGCGGACTTAATGGTGTGATGCTGTATGATATTATGTCTGCTCTCAAACGCCGTGGTTATAAACGTTTTGGTGGAACGTGGATCTCTTTGGATAATCATGCTTCTCTTCGCCAGGCGGAGAAGCTGAATGCCGAAGTGATGCATGAACTTTGCCTTTACAGAAAGGCGTTATAGGTTTTCATTATGCAGAAAGAAGCAATTTTAAAAGCGGCTACCTTAAGTATCAGTGCGCACAATGTGCAACCTTTTCGGTTGTCTTTTCCCTCTGAAAATTTCATCGAGATTTATGTGGATTCAACACGCTTGTTGCCCATTGGTGATCCTCATTTCAAAGACCTTCGTCAGTCCTTGGGAGCCTTCGTAGAAACTTTGCATATTGCTTTGTCAGCACAGGGATTCGATGTGGAAGCCTTGGATGTTTTAGAAAAGCCTGTGCAAGACCAGCCCATTGCTAAGATGAAGTTGAAATCAGGTGCTAATAAAGATCCTCTAGCAAGTCAATTGACGGAGCGATTTAGCTATCGTGGGAAGTTCTCTGACAAAAAATCCATTGATCAAAAAATTGTGGCTGGAGAGCGATTTACGTTGGAGTTTCTAACTGAAACCCAAGACATCAAAGACATTTCGAAAGTCTTTGATGATGTGAACTATAAATTTCTTACTCTGCCGGGATATATTGAAGAGCTTTACTCCTGGATGCGTTTTAGTCCGAACCATCCTCGCTGGGCGATGGACGGCTTGAACACAGAATCCATGAGCTTGGCGGGAGTTGAAGCTTGGGGAGCCTCTGTTGTTTTGAAGGCCTCTATTTTTAAATTTCTTGCGCGACTGGGACTAGCGAAACCATTGGTAAGTGAAGCAGTGCAGATTCAGTCGGCTTCTGGTTTGGCAGTCATCTTGAGTGACTCCGATAAGGATTTTGATAAGGGTCGGGCTTTCATGTGTGGTTGGTTGACCCTCACTGAAAAAGGTTTCTATGGGGCTCCGTTGTCCCTTTTGACTGACGATAAGCAAGCTCTCGAGATTGTGGCTAGTAAGCTATCGACGAAGGGAAAGTTCATCGTAAATATTCTAAGAGTGGGACCTTTACCAAAGGGTTATAAGAAGCCTGCCAGTGCTCGTCTTGACTGGCAACAGTTAGAGTGGAGGAAGTAATGTTTAGTTACGAAGATTTTGTCACTCGCAATTTAGGTTTTATTACAGAGGAAGAGCAAACAAAGCTTCGTGATAGCGCGATTTTCATTCCAGGTGTTGGCGGAATGGGCGGTGCCGCACTCGCATGCCTTGCACGTTGTGGTGTGGGCAAATTCATCATCGCAGACATTGATACTTTTGAAGTGAGCAATTTCAATCGTCAAATTTTTTCGAATCTCGATACTGTCGGCGAATCCAAAGCGGAAGTTTCAAGGCAAGCACTTCTAAAAATCAATCCCGAGCTTCAATTGGAAGTTCTAGGAGCAGAATGGCCAGATCGTCTTGCTGACATTCTTCCGAAAGTGGATCTTGTCATTAACGGTTGTGACGACGTAAGAGCAACATTGCTATTGATGCGAGCAGCAAGAGAATATCGCAAAACTGTGATTGATGCTTTTGCTTCAACTCTTCCTAATGTTTATGTCGTGGGGCCTAATGATCCTCGCCCTGAAGAGTTTTTGAATTTTCCATCTGTCGGATTGCATCCTGAAGGAATGACGGATGAGATGATTAAGCAATGTTCGGGTTTAGAAATGGAGTATGTTCTGACTCACTCTTCAACTTCTGAAAATGTTGTTCTTAAATATGCGGTGGAGATGATCACTGGAAAAAGGAAACGTATTTCCTTAGCACCTATGGTGTGGGGGACTGGGATCATGATGAGCTATGAGGCTTTGAAGGTCCTTCTTAAGAAAAAGACTTCGGCAGGCTATCAAGGGATCTTTTGGAATCCCTGGAAAATGCGAGTCGAGAAGCCGCTCATATTTCCGTTCTCTGTAATCAAACGATCTTTCGTCCGTAAATTTCTAAAAAGTCTTTCGAATTAATCTGAGTTGGTCTTTCCTTTGCTTCTGAGATTAGTGATGTAGAAGTTGCTAACTAAAACAAAGGAATAGCCTATGACTGGTCTAAAACTATCAAAGGTTTTGACAGTGCTGTCAATTTGCGCGGTTTTCGCAGGTTGTATCGAGACCCCTTGGGACTCGATTGAGCTGAACAGATATCGTGATAAAAATGGTGAACAAGAGAATATGGGGCAAGTTCGTTTTATCTACGACAGCCTCAACTCACTTTCTTTAGCGGGATTGATGAGTACAAATATTCTTCCGTTGAAGGTTTACGGCACCGCTTTGTTGTTGGCGGATGAGCAAACTTCGCAAGGAAAGCTAGATGGCAGCTATCTTCCTAAGGTGATGCAAAAATACGGATTCATTCGTGCTGAAAAAATAGGTAACTGGCGTTCTGATTTGGCGGTTGAGCCGGAACTTGATGGGATCAAAACCTTGGGCTTTGTTCGTCAAAATATCGAAGTGAATATTCTAGGGAAAAAGTTGGGTCTTGAAGTAGCCAACATCACTTGCGCGGCCTGCCACGGTGGCGTGACCTATGATGCCCAAGGCATGCCTACTCGCACGGTGTGGCTGGGGGCTCCGAATAGTTCGTTAAATTTCGATGGATTCTTAGGAAAGATTTATCAAGGCTTGCGCATCGGCTTAAGTGACGAGGCGAAGTTTCTTAGAAAAATGAAGGAAGCCTATCCAAGAATGGATGATCTTGAATACAAGACAATTGCTAAGGATTTGATGCCGATCATCCGCAAAGAAATCGGTAAGATGGCAGCGGCCTCTGGAAAAGTTTTGCCGTTTCCTAATGGCGGCGCTGGAATTACCAATGGCGTGGGTGCTTTCAAGCGCGATGCGAAGTTGTTGAAGGAATCTGAAAAATATACTTACAATCCCCACGAATCCGGTTTCGTTTCGATTCCAGATATTTCATATCGCGGATTCCGTTCATCGCTGACCTATGACGGTGCCTATGGAATTAAAGGCATGCAGCGCTTCCGCACAATCGAAAAAACTGAGGCTTACAATCCTGGATATGGAACGAAGTTGGCTGAGCTTGCGAGCTTCTTTACTTTCTCTGCCATGGGAAACACTATGGGTAATGCAGAAAAATCTATTCCACGTGTAAAAGAAATTTTCTCGGTTCTGCAGCAGAATAGAGCGCCGAAATATCCAGCGGTTATTAACGAAGAAAAAGCCCTGCGTGGTTCTCAGGTATTTTCAGAGAGTTGTTCTAAGTGCCATGGTACTTATAGTGACGGAATTCAAAATCCCGAACTTTTGAGCTTCCCGAATAAGTTCATTGCTTCTGATGTCATCGGGACGGACCCCTTGCGTTGGAAAAACGTAGACAAGAGCATCTCTGACTATAGTGAAAAGACAGCGATTGGCAGACATGTGGATGCAGGCTCTTCAATGGGCGGCTATGTGGCGCCGATTCTTTCGGGCCTGTGGTACACGGCTCCTTACCTTCATAATGGATCTGTTCCCACATTGTGGCAGTTAATGAATCCAGAGTTAAGACCGACCAAGTTTCAATTAGGCGGTCATGCCCTGGATATGCAAAATGTCGGAATCCTTGGTGAGCTGAATGAGGATGGAAAGTATGTTTATCCCCAAGCTTACACTCCGTGGAGCTTGCCAACGGACTACGACACTTCCGATCCGGGGCGATCAAACAAGGGACATGAAAAGCAGTTCTCGCGCCTCACCCAAGATCAGAAGCGCGATTTGATTGAGTATCTTAAGTTGCTGTAGAGCGCTCTAGCAGTTTTGCATAGTCGCGGATCAAGGCGGTCTTGGTCTCGACTATTTGACTGTAGGCCACATAAGGGATGTGCAGAAGCAACAGATCTCCGCTTTTACCAGATAACAAACACACATAGGTCATATTGTTTTCATCAAGCAAGTGCTGAATTTGCTCATAAACTTGCACTTCTTCTTTAGGCAAATTGGCTTTCTTTGCTTCATCGAACAGAATCTGACGGATGTCTTCTAAGTTAAATAGATGGGTCTGGTGAAGATTGAAAAGATGAATGATCTTTTGCACGTCATAACCAGATAAGTCTGCCGCCGATAGAATTTTGATGTCAGTTTTCGCAAAAACCTCTGAGATTTTAGTCTTTAGGCTGTCGAGATTGAATTTCTCAGAGTCGACAAATTGATGAACGTATTTAAAGAAGTCGTCATCACCGTTCAAGAACTTCACCGCTGAGTGGATACGGAAGACCAAAAGGATATCGACTAAAAACACATACATGCGGACGCCAACATCCAAATTAAAACTTTCGAAAAGCAAAGAAGCCGGAATCAGAAGAACCCCAGCAAATAGCAAAGTCTTACCAAGTTTTCTCAGAATAAAGCTGCGATCTTTAACTAAGGCCTGATTGAATAAAGAGAAGTAAGTGAATAGCAAACCACCAAGAGCACCTAATTTAGGAATATGCAGAAGGCCGTAAGTCGTGACATCGGATAGGAAAAGAGGCCCCAATAAGAGCAGACCTAGAATGCTAATATCTAAAAGAGTATTTTCAGAGCGACTGTGCTCTTTACGATTTCTAAACAAAGCGACCAGAGCAACAAAGATCTGGGCCCCCAGCATGAAGGCACCAAAGGCGATAAGGTGAGGACGATTGCCTGCCAATTGATTTGTCAAAGCATCAAAAATAAAGATGATACTGCCGACGGCCATATAAAGCTTCAGGCAGAACGGCATGTGCTTTCTTAAAAGTCCTTCGAAATAAAGAAAGACAAAGAAGGCCAACCAAATAGCAGCGATATAAGTCGCTCCTCCAAAGGCTTTTATATCAAATGCAGTTAGCGGAAAACGCACCACAAACAACGCAAGCATAGAAGCAAGAATTCCCCAAAGACGAATCTCAAGGGGATTTAAAGAATCTTGTCTGTAGAGGCGACGCAAGGCGGGCCAGATTCCCAAAGCTCCCAAAAGAGACAGGCAAGAGTCGAAGATCTGTAAGTTTTGATTATTCATTTACGTGGCCTCAAACTTCCCATTTGCTTACTAGTAGAGAACCACTGAATAACTGGAACCAAAGAAAATTCGATACAGCTAAAGATCACTTTGTAGATCAAAATTAAGAACGAGCCCTTGGGGATTGAATGAATCATATAGTGGTAGTAAGCGGTGACATCCATTTGTCCCAATTGAAGAATGTCATCGCCACGGTCGTAGTTCAAAGCAGCTTGAGTGAAGTCATTGTAAACGGCATTGCGATGTTTTGGAGTTTGTTCAAAAGTTTTTTTCAAATTATCACTGCCGCCGGTGTAAGCATTTTTTAAAACGAAGGCTTCTTCATCGAACTCCGCTTCTTCGCCCACTCCAAAAACATAGCGATAACGGGTCATAATCTCGCGGGCTAAAACCAAATGATCATAGGATCTGCGTGTGTTTTGCAAAGGATTTGGATACACGTTGCCGAAGCTTTCGGACACCATTCCAATAATGGCTGGAACTTGGGTGACGTTGCTAATCCAAACTGGCTTGAAACGATTTTTAATAAATAACAGGAATGTCGTTAGGCCATAAAGAATCCAAGAAAGGCCTTTTGCGCGTGCCGATGGGGCCACGGCCACAAGCCCTAAGTGGACAACCTGCTGCGCATGACCGCGCACGGTGCAGTTCATAATCGTCAAGGCGTTGAACGCGAAAGGCTTTCCAGAAGGACCATCGTAGATCAAAGTGATCACGGCATTGTCTAAGGCTTGCTTGCTGCCTTTTACAATTCCATAGTCAAGGTCACCAATGTTCAAAGTGCGAACTACTGATCGCAAATCTTCGATAAGGTTTTCCAGTTGTTGAGGGCTCATCCACAGACCCGGTCGTTCAAGCACGCGAGTGATGTGAGATTTCTTAGAGCCCAGGGTCAAATCGAAATAAGGTTTGAATAAACTTAATGGATTGATCACTCCTCTAGTTTAGGAAACCAAACTAGAGGAGGACAAGGCTTAACCTTGAGGGGTCTGGGTCTGCACCTGTTGTGCAGCGGCTTGAGCCATCTGCGCCACGGCCATTTGTGCTTGTTGGGCTTGCTGATGGTAGTAGTTCAATTTCGCAACATACTCTTTCAAAGCGGTATTTTCCTGTTTGGAAATGCCAGTTTGAGTGAGTGCCTGTTGTAAATGGCTGTAATAGTCCTGAGCTTCCAAAGACTTCTTATCGAGGGCCATTTTCATCTCGATGATTTTTCCTTCAGCAACTTCCATCAAGTTCTTAAGCACATCGTTTTGTTGTGCAGCCGAAGACTCGACCTCGCTGAAAGCCGTGGAGATCTTTTCGATTTCTTGATTCAAAGATTCGATCTTTTCATCTTTTTGCGTGATCGTCTCTTTCATCAAATCAACAGTTTGTTCCAATTCGTATTTTACGGATTTCAAAGATTGAATTTCTTTTTCGAATTGTTCCTGTTTTTCTTCCCACAAAGCTTGGTCACGGGAGAAAGCACTTTTTGCTTTCGCGAGTTCCATTGCCGTTTCCTCTTTCAAAGCTTGATTGAGGTCCAGGTCTCTTTGCAGAATTCGGGATTTATCGAAGAGAGCTTGGCTGTATTTTTTTTCTTCGCTTTGCATTTGCATCGCGCGAGCTTTCAAGCCTTGAATCTCAAGTTGCAGTTGCAAACTGAGCTCCAAAGATTTCGCAAGATCAGCACTTAGTTTTGCATTGCTGCCACGTTCAGCGCTGAGTTGGTCCGCAAGCAGCTGCATCTGAGCATCCATTGTTGCAGGACCGTAAGAAACATTTTCGAGAGTTTTTATTTTCTCGCGAAGCTCTTCTTGCGAGCCCTTCAAGTCTGAATGAAATTTCTTCATCTGAACTTGCATCTGCTCGTATTTCGGTTGCGGAGGAACGATTTCACCCTCCGTTTGCTGAGTGCTCAGCTCGTTGAGTTTGTTGCAAATTTCATCAAAAAGTTTTTCGTGCTCGGGAACTGACGTTGTCATCATTTCATAATTGTTATGCACAGACCGAAGTCAAGTCATCGAAATTTATTGACAAGAGTCTAGGGTCTCGATGTAGGTCCAGTGTAGCAGGAGGAATTTTTTGTATGAATTTGCAGAAAAGCATGTGCCTTGTGACCGCAGTTATTTTTTCTTTCAGTTCAGTGGGTGTTGCCCGCGCAGATGAAACGGGATTGTTAAGCGACATTAAGCCTCCACAACAGGCCTCTGAATATATTTTTCGATCAACACAGAAGGAATCTCTGATCAGCGTTCAGCTCATGGGCGCTGTGAATAAGCCTGGGATCTACTACATTCCGGCGAACACGGACTTGTTGAAGTTGATAACTCTTGCTGGCGGTTCAACAAACGTCGGTGACGTCAGCGAAGTTTTAGTGCGCAAGCAAGAACCCAAAGCTTGGGATGAAGTGAAATCTAAAGCGATCAACGAATATCAAGGCGCTTACGAAGTGAATGCTGAAAAAATCATCAAGTACGGCGGAGCGAGACAATTGAAGTTGGCGCAAGATGACTTTGTCTATGTTCCCCAACGCTCAACTTGGGTAACCAGCGAAGCTACGAAAACGATCACGGTGGTTTCTTTGGTCGCAGGCATTGTGCTAACAGGTTTGCTGATCCAAAAAAATTCGGATCATAAATAATGCTCAGAGCAGCACCGGCGTACCCGTCTGGGATTAAAGCCCGCGACGGACGCATTTTATTTTTAATAAAGGCACTTGTGGCTTTGGCGTTTCTCGCCAAGGTTTCCTTTGGTGCATTATTGCCGATTCCCCGCGAAGTGCCTTATTTGATTTTTCAACAGGGCATGCATCCCTATGTGAATGTGATCTTGTCTGTGCTTTTAGGTGGGCCGCTTGTTTTGTTGTGGTTGAAAGTTCGAGACCGACAGCATCTAAGTGGCTTCTACAAGCTTTTCGTTTTTGTTCTGATGCTGACCTTGATGGTGCAAACGCTTTTACAAATTCATTATGTGAATTCGGAAGAATCACCGATCGTGCAGGTCGGTGCCGTGTTTGTTTCTTTGTTCATGGTTGTTGTTTATGGCTTGGTCATTCCCAGTCTGTGGCCTGTCGAAGATTTCTTACGTTTTGTACAGCGCTGGTCAGGGGCTTTGGTTATAATTTCTTTGCTCTTACTTCCGGTTGCGGGTGGGGCGGTTTTTAAAGGCGGCCGCTTCATTGGAGTTTTCAAACATATTCCCCACATGGTGACCTGCGCGACGGTGGCGTATATTTTTTCTTTAGGTACTCTGCTGACGGATCAAAAACTGAAACATAAGATTTGGGATATTGCGGTGTTGTTGGCAAGCTTTCTGGCCATCATTCTTACAGGAACCCGCTCGTCGGCGGGGGCCGCTGTCATTGCTTTTGTTCTAACGATGATCTTGCATCAAACGATCACTAACAAAGGCCGCATTTTTAAATTTGCTTCGATTTGTTTTATTGTCACGTTTACGGTTTTCTTTGGAATGCAAACCTATGAATTCGCCCACGGCATTGCGACCGGGGAAAATTCTTTAGGTTCACGGCAAGCTCAAGATGGAATTGCATCGCGCATGGAAGAAGTCCAGCGTGGTACTGAGATCATGATGGAGCAGCCCTGGTTGGGCCATGGCTTGATGTCCAAGTTTGCTTCAGGCAACGAGGTCGATGTCTCGAACTACAATGCGATGAAGGATCCTCATAATATCTTTGTTTCCGCTGGGGTGATCGGAGGATGGCCTCTATTGGTTCTGGCGGGGGGCGCCCTTATTTTTATGCTATTAGGCTCACTAAAGGCTTTAAAATCCTTCGATATCGCGAAGCGGGCCATTGCCATATACCTGCTTTCCCATATTCCAATTTTATTGATTTATCACATCCATTTGTCCATTGGCGGAATGGCCGACAGGATGTATTGGTTGGTCTTTGGAATTCTTGCGGCTTCGGTGACAATTCCGCGCCCCTCCCAGAACTAATTTCAAACTCTTAATCCTCATTGCAGATTAAACACAGGTCATCCCTGTCAAACGGTGGCACAACCAATGCTTGGACAACCATTGCGGAAGGTCGGGACCGGTATGGCTGAGCAACACATTGAACCAGAACTTACAGTTGGAGAAATCATCAAGCTGTATCTGTCACATTGGCGCATGTTCGCGGTGTTTACAGTGGTTCTATTTGGTGTGAGCTCGGTCATTTACGTTATAAAAATTCCTTACATTGCGACCACCAGCATGGTTTTCAATGACTCTCAGAATTCGTCTTTGCAGGCCTTCTCTAGTCAGTTCTTTGGACTCTCAAAATCCCTCCAGGATTCCAAAAAAGGCAGTAGCGTTCTTTCTAAACACATCGAGTATTTGAAAACGCGCGAGTTCTTTGAGGCTTTGCTTGTGAAAATCAACGAGCGGGGCAACAGTCCCAAAATCACAATGGAAGAGCGTCAAGGTTATGATCAGCTTAAAACCGATTATCTGAACAAGATTGTCGCGGATAAACCTGAAACAAAATTGGAAGTTCTTCAGAAGTTAGACAAGTGGACCAAAGCAACTTTGGATTCTGAATTTGAAATCAAATTGTCAGCTTCGACACCAAGTCGTCCGATGTCTTTGTTTCTTGCGAACACAGCTACGGAGCTTGCGGGCGATATTCTGAAGAAGCGCGAGCTGGAAGAGATCACCCGCGTTGAAGACTTCATCACCTCGCAAAAAAGTATCGCCGATAATAAACTTAATGAACTTAGTCATCAGTTGGCAGAGGCGCAGAGTCAGGATTCAAATCTATTGCCTTTGGCCTCCAAAGATAAAATGGGTGAATACGTTTCAGAGCTTTTGGTTCGTTCTAACGAATTGAAATTAAAAATGGCAGAGAACAAAAAGTTGATTGAATATCTTGAAAAAGGTCGTTCTTCCCATCAGAAAGAAAGTTCGTTGTATGGCATTGGCGGCAAAATTGAATCTTTGAAACTAGAGAACAATCTTTTGGCCGGCAAGCTTTCGCAAGTTCAAGGCTCCATTGATCGTTTGAAAGAGGAAGTGAAGCAGTTGCCTTATCAGGCGCAGTTGGCTGATGACCTTCGCAAGAAATCAGATATGGAGTTCAATCGTTATAAAGAATTGAATGCGGCTTTGGGGAAGGTAGAGGCTGCAAAGCTTTCGATTGGAACCCGTTTCGAGGTTTTGGATAGTGCTCGCTGGGAAACAACTTTGCCACAGATTGGTTTGTTGGCGTTGGCACTTCTTTCGATTCTCTTGAGTCAATTCTTCGGGTCACTTATTATTTACTTCCGTTATCTTTGGAATCCAGATGTCGTGACAGCGCAGGCTTCGCGCAATCTGTTGATTTTCGACAATCACTCGGTGGAACCGCGAGTGATTATTGAGAATTCAAAAATTAAATTTAGTATGAAAAAACAAGACGCCCCTTCTGAGCTTGATACTCAGGCGGGTGATCCAAAAAAAGAAATCGCTTGGAACATGCTCAATGTCGGGCAGGGTTCTGACATGACTCAGTAGGTGGATATGAAGAAGCTTTTCACATCAAGTTTATTAGTTCTTAGTTCCGTGGCCTTTGTTGGTTGCGGCAACAAAGTTAGCAGCCAGCTTCACAGCTCTGTTCAAGCGAACCAGGACGCCAAAACTTTGGCTGAATGGGATAGCTCTGAGTCCAACCCTGAAGTTCTTTTCAGCGAATGGCGTAAGGACACGGCGAGAAGCCCAGAGCAAACTGAGAAGTTGAAAGAAGATCTTTGTAGAGAGCTTAAAGCCTTAAATGGTCAATCGCTTTCGATCTTTGAAGGAGAGATCCGTGACGAAGCTAATAGCACTTTGTTAGCCTCGTGTAAGCAAGCCTTGTTGCAACAGTTAGATCGTTATTTTGCGGCGGAAAGAAGTACGATGGCGGTGCCGGTGAATGCCTTGAACCCGCAGCCGACTTCGAACAATTTTAAATTTCCAGTGAATGTCCAAAAGCGTGATTTTTCAAATGGCTACTTCGCGGTCAGCGGTGACGTTGCGAAAAAAGAAGTGGTCCTGACGTTCGATGATGGTCCAAGTGCTGAATACACAAAAACAATTCTTCAAGCCTTAAAAGAAGTGAATGCGAAAGCTCATTTCTTTGAACTTGGAAAGAATGTTCGTGTGAATGCTGAGATCACAAAATTGGTGGCCGCTGATGGTCACATGGTGGGATCTCACACGGTGACTCATTCTTGCATTGGAAACTTGAAAGAGTGTGGCCATGCGAACGGTGGAGTTCAATTCTCTTTCGATGCTGCGACTAAAGAAATCATCGGCGGCCATCAGGCTGTTTATGATGTTTTAGGTTGGGTTGATCCTATGTTCCGCTTTCCTTACGGAGCTGCGTCTCCAGAGTTGAAAAAGTTTTTGGCTCAGTCGGCTACGGCAGAATTCTTCTGGAGCATTGATACCGAAGACTGGAAAGCTCAGACAAATGAGAACCTTCTTCGTAACACCTTGGCACAGTTGGATGCGCGAGGCCGTGGGATCATTCTTTTCCACGATATTCAAAGAAGAACTGCGGAAATTTTGCCGCAATTTTTGAGCGAGCTTTACACCCGTGGTTACAGTATTGTACAACTTCAACCTGCGGACCCTACCGCAAAGTACAACAGTAAACTGGTGAAGAAGCATCTTCCTTAATTGCTTTGCTATGAATGAATAGACCTGATGTAGATCGTCCTTCGACTTGGAAAGCTTATCGTTCGGATATGTGCAATGGCTGCTGGGGCGGCTGTTGCACAATGCCAGTGGAAATCAAATCATCGGACTTAGTTCGTCTTGGAGTTGCCACGGAAGATGAAGTCGCGGGCTCGGTGAAGAAGCTCGCGAAACGCCTTAAAAAAGAAGGCATCATCGAATCCTACAGAGCGGGCACCGAGTTCTTCATGCTGTCTCAAAAGGCGAATCGCGACTGTCGTTACTTGGATTCAATTACGCGCCTGTGCACCGTTTATGAAAAGCGTCCTGATACCTGCCGTCAGTTTCCCTCTATTGGCCCTAAGCCAGGATATTGTCCTGGGGCTCCTCGCAAATAGGGCTGTCTCATTGTGATAATTGTTAGCTCCTTAGACAGGCAGTGACCTCAAAGTGTCACTGTCTTGGCATAGTCTCGCTTTGAAATGCTTAAATACGCGTAAATTCTAGAAGAAATGGCACGGGCACTGCTCTTACATAGGAATAAGAACAGGGAGGCCCCAATGAGCTTCACAGATAAAAAACTAGAAATCGCAAGCTTAGCCCTCGTGGCAGTTATGGTTGGCGGACTTGGATATATCTTCAAGTCTCCAGTTCAAGCGGTTCTTGCAAATGCTGATGTAAGCTACGAAATGCCTCGTCCAAAATCTTTCTTGGCGGCATTGTTTGGTTTGGGACTTGAAGATCGCGAGATCAATCGTAAATACGTAAATCCATTCGATAAGAAAAAAGCAGATGCTAAAAAGGCAGCCGACGCGAAAGCAGCGGCTCCTTCGGCTCCTAAAGCAGTGGCTCAAAAGAAAACAGATGCTAAAAAGGCCGCTGATGCTGCGAAAAAGCCAAGCGTTGATGTGAATGTTGTAGGTAACGGTGTAAATCCGGGCCTTTCTGCGGGAGACATCGCTAATGGCGGTAACGGCAATAACGGTGGTGGTGGCGGCGTTAGTTCTAACTACGAAACTGGAAATGCAAACAACACAGCGACTGATAAAACTAAAGATGATAAAACTGGCATGAGCGGCGACCAATGGCGTGCAATGATTTCGGGTCAGCCTACAAAAGAAAATGTATCTAAGTTGATCAACGCGTACTTTTCTAAAGACGTTGATGATGCTACTTTCTATACGATCGTGAATGATTTGCTTCGCAATAATAAAGCGGAAACTCAAGCTGTAGGCCTTTATGCCGTCAGTTCAGTATATAGCTCGCAAAGCTTCGCGACTGTAGCCTCTAACTTTGATCAGTTGACGACAGAGAATAAAACCAGCGCTCAATCATACCTGATGGGTTATGCGAACTCAGGTCGTTCAGGCATTCTTTTGACATCCTTGAAGAGCACGAAAGCAGATGTTGTTGAGTTTGCTGCTCAGGTAATTATTGAAGGTTATAAAACTGCAAAATCAGGTACGGTAGTATCAAACCCACGTAACTCTCGCGGTGACGTGAACACAGCTTCGAATGTGGTTTCAGATTACTCTAAGTTTGTACCAGTGTTTCAACAACTTGCACAAAGTTCTGATGCCTCAATCGCAGGACTTGCAAATTCAGCATTGAGCCAAATGCAGACTGTGGCTTCTCTTTAAGAAGCTCTTTGTTAAAGGTTCCTTTCAACTGGACACCGACCCAATATTTCGACGACAATGGCCGGATGAAGCTTTGTCGTCTTTTGCTTTTTGTAGGTCTGTGTTTCTCTGCTGTCTTAGCTAAGGCAGCGTCGGATCTGCCGCGCAATTTAAATAGTGCGGATCAAAGACGTGCCCTTGAAATTCTTGGATTAGGTACAGCCTCTAAAGTTTTAGATAATCCTTATCCTCTTGGAGGCTACACAGGCTTCGAGGTCGGTTTGACTTCTGAATTCATTCCGATGGAGGATCTTTCAAATCTTGGAAGTAAGACCAATGATAGCGGAGAATTCAATTACTACACTTTGACTTTGGGTAAAGGTCTTTACTACAACGTCGATACGTTATTGTACTTCACACCAGCAATTCAGACTCAAAAAGTGCAAAGCTTTGGTGGACAGGTTCGTTGGGGTTTTTATGAAGCGAGCTTTTTCCCAATCTCGTTTTCAGTCAGAGCCTATGCCGGCGGAGCGAACTTTTCTAATTTGATTAATGTCACAACGGTTGGAATAGATCTTCTTGCAACAGTAGCCATTGATAATGTTGCCTTGTATTTCGGCGAGGGGCGTATTAGTGCTCAAGGTACTTTCATCGGCGGGGCTGATGGAATCACGCAAAGTCAGAACACTGAAAAGCAATCCAGCGATGAGAATCATGTTTTGGCGGGCATCAATGTGAATATATCCAAGTTTTTCGTAGCTCTTGAAATTGATCGCTATGTCGATTCAGTTTACAGCGGCAAACTTGGATTTAGATTTTAATCTTTTTGAGATTTTTCGATGATTTTGGTTGTTGATCTGCCATCTACGAATTGTAGCGACATCACTTTTCCACCATAAGACATCACAAACGGCGCACCTACGATGGAATCAATCTTCCAGTCGCCGCCTTTTACAAGAACATCAGGTTTTACTTTGTGGATTAAATTCTCTGGAGTGTCTTCAGTGAAGATGGCTGTGAAATCCACGCAACCTAAGGCCGCCAAGATCTCTGCGCGATCATTTTCATTTTGAATGGGACGGGTAGGACCTTTAAGGCGCTTTACGCTGGCATCTGCGTTCACACCGATAACCAAAGCATCACCTAAAGAGCGTGCTTCCTGCAAATAGCGAACGTGACCTACGTGAAGTAGATCGAAGACGCCATTTGTGAAAACGATTTTTTTACCTTGGGAACGAAGTGGAGCCAAAGCCGCTTCGATATTATCAAACGTACGGACTTGGCCCATGCTGACTATACCTTCTTAAGAAGTTTTGCTCCAGTGATGGAGCCCGCGAAATCAATACCTGTGATAGCAGATGCGATCGGGAAAATAATAAAACCAGTCAAGATCACAAGAGCACTGCGTGCAGCGACTTTCACGCCGTATAACGCAGAATTCATTTCCTCTGGTTTGCCAATGCGTTGATCAAAAGCCCACTCGCCAGGAGTGCAACCCATGAAGATGCGATTCACAGTCAAATAGATGAAAGCCACGGTCGCAAACATCGCTGCCGTTGCGATATAGATCATACCCGCTTCATCTGGATGAGTGAGGTTGCCGATCAAATCTACTTTTGTGATTACCAAAAGAATGATCATGCAAAGCAAGCTAGCTGCGATGACAAGCATTGAATCAAGCAACGCTGAAGAGAAGCTCCAAGTAGTGGCTTTGAACTCTTCTTTAGTTGTTGAAGTAATTTTGTTCTTAGTTTTCTTTTCGTCGAAATCGAAACGACGGCTTTTTTGAAGAGTTTTAAGAATCTCATCAACAGCTGCTGAAGAAGAACCATCGCCGCCCACTTCAGTTAAAGTTCCCGGAGTTGCCGCTGGAACATTGGCTTTTTTGCGTGGAAGTGGTGGACGAAGAGGATCTACAGAAGATTCTTCGATCAATTCCAAGCCTTGATCTTTGATGAATTTTTGGGAAGTGAATGTGTCCACTTGTGCGTCAGCCTTAGCCGCTGCCGCTTTCTTCTTGTGGAAACCTAGACCATCCGTGAGTGGTTTAAACTCAAATTCTTCAAAAGGATCCATTCCTTCTCCTGTCTACACTTCGACTTCGTCGAAGTAGGGATCTGCACTCTGACATCGATCCTATCAGAGCACTTCAACACATCAAATCAAAGTCATACTTTAGGACTGATACCAGAGCCATGCAAGCCGTTTCAACTCGCAAAACCTGCTGGCCTAAAGTCACTGGATGAAGGCCTAGGTCCGTGAAGGTTTTTACCTCGTTATGGGAAAAACCGCCCTCGCTGCCGACAATAATCCAAATGTCTTTAATGCCTTGAGGATGATCAGATTTCACCTTGTTGCAGTATTCTTTGATGCTTAGTGTTGAAGACCCCTCATAAGCAAAAAGACCCGCTTGAGAGTCGTTTCGGTTAGTGAAAACCGAAAGTTTCTCGATAGATATGACGGGAAGGACTTTCATCAGATCGCCACGGCCACTTTGTTGGGTTGCGGATTTTACGATCTTATCCCAGCGATCAACCTTATTTTCTGAGATTTTGTCACCCTTGCGGACGAAGCTGAATTCAGAAAAGAACGGTTGAATGCTGGTTACTCCCAACTCGACTGCCTTTTCCATCACGGCGTCCATCACGGGGAAACGGGAAACAGACAAAGCGAGATGGATATGCGGAGTTTTCAAGGCGGGGATAGTGCGCTCTTCAAGAACACGAGCAGTGGCATTCTTCTTGGTCACTTGAGTGACTTCAACGAAGTAAGCTTTGCTGTCTTCTGTCAGGACTTCGAATTTAGAACCCACATCTTGGCGACACACATCGAAAATATGATGGAAAACGTCACCAGTGAAGTTCACTTGATCTGCGAACAGATCTTTTTTTTCAATCCAATAACGGCGCATTTCTAAACTCCGGAAGATTGAACCCAGTAGCCAACCCATTCATCTTTTTCAAGACGACGAACAACACTCAAGCCAGAGCCTTCAAGGAATTTTTCAAAGAACAAATTGTCTCGTTCCTCAAGAATGCCGGTTAGAAGCATATGACCGCCGGGTTTCAAAACGCGCATTAAATCTTTTTTGATATTGATCAGAACGCCGTCGATGATGTTCGCAACAACGACATCATAAGGTCCGCGCACATCTTCAAGAAGGGATTCAGGGATGTCGATGGTTTCAAGCTTATTGATCTTTACGTTTTCGCGAGCAACACGACGAGCTTCGGGATCGATCTCAATACCAGTAACAGTGCCGAAGCCATCCATTTTCGCAAGCATTGCCAAGATCGCTGTTCCGGTGCCCACATCAAGCATCGACCATTTGCCAATGGTTGCTTTGTTTTTCTCTGCAAGTTTGTTGATGAAGAACGCCATCATCTGAGTGGTTGCGTGGGTGCCTGTTCCGAAGGCCATGCCTGGGTCAATATAGATGGCATGTTTGCATTCAGGAGGTGGTTGTAACCAAGACGGAATAACCCAGAAGTCGCCAACAAGTTTGAAAGGTTTGAAGCCTTTTTTCCACTCTGCAAGCCAGTCTTTGTTTTCTTCTTCGAAGATGTTCCAACGGATTGTGGCGCTGTATTCTTGAAGGCCTTCGAAGAAACTCTTTTCAGGATTTTCTGGGAAGAATACATCCATGTCGTGGGTTGCTACGTTGGTGATACGAGGATCATAGGTAAGATCGGGCTGTGTAAACACCAAAGCCTCTGTCACTCCAGAGGCTCCACTGCTAAAGCAATGTGTTGTGATGATGTCTTCAAGGTCAGCTGGGACCTGGCTTAGGCGAACGCGGAAATAAGAATTGTCACTCATGCCCCGAGTTGTTATCAGAATCGGCCACTTTTTCAAGTGTTTCTGCTGGCTTGCCCATTATCTTATCAGCTTCAGAGGTCGCTTTTACGGCGACTGGTTCCTGGGCTGCTTCAGCCTTCGCTAAGGCTGGCTTAAACTCAGTGGCACCTTGTAAAAGCTTCTCTGTGGACGGCAAGGCATGGGGCTGTACCACATTGGCGGCGGCGCTAGGGGGAGTTAGAGGAGTTTGTACCCCCGCAACAGCTGCAATATTAGGGAGGGGCGCTGTTGTGGGAGTCGTAGTAGTTGTTGTTGTCGAAGTTGTGAGAGTCGTCACAACTGTTGTCGTGTTCAGAGGTTTGACGTCCTCGCCAGCGACTTTGCGTTTTTTTGGTTTTGAGTTGTCGATGAAGGAGCCTTGTAGATCAATACGATCGCCAGTCATAATTCCAGTTTGTTCAAGCATTGGCAGTTCATCGCGGGAAAGAAGTGTGAACTCGCGAGCGACGGCAACTTTATCAAAGATCGCGATGATTTTAAGCTGACCCACGGGAATAAGAATTTCTCCGAAAGAGTTGGCGCCACTGGCGTCGCGAATATTGATTTTGCGAACCGCAGTCACAACCAAGTTTCTTTTCAATCCCGAACCTGGAGAAGCGCTGATATAAAAATCTTTATAGACAGCATCGTCTTCTGACAGCGTGATGTTTCTGCGAACATCAATGACAGAAATATCGGCAGCTTTTGCATCCTGAAAAAAGCCTAAGATAAATAGAAAGATGAATATCATAAAAACCCTTCCGTGGTTTGTCATAAGCTCTATCGGTTGTCTCTTTTTGAAACTTTAGCTCTTAGGATGAAGGTCTGGCTTTCGTTCCGAGAGGATACGAGGACCTTGCTGGGGGTGAATCGGCGATGTGCATTATCTCTGCAGTTAAATAACAGTGTTTCCAAGATCTTTGGAAGAACTTGAACGAATGCAGTAAGGCCAGCTTGGTTCTTCATGAGATTATCTATGAGCACTTCTTCAAGCTTGAGGAGGAGGATTCGTCGAAAGCGCGTATCTTGAATGCCTACTTTTTTTCAGAGAAGGCTTTTACAGATTCTTCGAAAGAATATTGGGATTTGATTAAAAGTTTGAAAATACCGATTTATAAGTAGGTCTTTCAAATGGTGGAAATAAAAAAGGAGACCGAGGGTCTTCTTTTTTATTTTAAGATTTATAGAACAAAATTAGTTTGAAACGATCGCACCTTGAACAGAGCTATAAACTTTGTAGCTTCCATCCGATGTCGTTTGTTCGATACCAGACATATAAGAACCCACAGTGCTTTGTACATGATAAGTTGCGCCGCCACCACCTGAGGCTGTACCTGTTTGTGTAGAACCAGAAACCAATCCCGTTGTCTTTGCAGGATCTTGAAATTTTACTGTGGGAACACTCTTAGCGATATCCATGAGGGAGGCATCCATTGAACAGCCAGCTGTTGCAAGAATCATTAATCCCAATAGTGCTAACTTCTTCATACCGAAACCCTCCAAGATTCCTCATATAAACGTACAGATAGTTTACTTATCGGCAGATGCTGGAATTCTTTGAGCTTTCTCATTTTGAGAATTGAGCGCTTTAATCAGTTGCTCGTTTTGCTGTCTCAAAAGCTCGTTTTGTTGTTTTAACGCTCCCATTTGCGTTTCTAGGGCATTTAAACGGGACTCATGGCTGGCCTCAAGACTATGAATTTTGGTGTCAATTCTCTGTAACCAAGTGCGAATTTCGTTTATTGCACTGATGATTGGACCGACTAGGTTTTGATAGGCGACTGATTTTAAACCTTGTTTATCTGTCTTCACAGCCTGCGGATAAACCTTTTCTACATCCTGTGCGATCAAACCGATTTGTAGATCAGTGCCACGTTCTGGATTAATCCAATTGTAGGTAACTCCATTTAATTGCGAGAGAGATTTCAGCGCATCTGGAATCACTTTAATATTTTTCTTAAGTCGTCTATCCGAGTTTTGTGTGAGTGTTCCACCAATGTTCATATTCCCACTCGAGTTGAGTGACATTCTACAGACGCCACCTGCTTCAAAGCACATTGCATTTGCTCCAAGCGATGCTGCAGTTGAAGAAGATAACCAGTTCCATCTCATGCCACCAGCCGCGGTATTCTCATTCGTAATGCCAACATAAGCTGCTGAATTTGCGGAAACATGCAAATTATAGGTAGGACTCGCGGTCCCTACGCCGACATAGCCATCCGCTCTGACAACAAAACGGCTGGTCCCATTAGAACGCGCATTTAGAACATAAGATCCGCTATCACTTGCCACAGTATAAATATTGATGCCGTCAGAACCAGCAGCCGATCCCGCGTTTACAAATTGTCCAACGTATCCGACTCCGTTGCCTAACCAGTTGATTGAATTTGCCGTTACTCCAAAACCTGAAGGCGCAGCGTAAGTGCCGCTGTCTCCAGTATTTGTGCTTGTATTGGCAAGTTGACCAGCAAGCGTTGTGGTTCCCACACCCAGAGCGCCGCCAATAACAAGATTCACATTTTGAGTTCCGGACCATGTACCCAGTTGATCGCTGGTGTTTCCAATGCGAATCGTATTATCCGATGCGTTCGTTGCTGGTCCAATACCCCAGTAGCCAGAACCCGTCCAGTTACCGACATACTGAGCTTGACCTGCAGAGCTCAAATAAGAACCGACATAAACACCGTACTTATTTGTTTGTGAACCGTTGGGGCCCACTTGCAAAAGGTTGTTGATGGAGCTGGCTCCGATGCCGAGTCGTCCATTGGCATCAATGCGCATGGTCTCTGAGTTTGACGTGGAACCCGTCTTTACAGTATTGAAAATTACATTTGTGCCAGCGGTGCTGCTTGTCCAGTTTTCTGAAGCTTGTGCGTAAATCTGTGCGCCAGCTGTGTAGCTTGATCCATTATAAAGACCTTGGAATAAGATCTGTCCTAAATTATCTCCGCTTGAAATCGCTGTGGCTGCTGCACTTGTGCCACGGGCACTTTGCAGAAGCAGCGTTGGATTGCCCGACGCGGATCCGGAATAGTTTTTAACTGTAAATCCTGGAGTGCGTGAACTTGTGGAGGAGGTATTTAGAACAGTCACGCCTGCAGAACCATCTGCTTGAGAAACGGTGAGCAGGTCGGAAGGTGAGGACGTACCCACACCAACATTGCCACCCGCCTGAACAGTCATGCGAGTCAAATTATTGGTTTTGATATTCAAATCAAAATTATCATTGTTGCCGAGATTTGAAGTGGCTCCGAATGTATTTCCACCGTTAATGAAGCCAGAGTAGATAGAGCCGATAGCATAACAGCCATAGTTGCCAGAAGCATCGAAGCTTAAGATTTGATTTATCGCACAAGTCACAGCCTGTTGTACTGTTCCAGAGCCATTAGTTCCGACTAAACGATTTGCCGCCAGCGAAGATGCGCCAGTACCACCATTTGTGATTGGTAAAACTCCAGTCACTGCCGCTGCCTGACTGATATCGATAGCACCAAATGCAGGAGCTCCACCACCCGCAGGAACTCGAAGAGGTTGATAAGCAGCACCAGCAGAAGTTGCAGTTGGTGAAGCGCCGGCTCCACCACCAAGCAGGACTCCATTCGCGGTGAGTGCTGCTGAAGAAGCCATTGTTGAGCTTGATGCAAAGTAAGGAATACCACCACTGGTTCCCGAAGTTAATCCAGTACCACCTTTAGCAACAGTCACAGTATTAAGAGTTGGATTTGGATAAGTTCCTGTTAAGTCTCCACCCGCGGCACCACCGGGTGCAACACCTGAAATGGTCACGTTCGCGGCTGCGGTCAATCGTCCTTGAGCATCCACTGTAAACGTTGGTACCTGAGTCGTCGATCCATAAGCCGCGGCTGTCACTGCGGTATTTGCCAGTGAAATCGTTCCACTCGACGTAATTGTTCCACCTGATAGTCCTGTGCCGGTTGCAACACTTGTTACAGTCCCTGCATTTCCTGCAGGCAGTGATGCCCACGAAGCGACTCCGTTTGCATCTGAAGTCAGAACTTTATTTAAAGCCTGATTACCGTCAACTATTTTCAGAGTGCTTCCAGACGAACCATCGATTTCTAATTTTGCACCCGGAGAGGTCGTGCCAATGCCGACATTGGCCGTGCCATCTATGAATATATCCGCGTTTCTTCCGCCAGTTCCAAGTCCAAAACCAGGAGGGGCAGATTGTGCCCCAGAGGAGCCATTGTGTGAAATCACGAATCCATTATTATCGTAAGTGAAGCGAGTATTGCCGTTCCAAGAGGTTGGTCCCGCAGTATTGTTGGTGCTGGAAAAGGTGAGTGTTGGAGCTGTTGCGAGAGTGGGGCCTGCACCCACAGTCACATTGCCGGTCACGATTCTGCCTTGGCCATCAACGATATCAAGTGCTCCTCCCGGAGAAGGGGTGCCGATACCAACGTTGCCTCCAGCCTGAACAGTTATGCGAGTCAGATTGTTGGTTTTAATATTCAAATCAAAATTATCATTGTTGCCGAGATTTGAAGTTGCTCCGAATGTATTGCCGCCATTAAGAAAGCCAGAGAAAATAGAAGCCGCAGCATAACAGCCATAATTTCCAGAGGCATCGAAGCTTAAGATTTCATTTATGGCACAAGTCACAGCCTGTTGTATTGTTCCTGTGCCGTTAGTTCCGATTAAACGATTTGCAGCCAATGATGATGCACCAGTGCCGCCGTTTGCGATTGGTAGAACTCCAGTCACTGCCGCTGCCTGACTAATATCGATTGCACCAAATGCAGGAGTTCCACCACCCGCAGGAACTCGAAGAGGTTGATAAGCAGCCCCCGCAGAAGTTGCAGTTGGTGAGGCGCCTGCACCACCACCAATAAGAACTCCATTTGCGGTCAGCGCCGCTGATGAAGCCATTGTTGAGTTTGAGTCAAAGTAAGGAATACCACCGCTAGTTCCCGAAGTTAATCCGGTACCACCCTTAGCAACTGTTACTGTATTCAGAGTTGGATTTGGATAGGTGCCAGAAAGATCGCCGCCAGCAGCCCCTGTGGGTGG
>JACXTT010000057.1_pt1 | contig 159785 bp, 149 predicted proteins | sample 9270951 | NCBI WGS metagenome assembly JACXTT01 (sample SAMN15532306, study PRJNA645909) | rock metagenome | isolation source: weathered quartz diorite | place: Puerto Rico | collected 2017-06-21 | reverse complement strand
TACACTGGCCGCACGTATCAAAAACATACGCCGCAGCTATGGCAAAATGACAAATCCTGACGTATCGGCAGATGATGATGTGCTTTACAGCGAATTAAAACAATTAAGCCCGAATGGTTCTGTTTTTGAAGATGGCATTAGCAATACCACATCGGTACGTTTAGACCAGATAAAAGATGCCGAAATAAAAAAGGTGTTGATCGGTTTAAAAAAGGATGATGTATTGGAGTTTGATATACAGAAAGCGTTTGATAACGATGCAGCTAAAGTTGCGGCTTTATTAAACATTGACGAAGAAACCGCTGCCGAGCTGAAATCGAAATTTCAACTGACGGTAAAAAACATCAACCGCCTGGAAGAAAGTGATTTGAACCAGGAGTTCTTTGACAAATTGTTTGGAGCAGGTACGGTTACAACCGAAGAAGGCTTTACCGCTAAAATAACCGAAGAGGTTGAAGCGATGAGCGCCCAGGATGCGGACCGTAAACTACAAAACGACCTGTACAACTATACGTTGGATAAAGTAAAGTTTGATCTGCCTGATGAGTTTTTAAAACGTTGGTTAAAAGCCACTAACGAAAACCTGACCGACGAAGAACTTGAAAAAGATTACGATAGCTTTGCCAAAAACCTGAAATGGACCTTGATAGAAAACAAGATCATTAAGGACAACAAACTCGAAATTAAATACGAGGAAGTTTTTGACCTGGCGAAACAACGTTTAAACGCCCAGTTCCGCATGTACAGCCCGCAGCCTATAAGCGAGGAGCAATTAGGCCAGTACACTGTACAGTACCTGCAAAACAAAGAAAACGCCAACAAACTTTTTGAAGAAGTTAAAGCCTTAAAAACGTTAGACCATTTAAAAAGTGTTGTAACCCTCAATAAAAAAGAGATAAGCCACGCGGAGTTCACAAAGTTACCGGAATAATAATCCCACTAACTTATTGATATCAGATGCCGGGCTTTGTCCCGGCATTTTTTGTTGATAAACAAATGACCAAACAATCACAATTAATTGAATTAAATAAATTTAATTTGCTACCATAATTTACCGCCTTGCCCTATATTAGTGCCCGGCCAAAACCAAATACCACTATGAATATTGACAAAAACGAATTTCGCAAATATGCCGTAAAGCACCATCGCATTAATAGCCTGGCTGTTGACAGCTTTATCGGACGTGTTGAAAACGCCCGTATACCAACCGGCATGACCCCTTATATCATCGAAGAGCGCCAGCTAAACGTAGCCCAGATGGACGTGTTTAGCCGTTTGATGATGGACCGCATCATTTTTTTAGGCGATGCCATTTATGAGAACATTGCCAACATTATACAAGCGCAGCTATTGTTCCTGCAATCGGCCGATGCTAAACGCGATATCCAGATCTACATCAACTCGCCGGGTGGCTCGGTTTATGCCGGTTTAGGCATATACGATACCATGCAATTCATCAGCAACGACGTTGCCACCATCTGTACAGGCATGGCCGCATCAATGGGTGCCGTATTGTTATGCGCCGGTACTGCAGGGAAACGTGCCGCTTTACCACACGCCCGTGTAATGATACACCAGCCATCGGGCGGTGCGCAAGGCCAGCAATCAGATATCGAGATCACCTACCACGAGATCACCAAACTTAAAAAGGAACTGTACCAGATCATTGCCGACCACAGCGGCGCTACCTATGAAAAAGTTTGGGAGGCATCAGACCGCGACTACTGGATGATAGCCGAAGAAGCCAAAGAGTTTGGTATGGTTGACGAAATTTTAAGAGGCAACGCCAAAAAATAATTGAAAACTTTAACCGCCAACGGTGGTTAATCAAGGATGACTATGCAAAAATGCTTTATAATCAGGTTTTTTTATGTAAAAATCTGATTATAAGTGCATTTGTTTTTTCTACTGTATGATTTTAAAGTTTTTTGACGTATTTTTGAATAATTAAACACCCATGACCAAAAACAGCAAAGAAATAAGATGTTCGTTTTGCGGAGCCGGAAAACAGGATTCTTTAATGCTGATCGCCGGTTTGGATGCGCACATTTGCGATAAATGTGTGAACCAGGCCAATGAGATATTAGCCGAAGAGTTAAAAGTACGTAAAGTAAAAAACCCACATCAGGCTGCTGCCATATTAAAACCGTACGAAATAAAAAGCCATCTTGACCAGTATGTTATCGGTCAGGAAGATGCCAAAAAAGTATTATCAGTAGCCGTATACAACCACTATAAACGCCTCAACCAAAAGGTTGACAAAGATGAAGTTGAGATCGAAAAATCGAACATCATCATGGTTGGCGAAACCGGTACCGGTAAAACTTTATTAGCCAAAACCATCGCCAAGGTATTGAACGTACCTTTTTGCATTTGCGATGCCACCGTATTAACCGAAGCTGGTTATGTGGGCGAAGATGTTGAAAGTATATTGACACGCCTTTTACAAGCTGCCGATTATGATGTGGCTACAGCCGAACGTGGCATTGTATACATTGACGAGGTTGATAAAATAGCGCGTAAAAGCGATAATCCATCCATTACCCGCGATGTATCGGGCGAAGGCGTACAACAAGCGCTTTTGAAGATATTGGAAGGCACTATGGTTAACGTACCACCACAAGGCGGCCGTAAACACCCCGATCAAAAAATGATCACCGTTAACACCAACAACATTTTGTTTATCTGCGGTGGTGCTTTTGACGGTATCGAAAAAAAGATAGCTAACCGTTTGCGTACCCAAACCGTAGGTTACAAGTTTAAGAACGAAGACCACGATATCGATCTTAAAAACCTGTACAAATATATTACCCCGCAGGATCTGAAAGCCTTTGGTTTGATACCAGAGCTGATAGGCCGCTTACCGGTGCTTACTTATCTAAACCCGCTCGACCGTGATGCTTTACGTAATATTTTAACCGAGCCTAAAAACTCGCTGTTAAAACAATACAAAAAACTGTTTGAATACGAAGGTATTAACCTTGAATTTGATACCGAGACGTTGGAGTTTATTGTTGACAAGGCAATGGAATTTAAATTAGGCGCACGTGGTTTACGCTCTATTTGCGAAGCCATCATGATTGACGCTATGTTTGAGTTCCCATCCAAAAAAGATGTGAAACACCTTAACGTTACTTTAGACTATGCTTTGGATAAATTCGAAAAATCGGACCTCAAGAAATTAAAGGTCGCTTAATAAGCATAACTAAAAATTAAAAATACTAAACCCTGGCAATAGCCGGGGTTTTTTGTTGCTTAAAACCTGTCAGTCAAGCATATAAAGATCAGAAAGCTTTGTATATTTAAAAAAAGCAAATTATGGAAAACAATAACATCGCACCTATTCAGCAAAACCAACGGACGGTAATAGTTGATGTTTTACGCGGCTGGGCTTTGTTGGGTGTGGTAATGATGAACTACATTGATTATGCCGACCTTGGCTTAAGTACCGCACCACACACAAAAGCTACTTTTTTTGGCAATGTGGTTTACGGCATTTTAAACATATTTTTCGCTGCAAAATCATGGACCATGCTTAGCCTGTTGTTTGGCTACGGCTTTGCAGTTCTCATCAATAACATCCAGAAAAAAGGTTTAAACCCGGTCAAGTTTTTTGCAGGGCGCATGTTTTGGCTTTTTGTGCTGGCCTTTATCAACTGCTGCTTTTTTTGGGGCGACATATTAAAAGACTATGCCTTAATGGGGCTTATTTTCCTGCTTTTTTACAAGCAATCGGGTAAGTTTACTTTGAGGCTGGCAATAATCCTCGTCGTTTTATTACCAATCATCGGCCCGCTTGTTAGCCACTTTTTACCCTTTGATTACGCTAAAACCCAGGATACCGTAATCCCCCTGTACCATAGCCATAACGTTTTAGACGTTTTTAAATTTAATTTAAAGGGCACTTATCTTTTGGAGGTGCTATCACCTAATTATGCCATTACTGTACATGTTGCCATGCTGGCCTGTATGCTGCTTGGCTTTTCGGCATTCAAGTACGATGTTTTCAACAACCTCGCGCAGCACAAAAAATACATTAAACGTTTGTTTTGGTATTCCCTTTTGGTTGCCGTGCTTGCGATCACCTCGTTCATATTGTCTCAGCAATTTAAGTGGAGCTTTATCAAATATTTTAACCCGCGGTACATACTTGTATTAAGCACCATGTTGTTTATCATGAGCGCTATTTGTTGGTTATACGTGGCCGGAAAGTTAAAGGGCTTTTTTAATGCCATGCAGGTTATCGGTAAAATGACGTTGACCAACTATATGGTACAAAACGTTATCTCTATGTTGGTGTTCTCGGGCGCTGGCCTGGCTATTTATAACACAAAGCAGCCCTGGTTTTATGTTGGCCTGGCTATAGCCGTCTATGTTGTGCAGGTGTTTTTTAGCCAATGGTGGCTTAAAAATTATTATTACGGTCCGATCGAGTGGGTATGGCGGCAGCTAAGCTATGGCAAACGTTTACCGCTTAAAAGATCAACCGATTAAATACCAACACTTTACTGCCATATAGGTAAATGCACTGCAAACAAAACTTTTGCATAAGTTCTTTTATTGCTACCTTCATGTGCCAAAGCCAATGATAACTACAACATGAACGAAGAAAAAGATATAAAGAAAGACGCAAAACCTGCCGATCCTGATAAAAAAATAAAAGAAGTACAAACCCCGATAAGGTCGGGGTTAAAAACAAAAGAGGCCATTGTTGCCAACTGGCTTCCGCGTTACACGGGCCGATCGCTTGATGATTTTACCGATTATATCATCCTCACCAATTTTTCAAAATACCTGCAAATGTTTTCGGAGTGGAACGATAACGCCCCGATAATCGGCCTGGATAAACCTATGCAAAGCGTATCGGCAAATGGCATCACCATTATAAATTTTGGTATGGGCAGTGCTTTGGCTGCTACCGTGATGGACCTGTTAACCGCCATACACCCCAAAGCGGTAATATTTTTAGGTAAATGCGGCGGGTTAAAAAAGAAAAACGCAGTTGGCGACCTTATATTGCCAATAGCAGCCATACGCGGCGAAGGTACATCGAACGATTATATGCCACCCGAAGTACCCGCGTTGCCGGCTTTTGCCTTGCAAAAAGCTATATCAACCACCATCCGTGATCATTCGCGCGATTACTGGACCGGGACCTGCTATACTACAAACCGCCGGGTTTGGGAGCATGATAAGGTGTTTAAAAAATATCTCAAGACCTTACGTGCCATGGCCATCGATATGGAAACGGCTACCATTTTTACTACCGGCTTTGCAAACAAAATACCAACCGGGGCACTGTTATTAGTGTCCGATCAACCGATGATACCCGAGGGTGTAAAAACCGCTGAGAGCGACTCTAAAGTAACCGAACAATATGTGGAGACGCATTTACGTGTCGGCATTGACTCGTTAAAACAACTCATCAACAACGGCTTAACGGTTAAGCATTTAAAATTTTAACTCCTGCTCCGCTAAAAAAGCAAAGGCCCTCGTGCAACAGACCTGTTCTTATTCTCTCCTTAAGGAGGGGACGTGCGGGCTATCCAACTGTACGAGCTAATTTTTGCAACTGCATATCTTAACGTCTGCACATTTTCCCGGGTAGTGCAGAAACTGCTGCACCACTTACTCCATTTCAAGTCCGTAAATTTGACCAGTTAATGCAGCGATGCGTTCACATCTTGTTCTTTGACTTAAGTAAAACTTGTGGGATTAAGCTCCCTGTTTACGGGGTCTGGGTCCTTAATTGTGCCCTGATATGCTCAAACTCTTTTTCGTAGCTTTTCATCCGGGCGTGCAGCAGTTCAACCTCGGTGCGCAGTATCTGTATTTCGGTAACCAGTTTGGTGCCATCGTTACCGGCAAGCATTTTTTCGCCCGTGCCCATGATCAGCCATTCGGGCGAGTAACCCAATTCGTGGCAAGCGCCACGTATGGTGGTAAAATTAACCTCGCGCTCCCCGCTCAGCATTAAACTCACCAGCGATTGCGATATACCGCATATTTTGGCAAACTTGCTTTGCCCGCCACAGGCTTTAATTACAATACGTAAACGTTTGAGTAGTTGAATGTCTGACATACAACAAAAATAGTAATTTTATTACAATTGCAATATTTTTCCTACTGCTCCTCTCCTGCCCTTTTTTCCAGCTTTGCAAAGGGGATAACGCCAGCCCTTGCCGCCCAAACATCATACATGGCTGCCATAGCGTTTACCTTGTCGGGATATTGGGCGCTAAGGTCATTCATTTCCGACCTGTCGGTTTTAATATTGTACAGTTCCCATTTGTTCAGTGGCTTTTGCGATACCAATTTCCACTCGCCTTGCCTAACCGCGCGGTTACCTTCGTGCTCAAAAAACAAAGCGTTATGCCCTGCCCATTTTTGCCCCTTCAACAATGGTGCTAAGCTAATGCCCTCGGTTGGGGTAATGGTATTGCCGTTATAAGTTTTAGGATATGTCACCTTAGCAAAATCAAGGCAGGTGGACATCAGATCAATAATATGCGCCGGTTTGCTGATGATACCGCCTGGTTTAATTACACCCTGGTAATTGGCAATAAACGGTGTAGCCGTACCACCTTCGTACTCCCAATGCTTAAACAGGCGGAATGGCGTATTGCTTACATTCGCCCCCCAGTACTCGTAGGCGGTAAACGATGTCGGGTCGCTGGCAGGTTTGTTATTAGCTTCCAGTATCTCGGGTCTAAAGCCGGCTCCTTTAATACTCTCGCTGCTGGCACCATTATCCGATAAAAACATAATGATGGTATTTTTATCCTGATGTATCTTTTTCAACTCGGCACGTATCCGGCCAATGTTTTGGTCCATCCTATCCACCATCGCAGCATACACGGCCATTTTGGTATCCCATTTATCTTTATCCTCGGGTGTCAATGTGTTCCAGTCGGGAACATTAGGGTCACGTGGCGATAGCACAGCATCCTGAGGTAAAATACCCATAGCTTTCTGGCGCGATAAGCGGGCTTCACGCAGCTTATCCCAGCCCATCATATACTTCCCTTTGTACTTCGCGATATCCTCTGGCAGGGCTTGTATTGGCCAGTGCGGGCTTGTAAACGCCATATACAGGAAGAAAGGTTTGTTGCTGCTCTTTCCGCCGTCAATAAATTTGATGGCGTAATCAGCATAAGCATTTGTGGAGTACCAGCCTGCACCGGGCGTAAACTCCTGGTCGTCCAGAGCAATGGTCAGTTTTTGATTTGGGCGATATGGCATGGTTGGCGTAAAGTAGCTGCTGGCACCATCAATCAAACCAAAGTAATGGTCAAAACCCCGCTTAACCGGCCAATGATCGGGCGATTGCCCAACATGCCATTTACCGGCCATATACGTATTATAACCTCCTGCCTTCAACGCCTCGGCAATGGTTACACAGTTTTGGTTCAGGTATCCCTGGTAAGCCGCCTCTTTACGGGTATTCACCATATCGCCCACGCCGGCCTGGTGCTGGTATAATCCGGTAAGCAGCGATGCCCGTGTTGGGCAGCAACGCGAAGCGTTGTAAAATTGCGTCAGTTTAACACCACCTTTGCCCAAAGCGTCCAGATTAGGCGTTAGCGTTTCTGACCCGTAGCAACCAATGTCCGAATACCCCATATCATCCGCAAGGATAATAATGATGTTAGGCTTCTTTTTAGCTGAAGGCTTTTTGGTCGGCTGTGCCGATGCGGGTACTATGAAACAAAAAAAGAGGAGATATACAATATATATACTCCTCTGTATTAGATTTTTATACATGTAAGGGATCGGATTAAAATTAAACCTCCATTTTTTGCGCCAAAGCATAGTACTTAAGCTCTATCATATCGCCCGGTATATTTTTGGTATTCCAATGTTTGTGTATGGATAAAGCAGCGCCTATTGCCGTAGCCTGCGCTACCGACGCAGCAAATACCTCTAAATGAGGGAAAGCGGCGGCAAGTAAATTCATATACACCACGTTCTTACCAAAACCACCGTCAACAAATATGCGCTTAACGCCGGTGTCTTGTATCACCAACTGTGTAGACGCTTGTTGCTGGCTCATAATATCCAACAGTAAAAAATGGTATGCTTCGTCGTACGATGAGAACGCCGACAGGTCGCGGCCACTAAATGCCGATTGCTGCATTAGCGAACCACCATCATCGGCCTTTAAATTAGCGTTGGAGTGTGATGCGATATGCTCCGCATTGTATTTAACCTTTTTGTACTGATCGTTAGGCTTACCAAAGTGTTCGGATATACGCCTGGTTTGTTGCTCATGCTCGTTACCGGCAAATAAGCGAGAGGCTTTAACCGGCCTGCCATGATACTCCATATAGCAAAGGCAATCCTTATGCAGCTCATCAACAGTAAGCGGGTTATTATTGAACGGGTTTAAACTGATACACCAGGTACCGGTAGATATTAATATGAAAGGTTCCGAAAAACTTGCCAGATATGGTATTAAAGCCGCTGAACTATCGTGCAAACCACATCCCGACTGAAAAGTGTGGCCGCTGCTGGTAATTGGCATTGCATTATCCGACGGGAACACTGGCGCCAGTATTTTATCGATCTGCTCTTTATAAACCCACTCGTGGTAATCATTTTTCACAAAGTCCCACAGTTGTGTGTGGCAGCCAATGCTGGTAATATCCGAAAAATACTGACCGGTTACCAGGTATGCTAAATACTGTGGCAAGTGCAGCGAGTATTTGATCTTTTTAAACAACTCGGGTTTAGTATGCTTGATGCGGTAAAGCTGCATACCCGAGTTAAGGTTACCCAATACCGGTGAAGCCGTTTCACGGGATACCGCCGACTCACCGCCATATTTGGCATAAAACTCGTCCTTCAATTCGTCCGGGAACGATTTGAGATAATTGCAAAGCGGCGCGGCTACTTTTCCATCATGGTCAATATGCACAAAGCTTGCGCCGTATGTCGAAAAATTGAGCGCCTTGATATCAAACTTTTTGAGGGCAAGTATATCCGCAAGCGATTGTTTTACCCAGGTGGTCAACAGGTCAATATCTTCGCAAGGGTCGCCGTCATCATCAACGGTTTCTTTAAAATTAGCCGTACGTTCCAGCACAATTTTATAGTACTCATCGATCAGGAAAAACTTTTTATTGGTTTTACCGATGTCAAATATCGCAATTACCGGAACCGTCTTCATATCTTATAAGCCTGTTGCAACTGTTTTTTCACCGCGTTCTTTGATCAGGTTCTCCCTCACTTTAAGCTTGCGGTAAGCACCTATCGGGTCAATAGCGCCGCCTGCACGCAAACTTGCTTCCGATACCAGTGCACGTACATCGGTACGGTATGCTTTTTGTAGGATCTCTTGAGCCAAGGCTACGTCGTTTACTTTTTGGGCAGCTTGCAAAGCAGCTTTATCAACCAACAGTGCCTGGGTATAAGCTATTTGTATAGCCTGTATGGATTGCAATAGGTCTTCTATCGGGTCTTTTAAATTGTGCGATGCGTCGATCATCCAACCCAGGTCGGTAGCGTGGTTCATGCCACGTGCGTCCATACCTTCAACCAGTTCGTTAAATATTAAAAACAACTGGTACGGATTGATGCTGCCTACGGTCAAATCATCATCACCGTATTTTGAATCGTTAAAGTGAAACCCGGCTAAACGGCCTTCCATCAGCAATAACGATACGATCTGCTCAATATTTGCATTAGGCAAGTGGTGACCTAAGTCAACCAAAGTGTAAGCTTTGGGGCCTAATTTGGATACATATAATAACGACTGTCCCCAATCAGCAACGGTAGTCGAGTAAAAATTAGGTTCGTAACATTTGTACTCCAGGTACATTTTCCAATCATCCGGCAAAGCGGCGTAAATTTGTTTTAAGCTATCCAGCGTACGCTCAAACGCGCCGCGGAAGTTTAACTGACCAGGAAAGCTTGAACCATCGGCTAACCATACAGTCAAAGCTTTTGACCCCAAGGCTACACCTTGTTTAATAACTTCTATGTTGTGGGCAATGGCCAAATCGCGCACTGCTTTGTCAACATGCTGTAGCGAGCCAAATTTATAACTCTCAGGCGCGCATGGCTGGTCCTGAAAAGTATTTGAGTTAACGGCATCAAACGCTAAACCATGTTGAGCAGCTAATGCCTTAATGGCTTGCGCATCTTTTGGGATATCCCACGGAATATGTAACGATATAGCGCCGCTCGATTTGTTTAAAGCATGTAACACACCAACATCTTCTATCTTTTCTTCCAAACTGCGTGGCTCGCCGCCGCCCGAAAAACGACCAAAACGTGTACCACCGGTACCTAAGGCCCAGCTTGGTATAGCTATCTGGAATACCTCCAGTTTTTTTAAGATATCATCCACATTGGCTACATCGGCAGCAACAAAATCAAGCCTGCGTTTGTGATCGGCCAATGCTTCGTTATTAAACCCATCGATCTTATACTTCTCTACTTGCATTTTTTTTGATTTGAGATAGGAGTATTGAGATTTGAGACAAAGCCTGCTTTCAATTTTCCTCTATCTTATTTTACAATTGATTTTTCTCTTCTTTTTTGCTTCCCGCTTTAAGCTTTATGCTTCCCGCTCCGCTAAGGCATATAAAACACATCCAGCAACGGAACGCTCACCGGCGAATTATCGGGGTTGCTTTCCATAATATCGCCCATGTATTTCCACCACTTTTGCATCACAGCATGTTGCGGCAACGTGTCCAGCAATTTAGGGTCCTCAGCATTTAATACGCCGAATAACGAATTAGTTTCCTCATCCAAAAATATGGAATAATCGCTTATACCAACTTGTTTAAGTAAAGCTACTAATTCGGGCCATATTTCATCGTGACGTTTTTTGTATTCGTCCTTGAAACCCGGAAACATTTTCATTTTAAAAGCTACTCTGTTCATTCGTATTGAGATTTGCGTATTGTGTATCGAGACAACAATTTATTGAGTATCGCAATACGCATATCGCAATACTCAATACTAAATCTTATCTTACAAATCCCATAGCTACACCGCCGTCAACGTTGAGCACGTTACCGGTTGATTTGCCTAACAGGCCGCCGGTGAAGGCGAAACATGCGTTGGCGATATCGTCCGGTAAAATGATTTCGTTTAACAATGTACGTTTTGCGTAGTAGGCAGGCAATTCGGCAACGGTTATTCCGTATGCTTTTGCGCGGCCTTCGGCCCAGCCGCCAGCCCAGATATTGCTGTCGCTGATAACCGCATCAGGGTTAACTACGTTAACGCGTATCTTGTCTGCGCCAAGCTCAGCTGCGTTTAACCTGCTCAGGTGCAGTTGTGCCGCTTTCGCCGATCCGTAACCCGCGTTATTTGGCCCGCTAACCAGGGCGTTCTTGCTTACTATGTTGATGATATCGCCACCAATGTTTTGTTTCTTCATTACCGCAACGGCAGCCTGGGTAACAAAAAACTGGCCCTTTACCAATACATCATATAACAGGTCCCAATCTTTTTCGGTATGGTCGCCAATTGATTTTGATATAGATAAACCAGCATTGTTTACAATAATGTCCACACCGCCAAAGGCTAATGCAGCGGCATCCATTGCACCTAATATCTGGTCTTCTTTGGTTACGTCCATCACGGCAGTAGCATACGAGTCGCGGCCGAATTGTTTTTTAAACTCTTCGCCGGCACTCTCCAAACGCTCGGCGTTCATGTCATTTAAGATAACAACAGCGCCTTCTTCAACAAATTTTTTGGCAATGGCTTTACCAATACCACCTGCACTGCCGGTTATCAAAGCTATTCGGCCCGATAACGCTTTAGGCTTAGGCATACGTTGCAGCTTGGCTTCTTCCAGCAACCAGTACTCAATATTAAAAGCCTCCTGGCGTGGTAACGAAGTGTATTCCGAAACGGCTTCGGCACCCTTCATTACGTTGATAGCGTTGGTATAAAATTCGGCCGCTACGCGTGTTGTTTGTTTATCTTTTGAGAATGAGAACAAACCTACGCCCGGGTACAATATAATAACCGGGTTAGTATCGCGTATAGCAGGGCTGTTTGGGTGTTTGCAGGTTTCGTAATACGCGGTATACATTTTACGATAAGCCTCAAAAGCCGGTGCCAGGCGTTCTTTAATTGCGGCAACATCGCTCAGGTCTTCGTTTGGTTTGAGATCTAAAACCAACGGACTGATCTTGGTGCGTAAAAAGTGGTCAGGGCAGCTTGTGCCTAAAGGCGCTAACCTGTCCAGGTCATTCGAGTTGATAAACTCCAATACACGCGGGTCATCAGTAAAATGCCCGATCATATTGCGCTCGCTCGATGTAAAACCACGCAGTATTGGCGCTATGGCAGCAGCTTGCTTTTTACGGCCGGCTTCGTCTAAACTTTGTATTTTCTGACCGCCAAAAACGGGGCCCTTTTTACCATAGTTTTGCTCCAGGTATTCGGCGCATTTTTCAATAACCTCTAAGGTATTGATATAGCTTTCGTAAGCGGTATCGCCCCACGTAAACAACCCGTGCGAGCCTAACATGATACCACGGATGCCCGGGTTTTCGTCAAGGCATTGCTTTAATTGCAAGCCTAACTCAAAACCAGGTTTTTTCCATTCAACCCAGCCTATTTGGCCATTGAAAAGTTCTTTAGTTATCTTTTTACCATCTTTTGCTGCCGCGATAGCGATAGCTGCATCGGGGTGCAGGTGGTCGATATGCGCAAATGGCAAAAAGCCGTGCAGCGGAGTATCTATTGAAGGCGCTTTTGATGCCAGGTCAAAAATGCAATGGTTAAATAGTTCAACCATTTCGTCCTCGTGCTCAACGCCGCGGTAAATATTTTTAAGGCTGCGTAAACGGTCAACGTACAATGCCGCCAGGCCGCTCGCTTTTAAAGTGCCCAGGTCGCCGCCCGAACCTTTAACCCACATTACCTCGGTTTCTTTACCGGTCAATGGGTCTTTTGCCATGGCTTTACACGATGTATTGCCACCCCCGTAATTTGTAAGTCTTAGGTCGGCGCCCAACAAATTGGAACGATATATTAAGAGGGCTACTTCGTCGCCCGCTAATTCCGCAGCTTTTGCTTCATCCCAAAGGTAACTCACATGCTTAAACTGTGTTGTGTTGATAGACATTTTATGATGATTTTTTGTTTCTTGTTTACTTGTATTATTTTGTTTGTACTTGCGCTGTTTTTGCTGCTTCGTTTAGCTTGTCGTGAATGTAATTACCCCGGCCTACCAATAAAATAGAAAGTACAATAACACCTATACCTATTATTAAAGTTGTAAGGGCTTTTTTGCTAACCCCTTTCCATTCTTTTAAAGCTATACCCCACATGTTGGCTATCAGGATAATGAAAGCCATGTGCAATATCCACGAACTTGCCCCATTGCCTAATTTACTGGCACCCATGCCATAAAAAAAGAATTGCAGGAACCAAGTTGTTCCGGCTAAGGCCGAGAAGATATAGTTTTTTAACAATGGGGTCTTTTTATCGGTGTAATCACCAAATGTTTTATTGCGTGCGTTCAGTATCATACACCAGATAAAATTTGTAGTTAAACCGCCCCATAGTATAACAACGTATATCACGTTGTTCTGAAACAGAAAACTATCGGTAGTATTATGCGCAACCTGCCATAAATGGTTAGCCGTATCGGCCATGGCCTTACCTGCTTCTTGTCCAAAATTAAAACAGGCGCTCAGCACACCCGACACGATGGCCACAAATATACCCAAACCAAATTTATAGTCTTTATTATCTTCCACATCGGCAGTGCCCGCGTTAAGGTCACGTTCTTTTAAGGTACCGGCCCTACCACAAATAATAATGCCGATAACGCATATCAGGATACCTATCAATACATAATGTCCCCATTCTGTCGATAACATTTCGCCGATGCTGTCCTTTCCTGGCTGGGGCGCGAATTGATAATAAACTGCTGGCACTAATGAGCCAAATACTGAACAAAGGCCCAGTATGATAGTGCTTCCTAAAGATACACCTAAATAACGAACGCCCAGACCGTAGGTTAAACCACCTATACCCCATAGCAAACCAAAGAAATAAGTAAAGAATATAACTTTACCATCGGCTGCTTGTATAATTTCGGTAAATCCCGGAATAGTCAACCAGGCAGCTAATGGCGGAACGATGAACCACGAAAATATACCGCCTACTATCCAAAAACTTTCCCAGGCCCAGCCCTTAACTTTTTTGAATGGTAAATAAAAACTACCCGAGGCGAAACCGCCAAAAAAGTGAAAAATAACACCAAAAATTACTTCCATGTAGACCTTGTTTATGACTGGTTTATTAAGAGGAAATAAAAGTAGAAAAGGTGTACTGCACTGCCGTCATGGTCTGTCATGGTTTTAGGCGTTTTTTGTGATTTTTAAAGTATGGCAAAAGTTTTTAAAGTAACAGTTATAACGCGTATCCTTTGCAACGGTTAAAGTACAGCACCAGAAATCTAAATTTATTCAGAATTTATGTAACGAATGTATAAATATTGCCGATTTTTATTGCATTAGTTAACGCAACTATGTAATCTTGTTGCTTGAACTTAAAAGACCACTAACCAGGTAAGCTTTAGTTCAATATAACCAATCTTGTTTTAATACAATTTTTGCACGCCGGGCACCCTGATCAACGATGAAACAACCGCCAATTTTTGAATGTATATTTATTGATTACTACTCATCTACCCCCAAATATTTGCAGTTGGCTAACTCCATCATTAATTGCATAGGTGATAATAAAATAAACAAGAACGATATATTGCCATCAATTAACGAGTTAAGTTACAACTTTGAGATTTCGCGTGACACTGCAGAAAAAGCCTATAAATATTTAAAAAAGATCGGCCTGCTCGGCTCAGTGCCCGGCAAGGGTTATTATGTTAAAAGCACCGACCTGAGCCATAAACTAAAGGTTTTTTTATTGTTTAACAAATTAAGCTACCACAAAAAGATCATCTACGATTCTATAGTTGAATCGTTGGGTGAAATGGCCGCGGTCGACCTATATATATATAACAACGATTTCTCGCTGTTTAAAAAGCTGCTGCAAAACAAGAGTGATGATTATACCCATTACGTAATTATCCCCCATTTTTTAGAAGGCGGTGAAAAAGCGCACGAGATCATCAACACCATCCCAAAAGAGAAACTTATACTGCTTGATAAGCTGATACCTGGCGTTGATGGTACTTTTGCTGCGGTATACGAAAACTTTGAGAACGATATTTATCACGCCCTTGAACTGGCCCTGGAGCAACTGAGTAAGTACCATACCATCAAGATCATCTTCCCCGAAAACTCTTACTACCCCGAAGAGATACTAAAAGGCTACTTCAATTTTTGCCACCAGTACGCCTTTAACTGTAAAGTTATTCACAACATTGAAATTGAACAAATAGCGGCGGGCGAAGCCTATATCAACCTGATGGAGAACGATTTGGTAACCCTGATCGAACGCATCATATCAACCGATCTGAAAGTAGGCAGCGATGTAGGCGTAATATCGTATAATGAAACCCCGTTGAAAAAGATCATCCTCAATGGACTGACTACAATTTCGTCCGACTTCCAGGCGATGGGCGAAAAAACTGCCGACCTGATATTGCACGGGCTAACCGAGCACGTGGAGACACCCTTTTACCTCACTTTACGTGCGTCGCTCTAAGACAAAACAGTACTTTATTGATTGATTAACCCTATCTGCACTATAAAAAACATCATTTTAGTAGATATTTCTTCTAAATTTTGGATTAAGCAAGAAAATACCGTTCTTTATATCAAATTTTACAGGTTTTTCAATATATGCTTTCTAAAAAGACGAAATACGCAATCAAAGCTTTGGTAAGTTTGGGCAAAAACATGGGAAACCCGCCCATCCAGATATCAAAAATTGCTGATGAAGAAAAAATCCCTAAAAAATTCCTTGAACAGATACTTTTGGATCTGCGAAACGCAGGTTTTTTATATAGCAAAAAAGGCGCTGGTGGTGGTTATAGTTTAAACAAAGACCCTAAGGAAATCTTTCTGGTGCAGATAATGCGCATAACCGATGGACCGATAGCCATGGTACCTTGTGCAAGCCTCAACTTTTATCACAAATGCGAGGAGTGCAAGTCAGAAACGACATGCGGCATCCGCAGTGTTTTTGTTGATGTGCGCGATGTTACCCTAAAGATCCTTACTGAGACCAGCATCGCCAACATTATCGAGCGCGAGATCAACCTGATCGGTGAGCTTTAGCCCCTCCTTTCGTCACAATTTTGAAATAATTAAACAAAGTCTATCTTTTCTATATACTTTATATATATTTGCATTGTGAAAAATGGCACAGCCCATATGGATTTTTTTTACATTGCCTGCTATATGCAAGGCAACCTATTGGACAGATAAGAGGTACAAGCATTATTAACAATACTTAATTACCTCTTCAGCCAGCAGCCGGAGGGGATTTTTTTTTTAAACGACAACGCTAATTTAACCATATGCAAAGCTTTAGAACCGAGTTTGAAAATCCGGTTGTTGAAAAAGACATTATCGATCTGGAGAAAAAGATACGTGAGTTTCGCGAAGGGAAGATCCATGACGAAAAGTTCAGGAGTTTACGTCTTGCACGCGGTGTTTACGGGCAACGGCAACCCGGTGTGCAAATGGTACGTATTAAACTACCGTTTGGCAAAGTAACATTTAAACAACTGTTAAAAATTGCCGATATATCCGACGAGTATGCAAGCCACAACCTGCACTTGACCACCCGCCAGGACATCCAGATACACTACGTGAGCTTAGACCGCACACCTGAATTATGGGCCAAACTGGAACAGGATGATGTTACCCTGCGCGAAGCCTGCGGCAATACCGTACGCAACGTTACCTCATCCCCTGCTTCGGGTATCGACCCATTGGAGCCGTTTGATGTATCGCCTTACGCCCATGCTACCTTTGCTTACTTTTTACGTAACCCTATTTGCCAGGAAATGGGCCGTAAGTTTAAAATATCTTTCTCATCCAGCGATGCCGATACTGCTTTCTCTTTTATTCATGATCTGGGTTTTATCCCGAAAGTAAAAACAGAAAACGGCGTTGAGGTACGTGGCTTTAAAGTAATGTTGGGCGGTGGCCTTGGTGCGCAGCCTGTTTTAGCACACATTGTGCACGATTTTTTACCCGAAGACCAGCTAATACCTTATACCGAGTCGGTTATACGCGTGTTTGACCGTTATGGCGAACGCAATAACCGCAACAAAGCCCGCATGAAGTTCCTGATCCAAAAAATGGGGCTTGACGAGGTTTTGAAATTGATCGAAGAAGAACGCACAGCCAATAAATCAAAAAGCTATTGGGTTGATCGCGAAAACGTTGCCCAGCCACAGCCACCGGCTAATACCAACTATGCTAAAACAGAGCCTGTAAATGCCCTGCGCTACAAACACTGGCGGGCAACCAACGTATTTGAGCAAAAGCAAAAAGGCTTTTTTGGTGTATATATTAAGGTTGAAGTTGGCGACATCCCAACCGATCAGGCACGTAAACTGGTTGATGCTATTAGCCCATACGTTGCCAATGAAATACGCATTACCCAAAATCAGGGTTTGCTTTTAAAATATGCTACCGAAGATGCTTTGCCGCATTTATTTAATGGCTTAACCGCTTTAGGTTTGGCCGCGCCTGGCTTTGACAGCGTTGCCGACGTAACCACTTGCCCGGGTACCGATACCTGTAACCTGGGTATATCAAACAGCATGACCCTATCCAAAGTATTGGAGGATGTTATTTATAACGAGTACGAAGACCTGGTGTACAACCGCGACATCAAAATAAAAATAAGCGGTTGTATGAATAGCTGCGGTCAGCATGGCCTGGCACACATAGGCTTTCATGGCAGTTCGTTAAAGGCACAAGGTAAAGTACTGCCATCAGTGCAGGTTTTATTGGGCGGTGGTATTGTTGGTGATGGCGTTGGCCGTGCGGCTGATAAAATAACCAAGGTTCCCGCCAAACGTGCTACACACGTTTTACGGACCGTGTTGAACGACTATCAGGCTAACGCTACCGATAACGAACTATTCAATGATTATTACGACAGGCAAGGCAAAGATTATTTTTACCACCTGTTAAAACCGCTTGCTGATTTGGCGACGTTGACGGATGAAGAATTTGTTGACTGGGGCCACGAGGAAACTTTTGCCACCGCCATTGGTGTTGGCGAATGCGCCGGTGTGGTTATAGACCTGGTTGCAACCCTGCTATTTGAAGCAGAAGAAAAACTGGGTTGGGCTGTACAGGCATTTGAAGGTGGCGCTTACGCCGATGCTATTTACCACACTTACAGCACTTTTGTAAGCTCGGCTAAAGCATTATTGCTGGATAAAGGCATTAACAACAGTACACAAGCGGGTATCATTAAAGATTTTGACAGCAACTACATTGCCACGGGCGAAATTGAACTGGATAATGCTGGTACCTTTACCGACCTGGTTTTACAGATCAATAAAAACGAACCGTCGCAACAGTTTGCCGCACAGTATTTGGGCCAGGTTGAAAACTTTGTGCAAACGGTAAAGGCAAAGCGCGAAGCTTTAATACAGATATAACACCACGACAGAAGGAATAGTGCATGGGCTCATTACCAAAAAATAAAACACAAACTACAGTTCAGGATGATCATACTGAAGGCAACCAGCTTTTCCCGGTATTTTTAAAACTGAACGAATTACATACCGTGGTAATTGGCGCAGGTAATGTAGGGTTAGAGAAACTGAACGCCGTATTAAAAAACAGCCCGCTTGCAAAAGTGACCGTTGTAGCCGAGGCTGTTGCCGATGAGGTTTACGACCTGGTAAGCCAGTTTCCTAACGTTACCATCAATAAAAAACAATTTACTGAGGACGACCTGCAAAACGCCGACCTGGTAATTGTAGCTACCAATAACCCATCGCTTAATGTATACATCAGGCAAATATCGCGGCAGCATAACCTGTTGCTCAATGTTGCCGATAAACCAGGGCTGTGCGATTTTTATCTGGGTTCTATAGTACAAAAAGGTGACCTCAAAATTGCGATATCTACCAACGGTAAATCGCCAACGGTGGCCAAGCGTATCAAAGAAGTTTTAAGCGAAAGCTTACCTGCCGAATTAGACACGACATTGCAACAAATGAGCACCTTACGCGATACCCTGAAAGGTGATTTCGCATCTAAAGTAAAAAAATTGAACGAGGTGACATCCATATTGGTTGAACCAACTGCAGAGCAGGAAGTAGTGGTTAACCCATCCACGGCAAAAAACTTTAAATGGATCATTTGGTGCTCCATCATGGCATCGCTGGCCATCACTATTTGCGCGTTTTGGTTACGCGACCCTGCCTTTCAAAACTTTGCCGGCAACATACCGCCTGTGTTTTACTACTTTTTAGGCGCTGGTTTTGTATTTGCCATGATAGATGGTGCCATCGGGATGTCGTACGGTGTAACGTCAACTACCTTTTCGCTCACCATGGGCGTCCCTCCTGCCATAGCCAGTATGGGCGTGCACCTCTCCGAAATTATGAGCAACGGCATTGCGGGCTGGATGCACTATCGCATGGGCAATATCAACTGGCGCTTGTTTAAACTGTTGTTGATACCAGGCATTATCGGCGCGGTACTGGGTGCGTACATTTTATCCTCGCTTGAGCATTACAGCACCTATACAAAACCTGTGGTATCATTCTACACGTTAATATTAGGCTGGGTAATTCTGTCAAAGGCATTTAAACCTAAGTACAAAAAAAACACAGGCAAAATTAAGCGTATTGCCTTTTTGGGCTTCGGAGGTGGTTTTATCGATGCAGTTGGCGGCGGTGGCTGGGGTTCTATCGTATTATCATCATTAATAGCCGGTGGCCGCAGCCCGAGGTTCTCGTTAGGTACTGTTAAACTGTCGCGGTTCTTTATCGCGCTAATAAGTTCGCTCACTTTCATCGCTATGCTGGCCAATTCCAATACAAAATGGGGAGCGGTTTTAGGGCTGGTTATTGGCAGTGCGCTGGCATCACCCATCGCCGCAAAGGTATCCAACAAAATATCTACCAAAGCCATTATGGTATCGGTAGGTGTAATCGTAATTTTGATCAGTTTATACAGTATCGGCAAGTTTGTTATTAAAGTTATATAACCATGCAAACAGATATAGCCACGATAAAACAAAACATAGCGGGTAAATCACCGGTCGAAGCATTAACGCTGTTAGCCGAAAGCTATCCCGGTAAGGTTATCTTTTCTACCAGTTTTGGTTGGGAAGACCAGGTAATTACCCACATGATATTTACCAACAACCTGCCCATTAAAGTATTTACTTTAGAGACAGGCCGGTTGTTCCCCGAAACATATTATACCTGGAATCGTACATTAGAAATTTACGGTCAGCCCATACACGCTTACTATCCGCAAGCTGCGGCGGTCGAAAAAATGGTGAGCACCAAAGGCCCGAGCAGTTTTTACGAATCGGTTGAAAACCGTAAAGAGTGCTGTGGTATCCGTAAAATAGAGCCATTAAAACGCGCCCTTGCAGGTAATGATGTTTGGATAACCGGCATACGTGCCGACCAATCGGCCAACCGCGAGGATATGGAAAATGTGGAATGGGACGAGGGTAACCAATTGACAAAATTTCATCCGATATTTGACTGGTCGTTAACCCAGGTAAAAGAGTACATAAAGCAACACAATATACCATACAACCCTTTGCACGATAAAGGTTTCCCAAGCATAGGCTGTGCGCCATGTACACGCGCGGTTGCCGAAGGAGAAGATTTTCGCGCTGGGCGCTGGTGGTGGGAAGATCAGAGCAAAAAAGAATGCGGCTTACATGTTACTGAAGCGCAGGACCATGAAGAAGTATTTTTTGAGGGCGACAATTAGAACTACAAAATGAGTAGAAACAAGTTAAATTATTTAGACGACCTGGAAGCCGAAGCGATACACATATTGCGCGAGGTTGCCGGACAGTTTGAAAAACCCGCCCTTTTATTTTCGGGCGGTAAAGATTCTATAACCCTGGTACGCTTAGCCGAAAAGGCTTTCCGTCCGGGTAAATTTCCGTTCCCGCTGGTGCATATCGATACCGGGCATAATTTTCCGGAGACGATAAGCTACCGGGATGAGATGATCAAAAGGATCGGTGAAAAACTGATCGTAGGCTACGTTCAGGATTCTATAGATCAGGGCAAAGTTGTTGAGCAAAAGGGCAAAAATGCCAGTCGTAACGCTTTGCAAACCGTTACTTTGTTGGATACTATTGCGCAGCACCAATTTGATGCCTGTATAGGCGGTGCCCGCCGCGACGAAGAAAAGGCGCGTGCCAAGGAGCGCATATTTTCGGTACGCGATGAGTTTGGCCAGTGGGACCCTAAACGCCAGCGCCCCGAACTTTGGAACCTATATAACGGTAAGATACACAAGGGAGAAAATGTACGGGTTTTCCCGATAAGTAACTGGACAGAACTGGATGTCTGGAATTATATCCGTCGCGAGAATATACCGCTTCCATCCATTTACTTTGCACATAAACGTGAAGTAATAACCCGCAACGGCCAGCTAATGGCTGCCGCCGATGCTTTGAATATGGATGATGATGATGTAATTATGAGTAAAAACGTACGCTTCCGCACCGTTGGCGATATGACCTGTACTGCGGCTGTAGAATCGGACGCGTTTGAAATGGACGATATTATTAACGAAATAAGCCAATCGCGCATTAGCGAACGTGGCGCGCGTATGGACGATAAAGTATCGGAAGCGGCGATGGAAGACCGTAAAAAGGGGGGATATTTTTAAAGGGAAAATGTGAAAGGTAAAATGGCAGATGTAGTTAATTTTACATCTTCCATCTTACCTCCTACATCTTACATATAACAAATGGATATATTAAAATTTTTAACAGCCGGTAGTGTTGATGATGGTAAAAGTACCCTCATTGGCCGTTTATTATACGATAGTGAATCGATACTGGTTGATCAGCTGGAGGCCTTGCAAAAAAGCAATCGCAAGAATGACGATGGTACCATCGACCTGGCAATTTTAACCGATGGCTTAAAAGCCGAACGCGAGCAAGGCATCACCATTGATGTGGCCTATAAATACTTTCAAACCGATGAGCGCAAGTTCATCATTGCCGATACGCCCGGCCATATCCAGTACACCCGTAACATGGTTACCGGTGCCTCAAACGCCGACCTGGCTATTATTTTGATCGACGCACGTAAAGGGGTTATTGAGCAAACCATCCGTCACTCCTACCTGGTATCATTGTTAGCGCTACAACACGTGGTAGTGGCCGTTAACAAAATGGATATGGTTGATTATGACGAGGATGTTTTTAACAAGATAGTTAAAGACTACCAGGCCATGGCAGCCAAGCTTAACCTAAGCGAAGTGACCTACATCCCGGTGAGTGCTCTTAAAGGCGATAACATTGTTTACAAAAGCGACCGGATACACTGGTATAAAGGCAAAAGTTTGTTGGACCATTTGGAGACCGTACCCGTTGCCGTTGATGACAGCACCGACCATGCCCGTATGCCGGTGCAATGGATAATACGTCCGCAAACGGACGAACTGCATGACTACCGTGGTTATGCCGGCCGGGTATTGAGCGGTTCGTTCAAAGTTAACGACCGGATAACCGTGTTACCATCAGGCTTTAACTCGACGATAAGTAAAATAGAGTTTTTTGATAAAGAACCAGTTGAGGCATCGGCAGGCATGTCGGTAACGCTGCATTTGCAGGACGAGATCGATATCAGCCGCGGCGATATCCTGGTCAATGCCAGCCATCATCCGCAGCTATCACAACTGATAGAAGCCGACCTTTGCTGGATGGATACCAAACCAATGGATACATCTATTATGTACCTTGTACAGCATAACAGCAAAACTACCCGCTGCAAAATTCAGGATGTGCTATATAAAGTGAATATCAACACATTGGAACAGGTTGCTGCCGATAGCTTTAATTTGAATGATATTGGCCGCATTGTTTTAAAAACTGCCGAACCTTTGGCCTTTGACCTTTACCAGGATAACAAAGCCAACGGCGGCGCTATCATTATTGATAGCCGTACAAACTTAACGGTCGGCGCTTTGATGTTCAGGGCTGTTGCCGATTAAACGCACCGAAATTATATAGCCACGAAGGCACCAAGTCACGAAGAAAAAACTTAGTGTCTTAGTGCCTTCGTGGCAATATCCCCTATTATATTTCCTCAGTAAAAACATTTGCCCACATATTGGGTTAAAACATAATTATTTGTTGACATTAAAATTACATGTTTAAACATCTATTTAACTTATCTTTGTATCATCAAATCATAAACATTAAAGAAACAAGATCATGGCAACAACAAAATGGGCTTTAGACCCAATGCACTCTGAGGTTCAGTTTAAAATTAAACACCTGGTTATATCAACCGTAACCGGTTCTTTTAAAACATTTGAAGGTACAGTAACCGCTACTGCCGACTCGTTTGAAGGCGCCGAGGTTGATTTTAGCCTTGATGTTGACAGTATTGATACCAACCAGAAAATGCGCGACGACCATTTAAAAGGCGCTGAGTTTTTTGATGCAGAAAAATACCCGAAGATCACTTTTAAATCAACATCGTTAACTGATGATAAATTAACCGGCGACCTTACCATTAAAGGTATAACCAAACCGGTTACCCTTGATGTGGAACATGGTGGTACCGCGACAGATTTTTATGGCAACTTAAAAGCAGGCTTTGAGGTAACCGGCAAAATTAACCGTAAAGATTTTGGCCTGGTTTGGGATGGTGTTACCGAAGCTGGCTCTGTTGTAGTTGGCGAAGATGTTAAATTGATCATCAACGTTCAGTTTACTAAACAAGCTTAATCAGCATTATATATTTCTTTTAAAAGCCACCTGGTAACGGGTGGCTTTTTTATTTGGCTATATTTGGGCAACACAAACCGTGTCCTGATTTGTTCAATATTGATATGCTCATTAAAATATATCCTGAAAACCCCAACCCTAAAGCTATTGAACAGGTTGTTGAAGTTTTACGTAAAGGCGGCCTCATCATATACCCTACCGATACAGTGTACGGCTTAGGCTGCGATATTACCAACCACCGGGCTATTGAAGCAGTTTGCCAGATCAGGAAGATCAAACCCGAAAAGGCTAATTTTTCGTTCATTTGCTCGGACTTGCGGCATATATCTGATTATATCAAGCCAATTGACAATACCACCTTCAGGGTGTTAAAAAAGGCGCTGCCAGGCCCTTTTACATTTATTTTTAATGCCAACGGCAATGTACCCAAGTTGTTAAGCAGCAATAAAAAAACGGTAGGTATACGTGTGCCTGATAATAACATAGCCCGCGATATTGTGATCGCTTTAGGTAACCCTATCCTATCCACTTCTATCCACGATGATGACGATATCATCGAATACTCAACCGACCCTGAACTCATCTATGAAAAATACCAGGAACTGGTGGATATTGTTATCGATGGTGGCTATGGCGATAACATACCTTCGACAGTGGTTGATTGTACAACCGGTGATTTTGAGATCATTCGCGAAGGTAAGGGTGAACTGAAGATGTATTTGTAAGATCTATTTCAACAACGCATCCTTCTCCTTAGCAAAAACATCATAAACCATCCCATCCAATAATGATGGAAACAACTTGCTTAACAATACAGTAAGTTTGCCCTGGGTAGTCATTACCAATGTACGCTTACGGGCTTCAACCCCATCGGCTATGCGTTTGGCTACTTCTTCGGCACTCATCATTTTAGCTTCATCCAATGTACTTTCGCCTTGCGGGCTGCCATCTTTAGCTAAAGCGGTATTGCGGATATTTGATGCAGTAAAACCGGGGCAAGCGGTCATCACGTGTACGCCATTCTTTAAATTCTCAACACGCAGCGAGTCCAAAAAACCATTCATGGCAAATTTGGATGCCGAATATCCCGACCGCCCCGGCAAGCCTTTATATCCGGCTATCGAGGACACCCCAACAATACTGCCTTTATTTTGAATAATTTGAGGGAGTGCAAATCTGGTACAATAAACCGTACCCCAAAAGTTAACATCCATTACACGTTTAAGCACATCGGCACTTGTATCTTTAAACAAAGCCCTCATGGATATACCGGCATTGTTGATCAGTATATCGATACGTTTAAAGGTCATCAGCGCCTGGCTGATCAAAACCTGGCAATCTTCTTCCACCGAAACATCGCACTGTACGGCGACGGCCTGGATACCGTATTGCTTTTCAAGACCGTCGGCCAATTCGCACAAAGCCACAAATTGGCGCGCGCCTAAAATTAAATTAGCGCCACGGCTTGCAAATTCATGCGCCATGGCTTTGCCGATACCTGATGATGCACCGGTTATTATTATAACTTTTCCTTTTAAACTCATATAGATGGTGGGTACGGCTGCTGAACGCTTTTAGACAATGTTGCGGTTGACCGGAATAAGTATTTAGCGGCAAATATAAACATGGCCCCATAAAAGTTAATAAAGTATTCCCATGTCCATTTATGCAGACTTTGACCTTTAAAGTGTATAATGTATGTTTTGGGATAGTAATAGTTTTTGTAACCCGCCAAACGGATACGGTACGATAGATCGATATCCTGCCCATAGGTAATAAACCTTTCATCAAGCAACCCGGCCACATTTAATGCCGACTTGCGCATTAACATAAATGCCGAACTTAAAGCATCAACTTCGGATGTTTCAAACTCCTCTTCCACCCAATCGCCGTGGTAACGGTTATACATACGCGATTTTGGGAATAATTTGTAAAGTCCGCTTATCTTAAAAAAACCTATCCAGGGCGTAGGTATCCCACGTTTCGACTCCGGTAAAAACTGCCCCTGCCCGTTGATCATCCGTACACTCAAGCCACCTGCTTTGGGGTGTTCGTCCATAAAAGCAAGTGTTTTGGTCAAAGTATCATCATTACATATTGTATCCGGATCTAACAGCAACACAAACTCGCCCGACGCAATTTTTAGCCCCTGGTTAGCAGCTTTGGTAAACCCGACATTTTTGACATTCTGAATCAACCTGATTTGCGGGTAACGCCCTTCTATCATTGGCACCGAATAATCGACCGAAGCATTATCAATCACGATCACCTCGTGCTCAATAGCTTCCGCGGCCTTCAGTACTGAACTTAAGGTTTGGCTCAGCAGGTCGCGGCGGTTGTGATTAGCAATAACGATAGAGAGTTTCATAAACTATTTAGCCATAGCGTTTTCGTAAGGCACGCGGGTGGTTATCGACCGGCCCAGCGTAATTTCGTCAACATATTCCAGTTCACCACCAAAAGCTATGCCACGGGCAATGGTTGAGATATTTATTTTAAAATCTTTTAAACGTTTGTGCAGGTAAAATATAGTTGTGTCGCCTTCCATTGTTGCGCTTAACGCGAATATCACCTCTTTAACCTCATCAGTTTGCAAACGTTCTATCAACGAATCAACTTCCAGATCAGCTGGCCCAATACCATCCATTGGCGATATCAATGCACCTAAAACGTGATACAGCCCATTATATTGGCTGGTATTCTCAATGGCCATCACATCACGGGTATCTTCAACCACGCAAACCAAACTACGGTCGCGTTTTGGTGCCGAGCATATCTCGCAAACCGGCTGATCGGCTATATTATGGCAGATACTGCAAAATTGTATCTCGTTGCGCAGTTTATTGATGGCTGCGCTAAATCGTTCCACATCATCCTTATCCTGGTTAAGCAAATGGAGTACTAACCTAAGTGCAGTTTTTTGACCTACACCCGGCAGCTTAGCAAATTCAGCAACCGCACTCTCCAGCAACTTCGACGAAAAGTTCATGTTACGAAAATAGCTATTTTAGTTCATGGTTCATAGTTCAAACGGTATACATAGGGGTTCGCGCCCGTTACATTTTCCATTGTACCTTTCACATCTTCCATAATTATTCATATAATTGATTTTACTACTAACCAAAGTACAACACCATGTCCCCATCTATACTGCTTTCATTTATTGTCGGTTATTTTTTGGTGCTGATCGTCATTTCTTTCCTCACCTCCCGAAAATCGTCGGATAACGATACCTTTTTTGTTGCCAACCGCAATTCAAAATGGTATTTGGTTGCTTTTGGTATGATAGGTACAGCTTTGAGCGGCGTAACGTTTATATCCGTTCCGGGCAAGGTGGGCGCCCCTACCGGCGATCAGTTCGCCTACTTTCAGTTTATATTGGGTAATGCCACTGGCTTTATTTTTATAGCCCTGGTGCTGCTGCCGCTTTATTATCGTCTAAAGCTCACCTCCATATACAGTTATATTGAAGGTGCCTTGGGTACCTGGAGCTATAAAACCGCCGCGGGTATATTTTTGATCAGCCGTACTATCGGTTCGGCATTCAGGCTATACCTGGTAGTTATTGTGTTACAAAAATTCATCTTTGACAGTTATCATGTACCCTTCGCGGCAACAGTGCTTATTTGTTTGCTACTCATTTGGTTATATACTTATAAAGGTGGCTTAAAAACCATTATTATTACCGATAGCCTGCAAACGTTTTTCCTGGTCTCGTCGGTTTTTCTGTCCATTTACTTCATCTGCCGCAGCTTAAATTATAACATTTTTGAGGCTGCCGATGCCATAAAGAACAGCAGTTACTCCAAAATATTTTTTTTGAATGATTTTGTGAGCAGCAAGTTTCATTTTGGCAAACAGTTTTTGGGTGGTTTGTTTATTACGATAGCTATGGTTGGCCTTGACCAGGACCTGATGCAGAAAAACCTGAGCTGTAAAAACATCGGCGAAGCGCAAAAAAACATGTTCAGCTTTACAGGCGTATTTGTGGTGATCAATATCTTTTTCTTAAGCGTCGGCGCTTTGCTCTATATCTACGCGCAGCACAATGGTATTATAGTTGGTGCAAAAACCGATTACCTCTATCCCACCATCGCGTTAAAATACCTGGGGATTGTGCCGGCCATTGTGTTTATGCTGGGGCTCACCGCAGCCACCTTTGCCACAACAGATTCGGCGCTGACGGCTTTAACCACATCCTTTTGCGTCGATTTTTTAAACTTTAACAAACGCGGTGATACCAACAGCAAAAAAATGGTCAAAGCAAGGCATTATGTGCATATCGCCTTCTCGGGATTAATGTTATTGACCATCATTGTTTTTAACAGTATTAATAACGATGCAGTTGTGGGAGCTATTTTTAAGGTAGCTTCCTATACCTACGGGCCACTGTTAGGCTTGTATTCATTTGGCTTATTTGTTAAAAGGCGGCAAGTAGCCGATAAATTAGTGCCTTTTATTTGCCTGGTGTCGCCGGCGGTGTGCTATTTTTTGAGTGCGAACTCAAAAACATGGCTGGGTGGATATGTGTTTGATAACGAACTGATTATTATCAATGGGCTCATTACCTTTATCGGCCTATGGATCACCTCAGCACGAAAAACGAAAGAAACGTTAGCAAAAGGTTAACGATTATTTGATACAAAACCCCATACAAATACTTACCTTAGCTGTTTATATCGAAAATTAAAATGCTCCGCAATGGGCGGAGTTGGAAGAAAAATTATGACAAGTGAAGAAAAAATAAGGCAGGCCTTTGAGAACAAAAACTGGCAGGAAATTAAGGTAACAGACAGTTGGCAGATATTTAAAATAATGGCCGAGTTTGTTGACGGCTTTGAGAAAATGGCCAAAATTGGCCCATGCGTATCGATATTTGGATCAGCACGTACTAAAAACGATAATCCCTACTATAAACTATCTGAAGATGCCGCGAGATTATTAACCGAGCGCGGTTACGGTGTAATATCGGGCGGTGGCCCTGGTATAATGGAAGCTGCTAATAAAGGTGCTTACGAAGCGGGTGGTAAATCGGTTGGGTTAAACATTGAGCTGCCTTTTGAGCAATTCCATAATAAGTATATCGATAGGGATAAGATCATGCAGTTTGATTACTTTTTTGTACGAAAAGTAATGTTTATGAAGTACTCGCAGGGCTTTATCATTCTGCCGGGCGGATTTGGCACCATGGACGAGTCATTTGAAGCGATAACTTTGATCCAAACCGGCAAGATCGCCCGCTTCCCTATCGTGTTTGTGGGTACCGATTACTGGGGTGGGTTGTTTAAGTGGGTAGAAGAAAAGATGCTGGCACAGGAGCATAACATTAGTCCGGATGATTTGAACCTTTACCGATTGGTAGATACCGCCGAAGAAGCTGTAGAGCACATCTTCAGGTTCTATGACAAATATGTATTGAAACCGAATTTTTAAGATAACGATCCTAAAAAGAGGTTGTCAGTCGCGGCAGCCTTTTTTTATTATAACCAAGTTTAACATCATTTCTTTTATTTTGCAGGTATGGAACAAACAACTAAACCAAAACGCCCAGCCGCTCTGAGCTTTATTTTTGTAACGCTGTTTATCGACGTTTTGGGCTTTGGTATCATCATACCGGTATTCCCTACATTTATACAAGGCCTGTTACATTGCGACCTGAGTGTCGCCTCCCGTTACGGCGGCTATCTGATGTTTGCCTATGCTGCCATGCAATTTTTATTTTCGCCGCTACTGGGCAATATTAGCGATAAATACGGTCGTAGGCCGGTGTTATTGGGTTCGTTATTAGGCTTTGGTATTGATTATTTGTTCCTTGCGTTTGCACCAAATATATGGTGGTTGTTTTTAGGCCGGGTAATAGCGGGCATAACCGGGGCAAGTTTTACCACGGCATCAGCTTATATTGCCGATATCAGCACCAGCGAAAACCGTGCTCAAAACTTTGGCATTATTGGAATGGCATTTGGCCTGGGCTTTATTTTAGGGCCGGCAATAGGTGGCTTTTTGGGCGATATTTATTTAAAACTACCGTTTTTTGTAGCTGCGGGCCTTGCTTTGTTAAACGCGCTATATGGGTATTTCATTTTACCAGAGTCACTTGGCCTTGAAAACCGCCGCGAATTTGATATAAAAAGGGCAAACCCGCTCACCACCTTAACCAAGCTTAAAAAATATCCCGCCGTTGTTGGCCTTATCGCTTCGCTAATATTAATATACCTTGCGGCCCACTCAGTACAAAGTAACTGGACTTATTACACCATCGAAAAATTTAAATGGAGTAAAAAAATGATCGGCTTTTCATTAACCTTTATTGGCGCTTTAGTTGGTGTTGTTCAGGGTGGCCTCATCCGGGTGGTGATACCCAAACTGGGGCAAAACCGCAGCGTTGTAGTAGGACTATTGTTTTATAGCACAGGCTTATTGATGTTTGCTTTTGCCAGTCAAACCTGGATGATGTTCGCCTTCTCTATCCCCTATTGCCTTGGCGGGATAGCTGGCCCGGCGTTGCAGGGTATTATTACCGGCGAGGTGCCCGCCAATGAGCAAGGCGAGTTACAGGGCGGCCTTACCAGTCTTATCAGTGTTACTTCTATCGTTGGCCCGGTAATGATGACCAGTCTTTTTTCTTACTTCACCGGTAAATCCGCACCCATATATTTCCCCGGTGCCCCGTTCTTACTTGGGGCCATTTTTATGCTGTTTAGCGCTATTTTTGCATTAAAAAGTTTTAAAAAAGAAACGAAAAAAGTCGCTGACAACGCAGCCCGGGAAATAACAACAGATCAGGAAGCTTCCATTCAATGAGCATACAGCCTATAACTAAAAAAGTAATACTCGCGTCTAAATCGCCGCGCAGACAGGAACTTTTAAAGTTGATGAATATCGACTTTAGGATAGTGCTCAAAGAGGTGGATGAATCATATCCCGATGGTTTAAGCCCAATCGAAATAGCACTGCACATTGCGGAGAAAAAATGCCATGCCTTTGACGAAATGGTAGACGATGAAGTAGTAGTAACGGCCGATACCATTGTAAGCATTGACGACCAGATATTGGGCAAACCCGAAACCCCCGAACACGCCATAGCCATGCTGCAAACCCTATCGGGGCGTAAGCATCAGGTAATTACCGGTGTTTGCATACTATATAAACACCAATATAATTTATTTTACGATGTATCGGATGTTCTTTTCCGCACCTTGACCGATGACGAAATCATCTACTACGTAAACAAATACCAGCCGCTGGACAAAGCAGGCTCATACGGCATACAGGAGTGGATAGGCTTAACCGGCATCGTCAAGATCGACGGCTCGTACACCAACGTGGTTGGCCTGCCTACCGAAAAGTTATACCAACAGTTGTTAAAGCTGGAGTAATAATGTAAATTTTTGTATTTTTGGATATGTCGCAGGCGCTATCAAAAAATATGATCATTCAAAAGCTATCAGACCACCAGCAGGAACTGATGGGTTATGGCGTTGAACAGATAGGGTTATTTGGCTCGTACGTACGTAATGAAGCCAATAGTCATAGCGATGTTGACCTGCTTGTGGATATCAATAAAAACAAAAAAACCTTCCGCAATTTTATGGCTCTTTGTTACTACCTTGAAGACCTATTGGGTAAAAAGGTAGAATTGGTTACAAAACAGTCATTAAGCCCTTACATTGGCCCGCATATTTTGAAAACCGTGGAATATGTTCCCCTCGCAAACTGAGTTTTTAAACCATATCCTTGCGGAGTGCAATTATTTATTAAAGGAATATACTGATAATACTTTTGACGATTTTACCGAAAATGAAAGATTATCAAAAGCAATTTGCCGGAGCCTCGAAATAATTGGAGAAGCAAGTTCAAAACTATCTCCCGAATTAAAGAGCAGATATCCTTTGGTTGCCTGGCGCGAAATGAGTGATCTGCGGAACAGGATAATTCATCATTATTTTGGTGTTGACCACGATATTATTTGGGATACACTTAAAACAGATATTCCCGAACTAAAAGAATGGATCGAAACTATAATAGCTCGTGAATAGTTTATTAACCACTGGAAAATTATATAACGTTGCTAAAGGTGGAGTAATTGTGATAAATTTTATATGAGGCCATCTAAAACGTTACATCAGGTTTTATGAACTTGACATAATAAAACTTTAACTTTAAGATATGAAGGCAGCAATCAGTCGCATATCTATCCCACAGTCGTGTCACGAAGACTGGCACGAGATGTCGCAAAATGTGCAAGGTCGTTTTTGTAACAGTTGTCAAAAAACGGTTATTGATTTTACAAAGCTTTCCAATTCTGAAATAATCGATATTCTATCTTCTTCAAAAAATACTTGCGGGCGGTTTAACGATTCTCAGCTTAATACTATAAATAATGCTTTGGCGCTACATCAGTCTTTCTTTTCGTGGAAGAAATTAAGTTTAGCAGCAGCATTTATAGGTTTTATACCATTTATCAAAGCGGAAGCCAAAGTTAAGCCTGAAATTTTTCAGCGTCAGGTTTCCCAAAAGGAAATAAAACCACTTAATGATACTACAATAATTTATAAAAAAATAACAGGTAGGATAACAGATACCGCTAAGGTTGGATTGGCAGGTGCGGTGATCGGCATTAAAGAAAAGCAAGTTTACGTTTCGGCCAACATTAATGGTGATTTTAGTTTAAATATTCCAGTATCTAATAAGACAGACAGCCTAACATTATCAATATTTGAAGTTGGATATAATAAAATGGATATAAAGATTGATCCTTTTAAACAATTAGAATATAACATCGAAATGAGTTCAGTAAACTCGCATTTAAGCATTGGTATTGTAGTTATTTCCAAACCTCCTTTTTACAGACGTATTTGGCACGGTATCACCAACCCATTTAGATCGAACTCTTCTAAATAGTCATTATTCTTTCACCATCCCCGCCATCACCCCTTCTTTAAGCGAGTAGGTCGACATCCCCACATTACGGATACCAAGTTTATCCATTACAAACCGGGTAATTAACGAAGCCACAACTATCATATCAACCCTTAGCGGGATAACGCCTTTCATTTGTGAACGCTCCTGGTGGTTTGAACGCATAATTACGTTGGTAGTATCAATAAAATCGCGCAGCGCAAAATCGTGGCTTTTGATTTGGCGGATGTCAAAGTCTGGATCGGTCTTTAATTCAATTACTTCGGCAAATGTTTCGAATGCCCCTGCCGAGCCGATAAGTTTTGCTATCGGGATATTTTTTACCGCACTGAACAGATCAGGTAAGGTTTGATCAAGGTAATGATGCAACTCAGTGATACTACCTGGTGTGATGGGGTCTACCCGGTGAAATTTATCCATCATCCTTGCTGCACCTATCTCAAAGCTTTGTTTCCACAATATTTGCTCGCTGGTGCAGAGTATGAATTCTATGCTGCCACCGCCAATATCCATAATGAGCGAGTTGCTTGCAGATAAACACCCCGAAGCCTTAACTCCTTCATAGATATAGGCTGCCTCTTGCTGCCCGTCTATCAGTTCGATGTGGATGCCGGTCGTATCTTTTACTTCATCAATAAATTGCTGACCGTTTGCCGCGTTACGCAGCATAGAAGTGGCGATACATTTAACAGCAGTTACCTGGTTTATTTTGATCTGCTCACCAAATTTTATCATTGCCTTAATGCCTCGTTCAAAAGGCTCTGGCTGTATAAATCCTTTGTTAATGCCACCTTCGCCTAACTTAACAGGTTCCTGCAAGTGTACCAACTCGCTGTACAAACCGTCTGAGCTTTCCGCGATAAGCAAATGAAAGGTGTTGGTGCCGAGGTCCATTACGGCTATGCGGTTACTCATGCAGCTATAAATTAAAAATCGCTGTAAAGGTTTTAAATATTTGCCGATTTAGTTTGCCTTTTTTAACAAAAACCCCGAAACTGTCATGGTTTCGGGGTTGTATATAAATTATTCAGCTTCCTGCCTCTTGCTCACCACTTCTTACTCAAAGTATTCCTTCATCCGTTCAAAAAAGTTTTTTTCGTTTTTGCCGGGGTTGGGTTTAAAGTTGGGTGAGTTTTGCAGTTTTTCAAGCAGGTCACGCTCCTCGCGGCTTAGCGCTTTGGGTGTCCAAACGTTAATGTGTATCAACTGGTCGCCGCGCTGGTAGCTGTTTACTTCGGGTACGCCTTTACCTTTCAGTCGCAATATGCGGCCGCCTTGTGTACCTGCATCAATTTTTATTTTGGCCTTACCATCAATAGTAGGCACTTCGGTACTGGTGCCTAATGCCGCGTCAATAAAGCTGATGTGCATATCATAGATCACGTTATTGCCATCGCGTTTTAGAGTTTCGTGCGGTATTTCCTCGATCAGGATGATCAGGTCGCCGGGGATACCGCCGCGTGGTGCCGCGTTGCCTTTGCCGCTCATGCTGAGCTGCATACCTTCGCTAACGCCGGCAGGTATATTGATGCTGATGGTCTCTTCGCCACGTACAACGCCATCGCCATGGCAAACGTTACATTTAGCGGTTATCTGGGTGCCCTCGCCATTACAGGTCGGGCAGGTGCTGGTGGTCTGCATCTGGCCCAAAATAGTGTTGGTTACCCGGCGCACCGCACCCTGGCCACCGCAGGTTTTACAGGTTTGGAAGGATGATTTATCCTTAGCGCCGGTACCATCGCAGGTACCGCAAAGTACTTGTTTGTTAACCTTAATTTTCTTTTCGGCACCGTTAGCAATTTCTTCGAGCGTTAAGCGTACTTTAATGCGCAGGTTGCTGCCTTTGCTTACCCTGCGGCCGCCACCACGCTGGCCGCCACCGCCAAAGAAACCTTCGAACGGGCTGCCGCCACCAAATATATCGCCAAACTGACTGAATATGTCTTCCATATTCATACCACCGCCGCCATATCCGCCGCCATTGGCCGACGACGCATTGGCTGCATGGCCAAACTGATCGTACCGCTGGCGTTTTTCGGGCGAACTTAACACTTCGTAAGCCTCAGCAGCTTCCTTAAAGTTTTCTTCTGCCTGTTTATCATCCGGGTTTTTGTCCGGGTGGTATTTGATCGCCATTTTGCGGTACGCCTTTTTGATCTCATCGGCCGATGAGCCTTTTGGTATACCCAGTATATCGTAATAATCTCTTTTTGCCATTTGTATTTAATTATTGAAGGACTGAATGATTGAATGACAGAATAAACCTATTCAATCATTCAGTCCTTCAATCATTCTATCATTATCCCCCAACTACCACTTTTGCAAAGCGGATAACTTTATCGTTTAAAAAATATCCTTTTTCCAGTTCATCAACCACTTTGCCTTTTTGCTCATCGCCGGCAGGTATATTGGTAATGGCTTCGTGTATTTCGGCATCAAAAGGCTGGCCTTTGGTGCTCATTTCTTTTAAGCCTTTGGCGGTCAAAATGTGCTTCAGTTTATTTTGAACAAGCGCCACGCCTTCCTTTACGGGGATAACATCGGTAGCGGTTTCCATTGCTTTTAATGCACGTTCAAAGTCATCTAACACGGGCAATAGCGATACTACAACCTCTTTACCAGCGGTTTGTAAAAGTTCCATCCGCTCCTTAGTAGTACGGCGACGGAAGTTATCAAACTCGGCATACAGGCGCAGGTATTTGTCGTTAGCCTGCTGCAGTTCGCCTTTTAGTTTTTCTTCGGCAGTAAGTTCGATATTAACGGCCTGTTGTTCTGTTTCGGGGGCGGCTGTTTCATTTGTATCGCCCGGGTTGTTTATGTCCTGTATCTCATCCATCGTTTCGTTCGCATTGCCAGGAACCTCTGAGTTTTCCTTCTTTTTTTTCTTTAACATGTCGTTAAAATTCATAATTACATCGGGCAAATCAAGTATCCTGCCACAGCTTAAATCCCGACAAGGTGTCAGCGTGATGTCGTTTTTTAGGAAACTTTTGTCTGCATTAGTGGCACTGGCAGTATTGCTGTCAGTTATGGGCTGTCACCTGACCCGTGCCGACGGATTTACCAATCAAATGAGTATATCCTGTTCTCGGCTTTAAGCCATTGGTTAAATAGTTCCATATTGACCTGTTTGCCTGTTACGTCAAACTGAAAGGCCGTTTGTTCGCCATTGCGCGACTCTTTAAAATAGTGGGTTTTCAACTTACACTGATTGAGTTTGGCGCTAAACTCGTCAGTACTAAACCCCTCTTTAAAAGTGATGACGTACTCACGGTGCTGAAATCGATAGTCGATCCAGTTTTGAACAAATTGCAAAGCATATAAAATAACCAAAGATATGGCCAGCGAAATAACAGCCAGGGTGTATTCGCCTATCCCGATAAACATGCCTAACGCTGCCGCTATCCAAATAGTAGCTGCCGTAGTGATGCCGGATACCGTGTCTTTGTTCCGAAAAATGACACCAGCCCCCAAAAAACCCACACCTGTAATAATGTTAGCTGCAATACGGTCGCGGTTAACGTCGACCCCTAATTTATACGAACAAATGGTAAATATAGTAGCACCTACACAAATTAAAGCCAGGGTACGGAAACCTGCGGGCTTACGCCTTATCTCGCGCTCCAGGCCAACCAGGCAGCCAATAATTGCCGATAGTGCAATTTTTAAAATTTCGTCGCCATATATCATATTACAATATTACCAATTTCGAGTGTCAATTAACACTAGTAAAACAAATGACAGAATTTTATTATGTTTGAAATTCGTATCAACTGATTTCATGAAACATAACCCAATCAAACTGTTTACCGCGGCAATAGTATTGCTTTCGGTATGTGGCACATTGCCTATATGGGCGCAAAGCCACCCTGCCAATGATCCCGTTTATCAAAACCTGGATAAGTCGGTTAGCCCCGGCACCAACTTTTTTAAATATGCCAACGGTACCTGGCTTAAAAATAATCCTATACCGCCTGCTTACTCAAGCTGGGGCATAGGTAACGTAGTTGGCGAGGATATACGCACACGCCTGCAAAAAATTAACGAAACTGCCATGAAGGCCAATGCGCCCAAGGGTAGCAGCACACAAAAAATCGGTGACTTTTATTACAGTGGGCTTGATTCGGTTGGAATCGAGAAGTTAGGCGTAGCTGCCCTAAACGAGCCAATGATCCGTATTGAGCAGATAAACAATGTAAGCAGTTTGTTGGATGTAACGGCTTATCTAAATACCATTGGCGTGCGCACATTCATCAGCGCACGTGTTGGCCAGGACGATAAAAACAGTTCGAAAATGATGCTGCAATTAGGCCAAACCGGCTTGGGCCTGCCTAACCGCGACTATTACTTTAAAACCGACGCGCGGACGGTTAAAATACGCAACGAATACGCCAACAACTACCTGCCAAATATGCTAAAGCTTTCGGGCTTAAATGCTGAACAAGCAAGCAGTGCGGCCAAAAGCATTTTTAGCATTGAAAAGGCTTTGGCCGATAGCAGCCGTAAACTGGAAGACCTGCGCGACCCATACCGCAACTACAACAAAATAACCATCGCTCAATTTGATAAACTAACACCCAACATTAACTGGAATGTGTTTTTTACCAAAATGGGCATCAACCATGTGGATAGCGTGATCATTGGTCAGCCGGAGTATTTTAAAGCAGTAAATAAGGGATTGACAACCTTTAGCATCAGCGACTGGAAAGCTTACCTGCGCTGGAAAACGCTATCGGGCTTTGCACCTTACTTAAACAGCGCCATTGACCAGGAAAACTTTAGGTTTACGGGCACTGTTTTAAGCGGCAGGAAACAACAACTTCCCCGTTGGAAACGTGTTTTAGATACCGAAAACGGCATTATGGGCGAATTACTGGGCCAGTTATTTGTTAAAGAATATTTCCCTGTAAAGGCTAAACTGAGGTATGTGGCTTTGGTGGAGGCCATCCGCCTATCGTACAAAGAGCATATTGAAAAACTGGACTGGATGAGCCCTGCTACCAAGAAAAAAGCTTTGTTAAAGCTGAGCACCATCCACCCTAAGGTTGGTTACCCGGATAAATGGAAAGATTTTTCGAACCTTGAGATCGACCGGGTATCATATGCCGGTAACGTGATGCGGGCCAGGCATTGGGCATACCTCATCAACATTAACAAACTGGGCAAACCGGTTGACCATGCCGAGTGGAACATGACACCACAAACGTATAATGCCAACTACAGCCCCTCGAATAACGAAATAACCCTACCTGCGGCTCAGTTTATTATTCCAGGCATTAAAGATGCGGATATTGACGATGCGGTGGTATACGGTTATGCCGCGGCATCAACCATCGGGCACGAAATTACCCACGGTTTTGATGATGAGGGCCGCCAGTACGATGCAAAAGGTAATTTAAAAGGTTGGTGGACACCATCCGACTCGGTTAAATTTACCAAACGCGCGCAAATGCTGGTTGACCAGTTTAACAGCTACACCATTCTGGACAGTTTACATGTGAACGGCAAAGCCAGCTTAGGCGAAAACATTGCCGACCTTGGCGGGATAGTTTTAGGCCTTGACGCATTTAAAAAGACAAAACAATATAAAGAAGGCAAAAAGATCAACGGCCTCACCCCTATGCAGCGCTTCTTTTTGGGTTACGCCATTGGTTGGTTAGGACAAGAGCGCGACGAAGCGCTGGCACAACAATTATCGACTGATGTACACGCGCCAGGCTTTTTAAGGGTTAACGCGCCTTTTTCGGACGTGCCTGAGTTTTACACCACGTTCCATATCAAAAAAGGCGACCCGATGTGGATAGACCCTGATAAGCGGGTGAAGATATGGTAGGTTAGTTATAGGTTACTGAGTTATTAAGTTATTGAGCTTTTAACCATTCAAGATAGAGAAAGACCGTGATTAACGGTCTTTCTCTATTTAAAACTTAATAACTCAATAACCTAACAACTTAATACAACCCTGTCAAAGTGCCTTTCAACTCACCAACTGATGCCGAAGATGAGCTTGTTTGGGAAAACCGGGCTTGCGCCGAATAACTGTCGCCGTAAAAAGCTTTGTTGGAAGTGTCGTCAACACTCAAAGAAGCGCCATTTAAACTGATACCTGCAAACAGGCCACGGCTGCGCGAATAACTGTACACCTCGGCTTCTAATTTATAATCGGTACTGGCGCTTGAGCTACGGCCGATGGGGCCTGCAGCAACCGAAAGATCGCCGCCAAGGGTAAAGCTGCCATTGCCCATGGTACGCAATGTACCATCGTGTTTAAACAACAGCACCAGGTCTACAGACTGCACCCCTACCTGGAAGCCGAAACTCCCCCCTGTAAGCGTCACAAAAACAGGATCGCTCCATTTACCATCGGCACCTCTTACCATAGCTACTCCCTTGCCACGCTTACCGCCAACAACCAGTCCGGCGTTTATCAATTTTGGGATGATGATAATGCCATGTGTATCCTGCAGCAACTGGTGCGGTATGCTTTCTTTCATTTTTCCAAACTCGCGCAAAACTGCTGTACTGTCGTTTATTTTGGTCTCTTCTTTTTGTTCAACAATGGCCGATATTAGCAATAAGCCCAAAAGCAAGGCCATTGTTACGGGGTATCTTAAAAATTTCAATGTTTTCATAACCGTTAGTTTTGATGTATCAGTTTAACAATAAAATTGTCTGTGTGTTTGGTGTTTAATTCAAACAACGACCATGTTATTATGTAATTATTTTTTGATATTTTTCGGGTGTTAATCATCAACCTAACCTAAGTACATGTCACCCATAAAAAAAGCCGGGATAGCTATTGTTTTAATCGGTTTAATAACACAAAACAAGCTATCGGCACAAACAAGCTACAACCAGGGTACCAGCATTTATGTAAATAACGCCGTCCAAAAAGCTAATCAAAACGATTTTGCCGGGGCAATTGACGAGATCAATAAAGCTATTGCTATAGATAGCCGAAACCCGCAGCTTTATTTGCAGGCTGGTACATTTTATCAAAGGGCAAAAAACTATGAGAAAGCCATTGAGCTATACGATCAAAGCATCGCGCTTGATGGGCGTTTGTACATAGTTTACGGTAACCGCGCCAACTGTTACGACCAGTTAAACCAGGTACCACAAGCCGCTGCCGATTATGACATGGCCGTTGAGTTGCAACCCGCTAACCCCTTGTGCTATTATATGCGGGCAAATTTTGAAAACAAAGTAAAAAACTATAAGCAGGCCCTCGCCGACTTTGACAAAGCCATAAACCTTGCGCCCGACAAAGCGCTTTATTACCAGGGGAGGGCGCTTACTTATCATAATTTAAAAAATACCGATGCCGAAATTGCCGATTATAAAAAGGTGCTGACCATTGACCCTAAGAATGTGGTAGTACAAACCTATTTGAACAGCGTGTACAAAAACGCCGGGGATACTAACAATATGTTCGCAGGTTACGACATGGCTATTAAAAACAACCCAAATGACAAACAGGCTTATGTTAGCCGGGGTAATGCTAAGATAAAAGCAAAACAATATGCTGACGCTATTTTAGACTTTGAAAAAGTTATAACCATTGATCATGACTATATTCCCGCGTATCTTGGTAAAGCGAGGGTTTACCTGGCGCTAAATCAAAAGCAAAACGCTATTGATGCCATAAAACCTGCATTAAAGATACAGCCAGCCGATCTGACCGTGTATTACATGCGAGGCGATGTGGAGCGCCAATTGAATATGGTTAATGAAGCGTTGGCCGACCTTACCAAAGTAATAGAGGGGGCAAGCGATAAAATTGTGCTTGAGCGAAGTGCAGATGGCAGGGCAACCAGAACTGCTACCGGTTATGATGCCGCTGCTTACGGCACCCGCGGGCAATTGTTTCTAAAACTAAGAAGATATCCCGATGCGATGAGTGATTTTACGCATGGTATAACCCTACAACCCAAAAATGCAAATAATTACTCTGGCCGGGCTGAATGTGAACTTCAGCTCCACCTATGTGCACAAGCTTTAGCGGATAAAAACAAAGAGGTAGAAATGGCACCGGAAAGTACGGTAAGCTACACCAACCGTAGCAACACTGAATTGCAGATGGGAATGTATGAGGAAGCTATTGCCGACGAAGCTAAGGCTTTACAGTTTTGGCCCAACAACGAGTACAGTTATATGCACTTAGGCACGATAGATTACTGGACAGGCGACTACGAGGGGGCGTTAGACTATTATAACAAAATGATACAATATAGCCACCTGATCCAATCGGATAAATATACTTTTCGGGGTTTGGCAGAACGTCACCTGAATAAATTTGACGAAGCCGCAGCCGACTTTAATAAGAACATAGAAGCAGACCCAACGAATTTTTACCCGCATTTGGAGTTAGGAGAATTAAACATTGAGACCCGTAATTACTTGAACGGCATAGTCGAATTAAATAAAGCGTTAAGCCTTAATAATACCTCGACCAGGGCGTATAACAGCATCGGTTATGCTTATTTTAAGTTAGGCAATTATCCAAAAGCCGTAGCTTATTATGATTCGGCAATGGTAAAGGGGAAGAAAGATAACTACCAGCCATATTTTGAATACCGGGATGAGGCAACAGCAAACCCGGGCAAACCATTTACGCATTTAACATGGGTGTGCCCGGTTGAGGATGTAAATAAACTTGCCGACGGCACGTTAAGACCATCTACTAATAAAGTCAGAGTGCGTGTTAAAATAGCATCGGGCACACCTATTCAAAAGCAAAATATCAAACTGTTATTGAATGGCCATACCATTGCTGCCGACAAAATAACTGTTACAGATGCCGGCGAAAGCAAGCTAAACAACAATAACGGAGATCACGAATACGAATACGACGCTTTGGTTGAGGTGCCTGTTGGTAACAACAGTATTAAAGTGACCTACGATAATAAAAGCTCGCAGCAATTAACGGTGCAATACACTACCGGGGCTAAAATGTAACTATTAAAACGCGCCAAAAAAATCAATTACCGACCCAAAGTACGCACTGTTCCAACCTTCGGCAATATCTTCAAAATCCTCATCGGGTATATTAGTGTGCCGCAACTCGGCCGATGTACCATGTTTATCAGGGTGTAAAATAATGGTCACGATGGATGCCTCGGGCTTGTCGCCAAAGTACCACTGCTGCACTATCTTTTTGTCGGGGGTAAACTCCAGGTTTTTACCGCTTATGCTGCCGTCCCACATGGAAAACTCAGATCCCGGTTCGGTGCTCATCTCCGCTTCTTCACCTGTCCATAAGCGGATGCTTATGGGGTTGGTAAGAGCACCATAAACCTCATCGGGTGTAGCCGGAATGATGTAATATTTCTTAAGATCCTTCATTGCGAAATTTGTATTTTTTGAATTATCAAAATTAAATATAATTAATAATCAGATGCTTATAAAATACATCTAAATTAAATATTAAGGTACAGTAATTGTCCGTCGTTGAATGGTATGAGCACTAAAATATCCTAACGCGCCATTGGTTAAGTTAGTGGGTGGGTTAGCTGGAGTGGATGAATCCTGCGGTGTATTGCCCCCCTGGTTACTCAAACTATACCAGTAATTGTATATCGGCGGGTCAATACATTCCATATCAACGTCAATTTTATCACCTGTTTTTAAATCAATATCCCGCTCGTACAACATGCTGGCCACTACCCTGCCGTTACTAAACTGGTCGCTTTCTACAAATATCCGTTTAACCTGTACCCCGTTTACGTACATCACAAACCGGTATTGATTGGCGGTTGCAGATGGATCGCTGTAATTAACCACCACAGTTTTGACCGTACTATTGCCAAACACCTGGCTTACCAGGGTAAGCGAATCGAGATTGACCTGCTGGGGCATAACCGATGCCGCATTATAGGTTTGCCCGTTTAACTGAACCGTTAACAAATATAAGCCCGACGCTTTACCTTTTAAGTTATTGATAGTGTAGGTACCAGGTTTAGTTTCAGTGAATCTGTAGGTATTATTAACACCATCATTTATAGTAACCACCGCCCCCGATACCGTTGGAAAAACATTAGTGGCATTGTAGGGTACCGAACGTGATATGCTAACCGTTTGTACACCTAACTGGTTGGTTAAATTACCTTCGATAACCAGTTGCGGCGCGGCATCACCAACATCCACATTAATTACCCTTTGGCAGGACACAGCAGCCATCAGGATAACAATTGCGGCGAATAACAGTTTGAACTTCATTGGTTATGCTTGATCAGTTAAATTTAAAATTCCAGGTTACCGAAGGTATGGCGCCAAACAAACTTGTTTCGACAGCCTCGGTATGCGGAGGGTTACCTGCGCTGTCCTGAAAAACCACACTATAGGGGTTTTTACGGTTTAAAGCGTTATAAATACTAAAAGTCCAGCTTGCGTGGTACCGTTTATGCTCCTTACCCTCGAGTGTGGCACCCAGATCAAGCCGACTGTCGACCGGTAACCTGTTGGCATTACGCTGATTATAGTAATAAGTGGTTAAGCCGCCAACAAGGTATTTACCTGCCGGGTAGGTAACCGCATTACCTGTACCATAAACAAAAACTGCCGATAGGGTCCACCTTTTACCTGCTTTATAAATATTTACCAGCGAGATATCGTGCGTACGGTCCTGCCGCGCCGGAAAGTAGTTACCGTTGTTTATCCCATCTATCTTTCTTTCGGTACGCGATAAGGTATACCCTATCCAGCCGTTAAATTTACCATATTTCTTTTTCAAAAAAAGCTCAACGCCGTAAGCGCGGCCTACACCATACAGTAATTGCGATTCTACATTATCATTGGCTACCAGGTCGGCATCGCTTTTATAATCGACTTCGTTTTTTAGCCATTTGTAGTACACTTCTGTCGAAAACTCAAACTGATTATCCTTAAAATTATGGTAATAACCCAGAGACAACTGATCAGTTATGCCTGGTTTGATGTTATTGCTGCTCATTACATACAGGTCGGTAGGCAGGCTCGATGTTGAGTTTGACAGGAGGTGTATATTTTGGGTATTATGGTTATACGATGCCTTAACCGAGTTTTGCGCGTCGAGCAGGTAACTCGCCGAAATACGCGGTTCCAGATTAAAATAGTTTTGCACGCTTTGGCCTGTACTATATTTAGCCGTATTGATTATCACGCCATCAGCATTGTAAGTGTTAAACATACCGGGGCCTACCAGGGCAAACAGGTTCATGCGCAAGCCGTAAACTACATTCAACTTATCGGATGCCTGCCAAACATTGGATACGTACGGTGCAACTTCGTAAGCGTATCGGCTTTCAATCGTTTTTGAATTAAAGCTTGAGTTTTGAGGCGTAGTAATATTGCCTGGCACAATGGTATGGTGTACCAGGTTTAAACCAAAACTTAAGGTATTGGTGTTACTGACAAAGTATTCAAAGTCTTGTTTAAGGTTAAAGTCCTCAATTTTGGATATAACATTGATGCTGTTGGTATTACTGTAGTTACTGATGTTGTAGTTGTAATTGCTATAAATAAAGGATGTGTTACCAAATAACTTACTGGTAAACAAATGGTTCCAACGTAGGGTGGCCGTGGTATTGCCCCAAATGGTAGAAAAATTATTAGAGAGGCCCACGTTATCCTGACCGAGGTAGCCCGACAAGTAAAGGGTATTTTTATCGTCCAACTGGTAATTAACCTTTAGGTTTAGGTCGTAAAAGTATAAACTACTGTTTTTTAAAGTCGAATCGCCGGATAGTTTCAGAAAAACATCAGCATAGGTACGGCGGGCACTGAACATAAATGAGCTTTTGTTTTTTACGATAGGCCCTTCTACCTTTATACGCGATGAGATCAACCCTACCCCGCCCTCTACACCATATTGTTTATTGTTACCATCGTCCATTTTGATATCAAGTACCGATGACATGCGGCCGCCGTATTGCGCTGGCATACCACCCTTATACAGTGTGATATCCTTAATGGCATCTGAGTTAAAGGTTGAAAAAAAACCAAACAGGTGTGATGGATTGTAAACCGTAGCACCATCAAGCAAAATGAGGTTCTCATCGGCCCCGCCGCCCCTCACGTAAAAGCCGGTATTGGCATCGCCGGTTGATTTTACGCCGGGCAGCAACTCAATGGTACGGATTATATCTTTTTCGCCCATAAAAACAGGCACGTTCTCCACATCGCTAATATTAAGTTTATTTACGCCCATTTGCGGGCTAAGCACGTTTTCGCTGCGGGCGGTCTGGTCGCTAACCGTAACTTCGGTTAAGGCGTGGCCTGCGGTCAGCTCTGCGTCTATCCGGGTATCTTTATCAATGTTGATGGTCAGCGAATCGGTTTTGTAGCCAATGTAACTGATCAAAAGTAAATGTTGGCCAGGGCTTACCGTGAGCGAGTAAAAGCCAAAGGCATTAGTTACAGCCCGGCTTTGACCTGCTCCGGCAATCTTAGCTGTAGCGCCTATCAGCACCTCGCCCGACGCAGCGTCTTTAACGGTGCCGCTTACCGTGTATTTGCTTTGCGCTGATACCAATTGCGAAAGTAAAAGAAAGCAGATGGCCGATACCCGGCTTAAGCGGGATATGGAAATATGCAGGTAGTATCTAAAACTTTTGTGTATCGGTAAAATCATCAGGAAGGTAAACCATAAAACATCCCGGTTTATAGCGTTTAAATATGCGGTTTATTTTATAAACGGCGATGTTTATTTGATGATACGAAGATATCCGTTAAATGGTTGGTCAAAATTACATCACCTACTGTGGTTTATCTGAGTGGCCGAGGCTTTTGCCGGGGGCAACGATATCGCGCACAATTTGCTTCAGCTCTTTAATTTCGGGGAAACGGCCTGCCCTTTTACGGTCGAATATTTCCACATCGTTTATCCGGATGGTATAACGCCCGTTTATTTCGCTGGGTTGCAACAAAACGCCATGCAGGTCGTCCGTAAAGGTATTTAACAGTTCTTGTGCCATATAAGCCGCGCGGAGCATCCAGCCGCATTTAGGGCAATATTCGATGGTGATGGTTGGTTTCATTTTTAGCTCAAAGCTAAAAGCATAAAGCTTAAAGCCATTTTTTTGTTAGTTTTTTAGATCAATTAGCTTTTTGCTTTCGGCTTTAAGCTTTCTGCTTGGGGCGTACAGCAACTGCAATTACCACCCCATTTTTTTGTGCCATCGGTAAAGTACTCGCATTTCCATATTGTGGCTTCGTGTTTAATGCGGTGGATGATGTATTGATTAGCCTCGTAAGCTTCGCCGCGGTGGGCGGATGAGGTGATCACAATAACAGCGGTTTCGCCAATGGCGACCTTGCCGGTACGATGCTGTGCCACGGCAATTTTGAGCGGCCATTTGGCGTGGGCGTCTTTGATGATCTCATTGATCATCTTGGCGGCCATTGCCTCGTGCGCCTCATACTCCAGATAAGCCACATCCTGCCCCAGGTTGTGGTTACGCACCTCACCGCTAAACAACACCACTGCACCGGCTTCGGGGTGGTGTGCCTGCGCTAATAGCGCCACAAGGTCAAGAGGTGTTGCCGACAATGCCGGTATTTCAACCTCCGCTGCTTGGGGGGAATATGCAGATGGTATCATTTGACTTAATTTTGTGGTTCTGGTCAACAAATTCGTTATTGATAGCAAAGCGGCTGATCTGTAAAACGCCAGCAGCTTGGGCATTTAGTTGCGACAAGCTATCCTGCAAAGCGGCTATGGTTTGAACATCGGTATCCAGTTCAAACTGTTTATCAAAGTATTCTTTTAAAATCGCGAAAACTTGTATGGTCATTTGGTTAATGGTTATTGGGTTATTAAGTTGTTAATTAAGTTATGATAGGTATTAACTCCGTAACCAATAACTTAATAACTATCATTCAAGCTATCCTCCTATGTGCATCATACTCATTTCGCTGCCGGTAAAATGCAGCTCCTGCTTTTGCGACATGGCTTGCTGTAATTTATTCTTCAACTCATGTTCATCATCGTTGCCGCTTAGCGCGATCGCGTGACTGTTGCTCAAACAGCCGTATATATTACCCTCGGCATCTAAACGAAGCCTATTGCAATCCTGGCAAAATGGTTCGGTATCGTTAGCGATTATCCCGAAAACCTTTCCTTCATCCGTTTGCCAATAATTGGCTGTTGATGAGGGGCGACGGGGCTGTTTGGTGAAATTGTACCGTGTGCCGATGACATCCAATATTTCTTCTTCCGAAAACAGGTACTCCTGCCCGTGCCCGAACAAATGGCCCATCGACATGATCTCTAAAAAACGGATGGGAATATTCCGCTCAAAAGCATATTCCAACAGCGGCAAAACCTGGTCGTCATTTTTACCTTTCATCATCACCGAATTGATCTTGACCTGCAACCCGCAAGCCAAAGCTGTTTCAATGCCTTTTAAAGTACGGCTTAACTGGTGCCGCCTCGTCATCCGAAAAAAGGATGCCTCGTCCATCGCATCAAGCGAGACATTAACGCCCTGCAAACCTGCGGCCTTTAAAGCCGGGGCTATCCTATCCAACAAAAAAGCATTGGTAGTGAGCTTAATATTGGGGATACCTAAAGCTTTAACACCTGCTACGATCTGTGGTAGTTCGCGGTACAGAAGCGGTTCGCCGCCTGTAAAGCGAATGGTTTGCAAATCAAGTTGCGCATGTAGCCTGGCAATATGGTTCAGAAAAACAGATGCGGGGGTTTGGGGTTTTTTATCAATGATAACCTCCTCCTCGCTACCCATGGTGCAATAAACGCAGCCCAGGTTACAGGCACTTAGCAAGCTAACCCGCAGGGTTTTAAACTGGCGACCAAATTTATCGTTCAAGGGCATCATGAGGTACAAATATACGATGTAATATTCAACGTGCCGAATTTGCGGATAGTACCCATTGGATATGACCTGCATATTACAACAGGTAGCAGGTTACCGGGTGACCATCAGATAAGTTATCAAGTTCAACCGGGTGGTGCGCAAAGGCATCGGCATGTAAGCCCAGCCGGATATCACCAGAACTGTTGATAGTTACAGTTTGCGCTGAGGCTGGTTGGCCCGATATGGTAACCGGGAAAAACTCATCCAGGTTTGCGGTGTGGGCGCGGTTGCCTTTAAACGGTAGTGAGAAAGTTTTAGGTACCCCAGTTCCTAAACATACGGTCAAATAAGTTTCGATAAACAATTTAAACGTTACCAAACACGATACCGGGTTGCCCGGTAGTGCGAAAACCATACCGCCATTTGGCATTTGCCCACACCAGATGGGTTTACCGGGCTTGATGGCTACTTTGTGGAACAATTGGTTAACGCCCAGGTCAGCCAAAACTTCGGGCAAATAATCAGCATCTCCGGCTGATACCCCCCCGCAGGTGATGATGATGTCGCATGACAATGCCCCGGCTAACACGGTTTTCAACTGCTCTTTATCATCAATAACGTGCTTACAAATAGCCGGTTTGATGAGCCATTTTTTGAGCAGGCTTTTTAGCAGGTATTGATTGCTGTTACGTATCTGTATAACCGATACTGGCATACCAACTTCAACAAGTTCATTCCCTGTGGTAAATAAGGCCACTTTAGGCAGGCGTTGAACCTGTACATTGTTTTTGCCTAATGAGGCCAATATGCTGATAGCCGGGTGCGAACATATTGTTCCCTTGGTTAAGATCAGGTCACCTTGTCGCATGTCCTCACCTTTGCCGGAAATACTTTGATATTTATTAACATGGTCAATTTTAAATCTTACAATTTCCCCCTCATGGTCAGCGTCTTCGCGACGGATGACAGCGTTTGCCGAAAGCGGTACGGGGGCCCCGGTCATGATCTTGTAGCATTTGCCTGGCTTTAGTTCTTCGTTCGCTGCCTCGCCGGCGTAGATCACCTGCTGCACCTCAAACTCGCGGGTACCATTATCCCAATCAACTGTGTTAATGGCGTAACCGTCCATTGCGGCCCGGTTAAATGGCGGATAATCACGGTCGGCATAAATATCTTCGGCCAATACGCGGCCGTGAGCATCAGCCAAAGCAATTTCTTCTGTCCCAAACGAGCGGGACAGTGCTGTAATGAGGTTTTGGGCTTCGGTAAATTTAAGCATAATGCTGTTTAATATGTTTTTTTAAGCTATTATTGTAACAGGCTCATAATTATTTACACACCCGTTCAAACTTCGGAATAACAAGTGAATAAAAAAATCAATTCGATCCAAATGTTACGGGCGTTTGCCGTACTGCTGGTTGTTTATAACCATGCGATGATCATTTGCGAAGACAGCAAATACCCTACGCTACAGGCTAACTTCCTGTTTTTAAGACATTGGACATCCATCGGGCTCGACCTGTTTTTTGTGATCAGCGGGCTCATCATGACCATCGTAACGAAATCCTACCTTAAAAAACCGAGCGGCTGGTTCAACTTTTTTTTGAAAAGGATGATCCGTATTATCCCGCTTTACTGGCTTTACTCTATCGGGATATACCTGGAACGGTACATCATCCATCACCCGGTTGAGCATAGCGAGATCGCTAAAACTATTCTGTTCTTTCCCATATTTGCTGCCAAGGCGGCTATTTACCCCATTATTGGACAGGGCTGGTCGCTTACGTACGAGATGTATTTTTACATTTTGATCGTGGTGTTTTTGTTCTTTAAGTCAAAAAATATTTTTTCCATTTTATTGAGCACCTTGCTGGTTTTGGCTATAGGTGGCTATTTTATTAACCCGGCCGATATTTCGCTCAAATTTATCGGCACGCCTATTTTGCTGGAATTTGCCCTGGGCGTGGGCGTAGGTATGGGCTACCACTATGTTAGGGACCATTACGAAAAACTGAAGCTCAGCACCATTAAAACTTTTAGCGTAGCGGCATCAATTATCGGTTTAGCCTTGATGCTGGCGAGCTTATGGTTTAACGGCGACCATATATCTAACCCGTTTTATGTGATCAACGACAATAATATAGCCATGTGGCGCTCGCTGATATGGGGCATACCTTGCGCCATATTTGCATTTGGGGTACTTTTTATGGAACTATCGTTTAACCTGCAAATACCTAAATGGCTGGTCAAGGTTGGTGATGCTTCCTTTTCGGGATACCTGATCCATATTTTGGTTATCGTCACAGTCGGCAAATTATATGGCAAATTTGGCCTCCATAATGGCGATGTGTTCATTATAGTTGCGACCATCATCAGCGCCCTGGTAAGCTTGCCTTTATACACTTACATTGAAAAACCGTTGTTGAACATCAGCAACAAACTGGTTTTTAAGAGTGATGGGCATTAGCGACTTTAGATCATTGGAAAAACAAAGGATAGCGTTACAGATCCGAAATCGAACATTCGAAATCCGAAATATCAGTGCCCCTCTCCCAGCATCATTTTACGCGCATGGAAAACGGCAGGCAATATGGCCTCCATTGATTCTCGTGCGCCGTTCGCGCTTCCGGGTAAGGTAACTATGAGCGTTTGCGCTATGGAGCCTGCTACACCCCGGCTCATCATGGCCAGGGGTGTGCGCATTTGTCCGTAGTTGCGCATGGCTTCTGTTATGCCATCGGCATGGCGTTCCAGTATTTGGTCAACGGCTTCAACGGTATTATCGCGCGGACCAAAGCCTGTGCCACCTGTTGTAAATATAAAGTTGATGTCTTCGGCAACCCAGGCTTTTATCTGTTGCTGAATTTGCGTTTTATCGTCGGGTAACACCCTATAATGCAATACATTGCCATTTACCTGCTGCAGCATTTCGCTGATGATATTGCCGCTTTTATCTTCGCGCGTCCCCGCCGCGGTCGAATCCGAACAGACCAAAACAGCACAGGTTAACGGTTCGGCAAAAAAACGCTCCCGGTCGCTTTTACCGCCGCGTTTTTGCAATAGTTTGATATGGCCTATCTCCAGTTGTTTATCAACGGGTTTCAGCATATCGTATATCTCCAGGGCAGCAACCGACACGGCGGTCAATATCTCCATTTCGATACCTGTACGCCCTATCGATTTGGCATCGCCGGTTATTACAATACCGTGTTTGTCAAATACCGTCGCATCAAAAAACTCCGCATGTTTTTCCGCTGATAAAAACTCAAAGCTGATGTCCATACCATCTATCTGCACCGGGTGGCAATGCGGTAACAGTTGAGGGGTTAGCTTGGCGCCGACAAAGCCCGCCGCGCGTGCCACGTCAAATAAATTACCTTTGGGCAGTTCATCGTTTTTGATAAGGTCGATAGTCTGCGGTGTACAAAATATAACGGCAATGGCTTTGGCGGTACGCAGGGTAATTTGTTTGTGGGTGATATCGCGCATATTACAGAGAGGCCAGTTTTAACGAATTAGGCATTTCTTTGATCTCTAAAACTTCAATCGTATCGCCAACATTGATCACCCCATCGCCCTGGTGCACAAAGTTTTGCCCAAAGTACACATCGTTATTGCGTCGGCGGTACGTCAACAGGGTTTTTGTAGGCTCTTTGCTTTTCGCGATGGTATCCTGATCGATAGTGGGTATAGGGCAACGGGCGCAGAGTTTTACACCGTAAAAGTCAATGCCGTTGATACGGATATGCCCCATCGTATCTTCATCAAAAGCATCGCCGCCGGTAAACACCATATTAGGCCTGAAACGGTTGATGGGTAATTTTTCGGCGAGGCGACTATTCAGATCATCCAGCGACGACTGCCCTATCATCATAAACGGGTACGCGTCAGACAGTGAGGTGATCTTGTCAGTAGCATATTTGGCGCTTACTTCGCGGTGGCTATCGTCGGGCATATAAACCAACCGGCACTTAATATCCAGCATTTGGCTAAACCAATCATCCGCATCGGCGCTTACATATTGGCCGGCTACGTTATCGTCCCAAATGGCAAACCGATCGGTTTGGTTGATTTGCGGTATAAACGGTATGGTTATTTGTGTACCAGGTTGGTGCGCATACGTAACCAACAGGCCATCGGCTACCAAACTAACCTTGAGTAAGGCCATTTGGGCAAACTCGCGTTGGCTTAAAAAGCGGTTGTTTTGGTCAACCAGCATCCAGCGCCTGTCGTATTGAAAACCCCTGTCGGTAACCCGGGCGGTGGCCAATTCAATACCGCCGAGCGATTTGATGGGGTAAATAAACAACTGACTGATGGCTAACATGTGCTAAAGGTACAAGCTAAATTTATAAAAACCTTATTTTAGGGCTAAATAGGCATTGAGGCCACCGCGCAGGCTCAGTGCGTTTTTATACCCGCTTTGGCGCAGAAATTGGGCCGCCTGGTAGCTGCGCAGCCCTTGCAGGCAATAGAGAATGATGCGTTCGTGTTTACCGTACCCCGAAAAATCGTATCGTTTAAACTTAGCCAGTTCTAACTGGACACCCCCAATGTTAAATTCATCGTGCTCCCAATCTTCGCGCACATCGATGAGTTGATAGGTGCCTGGGTCTAACTTCATCAGGTCTTCGGCGGTGATATCCGTCACATCACTTTCAGTGCTAAACCTCGATAAGCTTTTGCCCCGGCTTTGCGCATCTTCGCGATACGCTATCGTGCGCATTTCAACCGACAAGGCATCATAACTCACTAATTGATTGGCCAATACATCAGGTTGTACTAAGATCAGTTTAACTACTTCGTTGGCCATCAGGGTGCCGATAATACCGGTTACCACATTGTAAGCACCCACCTCTGCACACGATGGCACATAGGTTTCAACATCCGGTTCCGCAAACAAACAGCGCAGCGTAGCCGAACCTTTATAGTTAAAAACCGTAATATGTCCTTCGGTTTGATATATGGCCCCGTAAACTAAGGGCTTGTTTAAATATACGCAGGCGTCATTGATGAGGTAACGCGCGGCAAAGTTATCGGTACCGTCAACCACCACATCATAATCGTGCAGAAGCGTTAAAATATTGCTTTCGTCGACAAACATATCATGCGCCGATACAGCAATGTATGGATTTATCTGCTCAAGTTTTTGTTTAGCTACCTCGGCTTTACGTTTACCAACGTCGTCAAAATTATATAATGTTTGGCGGTGCAGGTTTGTAACCGATACATTGTCAAAATCGGCAATACCAATATTGCCGATACCACAACCTGCCAGGGTTTGCAGGCATGGGCAGCCCAGGCCGCCTGCACCTATTACCAGTACTTTAGCAGCCTGCAATTTTGCCTGCCCGTTGGGGCCGATAAAATTGAGTTTGCTGTGGCTTTGGTAAAATTGGCCCTGGATATCTGTCATAATCTGATCAAAAGCTATACAAACCTATTAAAAACGAAGGTTTGTAGGGAATAAGTTTTAAGTTAGCATAAATTATTGATACCACACCATGAACGAAGCCATTATACCCGAATTGTACGTAATGGGTGCCGGCCCCGGCGATCCCGAACTGATCACCGTTAAGGGCTACAAAATTTTACAGCGAGCCAACGTAGTGCTGTACGATAACCTGGCCAGCAAAGAACTGTTAAACATTACCCGCGACGATTGTGAGCGCATATACGTAGGCAAGCAGCCTTATGGCGAATATACACCGCAGGAAACCATACTGGAACTGATCAAAGAAAAAGCTTTGACCAAAGGCCTGGTCGTGCGCCTTAAAGGCGGCGATCCGTTCATCTTCGGCCGGGGTTACGAGGAGGTTTTGTTTGCCCGCGAGCATGGCATTGCCACCTATTTTATCCCGGGTATTACCAGTATGCAGGCAAGCGGCTTTCTGGACATCCCGCTTACGCACCGTGCTGTAAGCGAGAGTGTTTGGATGGTTACCGGCACTAAAAAAGATGGTAACCTTTCGGCTGACTTAAACCACGCCATGCAAAGCAACGCCACAGTAGTGATCTATATGGGTATGAAAAAGCTTGACCAGATAGCCGAAACCTATATAGAGGCCTGTAACGGCGATATGCCTGCGGCCATTATTCAACATGCTTCATTGCCACATCAAAAATCCATCAGAGGGACGGCGGCCAAACTGCACCAAATGGCCGAAGATGCGCATATTAGCTACCCGGCCATCATCATTATCGGGCGGGTGGTTGATGAGAATTTGAGTTACTGATCGGCCAAACAAATCAAAAAACGAAACATATATTACATTAGATAAAATACTTTTCACTAAACGAAACATTTGTTTTAAACCTTCCGTAAAAAACCATAATTGTATTTTCTGTTAACACACCTAACCGAATTTTATTTATGGATCTACGACAACTCCCCGCTGGTTTTGATGTTCTATTGGATGTATTTTTAGTTATTTTAACGATCACATGGGGCATTGCCTTTTATGTGTTCAGTTTAGAAAAAAGCCGTACCACCGTTGCCAAACGATTTCGTCGCAACAAAAAATTCAAATACCTATCGGTTTTCCTTTTTGTATTTGGCAGCATTGCAGTGTATCAGGCGTTTTTTAGTTGAGCGGTTTTTAACTCAGTTTTAAAAAGTCCCCATCAACGATGAGCAGTTTAACACCACCCTCGGATATGGAGCGGTGGTTGCTCAACTCGTCCGACACGATATAGGTCATCCCTTTGGTGAGGGTAAACTTTTCGCCGGTATCCAGTTCGCTTACCAGGCGGCCTTCCAGGCAATGCAAAATATGGCCTTTTTTGCACCAATGGTCGGCCAGGTAGCCGGGGGTGTACTCTACAACGCGTACCCTCAATCCGTCGTACTGCAAGGTTTTCCAAAAAGCCATTCCCGTTTCTCCGGTATGTTCGGTTGGTACTATCTTATCCCAGTCAATGGTTTGAAATTCTATATGGCTCATTTTTTTATTTATTTACCGAATGCGTTAATGCGTTGCAGCAGGTCATTTTCGGCTATGTGTTCAATATCTTTATTTGAAACGGTCAATACGTTCAGCAGGTTGCCGTTAACGTCAAAAAATTCTACTTCGTAAAAGCCTTTGTCGGGGTATTTGGTGGTGATGGTACCGTGGGTATAGATCGGAACGTTGTCGAACGCTCTTATGGCCAAAACATTATCGCCCTGTGCAAACGAAAACGTTTTATTTTGCAGTTTGATATAAAGCAGCAGCAAAGGGATAGTATGTGCAATGAATAGGACGTAATAAGCCACCCTAAAGCCTATTTCAGATTTTGGAAAATAACTGTATAAAACGGCTACTACAGCTATGAGGAACATGGTTGACACCAGGATAAAACCATAAAGCTTTAAAAGAAGAGAAATAGCCCTGTTTTTTGTAAATAACATACTGATAAACAGGTAAAAACACAACGCGATGGATATTAGCATAATCGCTGCTTCAAACTGAGCCAGCGCCTTTGCATTGCCTGTTCCTATATAAGTGTTGCCAACTGTTGCAACAATTTCTTCGATAATGAGCACGTAAACGGGTATTAAACGCCATACGTTTTCTCCGAATCTTTTTAAAGTGAAGATGACGGTAACATCAATCAGCATATGCAGCAAACTGCTCGAATAGTAGCTGGCCTTACTATACCACGAACTTGTATAATGGGTAGTAATGTCAATCAAGGTCCAAAGCGTCATCATGCTCAAGTAAACCGCAATGATCGCATAATACGTTTTATAACTCCACTTCATGTCAGATCAATTTACCTTTCAGCATTTCCTTTACGCCGCCATCCCACTCTGCTTTTAAAATACTCAATATGGCCGAGTCGCGGCGGGTGCCATCGGCTTTGATGTAGCTGCTGCGCAGTACGCCCTCAACGGTGCAACCTATAGCTTTCATGGCGGCCAGACTGCGGGCATTGGTGTTATCGGCCCTGAACTCTACCCGCTCCATGCCCAGTTCATCGAACGCAAAACTGAGCAGCAAAAACTTGCAATGCCGGTTTAAGCCGGTGCCCCAAAATTGCTTGCCATACCAGGTATAGCCCAATTGCAGCGTTTTATGCGCAGGCTGTATATCGTAAAAACGGGTAAGGCCCGCATAGGCGTTGGCCTGCTTATCAAATACAATAAAGGGATAGTCAGTACCGGCTTGTTGCGCGATGAGCGCTTTGCCTATGTAGTTTTCCATATTTTCCCGCCCGTAGCCGGTGATGAGCGAATACTTCCACAACTCAGGTTCGTTTAGCGAGAACGGCATCAGGTGTTCAATATCATCCGCACGGAGCGGGCGGAGTAACACGCGTTCGTTTTGTAAAGTATAGTTTTCGGTGGTATTTAAAGTGATAGGCATTGGATAGGTATTTGTTGCATCACAAACATCGTTTTTTTTCGGGTTTGTTGAAAGGTTGCAATGTTTGAATGTTGTAAAGTTGAAAGATGGTATGTTGAGGTGCTTTGATTTGGGCTCAAAAAAACATGGGTATTCTTGGGTATTTTTTTTGATTTTTTAAACCACATCTGCCTTATTTAGCCCCAATCGCACTTTTTATGCCTTTTTCGCTCAAAAAACACTTGGGTATCACATGGGTATTGATGGGTATGACATGTGTACACCCAGGTATTGATTTTTGAATAATTGATTTACAAAACTTGAAAAATTCAATCATTGGTAAGGGGGGAATTGTAAGAAATTTAAAGAACAAAATCAGTGAGATCACCATCCAAATATACTGAAATCACAACAGTACAATATACTCATAATTAGTCGATTGAACAAATTTTCGGGTGAAATTATTGACCCGGATGATAGATTTTTTCGGCATGTTTTAATACATCTTCTTTGTAAAAAAGCACATCTTTAAACTGCCCGTCAATATACATCTGGGCCTGGTCGGTGTAGTGTTTGGAACCGGCATCAAATGATTGCCCACCGGTTATAATACTTTTTGCTTTAACACGCGGGCCAAATTCCACCGCGGCAATAAAACTATTACCCGAGTAACCGTAACGCTTTTTGGTTTTGACCGGGCGGCTTACAAACGAGGGCAACTGCCCGAATGCCGACGATACCTGCCCAACCGGCAAACTCGGCTGGTTATCATCAAAGGTTTTACCGTCCACGGGGCGCTGGTAACGGTTAATATCGCCTAAAGGCACTTTCCATGTTCCGTAAGTGCTTTGCAGGTTATTGACGACATTTAGCAGGGCGGTCAACTGTGTTTTGTCATCTGTATAATTTGCCAGGGTAGCAATACGCGTGGTTGCAAAAGTACCCTCCTCAACCGTGCGGGCCCGTGGCATTTTATCCATCATCAAAGTGCCCCACAAGGTAGCCAGTGTTGTTGCTACTGATGTTTTTGATGAGCGTTTATCCCAATCCCTTAGTACCTGTATGGGTTCAGCTAAAGCTTGCTTTACCGAATCGCTGCTTTGCGTGTAGGCTTTAAAAAGCGGTGGCAACAGGTCGTCAAAAGCCGCCAGGTAATGGTCGTACCCTTTGGTGATCAGTTCGTCCAATGTTAGTCCTTTTGCATCTTTCAGCAAATTAATGGCGTTAACGGCACGGTAGTTTTGGCCATCGGGTGCCATGTAGGCCGGATATTTTTCCTTATCGGGACTGCTTATCCCTGCCGAAGCGAACGGTGTTGAATTACAGTTTTGTATAAAACCTGATGTGGGGTTATACACATGTACGATCTCGTCCAGCGGGTGCACACCCTGCCATTCGGTTTGGCTGGTTGTCCCATCAACCGGGAGGGTCCAATCCAGTTTAGGGTCGCGTTTGGGCATAAAGTTGCCGTACCAGAATGCAGTATTGCCTTTATCATCAGCGTAAACGGTATTGTTGGTAGCGTTGGATAGCAGGCCCATGGCCTTTTTATATTCGTCAAAATTATTGGCTTTGGTAATAAGCCACGATTCGAGCAGCGCATTTAACGACCGGTTATTGGCCTTTAAGGCCAGCCAGTTACCATCCCTGCTCCCCATAACCGGCCCGTGATGGGTGTAATAGGTTGTAAAGGCCTGTTGTTGTTGCGCGCCATCCTTTAAATAGCTAATCACGGTATTTTTGGCTGTTATGGGTTTAGCTTGCTTATCATACTCGTAGGTCCAGCCGGTTTGGGTTTTCGTTACTTTTTCAGCATAAAGGTCGGCCACATCGGCGTTACTGGTGGTGTGCATCCAGCCGCAATGTTTGTTAAAGCCCTGGTAAACAAAAAACTGCCCCCAGGTTACTGCCCCATAGGTATGCAGGCCTTCATCGCTAACCAGCTCCACCTCCGACCGGAAATAGAACGGCACATGCGGGTTAATATATAACATGGCGTGCCCGCTGGCGGTTTTAGGTGGCGATATGGCAAACCCGTTGGAGCCGGTTTCAATTAGTTCGTCGTTAGGTTTGTAGTTATACCCCATCATCACTTCCGACCGGCCGTAAAACCGTTGCACATCACCTACAGTAGCGCCGCCGGTTATGGTAGCGCCAACACTGCCATCGGTAAACATGAGGGCGTACCAGGGTTTAAAACGCGTTAACACTGCGGGCTCAATCTCGGGGTGTTTATACAGATAATAATTAACCCCATCGGCAAAAGCGTTCAACAGCTTTTTAAAGTATGGCGGGCAAACTTTATAGTCTTTAATGGCTTCGGTGCTGTCTTCGGCCAGGCGCATCAGCAGGTCGGTGTAAACGGCGCTTTGGCCGTCAGCTTCGGCGGTGCGGCCCAAAACGTTGAGGTAATTGCGCTCAACGCCTTTAAAATTATCCTCGCATTCGCTGTAAAGCAAGCCAAAAACCACGGCGGCATCGGTTTTGGCGTAGATATGCGGCACGCCCCAGTTATCCCTGATAATGGTCACGCTTTTGGCCTCGGCCCGGCACCGTAAAATATCCGCTTTGGTTAACTTTTGTGCACTGCAAAATACAGGGGGCAAAAAAAATAAGATGAGGATAAGCGATTTGCGCGGCATGAGTGATTTTTGCTTAAAAAATGTAATTTAGTATAAAAAACCATTCGCACCAAATGGAAGACAAGGAACTTAAACACGAATTTGAGTTAGAACGGGTGATCTTGTTTAGCGACGCCGTTTTTGCCATTATCATTACCATTATGGTGCTGGAGGTAAAGCTACCCGAAGACCTGCGCCGCAAAGACCCCGCTGAGGTACACAAGGCATTTGTTGAGTTGATACCAAAATTGGTGACTTATATGCTCAGCTTTTTCTTGGTAAGCGCGTTTTGGTTAAGGCACCTTAAAATATTTAAAACTTTAAGAGATTATGACATACCGCTGGTGGTACGCAACCTCATTTTCTTATTTACCATTTCGCTTTTTCCTTTTGCGGTTTCTATTGTACTGAACACGGTATCGCCGCGTAATTATTGGAGTTTTGATGTTTACATGGGCATTTTATTGGCCGGCAATTTTGGGCAAGCCCTTATTGTACAACACATAGTTAAGCATAAGCAAAAACTTTGCATGGCTCCTGACACTGTCGAGGCCACATTGCGATGGAAGGCTGTTAAAGCAAATTTTACTTTAACACCTATCGCTTTAGGCATTTTGGTAGTATTAGCTATAATAAACCATGCAGAATATGCGCCCTGGGTTTTAGGGTTGCAGGCTATTATACTAAAAAGGCTTGGCAGAAGGTACTACCCCAAACAAAAGAATATCTCGGCAACAAAAAAACAGCAACACCAAGCCGAAGAACTAAGTACCTGATAGCCATTGCTTATTTGCAGAATTTTTGTTTACATTTGATTACCAAACCATTAAAACCATTTTAGCCATGAAAAAACTTTTGTTATTAGTAATGATGGCAGCCGCCATAGCAACCACCTTTGGATTTAAAGTAGAGAAAACAAAATTAACAGGCTATATAGGCGACGCTATGTGTGCGGCCAAAGGCAAAGCCAATAGTGCCAACCATGCAGCCTGCGCAGCTAAATGTATTAAAGGTGGATCGGCTGCGGTGTTGGTGGTTGGCGATAAAGTTTACAGTATAGCCAACCAGAAAAAGGCAGTTAAATTTGCCGGTAAAAAAGTTACAGTTGAGGGTACTTTAACCGAAGATTCGATCGATATAGCTACCATAGCAGAAGCAAAATAAGGAACAATGATCCCCTTTGCGGGACAGGTCAGAAAATCAGTAATGGTTTTGTGGCCTGTCCCGTTTTTATTTAATTAAAATACGATGTTAGAGATACGACCAACCTGCGAAAACTGCAACAAGCCCCTGCCCCCCAATGCTACCAACGCTATGGTTTGCAGCTATGAATGTACCTTTTGTACCGATTGTGTGGACAATGTTTTGCAAAATGTATGCCCTAATTGCGGTGGCGGTTTTGAAAAACGTCCCGTAAGGCCAAAAGAAAAATTGATAAAAGACCCGGCGACTACCAAAGTAACCTACAAACCGATAAATATGGAAACTTATAGCCCCCTGCTCGCTAAAAACCGTGGCATTGCCCCGGCAGAGCGGTAAATAGGTTTAGTTTAGCTTTTTGATATCGTAAACATAAGTAGTTGCAGGCGGTAATATCCAAACTGTAACGCAGGCCGGCACCGCGCAATTTGAACCAGGCTGCACATTGGTATCCGAAATTTTAAAGCTGAACATCTCCCCGGCCTTCAGGTTCATATCGCTTAGCAGGCAGGTGTTCCGCACGCCCAAAACATTTTTATAATTACCCCAGGTGTAGCCATGCACGGTGCCGGTAGTATCGGCCAAAGCAATCAACAGGGTGCCACATTGCGATGGCACGAGCGTGCCGGTATAGGTTTCGGCGGTGGCGTCTTTTTTACAGGCATAAACAAGCAGCAGGCAACTAATGAGCAATGATGATAACATGATGTTCCTTTTCATACGGGTACTTTATAACCAATACGGTTACTGTTAAGTAAATGCTACAACCTAAGATCAAAACCAATAATTTTTAACCTTTTTATAATTTCAATGGCATCGGTGATTTATTGTATTTAACGGATATTATTTTTATTTTTAGAAACCTTATCACCCAATTATGATTATTTACGGATCAAAAGCTACGCACATTATTACTGAGCCAATTGGTGAACAATGTCCGCATTGTGCCTCAACTAACACGATGCACATGAGTGTTTTTCAGCGCTACGCACATATTTATTGGATACCTTTTTTTGCACTTAACAAAATCGGGGCTTCGCAATGTACGCATTGCAAGCAGGTACTTCAAACTAAAGAAATGCCGACATCTATACGCTTAGCCTACGAGAATGTTAAACTACGGGCTAAAACGCCTTTGTTTGTTTTTTCGGGACTGGCAGCTATTACCGTAATCATACTGATCGCGATCATTAAATAAAAAAATCCCGGCAGAATGTTCAACCGGGATTTTTATGTTTATTACAACGGGTTTTAAGCCGACTTTTTCCACTTAATAGAGCAACCAATGGCTTTGGTGCTGCTTGTGCTTACCGCTTTACCTGCCAACAGCGCGTTAACGGCATTCTCTACATATTTGGTATGGTTGGGATTGCTGTTTTCGGTATCATCGTCAATAGCGCCAATGTATTTTACCACGTTACCTTTATCGGTTTTTTGCAATACAAACACGTGCGGTGTTGCTTTTGCGCCATACTCACGGGTTACGTCCTGTGTTTCGTCGATGGTATACGGAAAAGTATAGCCTTTGGCTGCTGCCAGCTTTTTCATATTATCGAACGAATCCTGTGGCTCGCCTATCGGGTCGTTTGGACTAATGGCGATCACCGGGTAACCTTGCGCAGCGTATTTTTTATCGAGGTCCATTATGCGGCTCTCATAAGCTTTGGCATAAGGGCAGTGGTTGCAGGTAAATACTACAATGTACCCTTTGGCGCTTTTATAATTAGCCAGCGATACCATTTTACCATCCACGTTTTTCAATTTAAAATCGGCGGCAACATCGCCAACTTTGTAACCATCGGTACCGGCTTTAAAAGCCGTAAGGCCTATCACGGCCAGGGTTAGCAGGGCAAAAAACTTTTTCATCTTGATACTTATTTATTGGTTTGATATAATTTCTTTAGCTCGTCAAAAGTAAATTCTTTTTCATAAAACTGCCGGATGTGTTTTTTAGTATTCACGATCATCGTCCCCGGCAGGGCGCCACTCCATTTTTTATCTATTTGGTCAATAAAAACCTGCTCGCTGGGTTTATCGGCCAGATAAACCTCGCTGGCTATTTTGTGGCTTTTGGCAAAGGCCGTAACAACGTTTAGTTTCGATTTAAAATCCATACTCAGCAACAACACCTTTAGCGGCTGCCCTTTGTAGGTTTGCTGCAGCTTGTCAAAATTGGGCAGCTCGGCAACGCAGGGGCCGCACCAGGTAGCCCAAAAGTTTACTACATAAACGGTATCCAGGTTGCTCAACCGCTTTTGTAACTGGTCGTAAGTAATGGTTTTAACCGTTTTGCTTTGCGCGGATACCGCCAGGCCACTAAGCGATAACAATAACCCTAAGATAAAAATTTTACAGCTCATTAATTAGAAAACGTTTTTAAACAGATTTTGTGATAAAGTTAGTAAAAATACCGGCCTACAACTTAATAACCCAATAAGTCATTAACTAACGCGGGTACACCGACAGTCGCTTTTTCTTCAATTTTGATCAGGTCTGGGAAACCGTAAACTGTCGGAATTTTAGGGTCGATGATATACATGGGCACGCCGGCAGGTACATAGTTAATGAGGCCGGATGCGGGGTATACCGCCAGAGATGAGCCGACCAAAATAAACAGATCAGCGCGACTGCAAATTTCGGCCGCAGTTTCTATCATCGGCACCATCTCGCCAAACCACACCACATGCGGCCGTAAAGGCGAGCCTAACTCGCAAACCTGGTCCATTTTCAACTCCCAGCCATCGATCGGATAGGTGAGCTTTGGGTTTTTGCTGGATTGCGAACGGGTAATGATGCCATGCAGGTGCACCACATTGGTTGACCCGGCCCGCTCGTGCAGGTCATCTATGTTTTGGGTAATGATGGTGACATCGAACTTTTCTTCGAGTTTTGCCAGCGCGTAATGCGCGGCGTTTGGTTTTGCCTCTAATACCGATTTACGCCGCATGTTATAGAAATCCTGCACCAGGGCGGGGTTGCGCCGCCAGCCTTCGGGTGTGGCGACCTCTTCAATATCGTAACCCTCCCAAAGCCCATCACTATCCCGAAAGGTTTTGAGGCCGCTCTCGGCACTGATGCCCGCGCCGGTTAATACGACGAGCCGAGCCCCCTCCGCCCCCTTAAGGGGGAACTTTTGATTAGCGTGATTTTTCATAGCTGTATAAAGGTAGTTATTAGGGCACAAAAAAAGCGTCCCGGTGTACCGGGACGCTTTAAAATATATTTTAAGCAGGGCTTAAGCAGCCAATTGTTTGTTGGTTTGCAACACGGTATATTTGCTTTTTGCCAGTTCAAAACCACCAAACAGAATGGCTGAGAATACTACATATCCCCATATCATTTTTGCCTCGAAAGGTATAGCAGCCACTAACGATTGAAAATAACCTGTTAAGCCCGGCGCATAATACGTGCTGCCAAAGGTCATATCGGTTAACAGCCAGTGTATCAATACAGCGCCCATGGTACCTAATGCAACTTTGCCCAGGGTAACCTTTTTTATCAACGTGCCAAAAAATACGGTAATGGCGTAAGTTAAATACACCACCCAGGCACTGTTGTATAAACCATCGTGGTGATACCTGTAGTAATTGATCATCAGGTCGCTGATCAGCAACACAACCAATGGTACCAGGTAGGCTTTCCATTTTTCCGAAAAATAGCAGCCGCCAAATAAGGCCACGGCGCCAACGGGTGTAAAACTTGCCCAGCTTACCAGGTTTGTCGGAATGATAACGCGCATTGCAGTTGCAACCACGATCATTAATATCAATACGCTATTCCGAATAATTACTTTTTTTTGTGTCGACATGTTTTTCAATTATAGCGTAAAATTAAACAAATGATGTGAATATTAAAAATCAAACCCCAGCACCTGTTTGTTTAAAGCCTGTATTTTAAACCGCCGTAAGCGTTAAAGCCCCGGGTATTGTATCCAATCCAATCAATATACTTCTGATCGAACAGGTTATCAAGGTCGACAAAGACACTCAATTTGCGGTTGGCGTTGGCTTGTATGTGCAGATCAACCAGGCTATAAGCAGCAAGACCTTCTACCCGCGAATACGGTGGCGAATTTAAAAAGTGGGTATCGCTGCGCTCGCCGGTGTACTTGTAATTTACACCAACCGAAAGTGCTTTGATAACCTGGTAAGTTGCATCAATGCCGTAAGTATTACGCGGGCGGCGCAACAGGTTGTGGGTATCGTTACCTTTGGTATCGGTTTGCGTGCCGGTTACATAAGCGGCATAGCCCGAAACGGTTAATCCATCCTTATTATATTTCAACTCGCTTTCAAAACCTTTATCATCCTCAAGGTTACCGTTGGCGTAGTTTGATTTAAACGTTGACGGATTGGTAAAAAAGTAGATCACATCGGTGGTTTTACGTTCGTAAAAAACGGTGTTGAAGGATAAAGCATTGGTTATACTCCAATCAAAGCCAAACTCGTACGATGTGGTTTTTTCGGGTTTTAAGTCGATATTACCATATTGCGAATTAAGCTGGTATAGCGATGGCGCTTTATAGGCCGACGCGACGGTAGCAAACAGCTTTAACTCATCTGCAGCAATTATTGATGGGTTAACGGTATAGGTCAGGTTTTCGCCGTACTTGCTGTGATGGTTATACCGGCCGCCCAACTCCAGGTGAGCCATATCCGATTTAAAGAACAACGAGGTATACACGCTGCTAATGTTATTCTCGGCAACGCCCGGATTGATATCACTATACGTGCTGTGTTGTATGGTGCTGGTATATTTTACATCGGCACCGCTGGTGATATCTAAAAAGCTGGCCAGGTTATCGGTGTAAACTACTTCGCCATTGGTGATGTGGCCAACGGTGCCCGAGCGGTACTCGGTATTAAAGTTAGCAGGCGATGCCAGGTCGAGGTAACGGTTCCAAACCGAATTTTGCGCTACGTTAAACAATAATGAACCTTCGGGCAGTTTCAATTTACCGCCGATGCCCGCATAAACAAAGGTGTTATGGTAGGTGTAACCGGCATCATCAGTAAACGCGCCCGATGGCAGGTCGCCGTAGTTATAGCTGGTTTGAAAGTTACCGTTCAGGCTAAATTTATCCGTAACCGGCTGATCTAAATTTAAACTAAGCGAGCGCTGGTGATAACCGTCGTTTTTAAAGTTAAGCTTGCCGGTGGTATCGGTAGCGGCAGGGAAACCGCCCGCGTCGGTATTGCTCAGGTTTAGCGCTATACCCGTTTTACCAATGCGGCCGCTTAAGCCGACGCTTTCTTTAAACGTTTTATAGCTGCCGCCACTTAGCGCCACATCGGCGGTAAGCCCATTAGTTTTAGCGTGTTTGGTGATGATGTTGATAACACCGGCCACAGCATCCGACCCGTAAAGTGTCGACCCACTGCCTTTAAGTATCTCAATGCGTTCGATCTGGTCCACCGGGAAGGCGTTAAGATCGTAAGCACCGTCGATCGATGAGGCGTTGTTTACCGGGAAGCCGTCCACCAATATCAGCGTATTGCCTACCGATGCGCCGCGAACGTACAGCGATGAGCTGATACCGATATTGTTTTGCGCTCCCGAAAAGGTAATGCCGGCCACATTGTTTAACACCTGCGGCAGGGTTTTGCCTTGCGAGGCTGCTAACTCGCTGGCACCGATAATGGTAACCACACGGCCAATGTCGGCCAGTTTTTTAGGCGAACGGGTTGCGGTAACAACAACTTCGTTCAGGGTTTTAACCGTGTCTGCTTTTTTTGCGCTTTGCGCGTGGCCCGCGTTTACCTGCAAGGCCAGTTGTGCAAGCCCCAGGCCTGCCGCAACTAATACGTAATTTTTTTTCATGTTGATGTGAGTTTAAACCCACAGCAAACAGAAATGAAGAGTAATGGAATGGGAAGTGCACCCCGGAAGTGCCTACTCATCCAAGCTTCTATCCCCGAAAGCTATGAATACATTTATGCTTATGGCAGGTATTCTGGCTCGCCCTTTCGTTGAAGTCTTCCCATCGTTTTATCAACAGTGACTTTGTTATTCAACTAAGCCTTTTACAAGGCCCGGACTTACAGCTGCGGGACAGCTCCGGATTTACACCGGATTCCCTTTTAATCCTATCCCGGTAAACCGTGACAAGAACCGAAAGCGTTGCAAAAGTAATACAACATTTATCATTTGCAATACAAAATCGGCTATATTTAGCCTTATGAAGTTCTATTGCACCTTATTTACGCTATTTATGGCCTTATCCGCTCATGCGCAACAACCTGATACCGTCTTCCTGAAAAAGTTATTAGAAGCCCACCCCGAACTATTTGCCGGGATATTGAAACACCCCACACAAAACGAGGTACAAATACTGTACACCCAAATTGACCGCGATGCTAAAAACCAGCCGCATTTTACGCAATACAGCTACCGGCTAAATGCCAACCGCTATTTTTACCCGGCCAGTACGGTTAAACTGCCTACGGCCATCTTCGCGCTGGAGAAGATCAATGAATTGAAAGTATCAGGCTTAAGCCGAAAAACAATAATGCTGACCGACAGCGCCTTTGCGGGACAAACCAAAGTTACTAAGGACACCTCATCGGCCAATGGGCTGCCCAGTTTGGAGAACTATATCAAAAAGATACTGCTTACCAGCGATAATGATGCCTATAACCGGGTTTACGAATTTGTTGACCGTGGCGAGATAAACCGAAAACTAAAAAAATATGGGTTGAACAACACCCGCATTATTGGCCGCCTGGCTGTTGGCGATGCGGGCGAATCAACGAAACATACCAACCCCATCCGTTTTGAGCAGGATGGTAAAACCGTTTACCTAAAACCTGCCGCTTATGATGCCAGCGAATACCCGATGCACCTGGGCTATATGGTGCAGGGCAAAGGCTACCTGGATAGTCACGACAAATTGGTTAACGAACCTTTTAGCTTTACCGAGAAGAACGTGTATACCATTGCCGACCAGCAGATGGTGCTGCGCAGCCTGCTGTTCCCGTCGGCTTTCCCGAAAGAACAGCGCTTTAACCTAACTGATGATGACTACCAATTTATTTACCGGTATATGAGCATGTACCCTACCGAGAGCGCGCACCCCGGTTATAAAAGACCTGAGTATTACCCGGCCTACTGTAAGTTTTTGTTTTATGGTTCGGATACTGCCGCGGTTATAAACCCCGATATCAGGATATTTAACAAAATTGGCGATTCGTATGGGTACGATATTGATAACGCGTATATAGTAGACTTTAAGCATAAGGTGGAGTTTATGCTGACAGCGGTTGTACAATCGAACGAGGATGGTATTTACAACGATAATAAATACGAATACGCTACCGTATGCCTGCCATTTATGAAAAACCTGGGGCAGGTTATCTATCAGCACGAGCTGGAGCGCAAAAAGAAGCACCTGCCCGACTTGTCGCGGTTTACATTTAATTATAAATAATTTCATTTAACGAAAACCTGTTGCTGTTTAATTGGTTACCCTTTTATAGATCAAAATATAAAAGTTATGCCAACAGCAACATTGCATCAAAATATACACAGCGACGAAGAAACAGGCACCACTGCGCCAACCCTTAACCTGGAATGGCCCGAGCGCATGGCCTCGGTTGTGTTAGGTACACGCTTAACGTTTTCGGGCGTGTTCCGGATATTCAAGCACCCGCTGCGGAGTGCCCTGCGCATATTGGCAGGTGGCTACCTGGTACAGCGCGGCGTGACCGGACATTGCGAAGTTTATACACGCCTGGGCAAAACCAGTACGCAACCGGTCAACATCAACATCAGGTACACCTTTACGGTTAACAGGCCCCGAGCCGATGTTTATGATTTTTGGCGAAAGCTCGAAAACCTGCCCCTGTTTATGAGCCATTTGGATAATATACAGGTTATTGATGCCACACATTCGCATTGGGAAGCTAAAATACCGGGCAACATAGGCAATATAAGCTGGGATGCGGAAATTGTTAAAGATGTACCCGGATACCTGATCGGCTGGCAATCGATGCCTGGCTCAATTATTGGCAACGCCGGTAAAGTTGAGTTTGCCGATGCACCGGGTGAACAAGGCACCATTGTACGGGTGGTGATCAGTTACCTGCCCCCTGCGGGTGGTTTGGGTACCGGCATTGCCAAATTGCTGAACCCGATGTTTGAAAGGGTGGTTAGGCAGGATGTGCTTAACTTTAAAGATTACATGGAAGTATACGCAACCGATGACCGTATAAAAGCCGAGGATGAATTTAACGATGATTGCGCCGATATACCCGATGAGGTTACGGTTGTTACCATTGTGAATAACGATTACCAGGAAAGGGCTGTCAATACGGATGAAAGTGGGTTGAATGGCCCGCCGGACGAATAGGATGAGGGGATAAAAAAGGCTCTGTGTTCTCTGTGAAAACCTTTGCGCCCTCTGTGGTTATTTTTTTACCACAGAGGCCACTGAGAGAAGAACACAGAGTGCACAAAGCCTCAGATTAGTTATCTCAAATTAGATTATTGCGTTCTCGATATCGTCGTGCTGGTGGGCGTAAAAATCGCTTTTGGTTTTCATGGTGATCATGATGTTATCGGCAATGGTTAACAGGTTATCCATTTGGTCGGTAGCGGCATCGCGTAAGCTACCTAAACCTTTAGCTAATTTTTGGCGGTTCTCTTTGCCTTTATTTGGCGCAAATAACACGCCCAACGTTACCCCTGCTGCTACACCTGTTAATAATAACACAACCGATTTTGAAGTATTGCTCATAAAAATAAAATAGTACTGAAAAAATTCCGGGTTTATTTTGCCTGTTACCAAGCCTTACAAATTTGCCAATTTTTTGCCTTAAAGGCAAATATCGATCCGTATTTTTTGTTAAAAAACGTTAATATTTTACATTTTCATTGTTTTTAGCAATGATGGGCTGATCTTTAAATAAACCTCTCCGCTTAACGGCGAATTGCCATAAAGCGTATTTAGCCCGTCGGGAATTAGGTAGGCGGTTGCCTGGATGCCAAGCGTAACATCGGTTTTAAAAGTTTGAAACAGGCGGTGGTTTACGCCCAGCGTTATGGCATGTACATTAAACAACGCTGCGTTTACACTGGCCGGTGTAAGGTTCAGTTCATCCAGCGATTTTTGTACAAACTCATACCGCCCGTAAACGGCCAGTTTATCCAACTGCACATTGCTTTCGGCGGTTATGGAATGTTCTTCGGCGTTTCCACTCGGACTTTCAACATGGTTATATCCCCAGACCAGTACGCTGCTAATGAATTTCTCATCAGTAAAGTTATACTGCTTTTGGATGGATGCTGTAGTGCGCAAAACGTTTTCGAGCGGGTTAAGTGCTTCGGGGGCTTTGATGTAGCCTTGCGAAAACTGCATGGTGAGGTGCTTATCCGGACTAACCGAAATCCGGTACGAATAGCTGTTGAATTGGAGCTGATCAAAATCGTAGCGGTTTTCGTTCGGCTCGTGGCCGTTAAACGCAGATGCCTCGATCTTTACGCTTTTGTAGCGCAAGCCCAAAGTAGCTACACCAAAAGTAATGTGGGTGGCATCCTGCCAATGGTGCGCCAGGGTAGCGTCGGGGTCGTTCATGGCCGAAGGGCGGTGCATAAAGGTTACGGGGCCTAAGGCCGGTTCGCCGGGATAGCCAAAATAAGCGGTCAGGTCGGCATCTTTACTGATAGCCTGGGTGTATGCTGCGGATAGCTCTGCGACAAAGTCGTGCGGGTGCTGCCTGTCGACCAGCGGGATATTTTTCCAGCTTTCGCCGGACTGGAATAGCAGCGGATAACCGTAACCACCTTCGGTGAGTATATCGGCCGACATCATCAGGTTAAAGTTGAGCAGACCGTTATCGCCAATTTTATGCTGGGCCATGGCCATGAGCCAGTTGGGTGCGTCAAACTTTTGCGCCTGCCCCCTCTTACCATCATTATTAAAATTTTGCGAAGTAAGTCGTGGGAATATCGCACCGTGAAACATGAGGTCCCATGAACCCGCGCTTGCCATGTAAGCGTATATCGGCGATTCATCGGGCAGCCATGAGGTGCCGGAGCCATCGCGGTTCATGGGCAGGTTAAGCGAATAAGCGCTGGCCATGCTGCCCATGTACATGGTGCTCATGTCCATCGCGGTATCGGCAGGTTTGGCGGTCGATTTTTTTGTGGTATCCTTTTTCATACCGGGCATGCTCATTTGCGAATGTCCGGCTAAAGCCGAAAGTAAAAACAGGAGGAGGAGAAAGTTGATTTTCATAGGAACATCATTAAAAAGCATTAAACAAATTATGTTCGATACGGATAAGGTAACTTGTAGTTGCGATGCGCGACAGGTTGCCAGTGAGCTGTGTATGATAGCCCAGATCGATACGAGTGGTGCTGCTGAATATAAACTGAACCGAAGGCGCTATATCCAGGTAACTGCCTTTACCATCCAAACTTGATTTGCCAATAAATTCGGTGTAGATGTTCACGTTGGTTTGTTTATAGTCGGTATAGTTTACAGGCAGTAGCAAATAACCGGCCGAAAAGGTGTAGCCCAATTGGTTACGGTTGGCGTTTGCCGATAGTGGGGTTGATGTATTATCCATAGCGTGGGTAACATCGGATGTGACTGATAGAGCCAGTTTGTGCAGCAGTTGCGTAGCAACCAAACCACCAAGTACTCCCGAATTATCGCCTTGTAGGTTTATTTCGGCATAAGGCAGCGGGTTGTTGATGATTGACACGCGCCCATAACCTGCTACCCGGAAATGCGACTGCGGCTGATCGAACGCCAGGAACCTGTACTTGGCATAAATGCTTGCGCCCTCGAACTTAAAATCGGACTGATAAAAGCTCGAACCATACAAATTGACATGCACCATGATGTTGCGCGAAACGCCAAACATAGCCTCGGGCCCCAGCCTGAAACCCGTACGATCGGTTAATGGTACAAAATCAGCATTCAATCGTAGCCCGATAGCTTTCGCGGCCATGTTGCTTGCCGGTTCAGTATTTACGTACAGTTCCTGCGCTTTAATACTGCTGATTAGTGCAAGCAGCAGTATTAGTGTTAATAAACGCCTCATGATATTATGAAAGGGTTACATGGTAAATACGGGCTTTTTTATCATCAAGCCCGGTGGTATAGGTTGCATCTTTTAATTGTGCATTGTACTTTTTAAAAGCGCCCGAGGGTACAAAATCTTTATCGATGATAAGCAAGCGGGTTTCGCCATTAAGCTGCTTGGTTGCCGTGCCGGAGAAGCGGAAGGTCATCCCCTGGAAAGGGACACTCAGATCGGCGGGGACATCGACATGGTTAAAATTAACGATGGTAACCAGTTTGTTTACCGAAAACCCCGCGGCCATTACTTTTTGCTTTAACGCGTCGAGGTTAACGGGTTTATTGGGTTTAAACGATATGTAGAATATGTTTTTGTTAAGGTCGGGTTTGATCTCTCCGATAAAATCGAGCGTTGACAATGACTTTTGAGTAGCCAGCGAGCACATGGAGCAGGTTAAACCGCTAACCTGTAGTTCTGCTTTTACAATTTGGGCCTGGGCCGATATGGTGAACGCTATGAAAGCGATGAATAGGATGATCTTTTTCATTTGAGTAAGAATTAAGAAATAAATGGAAAACTTTCCCCGAAAGGGTAATGTTATTAAGTTAAGAGGTTTGCTCGCTAAGGCGCGGAGGCGCTAAGTTAAGCTCTTTCTTAGCGTCTTATACGGCTTGGCGTGAGCTTTAAAACGACTTAATGAAGAAGGGATCAGATACGGTAAGTGCAGTGCAGGATATACGTTGGCGTACTAAGCGTGCCCGGCGGGGCTTTGCTGTTGTAAGCGCGTAAACGGTACAGGCAAGGCTGATCGGCCACGGTATCTGCCGACGCAAAATTGGTGAATACCGGGAACAGCTTGGCCAAAAATGCCAGCGTAACCGAACCATAATGCTGATCTTTTACCTTTAAGTACTGCTTTTTAGTTTTGCAGCATTTTTTTGTAGCCACACCCATTTTGCAAACATCTTTACCATGATCGGTATAGGCGATGCTTGTTGATGTAAGCACCCCCAAACAATACATGCTTTTAGCCGCCACACCAAGCGATGAGAACAGGTAAGCAACGGTAAGGAAGAGTACTACGGTACGTTTCATTATTGAGAACAAAGATACGTAAAATAAACTAAATACTGGAAAAAGCGAACAACATTTTGGCTATGGCAAAGTATTTTTTTATGCTGAAATACAGTGCTTTATGTTGGCTACTGCGGTAAATTTTATTTAAGCGCTTCATCCTTTACGCAGCGTACATTTAAGCCATAGGCCGAGCCCATACCCTCGCGAAATATAGTAACATCGCCCTTCTGGAAGATGCGGTTGATGGTGGGCACACCCATTTTTGATGCCGTCCAGAAATAGGCTTTGTCGCCCAGTTCGGCAAAACGGCCTTGGCGGTGCAGGCCTCCGTACAGCACGTCAAATTTAGCTTCGCCGCCAACGAGCAATTTATTGGCCACATCGCCACGCCAGCCTTTGGATGCAGCCGTGGCGGCATCCATGCCTACGGCTATTTCCAGTTGCTGCCATTCATCATCGGTAGGCAAATGCCAGCCTTTGGGGCAGGCTTCGGGAATAGCGCTGATGTTGTAGTACAGACCATATATTTTACGGTTGGCCTGGTCGTCGTTATAGGTGAATGAGCCGTTTGACGTAGCGTAGTTGAGATTTTGGGCCATCCAGGTTTGTTTACCGATGGTTGCCGTGCGGTAAACCTGGCCGTCGCGCTCATCGGTAAAGGTACCCGTAACGGGTTTAATAACCACAACCGGTGGAGGGGGTGGCAGGGCCGGCGAAAGCGGAAGATCTGGCTTGATGATCCCTGTTATTGGGGTTTGTATTGGGTAGCTGCTGTACACCCTAACTTTTACCCATTTGTAGGTAAAGCCGTCGGTAGTATCCACAAAGGGTAAACTTTCGGAAGGGGCTTTCATTTTGATGGACGCGTCGCCCGGAAAGGTGCTTTGCTGGCCGGCTTGCTTTGGTGGTAAGGTGTTGATGGTGATGCAGGCAGATAAAATGAGTAGCGGGAGTAAAAAAACAAGTTTTCTCATAGGTTGGTCAAAGGTTTTATTGATACTCAGTATTTGATTTTGGGCATTACGCTAACGTAAACCCGTGTTGTTATGATATGATGCAGGTATGCCCCGCTTTCCATAAAAGTATTCAAATTATTTATCTTACCTGCCCATCGCCGTGTACGTACCATTTTTCGGTTACCAGTTTTTCGAGGGCGAAAGGGCCGCGAGCGTGTAGTTTTTGGGTGCTGATGCCGATCTCGGCACCAAGCCCAAATGCGCCGCCATCGGTAAAACGGGTGGAGGCGTTGATGTATACCGCTGCCGCGTCTATCTCATTTATAAAGCGTTCACCCAGGGTTTGGTTGGTGGTTATGATGGCCTCGGAATGTTTGGATGAATATTGGCTGATGTGCGTCACAGCCTCGTTGTACCCATCAACCACTTTAACAGAACATTTAAAATCTAAAAACTCCCGGCCAAAATCCTCAGGGGCAGCTTTTTGCAGGTGCGGGTAGTTGAGTTGCTGTAAGATGGCATAGCTTTCGGCATCGGCAAAGATCTCAACGTTATAAGCCAGCAAGCCAGGTGCGGCAAGAGTTAGCAACTGTTTGGCAACGGCACGGTCAACTACAATGGTATCCAGCGCATTACATACCGACGGGCGCGACACCTTGGCATTCACCACAATTGCAGCGGCTTTTTCCAGATCGGCGGTTTGCTCCACATAGGTATGGCACACCCCTGCCCCTGTTTCGATAGTGGGAACTTTTGAATTTTCGCGCACAAAATCGATCAGCTGCTGCGAGCCACGCGGGATGATGATGTCGATATATTTTACCGCCGTGAGCATCTCGTTTATAAACTTACGGTCGGTTGGCAATAGCTGTACAATATTGGGATTAAGGCCGGCATCGCGCAAAACGCTATGGATTATGCTCACCAAAACAATATTGGTATACAGGGCATCGCTGCCACCACGCAATACACATACATTGCCGCTGCGGATACACAAGGCAGCCACATCAATGGTGACATTTGGCCGCGACTCGTAAATGACCCCCACAACGCCCAGTGGCACGGTCTTTTTTTGAATGTGCAGGCCATTTTTGGTCGTGCTTTCCAGCAGTAGTTTGCCTGTCGGGTCGGGTAAAGCGGCTATGTCGCGCAAGCTATCGGCCAGGTCTTTAATGCGGACCGGGTTAAGCAGCAGGCGGTCTTTTTTAGGATCGGTATCCGGCATACGGTCCAGGTCCTTTTTATTTTCGGTGATGATGAGGTCGGTATAGTCCAGTATCCATTGCGCCAGGCGGTGCAGCACGTCCTGCTTCAATTGGTCGGGTGCCGAATTGATGGATTTTGTGGCCTGGTGGGCCTGTATGAGTAAATGTTCAATATTTTCCATCACAGTAGTACTATATCATCGGCGTTGGCGATGGTGAGTTTATGGGTTTTAAGGTTGGCGGCAATTTCGTCGGACGATACCTTTGACCTGCCTACGGCTATGCTGAGTTGGTTTTCATCCAATATCTCAAACACCTCGCCTTGTTCAAATTTAGTGATTATTGCCTTAACGCCGACAGCCAATAAGCTGTGGCCATTTTGCAAGGCTTTATATGCACCGGCATCAATTTGTAAACTGCCTGTTACCAGACTGCCGCTGGCCAGCCATTTTTTACGTGCAGGCAGCGATATTTTTTGCGGAAGACAAAGCGTGCCGGTTTGCTCTTTAATGGCGTTTAAAATACCATCGCCGGTGCGGATGCCAAATATCACCACTTTTATGCCCATACGCGTAGCCAGCCGGGCAAACGTTAGTTTGGATATCATGCCGCCCAAACCCAGGGCCGATTTTTCTTTATTGGCCAGCGCGAGTGCCGTTTTATCAATTACGGGTATTTGTTTAATTACCTGTCCGTCGGCATCTAACACACCGGGTACCGACGTGCTGAAAAGCAATACCTCGGCGCCAAAGCCAACGGCTATCAGGGTGGCCAGTTCGTCGTTATCCGAAAATTTGAGCTCCAGGTTGCTTACTACGTCATTTTCGTTAGCGATGGGGATGATGTCGTTAGCCCACAGGTCTTCGTAGGTTTTTTTGAGCTGCAAAAACTGGTTGCGGTTACTAAAATGCTGGCGCTCGCAAAGGCTTTGGGCTATGGCAATCCCGTAAGGGGCAAAAAATTGCGCGTACTTATTGAGCAGTATGGGGTTGCCAACGGCGGCTGCGGCTTTGCGCTCGCTAATGGTGCCTGTGTAATTTTTAAACAGCTTTTTACCGGCAGCTACCGCGCCCGATGATACCAGCACAATATGGTAGCTTGCATGTATGGCGGCAACCTGGCGGGCAATATCCACCATTACAACCTCATCCAGTTCACCGTTTTTGTGGGTGATTGAGGCCGTGCCGAATTTGATAACGAGTATAGGCTTTGTCAAAATAATAATAAATTGCCCAAAGCTATAAAAAGACTACAAAAGTTGTAGATTAAATGTCATAAAAACAAATAGCCCCTGGTTTAAAACCCGGGGCTATTTGTAAACGTGTGCAGAACCAGCTATTTTAACGCTTCCTGTTCTTTTAGCGCTGCTATATTGTTGGATGCTTCGTACTCGGTGGTCTTGCCCTCAAAATACTCCAATATCTGGGCAATGGTGTCCAGATTGTCGGATACACGCTGGTGCATATCGGGCAGGTCTTTGTCCAGTTTTTTATCGCCAAGGTCAATATTATCAACCTCTATTTTGGCCAGTTTTTGTATGATGGCCTGCTGACTGTTGCGCAGGTCGCCCAGTTCATGAACAATTTTCTCCATCAGTTCAAACTTCTTTATCTTATCCATGATCGTTTTTTTAGGTTAATTAAAATGTGGTGTAAATAATAAAGCGATGAGGTGCTATTATGTTTTATCCAACCATCAAAAAACCGGTAGGCCATTGGCCCACCGGTCTAACAATAAAACTTAAGTAAACAGCTATTTAGTTTTTTACTGTGGTTGTTGTGGTAGTTGTGGCCGATGGCGTTTTTTTAACCACCTTGTGGGTAACCGGTACTGTTTTATGGTAAACGTGCGTAGTAGTAGTTTTGGTTGTTTTAACTACAGGCTGTACCACAGGTGTTGCTTTGGTTGTGGTGGTGGTAGTTACTGTGGTTGTTGGCTTGGCGGGTTCGGGTGGTGTGGCCGGCACGGTAACAATTTGTGTTGGCGCAGGCTGTGCCGGGCTTACCACAACTGTTGTTGGATGTACCGAAATAGGCCTGCTGCCGTTAGCCTCAACAGCTGCTTTACCGGCCGTGCCGCTGCCCTCTATTTTGGTTTTTGTAGTGGTGTGCCCCTTGGGGGTTGTCTTCACCTTCTTTTTTAGCTCAACCTTGTTGGTATCGCGGTCTTGCGCCTTAACTGTTTGCACTGCGCATATACCAATGGCCAATGCAACTATTAAACTTATTTTCTTCATGATGTATGTTTTATTAGTAATAATTTAATTACTTAACTTCTTATTAAGCAACCAACGTGCCATTTGTTTTATTTTTTGTACGATTTGTTTTTACGAGTATAAACTAATATTTTAGTTCAAATTAAATATGAAAGCAAAACACCTCTGCCCTGTCCTCTTCATGGCGCTGACCTGCCTTTTTAGTGCATCGGCACAGCAAAAAAACAACGATGCCCTGTTGCTGGATCTGTACCAGAGTCAGAAATATACCGAAGCCGCGGTCTTATTGAAAAACACTTACCCGGAACCGGTAACAGATATGAAGGTATTGTCGCGCTTAGCGTACACCTACCAGATGGCAGGCAGAGCCCCCGAGGCAGAAGCTTATTACCTGCGCATCTATCAAGCCGACTCGACCCACGTGCCAACCCTATTTAACCTGGCTAATTTGAGTTTGGCGCGTGGCAATAACCCAAAGGCGATGGGTTACTTTAAAAAGATAATTACCATTGACAGCACCAATTTCGTAGTGTATAAACAATTGGGGCGCTTGAGCACCGATCAGGCTGCAGCGATAGGGTATCTGCAAAAAGCAAATAAACTAAACCCGGAGGACGATGTTGTTGCTGCCGACCTGGGATCATTTATGATCGCTTTAAAACAATATAAGCAAGCGCAAAAGATATTAACACGGGCTCTGCAGGCCGACTCGAGCGACCTGACCTTATTAAAACCAATGCTCGCGCTAACTTACGATCAAAAAAAATACACTGAAACAATAAGAGCAGGCACAGCGATCATGGGTGTCGGCGATCTGTCGTATACGGTGGTCAGCAAAGTGGCCGAGTCTTATTACATGCTCAAAAACTACCAGTGCTGTATCGAGACCTTTGCGGTATTACCCGAACTTCAACGAAGCGAGGGCAGCTACTATTTTGTTGCCGAAAGTTATAAAGCGTTAAAGAATTACCCCGCGGCATTAAATGCGTTTGACATGGCGCTTAAACAAGCCATATCGCCCACTACAAACCTGTATTACAGCGAGATGGCCGATACTTACGATGAAATGAACCAATTAAAAAAGTCGGCTGCCAGCTACCAAAAAAGCCTGTATTTTAAAGAGGTTGACCTGGTGTTTTATGCTCTGGCCAATTTGTACGATACCAAATTAAACGATAAAAAGAACGCGCTTAAATATTACCAAAAATATCTTGCCAGTAAACCAGACGAAAAGAAACAGGCAGACTATATTACTTATGTACAAAGCCGGATAGCGGCATTGAAGAAGTGAGTGGTTGATTAGGTTGATTAAGTGAATAGTTGATTAGGTTGATTAAGTGAAGATTAGGTTGATTAAGTGAATAGTTGATTGCGGGAATGATGAGGTAATCTTTTCATCGCTCCTGCACTGCTGCTACTGCTGCTACTCCCCCTCGTTCACACTTTCCGTCTCTTTTTTTCCTTGTCTATCAAACTCAACTCCCGGCTCATTTGTCCGGCTATGGCCGTATTCTCCTGCGCCCGGCGGAAAAGGTAGGGTAATACGGCTTCTACCGGTCCGTAAGGCACATATTTGGCAACATTATAGCGCGCGTTAGCCAGGTTAAAGCTCAGGTTATCACTCATGCCCAACAGTTGCGAAAAATAGATGTGCGGGTGATGATGGTCAACTTTATGGGCGGTTAGCAGGTCGACCAATATGCGGCAACTATCCTCGTTATGCGTGCCTGCTACAATGGCTATCTGCGCGATGTTTACTATACAAAACTCAAGGGCGGCATTGTAATCAGCATCGGTAGTTTGTTTGGTGGGTTGTATGGGCGATGGATAGCCCATTTCGGCGGCGCGCTTTCGCTCTTTTTCCATATACGCCCCACGAACCAGTTTAGCGCCCAGGTAAAAACCTTCGGCTTTAGCTATGCTGTGATCATGCTGAAGTGATGCCAGTTTATCGTGGCGGTATAATTGGTAGGTATTATAAACCAGTGCCTGGTTGCCGTTGTAGGCCCGCATCATATCCAGGGCCAGGCCGTCAATGGTATCCTGTATCCAGCTTTCTTCGGCATCTATCATTACCGGGATGTTCAGTTCGCTGGCTTTTGCACAGATGGCTTGAACCCTTTCGCGGGCTGTTTGCCATTCGGTTTGTTCGTCAGTAGTCAACGATTGTTTGGCATCCAGTTTCTCAAACAATGCAAAACGCGCAACACCGGTTATTTTAAATACCGTGAGCGGGATGGCCCGGTCGCCCTGGGCACGTTCAATGGTGCGGATGATCTCGTCGCGTGTCTCATCAAAAATATGTTCCTCGTCTTCACCCTCAACCGAGTAGTCGAGTATCGTGCCCACGCCGCCCTCAAAAAGGTTTTTGATGGTATCATTGCACTGGGCAATGGTTTCGCCGCCGCAAAACTGTTTAAATATGGTTGCCCTGATGATGCCTTTGATAGGCAGGTGCAGCTTTAACGCAAAGTTGGTAAGCGCCGGCCCTGCCTTCACAAAAAAATTGATATTGATAAACTTAAACAGCCACCACGCACGTTTTAAACTTGTATTTGAAGCGTGTTTAAAGGCTATTTCGGTATTTTCGAATGAAAGTTCGGCACCCCCAAGGGGGGCATTGTTATCGGGGGTCAGCATGATGCAAATTTATAAAATGCACATTAATTAAGGCATTATTGAATGAATAGTTTATTTTTGCGGCACCCTATGATCGAGTTTAAACTATCTGACGAATACATTCACCTCATTCAATTATTGAAGGCAACGCATCTGGTTACTACCGGCGGCGAGGCACAAATAGTTGTAACACAAGGAGAAGTAAAATACAATGGAAAAATTGACACCCGCAAACGATTGAAGGTAAGGGCCGGAGATACGATAGAATTCAGAGACCAGATAATTTTAGTACGAAACAATGAACAAGATAGATAGCATTAGCTACCCGATATATTTTAACAGCATAACTACCCGCCTCGACCAGTTTATTACCGAGGGCAAATACTCCCGCTTTTTTATTTTAACCGACGAGCACACCGGCAAATACTGCCTGCCTTATATACAGGAACGATTAAAAGCCAACCCAAAATTCGACCTGATCGAGATAAACGCGGGAGAAGAAAGCAAAAGCATTGACTTCTGCGTAGGCATCTGGAAAATGCTGATCGATTTTGGGGCCGACCGCAACGCACTGCTTATTAACCTGGGCGGTGGTGTAGTTACCGACCTTGGCGGTTTTGCAGCATCAACCTATAAACGCGGTATCGATTTTATACATATCCCTACTACCCTGCTGTCGCAGGTTGATGCTTCGGTTGGTGGTAAAACGGGCATTGATATTTTTAACCTTAAAAACATCATCGGCACGTTTACGCAGCCTAAAGCTGTTTTTATTGAGCACGCGCTTTTAGAAACCTTGCCCGGCCGCCAGATCAAATCGGGCCTGGCCGAAATGCTGAAACATGGCCTGATTGCCGATGCTGATTACTGGGACCTGTTAAAAAGCAGTGACCTGGAAAACCTAAGTGCCGAGCTGATCCGCGATTCCATCATCATCAAAAATAAAGTTGTGATTGCTGACCCTAATGAGCGCGGTCTGCGTAAAATATTGAACTTTGGCCATACTATTGGTCATGCGCTCGAAAGCTACTCGCTTAATAACGATGAACGCCCGCTTACCCATGGCGAAGCCGTTGTAGCAGGTATGATATGCGAAACCTACCTGTCGCACGTTAAAACAGGTTTACCGTATGATCAAATGGTGGAGATAGTCGACTTTTTGCTGGGCATTTACGGTAAATACGAGGTGAGCGAGGCTATCTTCCCGCAACTGACGGAAACCATGAAGAAAGACAAAAAGAACCAGGGCGGTAAAATTAACTGCTCGCTGCTGGCAAAAATTGGCGAGTGCGTTATTGATAATACCTGTACCACCGACGAGCTTTGCGACAGCCTGCGTTATTACGCATCGTTAGCATACGCGCAGGCATAGGTATACAATCCACCGGCATTTTTCACATTAAAGCTGTACCTTTAATTTCATAATACGATATGTATATGAAAAAACTGCTATATGCTTTCGCTTTTTGCGCCATAACCACATCTGCCTGCGCGCAAACACCCGTACAGGTTTTGCAGGCTGCCCAAATGATCCGCAGTGTACAGTTTGGTTATAAGGCCGGTGTTAATTTAACCAGTTTTTCGACCAGCCTGAGCACCTTGCGCAGCGATAACAACGCGGGTTACCTTGCGGGATTTTGGTTAAAGATAGGCCACGCGGGCGTGCAGTACCAGCCCGAAATATACCTTACCGGCAAAAACGTAACCCTTAAAGATACCAGCGGGGTAAGCAACAGCGTTAAGTTTACGAGCATAGATGTGCCCATTTTGGTTTACAAGCAGATAGGCCTCATTGGTTTTGGCGTACATTTTAATACCGGGCCAGTGGTTTCGTTCGTCATCGATAAAAATCAGAGCGTAGGTGCGGCCCTGGGTAAAATAACACACCTTGAATATAAAGACCAGGCCATTGCATGGCAGTTCGGCACAGGCATAAATACCCAAAACATCAACATTGACCTGCGTTACGAACTGGGTATCAGCTCGTTAAGTAAAGATGGTTACCCCGATACCCACGTTAGCCTTTTTAACCTCACGTTTGGCTACCGATTGTTTTAAACACAAAGGGCCGGTAATGATCACCGGCCCTTTGTGTTAGCAGCTTATTTAGCAGCGGGTTTGTAGGTATTGTTTTTAAGGTCTACATCAGGTAACTGGCTGTCGGGGTCTAACACAACACTTTCAATTGTGGTTGTCGACGGGTATTTGAAAGTCCAGGTTGCGCCGCGCTGCCATATTTCAACGGGCAGGTGCACAATTTCGGTTTTGCCACCGGTTTGGGTTATTTTCAAGTCAACCGGCATAGCCAGCTTCTCTTTGTTTACCAGCGTAATGTAAGCGCCGTTTTCTGGCTTGCCATCAACATACTCAACTCTTGATATCGCCTGATCCAGTTTCCAGGTGGTATAAAACCAGCCTTTCCATAACCAATTCAGGTCCTCACCGGCGGCATTGTTCATAGCCCTAAAAAAGTCGGTTGGGGTAGGGTGTTTAAACGCCCACTGCTGTATGTAACCGCGAAACGCGTAGTCAAACCTATCTTCACCAATGATCACATTGCGCAGCATATCCAACGCTAATGATGTTTTGCTATAATACAAGCCGTAATCGCTCATCGCCATCGCCTCGGGGGCTGTCATTAACGGATCGTGGTTGCGCGGCATGGCACGTGCCATGTTTTTTGCCGGACGCGCAGCCGCGTTATAAAACTCGCCTTTGTTAAAATTTTTTGTGGCGTACTGGTTAATAAAAGTATTAAACCCTTCGTCCATCCACATGTACTTACGTTCGTTAGACCCAACGATCATCGGGAACCAGTTGTGGCCTATCTCGTGGGTTACATCGCCCCACAAGGCACGGCTTTTTTGGTTATCCAGACAAAATATAATACCGGGATATTCCATGCCCAATGCCACACCGGCCACACTTACCGCCGAGTTCCAGGGGTACTCAAAATACTGGTTGGAGTATAACTCGATGCTGTTTTTCAAAAACTCCGTGGAACGCCCCCACGAGTCGTTACCCGCGCGTTCTTCGGGGTAAACCGACATGGCTATACATTTACGGCCCGATGGCAGCGTAACCTTTGCAGCATCCCACATAAAAGCTTTTGATGCCGCCCAAGATACATCGCGGCTGTTGAGCATTTTATAGTGCCAGGTAAACGATGCCTGACCTGCTGGGCGGCTTGATGCCTCGCCTACTTCGTTATCTTTTACGATCATCACACTTTTATCGCTTTCGCGGGCTTCTTTTAAGCGGGCCATTTGCGTAGCGGTTAAAACCTGCGCCGGGTTTTGCAGATCGCCGGATCCTACCACGATCATATTTGCCGGCGCGGTAATGTAATAGTCAAAATCGCCGTACTCGCAATAAAACTCGCCTAAACCCATGTAAGGCAGTGTATTCCAGCCTTCTACATCGTCGTACACGCACATGCGGGGGTACCATTGGGCAATTTCGTAAACAACACCCTTTTTAAATGTTTTGCGGCCCATACGGTCGGCACCATAAAACGGGATCGAAAAATCGTAGTTAACCTTAACTTCAATCTTTCCGCCTTTTGCTTCAAGCGGTGTATTTAAGCGTACCTGCATACGCGCATCGGTTATAACCGGTGTTACGGTATAAGTTTTACCCATATAAGTTACCGTTACCGAGCTGATGTGGTAACCGCCACGGTTAAACCCTTTTACATCAAACCTGTCGCCGGTTGTTGGCGTAGTTGCCGCGCCGCGCGAATCCGGTTTAAATAAATTCTGGTCAAGTTGCAGCCATAAAAAATCCAGTTTATCCGGGCTGTTATTAGTGTAAGCTATGCTTACCTCACCGGTAACGGTTGTATCCTGCGTGCCCTCGTTCAGGGTTGCTTTAATGGTATAATCGGCACGGTTTTGCCAGTATTTGGGGCCAGGGTACCCGTTTGCCGACCGTACCTCGGTACCGGTTATCGGCCAGTTTATAGGCCCAAACAGGTCCTGGTGGTCATATTTTATCGAATCGGGTGTGGTTTGGGCATATAAACCACTGCATATCAGCAATGAAGCCGAAATAAGAAGAAAAAGGCGTGTATATTTTAAATGTCGCATATAAATTTGGCTAAACCGCAAATTAACCAAATTAATAGCGATTATTAAAACCTTTGCTGCAATCGGCGGTCGAGGTTTAAATAGCGTGCTAAACAAAACACCTTTCTATTACGAAAATATTATCCTTAGCGGCATATTTTTTTGTTTTAAAAACAAATTAGCAATCTTTTTATAAAAATTGTATTTTAGAACAATATTCTGCTTATTGTTAAACTATTGACCCGGAGTGAAACCGAAAACCGTATACTTTCTGTCGCTAATTTTATGGGGTGCGATAAGCCTGATGTCTTGCCAAAGGAGTGCCCCGTTAAAAGATGCCGCGAGTGCCGATACTACCCGCACCAATGCCTTAATACACCAATTAATAGCCCGGGGCGATAAATTTGAAAATGCCGGAATTGATTCGTTGCCAGCCGTTTCGCAAAAACTTGAACAGCTTGGCCGTTCAACGGGCAATAACAAAGCACTGGTATATAGTCAGTTATACCATGCTTATTACCTGCTGCTTTCTGCCGATCATAAAACCGCCATGTCGGCTGCGATGACCTGCCTGGCCAACGCCGAGCAATGGAAAGTTACCGAGGTTATCCCACAGTTGTATGGCATTATTGCTAATGTACATAAAGAGAACACCAATTATAAAATGGCCTTCGCAACTGCGAATAAGGGCCTGCAATACGCCATCGCTAACCGCGACACTGCCGAAATTATAGCCCTATTAGGCCAAAAAGCCATGTTTACACACAGCGTATGGCTAAACGAGCAAAAACACCAGGTTGACAAAAGCCTGGATTTTCAACTGGAGGCATTAAAGATGGCCGAAGCCAACCCAAAATACGAGCCGTTGCGCATTAGGTTTTACGATAATATTGCACAGTATTATAAGGACAATAAAGATTACGACCAGGCTATCGTTTATGGTAACAAATCGGTACCACTGGCATTAAAATATAACCAGCAACGTTCATTAACTTACGTATACACCTGGCTTGGCCAGGCTTATTACTTTAAAGGCGACCATGCAAAAGGCCTGTTGTATTTAAACTCGGCTTTACAGATAGCCACCCAAATTAAACAACCCTACAGGGTGATGGAAATTTACATGGCCTTATACGATTGCGCTGTGTTTTCAGGAAATTACAAGCTGGCTATTGATTACAGTACGAAGTTCAGGGACATGCACGATTCGTTACAGGTGCGGACCAACGAAAAGCAGATAGGCGAACTGCAGATCAAGTACGAAAGCGTTAAAAAAGATGCTCAATTAGCAGATTACGCGCGGTCTGAAAAAGTAAAGAACAGAGAGATCATTGCCATACTGACCGGCTCGTTCCTGTTTATCCTTTTCGCGGTTATTTTGCTATTCCAATCGCGTGTTATCCACCGCAACAACCAGTTGATAAAAGGCAGCAACACACAACTGAACGACGCGCTTAAAAACATCGCGTATATACAATCGCACGAGCTGCGCAGGCCGCTGGCATCCATATTGGGGCTGGTAAATGTGATTAAAGCTGACGATTATACAGCAGATAAGGATACTTTACACAAGTTGGAGGCTGCTGCCAAAGAACTGGATGTAATGGTAAAGGCTATCAATAAACAAACCCAGATCAAGTAAGGGGGCCTGTTGCCGCTTCCATATAAAAATAAAACTCAGAGCCAACATCCACTTTACTTTCAATTTCAATTTTACTGTCGTGATAACGCAGTATTTCGGCAACCAGGTACAACCCGATGCCAAAACCTGATACTGTACGTAGTTTCTCGTTTTTTACCCGGTAAAACCGGTCGAACAATTGTTTCTGGTCTTCCAGGCTGATACCGATGCCATGGTCAAGCACATAAACTTTAATTGAGGTACCAACCCTTTTGCAACCGATGCTGATCTTGCCGCCACTGGGCGAGTATTTAACTGCATTACTCAAAAGGTTCATCAACACCTGCCCTATTTTGTCCCGGTCAGCATAAATATCTGTAGGAGTGCAATTGTTAATTTCAATGTCGTGAAGCGCGGTAAACATCTGCGCATCGCCGGCAACTTCTTTTATTAACGCATCTAAGTCAAAATATTCTTTATTAAGCGATATCTTTCCTTCTTCGAGCCGCGCCAGGCTCAAAAAATCGTGGATCATGGCGCTCATTTTTTTTGCCTGCATCTCGGTGCGTTTAAGCGCGTTTATGGTAAACGGATCGCCCTCCTTGCTGGCCTTGCTCAGAAGCACCTGCACATACGACAGCATCGACGTAAGCGGCGTTTTCAACTCATGGCTCACCATCGCAATAAAATCGTTTTTACGTAGTTCTTCCTGTTTCTTTTCAGTGATATCACGGGCAATTTTCGACAGACCAATAATATTGCCTTTTTTGTCCCTTACTGGCGATATGGTCAATGATATATCCAGCAGATGCTTGTCCTTGGTCATCCTTTTAGTCTCAAAATGCTCTACCCGTTGGCCGCTGCGCAACTGGGCCAATATTTTCGGCTCTTCTTCGTGCCGGTCTTCGGGTATCAGTTTTAGAATATGCTGCCCGATCATTTCTTCGGCCGTATAGCCAAAAGTACGTTGTGCCGAGTTATTCCAACTGGTAACTATCCCTTCCAGGGTTTTGCTGATGATGGCATCGTCCGACGAGTCAATGATCGCCGCAAGTTTCGCATTCTTTTCCTCTGATTGTTTCGCCTCGGTAATATCCATGGCGATGATCAGGCCGGCGTATATCGAATTATCATCACCCTTTAAGGGGATAAAATGCACCATATACACCCCGTTATTTTGATATGCCCGTTCTTCCGAAAACTTTTCACCGCTCAACACCCGGTCATATAGTTTTCTAGTCGCTTCGTATCTGTCAGTTGCCAACACCTCGGCCGCGTGGCGCCCTTCGTAGTTTTTACCGTCAAAGCCCAGTTTTTCCATCAGGTCACCTTCAACCGTTATAAAACGGTGATCATGGTCTATAACTACAATAAGTGCCTCGGGTATATTTGATGCAATAGAACGAAAAAGCTTTTCGCTTCTGGCAATTTTTTCGGCTGTCTCTTTGCTATCGGTAATATCTAAAACGGTGCCTATAAACCGTTCGGCCTGTTTGTTAGCATTAAAATACACTTTACCCTGTGCCTTTATCCAACGCACACTATCATCATCAAACCGGGTTATGCGATAGCTGATATTATATTTCCCATCCCCGGCCGGGTCCATAGCATCCTGTATCTGGCTATTTACAAAGGCCTTATCGGCCGGATAAATATGTTCATCAAAAGCAGCCATATCAACAGTTGCACCGTCGGGCAAGCCGTAAATGCTTTTGCACTCCGGCGACCAGTTTAACGCCCCCGTTAGAGGCTCATAATCCCAGGTGCCAAGCCTCGTGGCCTCAATAGCCATGCGCATCCGGTCTTCGTTCCTTACAAGCTCTTTTTCGCGCTGCTCGTAATACGCCAGCTTTTGCTTTAAGTCGTTTAGGTCTTCCATTTAAATAGCTGGGTGCGATGTATTCAATTACAACTGTGATGGTTTTAGATTATTTGTGTTGTTTTTAATCAACCACTTATAGCGTGCTTATGTTGCTGTGATAACTATACATAAGTTATTAAGGGCATTATTGTTTTATTTTTTCTAAAATTTTTTACAGTTTTCATTAACCCATGTTTTGTACATACCGCCCGATATCTGCATTTAATAACGTGATGCTTTTAAGCCGGCAACCAGTGTTTCTACTGTCTTTAAAACCATGCTCATGTTGGCAGGTTCGTCTGTTATCTTCGCGATCATAATACCGCCCTCTATCAGCGCGATAATTGAAAAAGCCGTTTGCGCCACGTTAACATCGCTTTTAAACTCACCGCTTGTCACCCCTGCCTGTATCAGTTCGCCAATACCTTTTTTCCATCGCAAAACCGCTTTTGCAGCTTTATCTTTCAAAAGTTCGTTGGTATCATCAGCGTCAGTGGCGGTATTTAATATCGGGCAGCCTCCATCCGGAAAAACATCCTGGTCATAGCGCTGATACACTTCGGCATAAACCAAAAGCTTATCATGGTAGGTTTTGGCGTGGGCCATGCGCTGCACAATAACCTTCCGTATTTTTTCGAGGTTATGGTCAAAAGCGGCCAGGGCCACCTCCTCCTTATTTTCGAAATTGCCATAGATACTACCTTTAGTTAGACCTGTGGCTTCCGTCAGGTCCGACATGGAAGTACCTTCGTAACCCTTGGCGTTAAATATGGCCGCTGTGGTTTCAATAATAAACCGCCGGGTACGCTGCGACTTTGAATGGCTCGAATTCATGTCATAAATATACCAAATGGTATTATAAAAACAAAATATTAAGTTTTTGCTCGTCTCACTATCAAAACGCCCCGTTTGTCGGCATTAATAATGTGTATGATTAGCTACATTGAGTTGCAGATAGCGCAGGTCCTGTTTCTGGTCTTTCCCGCTATGAGTAGCCGTACGCGACCCGTAAACCTGCATAACGCCACGGCCAAAGGTAATTACCTCCTCGGCCCCGGTACCCATAAAATCAAACATGTGGTATACCTGGTTAGGGAAATACAATACGCCCTCGCCTTTATCGTCCAATTTAAACTTATACCAAAAAACCTGGCGCTTGCCATCGCCTTTCCAGTTGCCGCTCACAAAATTGGGGTTACCATTTATAGGGAAACCGTGCGGCCACATATTGATGAGGTTGCCTTTGTTATCATACCAAGAAAGTTGGCTATACAACCCCGGTTCGCCGGGATTTTTGCCATACGTACGGCCGCCAATAACCGTTTGCGGACCAGGTACACCTTTCAAAAAATCGCCCACGTCAAGTTGCTGGCTATGTTCGGCAACATTTTGCCAAATGATCTCTTTGGTCATGCCTTTAATGGCATACACTCCAGTTTCGCTGTTTGATATTACGATATCAGTTTTGCCGTCATGGTCAACATCGGCCAGTTTGTAGCTGTCGGCATGGTCGTGGTTATCGCCTACTAAGTCAAAACGGTTCCATATCTCTTTGCCTTTGGCATCCAGCAAAAGTGAGCCTACCAGTACCTCGTCAATACCATCGCCATCAATATCAACCGGATAAATATAATGGCCCAGGTTATCTTTCAAACGTTTTTCGGTATGCTGCCACAGCAGTTTAAGGTTAGCGTCGTAAGCGGTAACGTTAATAGTGCCGCCCATATCAGTTAATACGGCTATCTCGTTTGGTGGGCCAGAGGTTAGCTTGGCGATAGCCAGTCTGAAGTTATTATACACATGCGGCAAGGGTTGTGTGGGCCATTCTACCTTACGGATGATGTCGCCCGTTTGCCCGTTGGCTATCACCAGCCACTCTTTGCCATCAATAAACCGCCAGTGCACTACCTCGGCCTTTCCGTCGTGGTCAAAATCCCACAAAACACCCGGTGCCTCAAACTCCGACCGTAGCTTGGCATTTTCGGCAGGTGCCACGTACTGCCACAACTGCTTGCCCGAATTATCGAACATGGTGGCCGTAAAGTCGTTCGACAGTACCAAAAAATCCGTCTTTTTATCACCGTCAACATCGCCAAACTTAGGCAGGCCAGGGAACAGCGGCGACTTATACTCTTTCAGCAACACCACATCCGGGTTTAACTGATACGGTATTATATCTTCTTCTTTGAGGTTCGGATTTTTGCTCAGTACAATAACATCAACTATTGGTGCAGGGTTAATGCGGGTTATTTTCACAACTGTACGTCCCGGCTTCAGATCAAACGCCGTGCCGCGCCGCCAGCATAAACTGCTGTCGCCATAGCGCTCCGGTGTTACCTGGTCGGCAACCACTACTTTAAAACCATTACCCCTCGCGCCGGAGCTGCGCACATAAACATAATATATGCCGGCCTCGGTTACGTTTACCCAGGTTATTAAATTGGTTAACGAGTTTAGCACCAGGGCTGTGTTGTTAAAATACCAGCTATCGCGGGGTGCATCGGCAATAATATCGCCTTTAGGCAACCCTCCTAAAAAAGATGAAGCCGGCACAACAATTGTACCTGCTGGGGCAGCTTTTTGGGCGTGCAGGGTACTGCCCAAAGTTATAAAACAAGCTAAGAGTAAGGTTTTCTTCATTATTACAAAGTCTATCTAATCGGTAGTGATAAAGATAGCTCTTAGTAACGAGATCAACAGCCCGTAACCGTAAAATTACCTTGACTTACTCGATCGTTACTTTTTTAAGATAATACGTATTCTGATCGATCACCGGTATGGTTTTGCTGGTGATGGTTACGGGTGCGCTGCTTAACTGCATCCGTTTAATGCCTGCATCGGTGGCAACATCAACCGGCAGCGGTATGTTAATATTGGTTAACTGTATGGTGTACCTGTCGTTAATTAACTGTTTTACATGTATCTCGAGTTTATTGGTAGTATATAAAAACAGGTTAAATAAGGGTTTAAGGTCGTGCCCGGCCACCTGGCTAAAATATTGCTCCACATCGCTGGTGGTTACCAGATTATCATATGTATACTTTTTATCGGTAACAAATTTGCGCAGGGCCGGTAAAAAAACACTGTCGCCCATTAAATAACTCAAGGTGTGCATAAAAAATGCCCCTTTGGGATATATATCGCCATTATAGGCGGCCTCCTCGTCAATATCTTTGCCCAAAACAACAGGCTTATCGTTTTTTATACCGCCAAAAGCGCCGCGTTTAAAATAGTTGATGTAGGCTGTTTCGCCATCAAACTCTTTAATATACAAGGCATCGCCAAAAGTGCATATCCCCTCGTGTATCCAGTAATCGGCCCAATCTTTGGCCGTAACTTTGTTGCCCCACCACTCGTGGCCAAACTCATGGTGCATCAGGCCGTCATAGTCTTCGCCGCCTATTTTGGTGTATTTAAATTTATTACCATAAGCGTTCATGGTTTGATGCTCCATACCCAGGTGCGATGTTTCAACCAAACCTATCTTTTCGTTTACCCAGGGGTATTCGCCAAAATATTTTTCCTGTTCGTGGATGGTCTTTTCAAAAACATCCAGATGGTGTTTGGCTTTGGCGCTATCCTCTTTCAACACATAAAACTGGATAGGCACGGTGTGGCCATCGATTGTATGGTACGGCCTGCTTACCACTACATAATTACCTGCGTTAAAAATGATGCTGTAATTATTGATGCCATATTTGGTTTTCCAATGGTAGGTAGCCTGGTCTTTATGTTTGGTTACACCTTGCAGCAAGCCAGGACCCGCAACAACCAGGTCGCCCGGTACCGTGATCAGCATATCTACACCCTCGTTAGGCTCGTCCGAGGGATGGTCTTTACACGGAAAGTAGAGTTTTCCACCGGTGCCTTCGGCCGTAATTTCGACACCCGAACGGCCCGTTGCGTCTTTGGTCCAGATAAAACCGTCGTCCCAGGGTGGCCGTTTGGCGGTATGCGGTTTGCCGCTGTACAAAACTTTAACTGTTGCCTTGCCTGCGGGCAATTCGTTATCCAGTCCGATAGTAATGAGGTTATTTTGATAAGTGAAGTTTTGCGGATGGTTGTTAACCAGCACCTTGCTTACTTTAAACGAATCGAGCAGGTCAAAAACCAGCGTTTTTGCAGGCTGGGCCATTATAATGTCGATATCGGTATACCCGCCTATCCACTTCTGGGCAATGTCTACATTCAGGGCAATAGTGTAGTGCCTCACATCCATAATGGCTTGCTCGGGTTTCAGTTTGCCTCCCGATGTAAATGTCTGTCCAAACAAAAGGGCTGGTGTAAGCAACAACAGAAAGAAGAATGTTTTCCGCATGATATCTTAATTTTAACCGAATATAGTAATAAGTAACATTGTAATAAACAGTGGGTAATAAATCAAATTTTAACCTGCATAGCCTTGCCATTATACTTCACTACCTTATCTGCTTTGGTGCTGCCAACATTCACCCCGTGCCCGTTTCCTACAATAACTACATTGAAAATGTGCTGCTTTACCATAGCTGCAAAATGTCCTTTTGTAGCAGATATGCTTAATAGCCTGGCCTTGTCGTTCCAGTTTAATGTAAATGTGGCATGAGCGCCTTTTTCGTAATTATAGTTGTCGTTCTCATCCTCGTAAAACTCAAAACTGCCATCTGCACCCGGATAAATGCGCAGTTCAATTGGCGCGCCGGGGTTTTGGGTAGCGTATTCAACAACAGGCCCCATCGGTACTATGGAGCCCGCCCTTACATATAGCGGCATTATTTCAATAGGTGCAGGTGCGTCTATAACTTTACCACCAATGATCGCTTCTCCCGTCCAAAAATCAAACCATTTAGCTTTGGGCAAGTACACTTTACTGGTTTTAATATCAGTTGCGGCATTAGCCCCGCTATATAATTGCGTGGTTACCGGGCTTACCATAAAAGCAGGACCAAACATATACTGGCCTGGGATATTATACACGTTGCCATCCGACGGGAAATCGAACGCTAAGCCCCGCATCATGGTATAATTTTGCGTAGTCACCCGGCCTGCCAGCGAATAAATGTATGGAAGCAACCGGTAGCGTAATTTGTCATATTCCAACAAAATGGCTTTGGTTTGAGCGTCCCAGTTATCGGAGAACAAAGCACGTTCGCCTTTGCCATGTATTCTGAAAATGGGGCAAAATACGCCAAATTGAAACCATCGGGTAAACAGCTCGCGGTTGGCCGGCGACGACCATTTAGGTGCATTCCATTTGTAATGATAGCCACCAATGTCCGACGTCCAGTACGGTATGCCCGAGGCGCAAGCGTTAATCCCCTGCGGCACCTGGCTTTTAAATGCGCGAAAGGTGCAGGTAATATCCGACGACCATAGCGTAGTAGCATTGCGCTGCTGCCCGGCAAAGGCTTGCCGTACCAAAAAGAAAGCGCGCTTATCGGGTATATCGGCACGCCAACCTTTATATAAACCTTTGGTATGCTCCAGCGAGTAGGTGTTAAAATGATCTATCCCCTTACCTACCGAAAAATTGCTTTGCCGGCGTGCGTCCAATAAGGCACCGTTATCAGGTTCGCATTGGTCAACCCACCAGGCATCCCATCCGTAACGGCGCACTAAATTATCACGGGCTTGCTGCCAATACAGGTCACGGGCTTTGGGGTTATGCGCATCGTAGTAGGTATCAAAAGTGTGGGTAACCACGTTGTCCCAGGTGATGTCGGTTAAAAATCCCTTGCTTTTCAAATCGTCATAATTGGCGGTATTTTTACCAAATACGGGCCAGATTGAAATCATGGCGTGTATGTTATCGCGGTGCAGTGCATCAACCATCTGCTTGGGGTGCGGGTAGCGCGCGGGGTTCATGATATGCGATCCAATGGGCAGCGGGTCCCAATAGTACCAGTCCTGCACAATGGCGTCCACCGGGATATGGTTTTTGCGGTAGCCGTCCTTAACTTTCAATATTTCGTCCTCGCTCATATACCTGTCCTGTGATTGGAACAACCCAAACGACCATTTAGGGAACATGGGGGCTCTGCCGGTAGCGGTACGGTACAGGTCGATGATACGGTCAAAACCAGGTCCGTAAAAAAAGTAATAATCTACCTGTTTACCGCTTTCGCTGACGTACTTAAAACGCGTGTTGTTACCCTCGGCACCATAAAAATTCGATGCCGAATAATTATCCCACAGTAAACCATAACCTTTGGTGGATAGCAGTACAGGGATAGCGCCCATCATATATTTGATAGCCATGCTTTGGTCCCGCCCTTTGTAATTGATGGAAAGCGTATCCTCGGGATGGCAGCCTAATCCAAACAAGGCCTCATCCTTTGGCGAGTTGAATTGCGTTTCGCAGTTATAGGTATTGATGCCTGCAATGGTAACACCATTCATGGCCTTGTTGATTTCTTTGTATTCGGATGTAATAACGTTCCCTTTCAGGTCGGTATAGGTAATGGCGTTGCTGGGTTTATCTACCCTGACCTTTAATTTGCTGGTGCTGATAATCACTTCCTGATAGGTTTCGCTTACGCTGAACAAGGCTTTTTTTGGCCAGGTATTGTTTACCACTAATGAGGTCGTTTGCGGGAAAACACCCAACAGGCTATACTTTACTTCGATAATATCACTTTGGCAAACTTTTATTTTCATCGCCCCTTCGTCAAGCTTAAACGTAACTCCATCGGCATCCTTCTTAAAAGAAGTTACGGCACCACTAACATTTAACACCCAGGCCAAAGAGCCGAAGAACAGGAGTACAGATAGTAACTTTTTAAGCAGCATAAATGGTGATATCAGGTTTGTTTTTAACTGCAACAGGGGCATTATCAAAAACTAAGATAGTATAAAAAAACACTCTTGACAGCGGCTGCAAAAAACGTAACTTGCAATTGCTTTACCACCATGGTAAAATCATATAAAACAATGATAACCTATCATCACAAATAACAACCGCGTTGTGATAGTTTTGAGCTTATACAAATAAACCAGCCTGGCGACACACGCCGTGGCAAGCAAAACAATGTAAAATATTATCCACAGCAGGCTTACCTGCTTTGCGGTACATAACCAATATAAACTACATAGCTGCTATTGATAATGAGTAATAAAACCACTTTGGGTGTCATCATCGGCAACCGCGATTTTTTTCCAGACAGGCTTGTAGCCGAGGCGCGCCAGGATATTTTGGCATTATTTGCCAAGCTAAACCTTACCCCAATAATGCTGGATGAGCAGCAATCAAAATTAGGCGGCGTAGAAACTTTTAGGGATGCGCAGCAATGTGCCGACCTTTTTCGCAAAAACCAGGATGATATTATGGGCGTGCTGGTCATACTCCCCAACTTTGGCGATGAGCGTGGTATAGCCGAAACACTTAAACTGGCTAACCTGAACGTACCCGTACTGGTACAGGGCTACCCTGATGACCTGAATAAATTGGATGTTGCCCGCCGCCGCGATTCATGGTGCGGCAAAATATCGGTTTGCAACAACCTTTACCAGTTTGGCATTAAATACTCCATAACAGCGCAGCATGTTATACACCCAAACCACCCCGACTTTAGTGGCGAACTGCTTGATTTTGTTGGCGTTTGCCGCGTAGTTAAGGGCTTGCGTAAAGTGCGCATAGGCGCGGTTGGCGCACGTCCGGGTGGTTTTAACACCGTCCGCTACAGCGAAAAAATATTGCAGCGCAACGGGATATCGGTAGTAACAGTCGACCTTTCGGAGATATTAGGCAATGCCAACAAACTGACCAAGGATGATGCGGTAGTTAAACAACGTCTGGATAAAATATTGGCCTATGCACCCAAAGGCCGCACGCCTGATGAAGCCCTGATACAAATTGCCAAACTGGATGTGGTACTGAATAATTTTATGGAAGCTAACGCGCTTGACGCCACGGCCATCCAATGCTGGACATCGCTGCAGCAAAACTACGGTTGTAATGTTTGTACCAGCATGAGCATTATGAGTGAAAACATGCTACCCAGCGCCTGCGAGGTTGACGTTACCGGCACGTTGAGCATGTACGCCATGCAACTGGCATCGGGTTCACCGAGCGCATTGGTTGACTGGAATAACAACTATGCCGACGATGAAAATAAATGCGTGTTGTTCCACTGCGGTAACTGGGCAAAATCATTCCTGCCGGATATCGAGATCAGCACTGCCCCTATTTTGGGTACATCGGTAGGTGAAGAAAACACCTATGGTGCACTCGCTGGCCGTACACCGGCATCGCCCTTAACTTTTGGCCGTATCAGCACCGACGATTGCAAAGGCATCATCAAAGCATACATCGGCGAAGGCAAATTGACCGATGACCCGCTAAACACATTTGGTAACCGCGCTGTTGCACAGATCAATAACATGCAGGGCCTGATGCAATATGTTTGCCGCAACGGTTTTGAGCACCACGTGGTGATGAACGCGTCGAACACAGCGGGGATATTAAAAGAAGCCTTAGGCAATTACATGGGTTGGGAAATTTATCAGCACAGCTAAATGACTACGCAACAGTTAGTTCAAAAATCGGTACTGTACCGTAAAAACATACTCAAATACATTGTTGGGGCCAATGCCGGGCATACCGGTGGCAGCCTGTCGTGCATCGATATTTTGAATGTATTGTATAATAAAGTGTTGAATGTTAGTCCGGAGAATTTTAAGTCGCCCGACCGTGACCGTTACATTCAAAGTAAAGGGCATTGTGTAGAAGCACTTTTTGTAACGCTTGCCGATAAAGGCTTCTTTCCCGAAAGCGACCTGGAAACGTTGTGCAAGTACAAATCGCACTACATCGGTCATCCTACCAAAAAAGTAAATGGCGTTGAGCAAAATACAGGCGCTTTGGGGCATGGCTTGCCTATTGCAGCCGGAGTTGCGCTTGCCGCGAAAATGGATAAAAAGGATTACCGTGTATTTACCCTTTTGGGCGATGGCGAACTGCCTGAAGGTTCTAACTGGGAAGCCGCTTTAACGGCATCGCACTATAAACTGGATAACCTTTGCGCCATTATTGATAATAACAAATTACAGATAACCGGGCCAAACTCGGCTGTTTGCAATACCGACCCTATCAGCGACAAATTTATAAGCTTCGGCTGGGAAGTGCGCGAGGTTGACGGTCACGATATACAGGCACTCAGCGATGTGTTAAGTAGTCTGCCGTTTTCATCTGGCAAACCCAGTTTGCTGATTGCCCACACCATTAAGGGCAAAGGCGTTAGTTTTATGGAAAACCAGGTAAAATGGCACCACGGCGTACCAAACCAGGAGCAATACGTTAGCGCGATAACAGAATTGGATACTTTAATTGATATAGTATAACATGGGCGCAGTTGCAGAAACCACCGCCGCTACCGGCAAAGCAAACCAGGATGTATTTTCGGCTACATTGCAGGAACTGGCTGCTGCCGATAGGCAGATCATTGCTGTTACCAGCGATTCGCGCGGGTCGGGTAAATTGGTTGCTTTTGGCGAGCGTTTCCCGGACCAGATAGTTGAAATTGGTATTGCTGAGCAGAATTTAGTTGGTGTAGCCGCCGGGCTGGCTTCGGCAGGTAAAAAGGCATTCGCGGTATCACCGGCATGTTTTTTAACCGCCCGTGCTTTGGAGCAAATCAAAAACGATGTGGCTTACTCCGATAACCCGGTACGCTTGGTAGGCATAAGCGCTGGTGTAAGCTACGGCGCCTTGGGCACCACCCACCACAGTCTGCACGATTTTGCCGTTCTGCGCGCCATTAACAATATAACCATAGTTGCACCTGCCGATAATTTTGAAACCGAGCAGTCCGTGCGTTTGGCGGCCCAGAGTAATAAACCCGTTTACCTGCGGTTTGGTAAAAAACCAATGCCGTTGCTCAATGCGGACGAAACTAATTTCCAGTTTGGCAAGGGCCGTGTAATTAAACAAGGCAATGATATTGCCATAATTGCCAACGGCGAAACCGTTTACCCGGCTTTGCTGGCAGCACAAAAGCTGGAAAGTGAACATGGCATCAAAGCAACTGTGATCAGTATGCACACCATTAAACCTTTGGATACGGAGCTTTTAGCTACTGTCGCCGCAAAGGTAAAGGCAATTATTACCGTTGAAGAGCATTTTATCTATGGCGGTTTGGGCGAGGCGTGTGCATCGTACCTATTACAAAACGGTTACCATAAACCATTTAAAATTATGGGTATACCCGATGAGTACACGGTTACAGGTTCGCAGGTGGAGATATTAAACCATTACGGCATTTCGGAAAACGGCATTGCCGCCGAAGCGCTGCAAATATTGAAGAAATAAAAAGCCTCCAGGGATATCCCGGTGTGCTTCCAATTATAAACGTATGAGAAAATTTTGCTTATTGCTTTTAGCTATAATGGTTTTTGCTGCCTGCCACATGGGTACCCCGGCATCGCAACCTAAAAAAGTAGCGGTAATAGTTTCTACCTTAAACAACCCCTGGTTTGTTTTTTTAGCGCAAACTGCTTCGGCCGAAGCAAAAAAAATGGGCTATGAGACCAAGATATTCGATTCGCAAAACAACACCGCTTTAGAGGCCGATAACTTTGAAAATGCCATCGCATCAGGGTACAACGCCATTTTATTTAATCCTACCGATGCTAACGGCTCGGTTGTTAACGTAACCAAAGCCAAAGCGGCTGGTGTGCCTGTTTTTTGTATGGACAGGGAAGTCAACTCTATTACCGCCGCCACCTCGCAGATATTGTCCGACAGCTATTCGGGTTGTGTGGAAATGGGTAAGTATTTTGTACAAACACTCCACAAAAAAGGTAAGTATGTAGAATTATTGGGCATTGTTGCCGATAACAATACCTGGGCACGCTCCAAAGGTTTTCATAGCGTGGTGGACAATTATCCGGACATGAAAATGGTAGCACAGCAAAGCGCCGATTTTGACCGTAATAAAGGCCTCGAAGTTTTAGAATCTATTTTACAGGCCCACCCGGATATCGATGCCGTTTTTTGTGGTAACGATGCCATGGCCATGGGCGCTTACCAGGCCCTGGCTGCTGCCGGAAAGGCAAACCATGTAAAAGTATTTGGTTTTGATGGTGCCGAGGATGTAATAGGCTATGTTAAGGATGGCAAAATATCGGCTACGGCCATGCAGTTCCCAAAAGTAATGGCGCAAACTGCCGCCAAATATGCCGACGAATATTTTAAAGGCCAGCGCACATTTCCGCAAAAAATACCCGTGGCAGTTGAGCTGGTAACCGCAAAAAATGTGAACGATTATATAGCCTACGGCAAAAAATAACAGAGCATGAAAAAAAGTATCCGATATGTTATATGGGTTGCGCTGGTGCTGATCGCTGGTTATAACTCTGTTTATTTTAAAAAGCTCGACGAAGTAAACGCCGGTGCTGCAAAAGCCTTTGATGCCGCAGCTTACGCCAACAATTACTTTTACAAACAGTTGCCTGCCGAAACTGCTAAAGCGCCGCAGTTAGATAAGTTAGTTGGTTTAATTAAAACCGATACGGCAAACGCTTTCAAAACTTACGGCCATGCGCTGGCTATTGGTACGGTACGATATTTTTTAGTTCAGGGCGAAGGACAGGTAAGCGGTATTGATGATAACGGGATAACAATATTAACACCGGCAGGTAGCTCTGTACTGCTTGCCACCGGTTACGTATTTGGTAACGCTGTGCGCGATGCTTCGGGACTGGTTGATGTAAACCAGTTCAGCAATACGATGGACCTCAACAACATCTCGGCCGAGGTAGACAAGATCATCCGCAATACGATATTGCCCCCTGTTTTAATGCAAATTAAAACAGGCAGTAAAGTGCAGTTTAGCGGTGCTATTGCTTTAAACCAGGCACATTTGCAGTTAGACGGTATCGAAGTTACACCTATCTCATTAAGTATCAAGCAATAACAATATGTCGGTATTAGTCGCGCAAAATATTACCAAAAAGTTTTCGGGGGTTACCGCACTCGACGGCGTGACCATTGAACTACAGGCCGGTAAGGTGACTGCCATTATTGGCGAGAACGGTGCGGGCAAATCAACCTTGATGAAAATACTCTCAGGCGTTATCGCAGATTATGAAGGGCATATCCTGTTCAATGATAACCGGGTCAGCTTTGATGATCCGCGTAAAGCGCAACAATGCGGCATCGCCATTATTCATCAGGAGTTAAATCTTATCCCCCACCTCAGCATTACCGAAAATATTTTTTTAAGCCGCGAACTGACTAATAGCTGGGGGTTTTTAGATAAAGCAGCCATGCGTGCGCGGGTTACAGAACTGCTAAAACAATTAAAACTAAATGCCGATCCAGATACGCTGATCGTTGACCTTAAGGTAGGTCAGCAGCAGCTTGTAGAGATAGCGAAAGCACTGCTAACAGATGCCGGAGTGATCATTATGGATGAGCCGACGTCCGCAATAAGCGATAGCGAAGTGGAAGCTTTATTTGCAGTAATCAACGATCTCCGCGCGAATAATAAAGCTATCGCCTATATTTCGCATAAACTGGACGAGCTATTTAAAATAGCGGATAACTACATCATTTTACGCGACGGAAAGACCGTTGAGGCAGGCGATATGGCTGCCATCACACGCAAGCAGATCATCGGCAAAATGGTGGGCCGGGACCTACATATCCTGCAAAAGTCGGCTATTGACACAACAGCCAAGCCCCTTCTCTCTGTCAATAACTTGAATTTAACTCATCCTGAAAATACCGAGCGCATATTACTGAATAATATCTGTTTCAACCTGAATGCGGGTGAAGTATTAGGCATATTTGGCCTAATGGGCGCAGGCCGTACCGAACTGCTTGAGAGCATCTTCGGACTGCACCGCAAAGCGACGGGAACGATCAGTATAAACTCCACCGACACTCGTTTTACCTGCCCGGCCGATGCCATCAAAGCAGGCATTGCCTTAGTGCCCGAAGACCGTAAAAAAGACGGTTTGATATTAGGTCTCGATGTTAAAAGCAATATCAGCATTACCACCTTAAACGATCTGAAAACCGGCGGTTTGTTGAACGATAAAAAGGAACATGCCCTTGCCGATGAATATATCGCATCGTTAAAGATCAAAACATCGTCGGCAAAGCAAACCGTTAAAAACCTGAGCGGCGGTAATCAACAAAAGGTAGTATTGGCCAAGTGCCTGGCGACCAAACCGATCGTATTAATGCTTGATGAGCCGACCCGTGGCATTGATATCAACGCCAAAAACGAGATATATAAATTGATACTTGAGCTGGCTGCAAATGGCATGGGCATTATCATGGTATCATCCGAACTACCCGAAATACTTGCCATATCAAACCGCATACTGGTAATGTGCGAAGGCAGTATCACTGCCGAAATACAAGCCGCCGATGCGACCGAAGACCTGATCATGAAAGCTGCTATAACCCCTGTCAATACATAAACCATGAGTTTAAACCCAACTTATAAGGCATACCTGGTTAAATTTCAGCCGCTTATCGCGCTGTTTATTTTATGCCTGGTGCTCAGCATTTTGTCGAACAAATTCTTCACTGCAGATAACGGCTGGAACGTAATGCGGCAGATATCTGTTAACATCTGTATCTCTGTCGGTATGACGCTCGTCGTACTAACCGGCGGTATCGATCTTTCTGTTGGTTCGGTGTTGGCGCTTTGCGGTGCAATAACTGCAGGTTTGTTAAAAAACGGCATTGCTATCCAATCCAGTAACTTATTTATTGGTTTCACCCTTTTTGGCGCTGTGCTTGGCGGTATGCTCATTGGCACGCTGATGGGCAGCTTTAACGGGTATACCATCACTAAATTTAAAGTGCCGCCTTTTGTGGCTACACTTGCCATGCTCACCATTGGGCGGGGTTTAACTATGCTGTATACCAATGGTTTCCCTATATCATCGTTGGGCACCAACTTCGCATATATTGGTACGGGTTGGTTTCTGGGCATCCCGGTGCCGGTGTGGCTATCTGCCATCATCGTAGCTATTGCCTTTGTTATCACCAATAAAACTACGCTTGGCCGGTATATTTATGCCATTGGCGGTAATGTTAACGCGGCGCGCCTATCAGGCATTAACATTAAAAAGATAACCATCATTGTTTATAGCATCGCGGGCGCGCTGGCAGCTGTGGGTGGCATTATCGTTACCTCGAGGTTAGATTCGGCACAACCTAACGCGGGTATCAGTTACGAGCTTGATGCCATAGCCGCAGTGGTTATCGGCGGCACATCGCTTTCGGGTGGTAAAGGTACCATTATGGGTACGGTGCTTGGCGCGATAATCATCGGCGTATTGAACAATGGGTTGGTTTTATTGAATGTGTCGCCTTTCTGGCAACAGGTAGTTAAAGGCGGTGTGATACTGCTGGCCGTAATTATCGACCGCTCTAACAGCAAATCGGAATAAGCACATGGCAGACTATATTTTAGCCATAGACCAGGGCACCAGCAGCACCAAAACCATTGTGTTTGATATCGCTGGCAAAGTTATGGCCAAAGCAACCGAGCCGCTTAAAACCATTTATGGCGAAGGCGGTTTCGTGGAACAAGATCCCGAAGGCATTTACCAAAATGTGCTGACATCGGTTAAACAATGCCTTGCGCAATTTACAGCAGCCGGTTTTTCCATAAACGACATAAAAACCTGTGGTATCTCCAACCAGCGGGAAACGTTTGTAGTTTGGGACCAAAACGGTAAGCCGCTTTATAACGCGGTAGTTTGGCAGTGCAAACGCTCTATCGCCATTTGCGAGCGTTTAAAGCAAGTGCTTGGATTAGAAGACGAAATCAAACAAAAAACCGGCTTAATTATCGACCCTTACTTTTCGGGCACCAAACTGGTTTGGCTGTATGAGAACGTGGAGTATGTAAAACACGCCATTGACAGCGGAAAGACTTATTTTGGCACGATAGATACCTGGCTGCTGTACAAACTAACCAATGGTGCGGTGTACACAACCGATCATACCAATGCTTCGCGCACGTTGTTTTTTAACCTGCATACACTGGAATGGGATAAGGAACTACTGGCCAAGTTTGGATTAAGTAATTTAAATCTTCCGGCAATCCATTCCTCCGCATTTAATTTTGGTGCGACAGATATTGACGGTCTGCTTACCCAGAAAATATTAATAGGTAGCGCCATAGGCGACTCGCACGCGGCAGCATTTGGCGAGGGCTGTATCAACCCCGGAACGGCAAAAGCTACATTGGGGACAGGCTGCTCTGTGTTGATGAACATCGGCGATAAGCCAAAACAGTCCAATAGCGGCATGGTAACCACAATTTGCTGGAGTGTTCCTGGCAGGGTTGATTATGCCCTTGAGGGTGTCATCGTATCCTGCGGGTCGACCATTGAATGGTTAAAAAACGAAATGGGGCTATTTACAGATAGCAAGCAAACCGAAGCTATAGCCACTACCCTGCCCAACAACAATGGCGTATACCTCATCCCTGCGTTTAGCGGTCTTGGCGCACCGCATTGGGATATGGGCCGCAAAGCATCTATCCACGGGCTTACCTTTGACTGCAACAAAAAACATATTATCCGTGCCGCGCTTGAGTCTATTGCCTACCAGGTTAAAGATGTTGCTGATGCCATGCAGGCTGATACCGATTTGCCTTTACAAGCATTAATGGTAAACGGCGGTATCAGCTCCAACCAATTTGTATTGCAGTTTATTGCTGATCTGTTAAGCGGCGACGTTGTTGATAACCAAATGCCCGATGCATCGGCTTTGGGAGCAGCTTACCTTGCGGGGATCACTGCCGGGCTGTACCCTAACGGTCTGGCCGGTATCCATTCGCGCCATAGCGGGCAAGTTTACAAAAGCGGGCCAAACAGTGCGCAATCAAAAAACGCGTACGCCGGATGGCAGGTGCTGGTTAACCCGTGATAATTTAAAGATGTACAACAGGTAATATAATTTTAGAACTGTTGTGGTAAACCTTAATGGTCTCTTTAATAAAATCAGCGTCTTTGGCTTTGTTAATATCCACAAACTTTTGTGGGTTCCTATCCGTTAGCGGGAACCATGTGCTTTGTACCTGCACCATCATTTTGTGACCTTTTTTAAAGGTATGGGCAACATCGGGCAGCGTATATTTTACTTCGGTTGGCTTGCCCGGCACAAAAGGTTCGGGTACCGAAAAGCTGTTGCGGAACTTGCCGCGCATGGTTTCGGCCCGTACCAGCATCTGGTAACCACCCATTGGGTAACGGGTTACCCGATCCATCGGCGTATCATCCGGGAAAACATCGATCAGCTTCACAACAAAATCAGCATCTGTGCTGGATAAGCTCACCATCAGATCGGCAATAACCGGCCCAGCTAAAGTAACATCGTTGGTCAGTATACCGGTATCAAAGGTCAGCACATCGGTGCGACGTGCAGCAAAACGCTGATCATCGTCCATATATTCGCGGGTGCGTCGCGGGCCTACCGCATCGGCATAAGGCACGGGTTTGGCTGGGTCGCTTATATAACTGTCAAATGTTGCCACTTTTGTGTTGCCTACATCAAACGATAATTTGCCATTTTGTTGCAGATAGATAGGCGTGTATTTGATATCGGCAAGCGGCCATTGCGTAAAGCTATGCCATTGGTTCTCGCCCGAGAAAAACACAGTCGCTTTGGCTAAGTTATCCGCGCCTTTGCCTTTCAGGTAGTAATTAAAAAACGGAACTTCCAGATCCTGGTAATAAGTTGCCGTATTGCTGCCAAATTGCACATTGCCTAAATGTGTACCATCGGCACTCGCCCATTGCCCGTGGTACCAGGGGCCAATAACCATTTTACTTGTAGTAGACGGGCTTTGTTTAACGAGTGCTTTGTAGGTATTCCAGGCACCGTACCCGTCTTCGGCATCAAACAACCCGCCTGTTATCAACATAGCTGGTTTAACGTCTTTAATCCCGCTACGGGCGTCGCGGGCTTTCCACCAGGCATCCAGGTTGGGGTGGTCCATCATATCGCTCCAAAATTTTATGCTATCGCCACCCAATTTGGTAAAGTTTGGCAGCGCCCCCATTTTTAAATAGTAGTCATAATTATCCTGACTGCTGATGTTAAACGGCCTTGCGCCCCGGGTTGACGGTGCACGGCTTGGTGCCGCAAAGCCTCCGGCTACATGAAAAGCAAAAGCATCCTGCAACATCAGCACACCGTTGTGGTGGTCGTCGTCACCAAAAAAACGGTCGGTAACCGGTGCCTGCGGGCTAACTACTTTTAAAGCAGGGTGACCGCTTAGCGCTACCATGGTGGCATAAAAACCAGGGAACGAAATACCAATAGCACCAACATTGCCATTGTTATTGGGTATATTTTTGACCAGCCAGTCAATGGTATCGTAACTATCGCTTGCCTCGTCAATATCCTTATTGGTTTTTTTGTTGGGGTTAAAGGGCCGCACTACCTCAAATACACCTTCGCTCATGTATTTACCGCGGATATCCTGATTAACCATAATATATCCTTCTTTACAATAACGAATATTATAGCCGCGCCAGTAAGGCCGAAAAGCAGTTCCATATGGCCCAACCGAATATGGCGTACGCACGAGCAATATCGGGTGCTTTTCGCTTTGATCTTTAGGTATATAAATGGATGTGAACAGCTTGACGCCGTCGCGCATAGGGATGCTTATCTCCTGCTTGGTGTAATTGTTCACAAACCAGGTTGAATCAGGGTTTTGAGCGTTGGCGAAAAATGGTACGATGAGGACTGCAAGGATAAGGAGTTTCTTCATGAGAGTTAAAGTAAAGACTGTTTAAATATATTGAATTTGAACGGACTTCATAAACAAAAACCCCGGACAATTTTTTACCGGGGTTAAACTCGTTATATCTCTCCAAACTTACTTGGCTTATGTGCTTTGCAAGTATTAGTTAACCCCTTGTCCCGGCAAGTTTGGAAAACGCAAAGCCCGGTAATAAGCCAGGTCGTGCTCTGGTTGGGGGTAACCTGCTGGAATAGGCTGTTTAGAAAATGTTTGAAAGTAAAGCACACAGGCGTCCCTCCAGCGCACCGCCTCCTCATACTGAATAGCCATCAATTGTTTAACCGCGGTAAAACGTTCGTGGTCCACATAAGCTTCAAGCGAGTTCCACACCTGTTGCATGTGCTTTACAGAATCGGCGCCCATATAATAATGGTGTACCATTTCGTCCCAAAGTGTTTTTCCGGAACGCATTTTATAGTTCCATGCCAGGTGATGGAACCACAGCAGGTACTCATCGGGGCATGTCTCCAAATTTTCAAAATATTGCTGTACTTCTGGCGAATATTGGGCCAGGGCGTTGCTACCTGTCCGCGTCCTGTCAAAACCAATACCTGCTGCATCTGCTTTGTGGTAGTAAACCGCCGTCCAATCGGCCCTGCTCATATTATCCGTCCACGGTCCGGGGCCATAGTGGCCGTTGGCGCTCATAATGTGATGCAAGCCCAACGGGGTCATATAATTGACCGTATTTTCACGCGACTGCAGCATTTCCTGTTTCATTGTGGCGATAAAACGGTTGTCATTTGTAAACGTCATTCGCAGCCAGTCATCGGCAATAGCCGAGGCTGTTTGCTCCGGGTCCCATGCCAGCCTGCCAAAGCAATACCAGTTAGCTTGTGCAAACGGGTGGCCGCACCAATTCAGGTCGGTGCCTATATTAGCTACACCAGCCATGCCGGTGATCAATTCGGCATTATATTTACCTTCTAAAATCCGGGCTACAGTGCTCTTTTTGCCTTGCGTATAAGTATCAGCATTCAGGCACTCTTTAAACAAAGGGGCTTCGTAAACTAAATGGGTCGAAAAACCAAGATATTCCTGGGTAAGTTGTACCTCCAACATGGTCGAAGTATTAGGCAGCGCACCAAACAAAGGGTGAAACGGCTCACGTGGCTGAAAATCTATCGGCCCGTTTTTTACCTGGACGATCACATTCTTATTAAACTTCCCGTCGAGCGGTTTAAATTCATTGTAGGCTTGCTTTGCGCGATCATCGGGCACCTTATCATCATAAACAAATGCGCGCCACATCACTATACCATTATGCGGCGCCAAAGCATCGGCCAGCATATTAGCCCCCTCGGCGTGACTGCGCCCATAGGTTTGAGGCCCTGGTTGCCCCTCCGAATTTGCTTTGACCAAAAACCCGCCAAAATCAGGTATATATTGATATATCTCGTTTACTTTATCCTGCCACCATTTTTTTACATCAGCATCCAGTGGATCGGCCGTTTTTAGTCCGCCTAATTCTACCGGGCTGCTAAATTTTACGGAGAGGTATACTTTGATTCCATAAGGGCGGAACGCATCAGCCAATCCTTTTACTTTAGCCAGATATGCAGGCGTGAGCATTTGAATATTGGCGTTTACGTTATTTAAAACCGAGCCATTGATGCCTACCGAGGCGTTGGCACGTGCATAGTCAATATAACGCGGATCAATATAACCCGGCAGTTTGTGCCAGTTCCAGATCGAAAAACCCGCATACCCGCGCTCTACTGTCCGGACAGGGTTATCCCAATGATCAAGTACACGATACATGGTTTTGGGGTACTCAACTATATTTAAAGATGCAATTGCTTTTCCGGTTTGCAATAACCGCAACAGGTTAAAAGTACCATATAATATACCTAAATCCGTTTTTGCAGTCACCAATATCGTTAAATGCCCTGCCTGGCTTACTGTTTTAATAATGTACCCTTCGTCCCCGATCGTCTTAAGGCTACTATCCGATACAATTTTTTTTAACGGGCCTATTTTATCAATGGTCGCGATCACCAATCCGCTTTGCGCGACAGGTGCCATTTGCGGTTTGGTTGCTATAAGGCCTGTCAAACCGCTAATTAGTTCGTTTTTTGCAGCCGCTAACCGATCAGAACCAACCGGAAAGAAATAATGACTTAAACTGTGCTGATATTGGGATCTCAGGCTTGCATTAGCGACAGGGAGGTACCGGAGCCAAAGATCATACCCATTTTCGGCCTTCAAAGGCTGGGCTTGTAAAAGAATAATTAAGGCAATCGATGTTATTAAACGTAATTTCATAAAACAGGTAATAAAAAAACGGTGTCAGGCTATTAGGTTTGGTTATGCAATCGATTGTAAATATACTAAGGTTAAGTTATCTTTCTCGAAATAATTTTATCAAAAAATCTATTTGACGAAAATCGATATTAAATTGATTTTTAAGACAAATTATAGTAAAACAGCCAAACAGTATTGAGCTTAAACGGGTATAGGGTCTGCATTTTAGTATTTGAAATCGATTACTATTTTAACGATGCTAAGTATAAGTGTGCCTTGTCTTCACCTTTAATTAATTCATGCGGATAGACATAGATGGTGACGGCCAATCGTATTATACGGAAACTTGCGGGTAGTATAAAACAAAAAAGGCCATCCCGTGGGATAGCCTTTTACTTCAAGTGCGGAAGAAGGGACTCGAACCCCCACGCCTCGCGGCGCCAGATCCTAAGTCTGGTGCGGCTACCAATTACGCCACTTCCGCATATTATTGGTTTTTTACAGGATGGCAAAGGTAACCTAAAATCCCGAAAACGAAAACAGAATTTAAAAAAACATATAAAAGCTCACTCAACTGTTTAAATCGGCAATTAATTGTTTAAAATACTGTGGTGCCAGTAATAACCTGCTACCATACCACGAAAACATTTCGCCATCTGCCAGTATTATCCGGGCATCGGGTAATAGCTCCTCAAAAGCTTGTATATGTTTTTGATTAAACGGGTATGGTTCAGAGGACAACATTACCACATCGGGCCGGACGTGTTGCAGATCGGCCGAAGTTACCCTGGGGTACCTTTGCTGTTGTATTACGTTCAAAAAACCGCATCTGAGTAGCATATTGTCAATAAATGTATCCTTTCCGGCTGTCATAAACGGGTTTTTCCATATCAGGTAGGCAACACGTTTTTGTTTTTTTGAAGGCACCAATGTATTAAAGCCGGCTTTCACATGCGCTGCAATAGCCGTTGCCTTTGCTGCGGTGTTCGTTATTTGCCCAATACCGTTGATCATACCAAGGGCATCATCCAGATCAGCTATATCGCTCATCCAAACAGGAAATTCGCCCGATAGTAATTCAATCTGTTCGCGCTCGTTTTCTTCTTTATTGCCAATGATCAGATCTGGCTTTAAGCTTCGAATCAATGGGATATTAAGCTGTTTAGTACCACCAACCCTGATTTTGTTCTTTACCTGTTCTGCGGGGCGGGTACAAAATTTGGTCAGTCCGATTATGTTGTCAGCCAAACCCAGGTCGAACAGTAATTCAGTTTGCGATGGTACAAGGGATATGATGCGTTTTGGTACCGACGTCAGTAATACCTTGCGCGATAGCTGGTCAATTACCTTGATGTACATAGAATTGACAATTTAAAACGCGTGCTTATCGCCACGCACTGAGTTCCAAACGGTGAGAAATATGATCTTTATATCCAGGATAAACGACCAATTTTCGAGGTACCAAACATCTGCTTCTACCCTTTCAAGCATCGCTTCGGTAGTTTTGGTTTCGCCCCTTAACCCGTTCACCTGCGCCCAGCCGGTAATACCTGGTTTTAAAAAGTGGCGTACCATAAACCTATCTATCAGTTGCGAGTATTGATCGGTATGGGTTATCATGTGCGGGCGTGGCCCAACGGTCGACATATTACCTATCAATACATTAAAAAACTGTGGCAGCTCATCAAGGCTTGTGCGTCGTAAAAAACTGCCGATTTTGGTTATACGGGCATCACCTTTAGTTGCCTGAAGATTGTCTGAATGCTCATTGACCCACATACTCCTGAATTTGTAACACTTAAAGGGGTTGTTATCACGGCCCGACCGTTTTTGCACAAAAAAAACAGGGCCGGGTGTTTCGAGCTTTATTAAAATTGCCAAAATGGGCAGCAGCCAGCTAAAAACAAACAGGATGATAAACAAAGCGAATACAATGTCGAAAGCTCGTTTAATACCGCGGTTTAATAAATTCTCGAGTGGTTCAGGACGGATAGATATGATAGGGATGTTGCCAAAGCTTTGTAAAAACGTATGTTTTTTGATATACTCGTGGTACTCAGGAACAATTTTAAACCTGATGAGGTTTTTGTCGGCATCAACCATTAAACGTTCAATAATGCTATGCTGCGAGTATGACAGGGCACAATATATCTCATCAACCTTGTTGTTTAGCACGTACTCCATACAAAACTCTGTATCGCCAAGGTACATGCCTTTTTCGGTGATTTTTGAAGGGTCGTCGTCAAAAAATCCAAGCAAATTGTAACCGCCAAAAGGATTATTCCTAAAATAAGTGCGCAGTTCATGACCGGCACGTCCCGCTCCTACAATGATCACGTTCCGGGCATCTTTAAAAAACGCCCTGCCGCGCCGCCTGATATACAAAAACACAACTTTCCAAAACCCCAGCAATAAGCCAAACAAACCAATGGAATAAAACAGGTAAGATCGGGTAATGGCATAATGCTTTGTACCTATTACAATTAATATGGTAAAGCATATCAAGCTTAAAAATAACAAATAGGTTTGAAAAACGCTCGTAAATGTTTTTACGGAGTCTTTATTCAAAACATGCTCGTACAAGCCGGTAATATTTGCCGACAATAACCAGATAAGGTTAAAAACCAAAACTACCGGCAGGTACTGTTTATTGTTGATCCACATGGTTGCTGATTTATCTAAATACATATAGATAAGCACCATCGAAATATTTAGTAACAGATAATCAACAAAAAGATTTATTGCTTTAAAAAATGTCGAGTACTTGTTAACCATATAAAACCTGCAGCATACTTAAGAGTATACGAAGTTACTATTAATTTACCGCCTTCAAAGACTAAAATGTGCCAAAAATACTAAAGGGCCGCTTAAAAATTCAGAACGATTCGTCAACGGCCGAGCATAGAATATGCCCTATAAGAATGTGCATTTCCTGTACACGTGCCGTAACATTACTTTTAACAGTAAGGTTAATATCGCATAGGTCGTTCATCAAACCGCCCTGGTTACCGCTTAGGCCGAGCAACTTACAGCCACAGTTGTTGCCTTGCTTTAAACCGTTAATAACATTAGCACTATTACCACTTGTTGATATGCCAATAAGCAGGTCGCCTGGTTTAGACAGTGCTTCCACCTGCCGATCAAAAACCCTTTCAAAACTATAATCATTACCTATTGATGTCAACGCGGACGTATCGGTAGTTAAAGCGATAGCCGGAAGACCACGGCGTTCTTTTACAAAACGCCCTGTAAACTCAGCGGCTATGTGTTGCGCATCGGCTGCGCTGCCGCCATTTCCAAATATTAAAATCTTGTTTCCGTTTTTAAGTGTATTAACTACTAAAGTACATGCCTCTGCTATTTGATGCACAAAATATTGGTCGGTAATAAGATCGGCAACCTTGATATGATCTTGAATTTGATTTAAAATACTATTCTGGTACATATTTAACCCGGAGTTTTAAAAAGTACAAACGTAATTTAAATTAAGCAAAATTCGAGGTTTTTTTTAGCCGCGCGAAAACGCCCAGCTAACAAACAACATGTGCTTGTAAATTTTAGTTAATTGTTTGAGGGAGAATAATTAAATATTAACTGCTATGGAGATGTCTTTATCAAATTCCTCAAAAACTGAGTTATTGCTCTTATATTCCGGAACAATCTCTTTCATTTTTTTAACCACCTTAGCATCTTTGAATAATTGCGAATAGGTTAGCAGTTCACTAATGCTCTGATTTATTTTTTCGTAAGATTGCTTTCTTACTTTAGCGATCATTATCTTTTCGTGATGAGTAGGCATAGTATTCTCCGAATCGTTTAACAATTCTTCGTACAGTTTTTCACCGGGGCGTAACCCTGTAAAGTTTATTTTGATATCCTGATCAACAATAAATCCGGATAATCTGATCATCTTTTTAGCAAGATCAACGATCTTTACTGATTTGCCCATATCAAAGAGGTAAATCTCGCCACCGCTCCCCATTGATCCCGCTTCAAGAACCAAACGGCAAGCTTCGGGTATGGTCATAAAATACCTGGTAATTTCGGGGTGGGTAACGGTTATTGGCCCGCCTTTTTGTATCTGGGCTTTAAACCGCGGTATTACCGAACCGTTGGAGCCTAGAACATTACCAAAACGAGTGGTTATAAATTTGGTTTTACCATGATTATCATTATCATATAACACACTTAGTTTACCACCAGCACTGGGATAGGCATTAATAAGCGACTGAACGTACATTTCGGCAATGCGCTTGGATGCACCCATTACATTGGTTGGGTTAACAGCTTTATCTGTTGATATCATCACAAATTTATCCACACCATATTTCATAGACAGGTCTGCAACGGTTTTAGTGCCCAAAATATTGGTGTTAACAGCTTCCGAAGGGTTGCTTTCCATCATAGGCACATGCTTATAAGCTGCGGCATGATATACGTAATCCGGATTGAAAGTTTCAAATAGCAGGTCCATTCTTTCGGCATTCCGCACGTCACCTATAAATGCGGTAAAGTTTTCAGTAGTCAAATTGTCCTGTAGCTCAACCTGCAGGTCATGCAGTGCTGTCTCGGCTATATCGTTTAAAACAATGAGTTGTGGATTGTATTTTAGCAACTGCCTAACCAGTTCAGATCCAATAGACCCCGCCGCACCGGTCACTAAAATAGTTTTGCCGTGTATTTGATTATCTATCAGTTCATTATTTATGTGGATGGGCTCACGTTCAAGCACGTCTTCAATTTTAATGTTTTGAATTTGCCTGGAATTAAACTGCCCGTTTATCCAGCTGTTAACCGGTGGAACATTTAAAACTTTAACATTATTATTAAGGCATATATCAACTATAGAGTTTTTTAGTAGAATTGAAATTGAAGAATCAGCGATGATCAAATCACTTATTTTTTCGGTTAAAATAAGTTTTTCGAGATTTTTAAGTGGGTGAATTTTGATATTATCAACAACCTTACCCCATTTTCTGTCGTCATCTTCTACAAAAGCGACAATGTTCATGTTAAGTTCAAGTTGCTGGTCAAGGGTACGTTTGGCGGTTACTCCGGTTTGGTTGGCACCGTATATCACTACCCGCCGTTGGTTTAGCTTTAAGTTTTTAAAGTAAATAAAACAATACTTAACTAACGAACGGTATGAAATGAGCAGCAGAAAGCTGCACAGGGCCGAAATAACAAGTACTGCTGTTGGTATTGAGGCTTTAAGTTCATATCGCAATATGGTTTGGCCAACCAGAAGTACGATAGTGTTACTTAATAAAATTGCGAACAAAATCCGGACGGAATCTTGTGTACTTGTATACCTTACTATACCAGAGTATGTTTTTACAGTAGCAAAAACCATACAATTGATAACCAAATACAGAACGAGCCCTACTTTTATACCGGTAAAATCAAGTTTGTTAGCATCAAAATTATTTCTTATCAGGTAAGAAAACATAAGCGACGTTGAACACAACCCTATGTCGATCAGAAAAATAATCCAGCGTGGTAGTATGTTAATTCGGGTATATATGTTATTCATAGTTCAGTGTTAAGGGTAACAGCCGCTATAGCTTAAACATCTTAAATTGAATAAAGTTTAATCCGTTTTAAAAAAATGAAAAACAGATGATTAAAGTTTGTACAATTACAATGCCATAATTAAATGTCTACTCTTTTGATATAATAAACTTAGTAACTTTTTTTCACTCAACAATCAAATATATCGAAAAATAAAAAATTGAAGTGTGTTTTTTACTATTAACTATTGAGCAGCAGTATGGGGAGTTACTTTGCGCCTAATTATTATGTAAAAAATTAACGATGTCGCAATTATCAAGAGCAAATATAGGTAAATGCTTTTATTAATTATGTTTATTAGTGCGATATTAATTATCAACTGCATTAACGCATATAATAAAGCCACGCTTAAGTGCAAATAGTTGGCCTGGTTAACCAAAAGCTGATATAAATGTTGACGGTGAGCTAAAAATATATTTTCTTTTTTTGACAAGCGTACTAAGATCGTTGCTATTACATCTATTCCGTATATCAAAAGCAACAGTATATAAAGTGGTTGATTGGTCTGTAACATAAGTTTACACAGCAAAAAGCAAATAATTAAGGCCATAGCAATACTTCCAACATCACCCGAGAAGCATTTAGCTCTTTTTCGAAAGTTAAAAAAACCAAACACTACAAGACTTAGCATAACCGCAATAAGCAGGTCGTTGTCAATAAAATGAGTTCTAAATTGGTTGATCCAAAATAGTGTACCTATAGTAACAAAGCTATATAGCCCTGTGATGCCATTGATGCCATCCATAAAATTGTACGCATTAATTACACCTATAAAAAATATATACCCTAACACAAGCGCTAACCAGCCAACGGTAAATATTTGCAGTTGATAAAATATAAGCGAGACAGACAGTATATGAATAAGTACCCTTGCCCGCCGCGAAATATCTTTGATATCATCAATAAAACTAACGCAGGCCACCAGCACTACGCCACAAACAAAAAAAGGGTATTGAAAACCCGATGACACAAACCAAAACAATACTGCGAGGGGGAATATGATGCCCCCGCCACGAATGGTTACCTGGGTATGAGAACTACGATGGTTGGGCTTATCAATAATATTGTACTTATTGGCTATTTTGAAATACACGACCTCAGCAATTACCAAAATAAAAAAGCAAAATACATACGTCATAATCTCGTACTTATTAACTGTTTTAACTAACATTAATTTGAGACCTGGTTTTTTTATTTGTAACAACTCGTTTTTTGTCGAAAAACCACCCCCACTTATTAAAGTAATATATGGCAGATTTTAAATAAATTTTCAATGTTTTAAGGTTGCTAAATGACTTTTTTTCATGATCATGAAAAACTAATTCATGAGGGAAAAAAACAGACCTATAACCACTATCAATTACCCTTCTGCATATATCCACATCTTCCATGTGCATGAAAATTTTTTCATCAAACCCGTTAATGTTTTTTAACACACTTGTTCTAAAAATAAGAAAACAGCCCGACAGATATGGTATTTCCAGGGTTTGATTGTAATTTGACCCCCTCATTTCAAAGTTAAAACTGTACTTTGTTTTTATAGCGTTAAAGGGAATAAAACGCCTTATAACAAAATCCATAGGCGTGGGTAATAACTTTGCAAGGTATTGCACCTCGCCATTGGGATACAATATCTTGGGCATAATTACACCGGTATCTTTGTGTTCATCCATGTATTGGAGCAAAGCCTCAATTACCCCGGCATTAAAAAAAATATCTGGATTTAAGACAAGGTGATAGTTTGATCTTTCGGTAATTTTTTTTATCGCAATATTATGAGCTATACCAAAACCGGGGTTCGAAGGGTTATGAATATACTCGACCCTCGGGTTATCGGCAATACTCCTTAATTCATCCGTGGGCGAATTATCAATTAAATATAAATAGACATTTAATTTTGTATTTAAAAAGCTTTCTATCGCAGACTGAACCATGCTCTTCTTATTTTTGTAGGTTACCAAACTGCACGTTATTTCATAGTCCATTATATATCTGTCAAGTTTTTGTTATTTAATCAGTAGTTCAAAGCACTATCTTTTTATCGAATAAAACATTACCGCACTAAAAATCCTAATACGGTTTTTTAACTTGGTGCCTATAGTACTGGTACTGCCGCTTCCGGTGTTAGATACGTTAGCCCCGTGTCGTCTATAGAGTACTGAAGGTGTAGGGATGAATTTAACCTTATAAAACATCTCTGCCACAAGTCCAATCCATTGGTCGTGCATAGGTAAATTTGGCGGGAATGGCATTATTTTTTTTTTAATTGTAGCATTAAAAGCTATGCAGCACCCCACATACGAGTTTTTAATTATATTTTTAAAGAAACCTTTTTTTGATCCAATACTTTCAAAAAGTGTCTTATGCTGCCTTTCAAGTTTTTCATTTACAATATAAGCATCCGTTAAAACCAAATCAGCTTTTTCCAGTTCAGCTACTATTTGCTTAACCCTGCCGGGTAACCACACGTCATCCTGGTCCGATAATATAATTATATCGCCGTCAGAATGCTTGATCGCATTTTCTAAATTATAAATCGTGTTGCCAAATTTTTGCCCAGGCAAAACCCTTATCCTATTATCATTAAGTGAATTAATAATTTCAAGTGTATCATCTGTTGATGAATCGTCAGAGATAATAATTTCATCTTCGTTGCCTAATTGGGTGACAATTGAACACAACTGGTCAGATATATATTTCTGCCCGTTATATGTGGCCATACATACAGAAATTTTCATGTAGTAATACCCATTTTAATTGTTTCTAAACGCTTTAACACTACAATTGAAATCAATACAATAGACATGCCTATTGGATTATTTAAAAATGGATTTGTAAATGATTGCAAATACACAAAGATAGATGCAAGTAAGTATGGCAATGCAAATTTTTTATTGCCGTTTTTTTGTGCATTGTAATAAGATAAAAACAAACAAAATAGAAGTGCGATCCAAAAAAGGAGGCCAAATATGCCTTGCTTATGAAATATTTCCAAATAGGATATCTCCATATGTATGGGCCTGCTGTAAGTACCTCTGCCAAACCCATGACCTATAAAAAAGCTAAATGGATCAGTTGCTTCTTTAACCTCGGCTATTTGAAGATACCGCATATTATCTGATCCTGATTTATCGCCCAAAGCATCAGTGTAAAAACTCAAAAATGTAAAAGTGAAGAACGCCCCGGCCCCCAAAATTACAAATGCCATAATTTTATATCGATAAAATAGCAGCAGGTATATAATTAATACGATTACAAGTGACAACAAAAAGCCTCTGGTAAAAGTTAAAATAATTGCTGTTAATAGCAAAAAGATCAACAGTCCATTTTTAAATGAAAATCTATCCAAGAAAAAAAACACGCCAACGCATAGGTACAAAAAGCCTTTATAAAAAAAACCCGTTTTTCCCTTAAAAAAAACTTCTCCTGTTTGGTTCAACACACCATAAAAAGTTCCAAAATTTATAAACCCAGTGTAAAGTCCAATTACCATAAGCAAATAACATACCGCAAGTAAGATCGCCGAATTTTTCATGATGCGGTTGACCATCAGTATGGTCGTTTCATCCTTGATCATTAACGAATAAAAGAGTATACTATAAAAATAGATCAGGGGTTTTAGGTCTTCAAAGATCAGATCGGGCGGGTTCAAATTTATTGCGGCGAGTAGTAACCCAATAAACATGGTTATAGTAAAAAACCACACCAATTTGGCAAAGTACTTTTCAACACGGTTAATTGTTATAATGCTAATTATCGATATCGAAACGATAAGCAGGTATAGCATCATACGCAGGGTTAATGGGCCTATTTTTAGCATTTGCCCACTACCCATTAATGCAAGTTCGCAGAGGGTGATAAACAATAAAAAATATAATGGCTTAAATTTCATTTATCTCTTTCAGTTTATTCACACTGTGAGCGCTTATATTATCAATATCCTTCAATTTTCGCGCAAAGACGAATTTTTTTAAAAACACCCCAATAAAAGAAACATTCTTAAATTGGAGGCTAAATTTCACACTTCGCACAAAGCATAAAAAAAACAGAGAGGGATAATCTAAACTGCTACCAGAGTAGTTTCTGGCACCTTCGCAGTAATAATTAAACCGCCTCAAAAGCTTACTGCTGTTTTTTTCGAACGATGACAGATCGTGTTTACATGTAATATCTATTAGAAAAAACCGATCGTATTTCTTTTTATATTTTTCTATCAAATAAAAATCCATAAAATCAAGCTTGATATTATTGTTAAAGCCCCCTAAGTTATTGAAGGCAACGCTGCTAATGAACATTCCGCTGTAGAGAATAGAGCGACCGGTCAAGTCATTTATTCCGGCGGTCACATTATCCAGGCTGGTACCCCTGTTAAATTTAAATTTTGCGGGAGAAACTATCCCGCCATTTGATACAAGTATGGGCGCAAATAGATCTATAGTTGGGTTATTTTTAACCGAAGTGTAAAGCTTTAAAAAATAGTCTTCGGAAAAATTTGTATCGGGATTTGTAAACAAAATCCATTTTTTTTTCATTGTTATTGCTATTTTAAATCCCTCGTTACTGGCTTTGCTTAACCCGGGGTTCGAAGGATCGTGAATATAAATAACATTCCAGTTTCTTATTTTTGTCTGTTCATTAAATACCGGTTTGGGGCTATTGTCATAAACTACCATATCAAGTACCAAACCTGGGTTTACTTTGTTTAACGCTGCGTTAAGCGAAATAAACGCATCGCTCAACTCCAACGAAGTGTTGTAAAGCACCATAATAATTATGGCATCTGATTGGTAGAAAGATGCCGCCTCGTCCATATTCGCTATTTCATTATTCATAATGCTTTCGCCACTGTTGTTATATAAAAACCTTTAGCTGAGCATCCTGCTTAACCAACTCGATAACGAGTATTTTTGAACAATATCCTGATCTACCTTAACATAAGGAGTGTTGAAAAAATCAACTTCAAGGTTAAGATTGCCCCGATCAATTATCGCAACATTTTCAGGATTGTAAAAATCATAGTTAATAATGTCGGCATTGGTGGTTATTATTTTTCTCCCCGCACCTAATAGCTCAATTGTACGCATTGTTAAGCCGGTCTGCAACGGATGCGCAATATCTAAAGTACATTGGGCGTTCAATATATTCTGTATGTTTTTAGTGGAGGGTATTGGCTTGTAAATTAACAGCTCCTTATTCTGTTTTAACTCGCCGCCTTTAATAACCTGGCGTAGGTAGCTGTATAGGCCGGCATAGAGCATTACATTATATTTCAAATTGTTTTGGTTACAGAAAGATATAATTTCTGTAATCAATTTTAACCTGTCAGAATGGTACCATCCTAAAAAATAAAGATCGAAAGGGGGGGTGTTTTGAGTATATGGATGGTAATACTCCTGCCTGTAAAACAAGGGGTTAAATTTTAAATTCGGGTTTTCCAAACAGTTTACCCTATCGAACGAAAAGATGTCGTGGAAATACGGAAATATTCGGGCACTTCCCGGAATCCGATCAATTGAATCCCATAAATATAATATCCACTTTGCATCAGGGTTTTTCTTTTTTAGTAATTCAATGCCCTCAATTGTTAAATGTTCGCCTTTTATTACAAATACAATATGATAATTAAAGCCCGAAGATCTGGCAATATTTAAACTCACCTGATCTATAATTCTCTGGGTTTGCTGTTTATTAGCACGTCTTTGATAATAGCGGAATTTTAGCCCTTGTGGAATTTCGCAAAAATAATCCACCTGATAACCCAATTGTTCAAACTGTTGAATGATAATTTTATCATAATCATAAAACCCTATTCCAATAAAAAGAACCTTTTTTTTCATCGTTATTTAAAAAGCCCCTTACTTTTCAACTCGGTAATTGATTTTTCGTAGTTATCTGCAACAATTTCTTGTTGTTCCACCCACAAACAAAAACGTGCAATTCCGTTTTCAAAATCAACTTTAGGTACAAATCCTAAATGTTTATTTACTTTAGTTAAGTCGGCAAAGTTGTGTCTGATATCTCCCAACCTATAGTTGCCGGTTATTTTAATTGGTACGTTTGTTTTGTATTGTTTTTGTAACGATTGCGCCACAGTGATTACGTCAATTGCAACACCAGTGCCAACATTAAAAACCTGACCGTTAGCCTCATCTTTCTCAATACCAAGTATTGTAGCATCAACCACATCATCAATAAAAACAAAATCTCTGCTTTCTTTTCCATCTTCAAAAATGTTTATTGTGTTCCCATTTTTGATCTGAGTTGAGAAAATTGACAAAATTCCGGTGTATGGGTTTGAAAGAGATTGCCCTGGACCGTAAACATTCTGATATCTAAACGCTACCGGCGCAATACCAATTGTTGGGCACACTACCATAACCATTTGTTCTTGATTTTGCTTGGTTATGCCGTATACCGACGAGGGATGAATTTTGGAGGTCTCATCTGTCGCTATTAATTGTAATGGCTTTTCACAGCCATTGTACTTTACTTCAAAATCTCCATCGTCCATATATTGGCTTATGCGATGCTCTGGATAAACATACCCCAGCTCCTCACTATAATATTTCCCCTCGCCGTATATCGATCTTGATGATGCTACTATTACTTTTTTTACACTATTTTTAGAATTGGTGAGCACATCTAACATTAAAGCCGTGCCGCCGATATTAATGTTAGTATATTTTTCGATCTCGTACATAGATTGCCCTGTACCTGTTTCTGCGGCCAGGTGTACGATCACATCTTGGTTTTTTATTGCTTTTTCCCAATCCGGCCTCGATGTTACAGTGCCTTGAATAAAAGTCACTTTATTTTTAATTGAGTTAAAAAGTGGGGAGTCAGTTTGAGGGTTTGCTCCGTGTATCTGGGGTGAAAGCGAATCTAAAACTGTGATAAAATATCCTTTGCTTATTAGTTTTAATGCTAAGTTAGAGCCAATAAACCCTGCTCCACCGGTAATTAATATATTTTTCATTTATTATGCGTTTTTATCCATGTTTGTGATTGAGGATCGTAATGTTTAACGATTTTGGCCGGTGCGCCTGCAATGACACAAAAATCGGGATAGCTGCCTGATACTACACTATTTGCACCAACACTACAGTGTTTGCCAATTGTTGTTCCGGGCAAAATAACTACGTTGTTATATATTTTACAATCTGCGCCAATATCAACCGCTTTTGTTTCAATCTTTTGGTATTCAATTGGAATTTCTATGTTTTCATATTGATGGTGTATATCCGTTATTGTAACGTTTGCAGCCAATGCGGTATTTTTACCAATGCTAATTTTAGTTGCGCAGGTTAAATGCAGGTTTTGCTGTATGGTAACAAAATCACTTAAAATTATTACGGGGGTAAAAAGCTGTCCACTATAGCTTGTTATGGCTTCTATCCGGCAATTGTTCCATACGTAAACCCTTTGGCCGCAAATAATATTACCTTTCGAAATCATTATACCTCGCTTAAAATAGGACTTTTTGCCTAATTGTTTAAATTTCCCGACATTAGTTAGCCACCAAACTTTCCTTTTTAGAAAGGATAATGTCCTCAAAATAAAATGTATCATTGCCTTAATTAAAACACTTTAACCAGATATATCATAAAAACGTTAGTCGAGATGTGCATTTATTTTAAAGGGACATCACAATTTTTTTTAAGCAAAAGTTTTATTCCATTAGGCTGTATTCTATAAATTAAAGCGAAAATAAAAACAAATAAAACCTCAACTGCCCCTTTAATAACTACTGACTTTATAGAGAGGGTATTAACGATTGGAAACAATTTAATTAACATAAACAACCCAACAAAACAGAACAGGGCAAATATATCAGAAATAAAAACGTTTGTTTTATAATTCATTCCCCAGTAAATAATTAGGTTCATTAATATAAAGGCGATGGATGATACAACAGCTGCACTCATAACACCGTATAATGGTATAAATATTATGTTAAATACAATGTTTACAGCCCCTCCTATAATTGTTGATAAACTGCTCAACTTTGTTTTGCGTTCTGCAATTATTATTGATCCGAGTATTGCATTTTGTGCGGTCATAATTACACCTATTAAAATTACAGGTATAAGTATATAGCCCTCAACAAACCCACCTTTCGTCATAATTGTTAAAATATCTTTTCCGAAAATCGACAAACCACTTGCTAATGCAAAAACGACAAACATGTAAATTCCATGTATTTTTTCGATAAAGGCCGAAAAATCGTTAGTGTTGTAATGCTTAAATATCTCTGGCTCAAAAGAGCGGTAACCACTTTGAATTATTACAGTTAAGCTATACGCTAACGTTGATGCAACAGCATAAATCCCTAACTGAGAAAGCGATACATACCTCTCAAGGATAATGCGATCGGACATACTTATCAATAAATAACCAATAGCACCTGGTATTAATGGTAATGAAAATTTTAACCCGCTTTTTAAAAGGCGCTGCTTCAAATTTAATTTTGAATGCCTGAGGATAATTATCGCATAAATTATAACAAATATCAGATTTACAAAGAGGCGCCCATAAAAATTACCTAAAACCCCCCATTTAAAATGTACAATTAGAACATATGTTGTTACAAATAGCAACAACGATTTTATTACATTAATTATAACATAAAGTGATACTTTGTCTTTTATCCTAAAAACAACCAATGGAATTATTGAAAATACCTCCAAAAAGTTATTTATAAATGACAACGAAAAATAAGGCGTAAAAGGAATTTGAAGACGAGTATATTTAATTACTATCGGGCCAATGATGTAGGCCAAAACAAGCAATATAATATTAAAAACGGTTATTACCGAAAACACATTTCCTATAAGTTCGTCCCTTTCTTCATCGGTTTTACAATCGTAGTATTCTCGCAATAAATAAGTATTTAATGATAAAGAAGAAATTACGAATAAAAAAAGCATCACGGCATTGGTATAGCTAATTATACCATAATCACCGGTTGAGAGATACAAAGTAAATACAGGTAATAAAAAAAAGCTTATCAACCTTGGAATTACTTCGCCAATGGAGTATATGAGTGTATTTTTAAAAAGCTTGCCCTTGCTCATTAATTGTTAGTTAAAATCATTGCATCAGTGTTTTTAATTGTATTTTTTATATGTAGCTTTAAATATATCTGGATTAAATGGCTTAAAAAATTGAGGTATTTCCCGGCTTGAAAAACAAGCGTAATTAGTGTTTAGTATTGCATGGGCTTCGGCCGCGTTATCAAACAAATAAACACCCTGTAGGTTAAAATATTTTTTAAAAAAACGATAGTTTATTCTTTTATAAATAAGCAAGATTTTTCCGGCCTGCAGCACTTCGAATATAGCTGTTGAATATATAGCGATAAAAACTTCCGAGATCGATATCATATCACGAATAGTCATTTCGGTTGATACTATTTGTACATTTGGCGATTTTTTAAAATAGTTTCTATAATTTTCTAATTGATCAAATTGCCCAGGATGTAGCTTAAAGTAAAATATTTTTGATTTATCAGCTTCAGCTAACTTAAGGGTAAGCTCCTCTAATTCGGCTTGATGCTCTTTTGATGAAATAATGGTAATGGTATCAGGGTTTGTACCCTTTTGAATGTTTGTATTAAAAAACTCACTTCCCAGTTCTACACAATCCGAAGGGATAAAGTTAGATTTACTCCAGATACTGGCATAGGTAAAAAAAACAGTAGGTGCTATAACAGCCGGATGCTTTTTAAATTGAGGGTTACCGTAGTTCCACACAATGGTCGAATCTACGATTTCGCCGTGTTGAAATTCAAATACGGGAATATCCAAATCATAGGCAGCTTTCATTAAACCTTTTTGATATCCGTTTTGATTTATAAAAACCTTTCTGATTTTTTTTTGCCTGAATAAATATCCATAAAACCGATGATCAATGTAAAAATTACTTAATTCTTTTTGGATATCTTTATCAGAGAAAACCTGATATCCAAATGTGTTTTCGATTGCTGATAATATAACTAACTTATCGTTGTTTGTTATTGATATTTTATTGTGGCCCGCAGAAAAAACCCCGGCAAACCGCCTGTAATACTGTATAAAACTAAATATTGAGTTCTTATAAAGATAGTTACCCTGGTTTAGAGTAGACTCGTAGATTATGCAATTATTATCCAACAGTTCTTTAACAGATTTAAGGTATGGGTCATAATATTGGCCATCATGGTTTCGAAAGCGAGACGCTGCAAAAAAAAAATTGTTGTTATTGGTGAAAACGAAACGAACTACCGAAGATAGGCATCTAAAAAAATTTTTTACTTTTAAAGCAACCGGGGTTTTCGTTTTTGGATAATAATCCGGAAAGTTTATTTTGTCCCAAACATAGTTGCGTAATATATCCCATGCAGGAAAGCCATTTGTCGTTCTAAGCTCAAATAGTCTATATTTCTCCTCCATTTGAAAAAACAATTCAACCAATTCTATATTCTCATCCATCTAACCCTAATTTAAATGTTAGAAACAATTACCTATTTTAAAACCACCAGCCCTTTAGACACTAATTTTGTTAAAACTTCATGCAGCTGACTGAAATGAAAATTGTGTTTTTCGGCAATATCTATAAGTGAGTTTTCTCCATCTGCGTAAAAAAGCAGCCACATAATTATATCAAGTTCATCAAGGTAAACAGGATGTTCAATTGTCTCTTCGTGATAGGTGTACATTGTTCTTCGACCAATTGAAGGATACAGATCGCGTTTACCCAACCTTGGCTCGCAATGCGGGTTTAAGGAAAAAAAACATGTGTTGTTTTCAAGCTTTTCAATAATGTCAAGATATATCTCTAAAGTTTGCATGAAAGCACTGGCGGTTACAAACGCTAAATCATCACCTGATGTATGGTAGTAAGGATATTCATGATATTTATCTTTATGTACAGACCCAATTGGGATTCGGAACCCCGGCGAGGAATATTGCCTTTCATCAGATCCCTGTGGCACAAACGGATATGCAATAAAGTCAGTTTGTTTTTCTTTAAGGGTTTGCCGTGCTATTTTATCAATTATGTGATTTTTAGCGAAAGAGTTTTTATAGCCATATCTCCCCTGGCCTGCCAAACATGTTAACACGTAGCCACCTTGTATTTGATGCATCTCTTTTTCATGGGCAGCACAATACGCAATCACCCCTATCGTTTCGGGGGCAAATACAAAGCGGTAGGTATTCTTTAATTTTCTGCCCTTTAATTCGCGTAAAAGAAACGCATTCATCAAAGTGCCGCTCAAGTTATCGTTTGCCAGGGAAGGGTGACAAAAATATGTCGAAAAAATATACTCGTCTTTTTTTTCGCCTTTTAATACACAGTCTGCAAGGCTTAAACTACCACTTTTTAATTCAGAATCAATAAATACTTCATAGGTTTCCTCGTCGTTAAAAAGCTCCTTGTAAGCCTCATAGGTTAAACAAAAGCCCCAATTTTCGTTATAATAACTGGTTTTATATGGGATTAAGTCAGGCTGGTCTGTTAAATAGTGCAGGTTTTTTTTTAGTACACTGCCTTTTAACTTTGCATTAATTGGAGTACTGTATCCTACAACATGAAGGTTGCTATTTACAAAATCTATAACTTTTTCACCTTTCGCATTTTTGATCCACGCGTCCCTAATATTCCATTCTTTGGGGATCTCCCAATCATACACAACCTTTCCAGTTGGGTACTCTATAATGTTTAAAGGTGTTATTTCTTCAAGAATGGCTAATGTTTCCCTATTTCCGTTGCCTGTAAGGCTGCGGTTAATGGGGAATAGTTTTTTTAGATAGAATTGAACTTCGGATTCAGTAGTTTTCAATTTAATATCAATCAAGGTTTTTAAATACAAGCTGCATTATATTACCCCAAAATGCGGGGCTGCTCATTTTTTGATTTTGTATAATGTCGATCACTTTTTGATAGTCACTTTCTCTGTTCTCATAGGGTGTACCAATATACGGGTAGCTTAATTCATTCACCTTTAAATTATATTTTTCAGCTAAATAAAATACTGATCTTTCATTAAAAAAGAGCTTGTGTTCTTGTGGGTTAAATAAAACCCAATTTTCGCCTACAAGGCTAAAGATAAATGAGTCTGCATTGGGCAGGGAGTAAACAACTATATGTCCATCGGGTTTTAGTATTTTTTTTAACTTATCAAACACAAGTGTTAGGTTGGTACTCATGTACTGTAAAGTTCCTCTGAATATAACGGCATCGTATTTTCGGTCAGGTTCAAATAAAACAGTGTCGATATTTAAAAACTCGGCGCGGCTATCTTTAACATTGTCCTGTGCATATTTAATGGCCGATGCGTCAATATCAATACCAGTAAAGTGTTCATACTTTGAATTTTTTGTCAAAAGATCAATAAATGCACCGCGTGAACAACCAATATCAAGAATTGAGCCCTTGCTAATAATTGAGTTAAAATGTTCCGCATCAATTACGTATTGCTTCTCCCTTAATGCGTTCTTTTCTTCCTTTTGCGCCCTATAACTTTCAAAATAGGTAGTGTGATATTCTAACTCGTTACCAAAATCAGGCACAAACTGGAGTTGACAAGTTTGACAACGATAAGTAACATACTTACCGATATCGATTTTTTGTACTTGATGACTATTGCATAATAAACAATTCATAATTAATTTTTTTAAAACGGCTCAAATAATTTATAATGCTAAAAGTAAATCGGTATATGAAAAATCATCTTTACCAATATCAGTTAGTATTTTCTTGCAGTTTGCAAGATCTTGAAAAGTATCAACACACAAGCTAAAATCACTTTCTTCAATTTGAGTTGGAACAGGTAAATAACCTATTTTGAATTCGCCGGACTGATATAACAAAGGCGTAACATTCTCCCGGGCATATTGACTCTGTGGGTCGAGTTTCAAAAAGGTTTCAGTGTTTATCAATTCACAAAACAAGCCATATTTTTTTTGAATGATCGCAACCCCATCCTTGCTCACATACGACACATAATCTACATTAGGATATTGGTCAATAGCTACTTTGCACATGTTATCAATAAATGACGGTTCCAGAAAAGGATTGTCAGAACAAATTCTGAAAAAAAACTCTGGCAATGGGTTTTGTTTAGACAGAAAAGAGTAATAGCGCTGGTAAACATCGTTTTCATCCCCTCTTGAATATAAAATATTTTTACTTTCTAAAAAATCGACCAATAAATCATCTTGTGGGTTATCTGACGTCAATACGTAGACATTCGATCTGTCAGCGTATTTTGAAAACAATGTGCGTTGGTATATTAATTCAAGTAAGGTTATATCCTTATATATAGGTTTCAAAACTTTTCCAGGCAACCTGGTAGAACCCAATCGGGCTTGTATGAGAAACATGAATTTCATAAAGTAATTTAGATTAGTTATAACCCGAAAATAGTAATGAATGTGAGAATAGTGCTATTGCAAATAAAGAAACCAACCCGTTTAAAAAAGTAAAAGCGGGAGTTCAATTAGGAATGGAGCCCTCCATCCATTAAAATATCTATCCCGGTAATATACTGAGAGGCATTAGAACCCAAGAAAATCACCACCCCCTTAATGTCGTCATCATTTGCCATGCGTTTCATGGGGACTTTTTCGCAATATTTTACAAGGAAATCGTTTGGTTGGTTTGCAAATAGTCCGCCTGGGCTTATTGTATTTACACGGATTTTTTGCGGTGCCAGTTTTTTTGCGAGGTATTTTGTAAGTCCTATCATCCCCGCTTTATGAAAATTATAATCAGGAGGAGAATCCATATCCGTGCCGATATATAAATCAAAATCAGGGCTATAAGACGCTTTCATTGAACTTATGTTAATAATGCTCCCTCCTCCATTTTTCGACATTATATCTGCCATTTCGCGCAAAATATCAAACATGCCTGTTCCATTTATCTTCATCGATGCATCCCACTGCTCCAAAGGATCGGTATAGTGCAACATTGGCATTGCAAACGCATTGTTAACAAAAATATCCAATCGGCCGTATTGGTCTGTAATGTTTTTTTTAAGATTAGTTACAGATTCGTGGTCTCCTTGGTCATATGCGATGGCATGAACAGTATAGCCCAATTTTGTGTATGAATCAGCAACGGCCTTACAATTATTTAATGACCTGGAAGATACTATAACCTGAGCGCCTGCTTCGGCAAAAGCCTCTACTATACTACGGCCAAACTTTCCTGCGCCACCTGTAATAAGTACTACTTTATCTTTTACATCGTATAACTCATTTATATGCATAATATTAATTAGCTAATGTATTTACCAATTGACGATGTCATTATTTCACTGAACATTATTTTCCTATTATTCTCTATCTTGGATCTGTGCGCCGCAATAATTAGGCTTGAAATTTTTATTGAATCATTAAAATCAACTGCAGATGCGCCTGTACAAACATAAGAAACAAAGTCATTTAACATGTTATAAAACCCAAAAAAATAGGACGAAAATGCCGGGTCGGTAAAGGGTACATGATGGTGATCGCGATCCGTATAAACTGTAAACGTAATAGGTAATGCCAAATCATCATAAATTGTAAGCATACAATCAACACCATTTTTAAATACTATGTGAACAATATCCTTATGGGTTTTATTTGAAACATTTTGTACGCTTTCAAAATCTGTCCCAAACAGATGACATATCCCATCCAATAAATGGTTGGCATACCTTAACCATGTCACTTTACTTACTCCATGAATATATCGGATGTTTTCGGGGGTATTAAGCAATTTTTTTTTTGCTTCGTATATTTCGGGGGTAAAACGCGAACTGGATGTTGCCATTATCTTACATCCGGTTGTTTTGCAACAATCCAGTAATTGTTCCAATTCATAAAAATTGTTGGTTAAAAGTTTATCAATAAATACAGGTATACCGTTTTCAATGAACTTTTTTGCAAATAACCAATGATTTTCAATATCGTCGCGGGCAATAATTACAGCGTCAATTTTACCTATCAGATCGTCAACATGCTCAACTACGTTAGGTATATAGGCAAAATTTGCAATGTTTTTTGAGACCTCGATATCCTGGGTCCAAATGTGGGTAACCTTGGCGTTCGAAATTATGTGTTTGTTCTGGTGGGTTTCGATCAAATATTTTTTTATTACATCAAATGGACAAGTTTCAATTAAACCCTCATTAAAGCCATTGAAAATTGAACTGTACGAGTAAGGATGTCCATTCCCTTCGTTTATGCCTATTAATCCAACTTTTAACATATTTTTGGTGTTGTTTATTTGTATTTAACTTGCGGATAATTAACCCCATTTGTAACATATAAGGCATTGCCTGGTTTCTACTTCGGCCAGTTTGAGGGCATTAAAATTTCATCATCAACACTGGTTTTTAAATCTGGTAATTGTGTTGCAGATTTGATGGTACTGATATTGAATTTTAACTGCGCCTCTGTTTCAACTCCCAGAATCACCTTATCCACATAAGCATTTTGGATAACAAACTTCAACAAAGAACCGGATAAGTTAGGTACGTTAACCTGTAGGTGTTTTATATTTGATTTTACAGGATCAAAAAAGCTTGGAAGGGCCTGTGTATCGGTTAAAAACAAGCCTTGTAAAAAGGTTGAACGGGTGTGTATTTCGCAGTTGTTTTTTTTTAATTCAATAAAATATTTTTCAAACCGCCGATCGAAATAATTGTACGGAACTTGGATCAGATCAGGTATAAAGTCTTTATCTAATAATGAATCTAACTCTGAAGGGGCATTTAATGAAAATCCGATTTTTTTTATTAACCCTCCGGCCTTTAAAAGCTTTAGTTCCTCCCATTGCTCCGGATATTGTACCAGGTTGGCAGGCCGGTGGGCTAAATAGCCATATAGCGATTTAACCCCCATGTCTTTCAAACTCCTATTTAATTGTACCGCAATGGCTTCGTTAACATCCGGGGGCAGAAATTTTGAAACAATAGCAAAACCACCTATATCATTTTGCCCCAGTACCATTTCAGAACTACCGTAAGAGGACGCTGTATCCAGTAAACAAATTCCTGCTTTAAGTGCAAATTTTAAAATATGACTAACCTCTGTTGGCTGTGTTTGTCCGCTCTTATTTGATATGCCATAGGGTATACCAAATTGCACCGTTCCTAATCCTAACTTATCACAATATGATGCCATACGGTTAAAAACCATCCTTAAAATAGTCCTCTTTTAAAAGTGAAATTATATATGAGTCATGATATTTTCCATCTTCAAAACAGTTTTGCCTAAGTTTACCATCAATACTAAATCCAAATTGCTTCGTAAAAAAATCGATTTTAGCTTTATCAAACTCGTATAACTCCATCCATATTTTATTAAGGTTCAAGTTTTTAAACCCGTAGTTGATCAGTAAACGGGCTGCATCCAGTGCAAGTCCTTCGTTATCAATATATAGTTCATTCAGTCCTATGTAAAAAGAAAAATCGGCTGAGCGCAATATCCAATTTACATACAGCAAACCGGCGGCTCCAATTGGTTGCTTGTCGGACAGCCTTTCGATAATAAACATGTAATCATTAGGGCTGGCAACCGTTCGGTTATACCAGGCATTTTGATTACTCATGTTTAACTCCCTATGCTCCCTGAAATTTTTCCTGAAATGTTCTATGTTTCTCCAGTCACGTAATAAACTCAGATCTTCGGCTTCTAAAGCACGAAGTCCTACCAACTCGCCCTTGATCATTAATTTAAAATCTCTTTGGTTAAATGTTCCCCTTTTTTTAAAGCACTTCGTAATTGTTTTCCAAGCACTTCATTTAGTTGATATGGTCGTACAGCATCATCAGGGCATGGCCTAAGTGGTTCCAGATGTTGTATGGTAATAACTGTACCTACGGGTATATCCTGTGTTGCACGTAAACATCGTTGCTGAACTATTCTGGATGATATTTCGTTCTCTTCAATTCGTTTTTTTCCATCGCCCAAAGCATAGTACACTTCGTTTGCTGTATCAACCATTTGTCGCCATGTTGTTGGATTCATGGCAAATTTATGGTCTGGTCCTTCGCGGTTATTATCGTCTGTAAAATGTTTTTCTATAATGCGGGCGCCTAATGCTATAGAACCGGCCACCGTTGCGTGACCAATGGTATGATCCGAAAGCCCCAGCAGTATATTAGGGTACTTGTTTTTAAATGTTTTGAGCACATTTAAATTTACATATCTGGCCTTATCGTTGTCAAGGGTATAGTTGGTGTTACATTGCAGTAACGCCACGTTGTTTGTTATGCTGGTAAGTAATTCCATTGCGCGCTCCACATCGTTCATATCGGCAGCGCCGGTAGCCAGTAAAACAGGCTTGCCTTTTTTTGCTGTATAGGCCAAAATTTCAGGCCATGTAATATCCCCGGACCCTATTTTATATACGTTAACGTAAGGATCCACATTATCGACCGACTCAAAATCATAAGCACTTGTGAAATACTCAATACCAACCTGATCACATTTTTGTTTTAACAATTCGGTCCAGTTCATATTAATACTGGCATCTTCATAAATTTCGAAAACACTTTTTTTCCATCCTTTTTGATGTGTTGCATTCGACTTTAAGTTTTCGAAACCAAACTTGCTTACAATCTTTGCCGCTTGAAAATTCTGGAATTTTGCTGCGTGAGCACCGGCATTTTTAGCTAATTCAATTAAGGCGTAAGCCCGGGATAAATCACCTTCGTGGTTGGCACCAATATCTGCTATAAAATATGGTGGGTGGTTTATCCCAACCGTGGTGTTTCCTATTTTAAATTCTGTTTCCATGTGCTAAAAAATCAATGTGTAAATGTTTTATACAAAAATCAATATCGGGTGGTTGGATACCTAAATTATGTATTTTTGTTGTATTGAGCGTAGTATTTAGTGGTCGCAGCGTTTTTTGCAATGAATTGTCAAGTAATACAGAGCCGATAAGGTTAGTATCATAATTAAAAACCTGGGCTATTTTATATAAAAATGTATATTTCGAAATTACAGGTTGTGAGCCTAAGTTATAAATTCCAGGATTTGCACATTTTTCGATAAAGATCGTTATCATATCAGCTAAATCACTAACATATAACGGATTAAAATAAACGTTTGAGAAACCATTGATCTTCTCCCCTTTTGAAATATTTCGATAAGCCCATTCAAATAATGAATTACCTAATTTTGAATTAAAGCCAAAAATATTTGTGCGTAAAATAAAGGCCTTTTGAGCATACTTTAGTGCCGCCTTCTCGCCGTTTAATTTTGATGTTGCGTAATAATTTAAAGGATTGGTTATATCCGTTTCAAAATAATCTCCACGTTGCCCGTCAAATACCGAATCTGTTGATACGTAGTAAACTGCCTTAACCGATTTGTATGAACTAATTAGTGCTACTGCCTGATTATGCAAAAGATCGGCTTGTAACTGATTCTTTTCACAATAGTCTAAATTTACATAGGCGGCACAGTTAATAACAATCTCTGGATTACATGCTTGTAAAACATTGGTTAATTGTTTTGCATCGCTAATATCGCTGATGAAATGTTTATCATTAACCGTAAAAGAGTCTCTGCCTACTGTAAAAATTTCATACTTATTTTGAGCAATCAACTTTTCAAACAATTTGTTACCCAACATACCAGAAGCTCCGGTAAGTAATACTTTTAGCACTATATTTCAAAATTAGAGTCTACATGTTCGTTTATCAGTTTTCGTAAAGAATCCACGCTCTCCCACTCCGTATTCTCACCCGAAGTGTAGTTAAATCCTGCTTCAACACGTTTTGCATTAAATTTAACGATATAATCATCCAATTTCCAATTTGGCACTTGTGGAAGTATAACGTAATATTTACCCAGATCAAAAGTGGAAAATGAATCAGATGTTGTGATCATTTCTTCATGGATCTTTTCTCCGGGCCTTATACCTATAATTTTATGCTCGCACTCGGGACCAATAGCCTGGGCAATATCCATAATTTTATACGAAGGAATTTTTGGCACAAATAACTCCCCGCCCCACGCAACATCAAGCGCGTGCAAAACCATGTCAACCCCGCCTTCTAAAGAAATGTTGAACCTGGTCATATTGGGATCGGTGATTGGCAATACCCCGGTTTTTCTTTTGTTTAAAAAAAAGGGGATGACGGACCCATTGGAGCCCATCACATTACCGTACCTAACAACCGAAAATTTGATATCTTGATCTCCTTTAATATTATTAGCCGCTATAAATAGTTTATCTGATGTTAGTTTTGTAGCTCCGTACAGATTAATGGGCGCACAGGCCTTATCAGTTGATAACGCAACAACTTTAGATACTTTAGTTTCTAAAGCAGCTTTAATAACGTTTTCTGCACCTCCAATGTTTGTTTTTATACATTCATCCGGATTATATTCTGCAATGTGTACATGTTTCATTGCTGCAGCATGAATAACATAGTCAACACCTCTAAATGCTCTTTTAAGTCTTTCTAAATCTCTTACGTCACCAATAAAATATCTTATTGCAGGATACTCATTTTGTCCAAATTCCTGTGCCATTTGAAACTGCTTCTGCTCATCTCTGGAGAATATAACAAGACGTGAAACATTTGGCCACTGTTGCAATATTTTTTTTGTAAGTGATTTTCCAAGAGAACCGGTTCCGCCGGTTATTAATATTGATTTATTGTTTAAGTCTATCATCTTTTAATTTACGGTAAGTTTTTGCAATATTCTTTTAAGAGAGAGGTAACAGATTGATAAAAGGCCTCCCAAAACACCACCTATAATAAGTGCAGATAATTTGCCAACTCGTATCACGTCAAGTGGCAAAATCGGTGTATCTATTATTTGAATTAAAGGGGTTTCTTTTCTAAGGGTCGCTTTTGAGACTTCCAGATTTCTAACCAATTCTGTCAATATTGCCTGATTTGCTAAAACATCAACCTGTTTATGCTGCGATGGTGCACGTAATATTTGTCGCCCTGGATTTGCATTGGGTACCGCGTCGGTCGATGAGGCTACACCGTTGATAGCTATATTTAATTGGCGGCGGACGGAATCGGTTTGGTGTTGCAAAATATTTACATTTTGAACCGATTTTTGAGTTTTCGTTGCAATGTAAAAGTCAGATACATTTTTGGCGAGCCCCTCGGCAAATAGTTTTGCAAAAAGTTCGTTTTTAGAATGGTATGATATGGTGATCATACTCAAGCTTTTATCTGTTTTATCAACTACGAGGTCGGTCTTTATAATTGCACGAAAAATTGCCCCTAATATACTATCTTGCTGTAAAGAAAATTTTGATCGATCTGCGTTGGGCAAAAAGCTGATGTTTTTCAATTTAGGGTCGCTACTCCAGGTATTTCGAAATTTATTAAACGAAATATACATTTCGACCAAGGTTTGTGGTTTTCCATTGATCGCCACTGTTGATAACAGGGTTTTTTCGACCATGTTCCTTGATTTCATCAATTGCAACAAATTATCGCCAGAGAATGCACCATTATCCCCTCCCGCCATATCCAACCCTAACTGACTTGCCAGTCCAAGTGCTCCTCCCAACCCCCCAGCTGACTTACTATCTTCGAGTGCAAAGCTTAATTCCGCGTTGTAAATAGGTTTTTTGAGGTAGGCGTATGTAAGTCCTAATGCCCCACCTATTACGCCTGCTACAAAAATAATTATCCATTTAGTTAACAAATATCGCCACCACCCCTGCAATTTAATAACAACATCTTTCAACGAAATTTCCTCGTTATTGGGTTGCTGAACTGAAGAAACATCTTTCATTTTTATTTTTTTACAATGCTAAGAACACCCAACAATATTGCTCCTATCGAAGCTAAACTTCCTAACAAGCTAATGGATTCGGCTACGGATAATCCTTTGGTTTCTTTCTTTTTAGGAACAATTATTTCGCTACCGGGTTTAATTTGAGGATAACTTCTGAAAAATAAAAAATGATGTGTTGCTTTAACAGATCCATTAGCATACAAAACGTACACTCTCTTTTTTAAGGCATACGAGGAAAATCCGCCCGCATTATCAACATAACTCCTAAGTGATCTTTGCCTGTCAAATACTACAGAACTTGGAAACAATACTTCACCAGCGATCTTGACAAGTTGTTGCTGCTTCGGAATGCGAAGCACATCACCCTCTTCAAGTCTTAAATCTATATCCGAACCAGGTTTTTCTAATATCGCTTTTAGGTTTATACCAACGTAATCATTTTTCACCCGTTCATTCACATTAGCTACAGAATCGCCCAATCTTTTACCTACTTGCTTTAACCTGTCCAATCTATCCGCTTCTAATGCCGCGGCATCAACCTTACCCTTTTCACTATCAATGCCCAAGTTGTCGACCCGTTTCAACGTCCCGCCTTCAACATCAGCATATATGGTTAGTCCGCCCGCCCGTTGTACAAGGCTTGATATTTTTTCGTCTTTGGTATTAATGGGATAATAGCCGGCGTACAAAACCTCCCCTTCTACTTTCACCATTTTTTGCTTTTCAAAGCCAGGCAAACTATATACCGACACAATATCAAACGGGTGTAACACAAAGTATTTGTTAGTAAATTTCAACGTCGCGTCAACATCAATAATAAATATTTGTGATGTAAGCGCATCGCGTTTACTCGGGTCGCTATTGGTTACCCGTCTGGCAATTTCGATACGTTTTGGGCTGGCCCCTTCGGTGAAGCCGCCGGCCTGGATAATGAGGTCCTCGACAGACAGGCTATCTGCATACGCAAAGTCGCCGCCATTTCTAACCTCACCGGTTATAGTTACTTTGTATTTATCGCGAAGGTCGAAAGTTGAAGGTATAGTAACCACATCCTCTCGTTGCAAAACGATATCTGGAGAGGTTTTACCAACTACGCCTTTTACATCAAATGGTATGCTTTCGATAGTGTTATCGGGCTTTAGCCTGATTATGGAGCCTCGTGGCGAAAAATCTTCTTTTAGTCCTGCGGCTTTGGTTATTAGCTGTGATAATGTTAATCCTTTATCAAGCTCAAACTGGCCCGGCCTAAAAACTGCACCGTTTATGGTAACGCGATTTTCAAACCGGTCTAAAATTTTGTCAACGGTATACTGGTCGCCCCGCAAAGGCACATAATTCGAAAAATCTTCTGCGCTTATATCGGTCACACGCCGATCTTTATCAGTTACTTGTACTGCTTTAATATTTGCAGTGTAAGCCAGGTCCGTAAACCCGCCTGCAAATGTAATTACGTTTTTAAGTGTTTCGCCCGGTAATACTTCAAATATAGCCGGGTGCTTTATTTGCCCCAGTAATGATACCCTAACCTTGTAAGTAGGCACCCTGATAATATCACCGTCCTGCAAACGGATGTTATCTTTTTGATCGCCCCGCAACAGGAAATCATAAAAATCGATCTTTCGGATAACCCGGTTATCACGGATCAGCTCAATTTGCCTCAACGATCCGTTGCCAGCCGGGCCACCTGATAAGTATAACGCTCCAAATACAGTTGATAATGATGAAAGTGTATAGGTTGATGGTTTTACAACTTCGCCGGTTATGGTTACTTTTATGCTGCGGATATTACCTAATGTTACCGAAACATTTGTTCCGTGGCCTATTGCGTAGTGATTTGCTGCCAACTTTGATGCAATTATCCCATTGGCTTGTTCAATGGTTTTGCCGCTTAAATTAATCAATCCAATGCCTGGTATGGATATGGTCCCATCGGGCGATATGGCTGGTTTCCATTCTACCTGAGAGTTTCCATATACCGTAATAATAAGTTGGTCATCGGGCCCGAGTACATAATTTTGAGGTGTTGGAATACGCAGGTTAGGTTCGAAGGTTATCGTGCTGTTATTAAACAACTCTGAACCAAATATTTGCAAGGCCGTTGTGGCTTCTTTGGTATTGCCAGTGCCCGTAGCAATATAATTTAACTGACGGGCATCGCCTTGGTTTGCGGTGGTTGTATTAGTTGATGTGACGTTGTTTTTGCGCAACGCATCTATACGTGTCTGCAGCTTGTTGGCGTTATCTTCGGACATTCCTCTGGCTATAGCCATTGCTTTGATCTGCGCGTCTGTTTGCCCTGATGCTTGCGCCTGTTTCATCAGGTCCTGAAGTTCTGCATCGGTAAGATTGTCGACTTTGGCATTTCCAATATTAGTTATAGTGGTAGTTTGTGCAAATAATGAATGAGTATTCTGAAAGCAAAAGAAGAGTACAAATACTACAGTAAGCCGATGGAAATATTTCATTTTATCTAATTTCGTTAGGACTATGGCTAACACTAGCTATTTGATATTGAATAAAAATTGTTTTTTTGCGAAACTAACAATTTAAACACAATTAATATAAAGTTTTTGCAACACAGCCCGCCTGTTAACATTATTTTTAATTGATTTTTTGATTCTTAAGCATTTTTAATATGTGCCAATACTTCGTCAACCGTGGTTACCGCACTGCCAATTTTACTAACAACTATAGCCGCAGCATGGTTGGCAAAAATGCAGGCATCTTTAATATTCATGCCTGCTGCGGTGCAAATACCAATACTTGCCAATACCGTATCGCCGGCTCCGGTAACATCAAATACTTCGCTGGCTTTGGTTGGGATTACCTCGAAATGGTCGTTACATATTGCCATCCCTTCTTCAGACAGGGTTATTACTATTACATCGGCGGCTGTTTGCTTTTGCAATCCTTCAGCCGCTGATCGCAAACTTTCCTGATCAATTATCTCGATGCCGGTAGCAATAGCTGCTTCTTTTTTATTGGGTTTTATGATATTGGCACCCTTGTATTTTGCAAAATTATTACCCTTAGGATCAACAATTACAGCTACATTATTATTACGGGCACAAGCTATAACTTCGGCAAGCACTTTGACGGTTAATGTGCCCTTTAAATAGTCGGAAATAAGTACTACCTTATATTTTGCAATGTTTGCTTTAACAAAACTGATGATAAAATCCTCGGATCCGGGGTTAATGGCAGCTTTTGATTCTTTGTCAAAGCGCATCATTTGATGCTTTGATGCTAAAATACGTGATTTTTTACTGGTGGTACGCCCCGGTTCGCGGTATACGCCGTTTAGCTTCACCTGAACATCCGTTAACAATGTACATAATTCATTTGCGCTAAGGTCGTCCCCAACTACACTTACAATATCGGCTTTTACTCCAAAACTTATCAAATTTTTTAAAACGTTACCTGCCCCGCCAAGGGTTATATCCTCGCGGATTATATCAACAATAGGTACGGGTGCCTCAGGCGATATGCGTTCAAATTTGCCCCACATATAATGATCTATCATCAGATCGCCAATAACCAATATGCTAAGGTTTTTTACCCCGGCCAACAAACTACTATCCATTATTAATTTCTTTATGTATGCGGATGATATCGGGCGCGTATGCCGCAATACCTTGTTCAAGGGTAAAATCAGGTCTATATGCTAATACTTGCTGACTGCTAACAATATCGGCGCAGGTGTTGTTTTGATAAAAAGTGTAGGGGTTGTCAAAATACTCGGGCTCGGATGGTAATGCGAGGTTTTTAGCTAATATGTTAATAATATCGTTAAATGTGCGTGCCACGCCGCTGCCAACATTATAAACTCCGGATGGCTTACCAACCGATTTGATATTTGCCTGTACTACATCGTCAATAAAAACAAAATCGCGGCTTTGCTCGCCGTACTTAAATATACGCGGCTTATTCCCTTTTAACATTTGCAGCCCCAATTGCAGTATCATTGATGCGGTTTTGCCTTTGTAAAACTCGCGGTTCCCATAAACGTTAAAATATCTCAACCCTGTAATTTTTAATTCGGGGTGGGTTTTAAGCGCGCCCCAAAGCAGGTTATCCATCATCAGTTTTGAAAAACCGTAAACGTTTTCGGGCACCTCGCCATTGCCTACCCTATTTGGGGACGGCGAATTACCATAAGTACCTGCCGACGACGCATAAACCAAATGTGCATTATCGCGTAAAGCAAGGTCGATAAAAAAGTTTAACGAGTTGGTATTGGTTTGAATAACGAGCGACTGATCTGTAACGGTTGTATCGCTGATGGCAGCCTGATGAAATATATAGTCCCATTTTATGCCCGTAAGCTGTTGCAGATCGGTCGCATTAATAATGTTACCTGCGATAGTTTGCCCCTTAAAACCGATGAGGTTTTTAAAATGCCCTAAAGCACTGTAGTTGCCTGATGGAAAGTAGTCGTTAGATTGAAATTTATCGAAAACAACAATATTGGCATGGGGATGGTTATGCTGCAAATAAAAGGCAATGTTGCTGCCAATAAAGCCTGCCCCACCTGTTATCAGTATGTTTTTATTATTAAAATCGATATCCGAATACAACTTGTTCATTTAATTTTTACTGACAATGTGAGATTGTAATATAAGCAAAAAAAGGTTAAATTATAATCTTCCATTAACTATTTTAGCATCTAATATGCCTTTAACATCGTATAAAACGGCATTGTCGTGCCGCTTTAATTTTGCAAAATCAAGCATTTTAAATTCGTTGTGCCCTACAGCCAAAACTACTGCATCGTAGGTACTTGTTAAGGTTTTAACAGGTTCTATTCCGTATTCAGTTTTTACTTCTTCGGTATTGGCCCATGGGTCGTAAACATCGTAACTAACTTCAAACTCAGCCAAGGTGTTAACGATATCAATTACACGGGTATTGCGTATATCTGTGCAATTCTCTTTGAAGGTAAAGCCCAAAACCAACACCCGCGAATTTTTAACCTGGATGTCGTTTTTGATCATCAGCTTAATAACCTCGAGGGCGATGTATTTACCCATACCGTCATTAAGCCTGCGGCCGGCCAAAATAATTTCGGGATGGTAACCCAACTGCTGTGCTTTCTGTGCCAGGTAATACGGGTCAACACCTGTACAATGCCCACCCACAAGGCCGGGTTTAAAGTTTAAAAAGTTCCATTTGGTACTGGCAGCGGCAAAAACATCGTTACTATCAATACCCATCAGATTAAATATTTTAGCCAGTTCGTTAACAAAGGCAATGTTGATGTCGCGCTGTGAGTTTTCGATCACCTTGCAGGCTTCGGCTACTTTTATGCTTGGTGCCAAATGTGTGCCTGCTTCAATAATAGACCTGTAAAGTTCATCAATAAACGCAGCGGCCTCGGGCGTTGAGCCCGACGTTACTTTAAGTATATTGGGTAAGCGGTGTAGCTTATCGCCTGGGTTGATACGCTCGGGCGAGTACCCGACAAAAAAATCGCGGTTAAACACCAGCCCCGAAGTTTGCTCTAAAACGGGTATGCAAATATCTTCGGTTACACCAGGATAAACGGTCGACTCAAATATAACTACATCATCTTTTTTTAAAGCCCGGCCAACAGTTTGGGTCGCCTTGATCAGTATACTCAGGTCGGGGCGGTTGTGAACGTCGGTAGGTGTTGGTACTGCTACAACACAAACGTTGCAACTGTAAAGGCTTTGGGCATCACCCGACGGTATTAAACCTACTGGGGCATCTCTGTTTGCCAGTACCGATCTTAATTCGGCACTGTCAACTTCAAGCGTGCTATCAATACCATTATTTATATCGCTAATGCGGCTTTGCTTGATATCAAAACCTATAACCGGATATTTTTTTGCAAACTCAACAGCCAGCGGCAGTCCAACATATCCTAAACCTATAACGGCAATTTTTACACTAACTGGCTTATTAAACATTCTTTATTATAGATACCACTTATGTGGGTTTACAAATATACCTAATATAGTTTGTAGACTTTCTGAATTTTTTCTGTACATCAAAGCCGGGTATTAATTGGCATTACGCACTTAACAACAGATACGCTACTTGGTTTAGCAAATGGTAATTAAATATTATACAATTGGTAAACGCCTTTTACTGTACGCTTAGCTGCCTGACCAACCAAAACGGTTGTTATCTTTTTTTCGAGCATCAAATGCTCGGCGTTGTTAATATATTCATCCTCACCGACAATTACCGGGTTGGTGCTCATCATTTCATCTATATGCAACTTTGAGGTATCGGGTACCTTAACCAAGGCACGGCGCAGGTCGCCATCAGTAACAACGCCCAGCACATTTCCTGGCAGGCCCACAATAACCATACCTATCCGCCCTTCTGACATACGTAAGACCAGCTCGGTGAACGGCGCGGTGACGCTAATAAACGGCAGGTTATCCGTACGCATCATATCCTTAACCTTTACCAGTAATTTGTGGCCAAGGCTGCCTCCGGGATGAAAACGTGCAAAATCAGCTTCCTGAAAGTTGCGGCTTTCCATTAAAGCTACAGCGATCGCATCGCCCATAACCAACGCTGCTGTGGTTGACGATGTAGGCGCCAGTTTAAGCGGGCAGGCTTCGTGCTTTATGGCAATGTTCAAGTGGTAATTGCTGTTGCGGGCAAGCGTTGAGTTTGGATTGCCGGTAAGCGATATGAGCAGGTTGTTGTTCCATTTTAAAAACGGGATCAGCTTTAATATCTCATCGGTTTCGCCGGAGTAGGATATCAAAAGTACCAAATCATCTTTGCCGATCATACCCAGGTCACCATGAAAAGCCTCGCCTGGGTGCAAAAAAAAACTTGATGTACCAGTACTTGATAAAGTGGCTGCTATTTTTTGACCAATAAGTCCTGATTTACCGATACCGGTTACAATGAGTTTGCCTTTGGCACTCAATATGGTTTTTATCACCTGGTCAAAGGCATCATCAAGCTGTGTTACAACTTGTTGCAACGATTCGATCTCGGTATTAAAAACCCTTTGGGCTATATCTTTCATACCCTTGTATTTATTTGTCTAATAACGGTTGGATAACGCTTTCAAGCTGGTGCAGTTTAACCATGTTAGGGCCGTCACTCAGGGCGTTATCCGGGTCGGGGTGGGTTTCCATAAAATACCCGGTTGCGCCAAATGCTTTTGCCGCCAGGGCCATCATGGGCACAAAGTTACGGTCGCCGCCGGTTTTGCCGCCTGCACCGCCGGGCCGTTGTACCGAATGCGTACAATCCATACAAACCGGGTAACCAAATTGCTTCATGTCATGTATATTCCTAAAGTCAACAGCCAGATTATTATAACCATACATATTACCGCGTTCGGTTAGTATAATTTGCTTGTTACCGGCCTCCAAAACTTTTTGTGCCGGGTAAAACATATCCTGACCGGATAAAAACTGCGCTTTTTTTACATTGACTATTTTGCCTGTTTGCGCGGCAGCAACCAGCAGGTCGGTTTGGCGACATAAAAAAGCGGGGATCTGCAATATGTCCACCACCTGGGCAGCAATGGCGGCCTGATAGGGTTCGTGTACATCGGTAGTAACGGGCAGGTCAAAACGCTCCTTAACATTATTAAGCATTTCCATCCCTTTTTCAATACCAGGCCCGCGGTACGAATGTATGGAGGTGCGGTTAGCTTTATCGAACGATGATTTAAACACTACCGGCACATTAAACTTTTGCCCGATGACGGCAACCTTTTCGGCAACCTGGTATAAAAGTTCCTGATTTTCCATTACGCATGGCCCCAAAATGAAAAAAGGTTGTTCGTTTATTCGATCAAATAACATAGTTGCTGGTAATTTACTGCAGCAAAGATGAAAATTATTGCGTTAATGTTTAATTAAAAACGCCTTAGACGATTTATTTGTCGAACATCTTATAAACAATCAACATCATGTTAAAATGCAATAAACCATATTAAATTTTATGGCGATCAGGTTTGTCGATATAAAACTATATTTATTATTAAAAAAACAACATAACCCTTAGTTAACCTGTTGATAACTTATTAATTGAGTTTAGGATGTGGAAAAATATGATGTTAAATAATGTTAAAAAATTAGTCTACTAATTCTATAGATTGTATATTTGTATCAATTGTTAATTTATCCTTACTAACCAATTCGTTCTTTATGATAAATAATGAGGTCAGTTAAATACAAAAAGAGAAGGTAACCTACTTTCTCTTTTTTATTTTACAGCCATTTCCTCATTTAAAACAAAGCATAATAGCGGGCGTTCAATTAAAATATTGATAACTTGCATTATTTATAAACTATGCTACGCTATCTGTTTGTTTTTTCAGCATTCCTTTTTGCCCAACATGTGGCTTTCGCCCAAATGCCGCTTACCGGTAAGGTTTATGAACTGCATACCCATGTAGTGTTACCACAGATCAAAGTGCGCAATACCAATACTAAAGATAATACCCAAACCAACGCTTCCGGCATATTCACCATTAAAGCCAAACCCGGCGACATATTGATATTAGAAGCTTTTAACTATAAACCTGATACGGTGGTTGTGGTTAACGCACGATATATTGAGGTTTACCTTGAACCGCAAAACAACGCGCTCAAAGAAGTTGAGATCAAAAACACGGTAACTAACAAACTTGGCGACCTAAGGGATACCACCATGCATAACCAGGCAGCAGTATATCAGAGAAATGTCGATGGGTCTGCTATGGGTGGTATAGCGATCAGGTTTGGATACGGAAAAAGCAAAAAAGAAAAAAGGGATGAACAACTTGCTTATAATACCACAGCGACGAAGCAAATAGACCAGAGTTTTTCGGCCGATAATGTAAGCAAATATATCCCTCTTCGGGGAGATGAGCTTAAACAATTTGTTGCCTTGTACAGGCCAACCATCAAACAATACAAAGCGCCTAACTTTGATCTGACGTTTTACATTAACGATTGCTATAAAAAGTTTAAGGCCTTGCCGCCCGACCAGCGCAAACTGGCACCTCTAAAAGGTGACTTGCCCAAAGGTTAGGCTTTGCCCACTATAACTTTGTAAAACTGGTCGAAGGTTAGGTATTGGTTAGCCAGGCGCAATATATCCTGCGGGGTAATGCCCCTGATCACATCGGTGTAACGATCGTAATAATCAAGCTCGAGGCCTGAAAAGTAAACGTTTTTAAATTTATCGGCGTGCGATAGTACATTCTCCAAACTGCCCAATAACGAGCCAAGCATATAGTTTTTGACCAACGAAAGTTCTTCGTCGCTTATTAATTCGGTTTTAAGGATGTTCACTTCTTTTTTTATCTCTTGCATAGCGGCAGCTGTAACATCGGCACCAACTTCGGTAGCGATAAATAGTGCCCCGCTGTAAAGCATCGAACTCATACCTGAGCCAATGCCATAGGTGTAACCTTTATCCTCGCGGATGTTGGCCATCAATCTTGACCCAAAATACCCGCCTAAAATGGTGTTGACTACCTGCAACGCCGGAAAATCGGAATGGGTACGGTTTATAGTAGCCTTACCTAAACGAATGGCCGATTGTAATGCGCCAGGTTTTTCTACATAATTATACAACTCATCAGATGGTGTAAAATCAGGCTGATCCGTGTCGGGGGTCCTGGTGTTCGCCCAGTCTTTATCAAAACTATGGGTTATTAGTTTTAAGATATCGTCGTCAATTTTGCCGGCAACAAATATGGTGCAATTGGCCGGCTGGTACATTTGTTTAAAATGTTGTAAAAGGTCGGCACGGTCAATTTTGGCATAGTCGGCAACAGTTGGGCTTAGGCCATACATGGTATTGCCAAACACGGCCTTGTTAAAAGTGCGCCGCGCAACAAAATCGTTTTTTTGCAGGCTGACCTGTAGTTTTTGTTGTTGATTACGGATAAAGGTAGCCAGTTCCTTTTCGGGAAATATGGAATCGGTTATAATATCTTTTATAACAGGTAAGGTGTTTTTTAAATGCTTATTTAAGCAGTATAAGGTAACCTGCGAGTGGTCGAAACCATAGTCGACCTGTAAAAAAGCGCCGTAATAGTCAACTTTATCAGCTATTTGAGCCGCGGTTAAACTGTTTGTACCATCGTTAAGCATGGTGTTAACCGCAACGTTAAGCAATGGCTTATTGGGGTTAAACCTTAAATTGCGAAAAGACATTTCGATGCGAACCAACTCCTGCTCGCCGGAGTTGAACCAAAATAAATTGCAGCCATTATCTAATTTAACATGGCCCGGCGTTATTAAATTAATGCGGTCTATCGCCTTAAATTCGGGCGTAAAAGTTCTGTCTAACATTATACGGCTAAATATACCAGTGTTGATGAATTTTCTTTTTTAAATATATCCTGCGATTGGCGCTGTACCTGCAAGGGCGTAATGGCCAGGTATTGTGCAGCTTCCAGGTTAAACATTTCGGCATCGCCCAGCAGTTCAAAATAAGCCAGGTTCATGGCCTTATCCAGTAACGACATTTCGGAAAACGCCATGGTCGACTCCGTTTTATTTTTAACCTTGGTCAGTTCGTCTATACCAACCGGATCGTTTTTCAGTTTATCGAGTTCTTCCCATATAGCGGTCTCGGCTGTTTCAATGCTTACTCCGGCGACAGGCTTGCCATCAACTACAAACATACCTGCATCCAGACTTTCGGTAGTGTAGGCGTGTATTTCGCTGAACAATTGTTTTTCTTTTACAAGATTGCGGTATAACCGCGATGAATTGCCCCTCGAAAGCAGATCGGATAACAGGTCGACGGCGTGGTAATGCTCATCATTACGGGCCGGCATATGAAAGGCTATGTACAAGGCATTCAAAGGCACTTTAGCTGTAACCGTTTGGCGGCGTTCGGCTAACTGCTCCGGCTCTTGTGGCAGATCGCGCTCATATTTATTACCTGCGGGTATGGGGCCAAACCATTTTTCGGCCAGTTTTTTAACCTGTGCCGTGGTCACATCGCCACCAACTACCATAATGGCGTTTTGCGGGTTATAATGTTTGGCAAAAAATGCCTTTACATCTTCTATCCTGGCATCTTCAATGTGCGATAGCTCTTTGCCAATGGTTGCCCATCGGTAGGGGTGTGTTTTGTAGGCCAACGGGCGCAGGTTAAGCCATACATCGCCGTAAGGCTGATTTAAATAGCGTTGCTTAAACTCCTCGATCACTACGTTACGTTGCACCTCCAGGCTTTTTTTGCTAAAGGCAAGGCTTAGCATACGGTCGCTCTCGAGCCAAAAAGCAGTTTCGATGTTAACAGCGGGCAGCGTGATATAATAGTTGGTGATATCGTTACTGGTAAAGGCGTTGTTTTCGCCACCTACGCGCTGCAAAGGTTCATCGTAACTGGGGATATTTACCGACCCGCCAAACATCAAATGTTCAAACAAATGTGCAAAGCCGGTTTGGTTAGGGTCTTCATCGCGGGCGCCAACATCGTACAATATATTGAGCACCGCCATGGGGGTGGTTTTATCTTCGTGGACAATGACACTGAGGCCATTGCTGAGGGTGAAACGGTTGAATTTAACCATGTATAAAAAAATCAGTATTGCTAAAAACGGACAGCAAATGTAGAGTTTTTGTTGGTTTTTAAAACAGCAAAAACATACATTAATATGCTATACAAGCATTTAACAGCCGTATCTCAAAAATCACATAATGATGATAAAATATGTCAGTTGATAAAGCTAATTTTACCGCGTAAATTTTATACAGCGATAGTCTACTATAACTATCAAATAAATCAACACCTATGTGGTATAACAACATATTAGAAACCATTGGCAATACGCCGATGGTGAAACTCAATAAAATTGTAAAGGATATCCCGGCAACGGTTTTAGCCAAAATAGAGACAACCAACCCAGGCAACTCTATTAAAGACCGGATGGCTTTGAAGATGATAGAGGATGCCGAAAAAAGTGGTTTGCTAAAACCGGGCGGTACTATTATTGAAGGTACATCGGGCAATACAGGCATGGGATTAGCCATGGCAGCAATCATCAAAGGGTATAAATGCATTTTTACCACTACCGATAAACAATCCAAGGAAAAGGTTGATGCGTTGCGTGCTTTTGGCGCCGAGGTTATTGTATGCCCTACCAACGTTGACCCGGAGGATGCACGTTCGTATTACTCGGTTTCATCGCGCCTGGTGCGCGAAACGCCAAACTCGTGGAAACCAAACCAATACGATAACCTGTCGAACTCGCAGGCACATTATGAGCAAACCGGGCCCGAAATATGGGCGCAAACTGATGGTAAGATAACCCACCTGGTTGCGGGTGTCGGTACAGGTGGAACAATATCGGGTATAGCCAAATATCTGAAGGAGAAAAACCCGGCGATCAAAATTTTGGGCATCGATACCTATGGTTCAGTATTTAAAAAATATAAAGAGACCGGCATTTTTGACAAGAATGAGATATACCCTTACATAACCGAGGGCATCGGCGAAGACTTTTTGCCGCAAAATGTTGACTTTAACCTGATCGATCATTTTGAAAAAGTGACCGATAAAGATGCCGCCTTAATGACGCGAGAAATATCTTTACGGGAAGGAATATTTGTTGGTAATTCGTCAGGCTCGGCTATAGCCGGATTGCTGCAAATGAAAGACCAATTTAAAGCCGGTGATGTGGTGGTAGTTATTTTCCCCGATCACGGCTCTCGCTATATGGGCAAAATGTTTAATGAAGACTGGCTGCGCGAACGCGGCTTTTTAACAGATGCCAAACTTACAGCCCGTACCATCCTATCTAAAAAAGATAAGCAGGAAATTGTGACCATTGATTGCGAAAAGACAATTGCCGAAGCAATTGAGACTGTTAAAACGTTAAACATATCGCAAATACCGGTAACCCAAAAAGGTATGGTGATAGGCAAGATAACCGAAAGCGATATATTACACGCACTAATGGAAAACCCGGGACTGCGCTCAAAACCGGTTAAAAGCATTGCTACCGGCTCGTTCCCGTTTGTTGATCTGAACACAAGCATCGACAAGATATCAGCGCTTATTAACAAAGACAATACGGCAGTGTTGGTTGAAAGTGACAGCGGTTCAATTGAAATTATCACACAATACGATATCATTAACGCGATATCGGCATAAAGTAATGGTTCATAGTATTGAGGGGGCTTATGCCTCCTTTTTAACTTTCAGGCTACTCATTAACTGATCGTACAGGTCGTCGCCTGTTGCTTTTTGGGGTTTGAGTTTCTTGATGGTCGGACGTTTGCCTTTAGCTTTTAGCTGGATGATCTTTAGTAATTCGTCCGAGTAATCGTCTTTAAATTTCGACACGTCAAACTTTTCGGCGTACTGCTCAATAAGCGCCATGCCCATGTCCAGTTCTTTTTTGCTTACTTCAATTTTGCTGTCTATTTGTATATCATCGGCAGGCCGTATCTCTGCCGCGAAACGTATGCGGGTAACCACCAGTACTTTATCTACAGGGTGCACAATACACAAACTTTCGGTGCTGCGTAAAACAAACCGGGCCAGGCCTGCTTTTTTTGACTTTTGCAATGCCGATACCAACAGCGCGTAGGCTTTATTGCTTTTGGTCTCAGGCTCCACGTAGTACGATGTTTCGTAAAACATGGGGCTAACATCGCCAATATCAACAAAACTCTCTATTTCGATGATCTTGCTTTTTTCGGGCGCGGCATCTTCAAAATCCTGGTCTTCTACAATAACGTAGTCCTCATCAATTTTATAACCCTTTACAATTTTCTCGTAAGGGACCTCCTTGTGAGTATGTTCGTTAACGCGCTGGTAGCGTATGCGCGAATGGTCGCGCGCATCTAACATATCAAAATCCAGGCTACTGCTTTGTATTGCCGAATATAGTTTAATGGGGATGCTCACCAGGCCAAAGCCGATAGACCCTTTCCATATTGATCTCATAGTTAAAACTGATTTCATATAATACACCTCGCCTGCAAAATGGTTTTTGCTGACGGAAAAACCATCGCACTATTGCATTGTTAGTATGGTGTAATTGTAACTACCATGACATTAGCCACATACCAGCAAAAACGCGATTTTACAAAGACCAGTGAGCCAGAAGCAGGCAAAAGCAGCGAACCGGATCAATTGCGATTTGTTATTCAAAAGCACGATGCCTCGCGCCTCCACTATGATTTTAGGTTGGAGATGGAGGGTGTACTTAAAAGCTGGGCGGTACCTAAAGGACCGTCAACCGACCCTACTGTAAAACGGTTGGCCATGATCGTTGAAGACCATCCGTACGATTACCGGGACTTTGAAGGCATTATACCCCAGGGCGAATACGGCGGTGGTACCGTTATAGTTTGGGACGAAGGCACTTACGAACCCATTGAACCGATAAAAGGCAAAGCCGCCCAGCAAAAACACCTGCTCAAACAATTAAAGGATGGCTCGGTAAAAATAGTGCTGCGTGGTAAAAAACTAAAAGGCGAGTTTGCCCTGGTTAAAACACACGGCATGGGCGAAAACGCATGGCTATTGATCAAACATAAAGATGCTTACGCATCGGACTCGGATATCACTAAAAAAGATAAATCGGTACTATCCGGAAAAACCATAGCAGGGATGGCCAAAACAAGTGAAAAAGTTTGGCAGCACGGGCATGAGGAGGATTTAGATGCTGTACCTGAAAAAAAAAGCCCGGACGAAAAAAGTGAGGTAAACGACGGCAATGCGACGGATTTGTTAAAGTCCCTTAAAAAAACCAAGATACCAGATAATTTACAGCCCATGCTGGCCACGTTAGTTGATGAGCCTTTTGACGATGATAACTGGGTTTACGAGGTAAAATGGGACGGTTACCGCTGCCTGGCTTATTTAAACAAAGGTGAGGTAACGCTACGGTCGCGGAACAACAAAGATTTTAATGAAAAGTATTATCCGGTTTATGATGCCCTGAAAAAGTGGGAACTCAATGCGGTTTTAGATGGCGAAATTGTGGTGTTGAATGACAAAGGTCGATCAAACTTTGGGGCGTTACAAAACTGGCGCAGCGAGGCCGACGGCCAACTGGCTTTTTATATTTTTGATATTTTGTGGTGTGATGGTAAGGACGTTACCTCCCTACCGTTTACTGCCCGTCGTGATCTTTTAACACAGATACTGCCCAACGATAACGACCTGATACGCCCAAGCCAGGTATTTACAGCGAGCGGAACGGAGTTTTTTGCTGCCGCCGAACGCATGGGGTTGGAAGGCATCATCGCCAAAAAAGCAGATAGCGCCTACGCGCCGGGCGCACGGTCGCGTGAGTGGCTTAAAATAAAGTCGCACAAACGGCAGGAAGTCGTGATCGCGGGGTTTACCAAAAACGAAGGTACCGGCAAAGCGTTTAGTTCGTTGCTTTTAGGCGTTTACGACGGCGGTGTTTTGGAGTATGTAGGTAAAGTAGGGACCGGGTTTTCGGATAAGACGCAGAAGGAAATGATGGCGCAGTTTAAGCCATTAATAACCAAAGAAAGTCCGTTTAAACAGATACCCGATGTAAACAAGCCCTCGCGCTTTAGGCCAAACCCGCCAAAAGCTGATGCAACATGGTTAAAACCAGAACTGGTTTGCGAAGTAACTTTTGCTGAGGTAACTTCGGATGGCGTTTTCAGGCACCCGTCGTTCCAGGGTATGCGCGATGATAAGAAGGCGAAGGACGTTCTCCGCGAAAGCGAGGATGACACCACTAAAATTGTAAAAGAAGTGGAACAAAAAGAAGAGAAGCACCAATTGGTAACGGCACCAAAAGATACCGGCAAAAAAACTTTGCTCAATCCTACCGAAGAAACCCAGGTAAAAAAAATCTGCGGACATGAACTTAAATTTACGCACCTCAGCAAAATTTACTGGCCCGAAGACAAGGTCACTAAACGCGATATGTTTAACTACTATTACCAGGTAGCCGAGTATATCCTGCCGTATTTAAAAGACAGGCCGCAATCGCTCAACCGTTTTCCAGGAGGGATACACAGTTCAAGTTTTTATCAAAAAGATGTAAAGGGCAAAGCGCCTGATTGGGTTAAAACCTTCCCGTATACAAACGGCGAAGGAGAGCATAAAGAATATTTGGTTGGTGCCGACGAGGCCACTTTGCTGTGGATGGCATCGTTAGGATGTATCGAAATGAACCCTTGGTTTAGCACAGTATCCACACCTGATAACCCGGATTATTGTGTGATAGACCTTGACCCTGACAAACACACGTTTGACCAGGTGATTGAAGCCGCACTTGAAGTGAAAAAAGTATTGGACGCCATTGATATACCCTGCTACCCAAAAACATCAGGCTCAACCGGGATGCACATTTATATCCCGCTGCAGGCACAGTATGATTATGACCAGTCGCAGATGTTTGCCAAACTGATCGTGAGTTTGGTGCACAAACAAATGCCTGATTTTACAACCCTTGAGCGTTCTATCAAAAACCGGGAAGGCAAAATGTACCTCGATTTTTTACAGAACCGTCCCGGGGCTACTATTGCAGGCCCCTACTCGCTGCGGCCAAAAGTTGGGGCAACAGTATCAATGCCTTTGCATTGGGACGAGGTAAAAAAGGGCTTGACCATGAAAGACTTCACGATATTTAATACGATAGACAGGCTCAAAGAAACCGGCGACCTGTTTAAAGGCGTATTAGGTAAGGGCATTGATATAGAAACAGCTATCGTAAAAGCAAAGAGTACTTTTAGTTAATATTCTAACGGTACCGTTGGCTCCTTTTTGCTGGTGCTCATGATCATCATGGTTTGGAACGTTTTAACCACGGTGATCTTGCTGATCTTATCCATGATCAATTGCTCGTAAGCCTTAATGTCTTTTACGTAAACTTTCAGTAAAAAGTCGCACTGTCCTGTTACATGGTGGCACTCTGTAACCTCCTTAATGGCTTTTATTTCGTCCACAAAAACCTGTATGGTATTGTTTTTGTGAAAATCGAGCGAAACCTGGATAAAGGTTTTAATGCCCAAACCCAATTTTTCCTCATCAACCAACGCATGGTAGCTTTTAATGTAACCTGTGTTTTCAAGTTTGCGCACACGCTCCAAAGTTGGCGCAGGCGAAAGCCCTATCTCGGTTGACAATTGAAGGTTGGTGATACGCCCGTTCTCCTGGAGCGTTTTCAAAATTTGAAGGTCTATTTTATCTATGTCGGCGGCCATAATGGTTACAAATATATATTTTCAATTCAAAACAAAATAAAATTTTTTAAAAATGATATAAAAGCAAAATATATTCGTTTGTGTAAAAATATTTAGACAAGTCTAAATTTATTATTAGATTTGCTTAAATGAACTCGTTTACCGAAGAAAACTACTTAAAATCCATCTATCACCTGTCGCTTAATGATACCAGCGTAAGCACCAACAGCATTGCCGCGGCGGTAAATACCAAAGCAGCATCGGTAACGGACATGCTTAAAAAACTGGCCGATAAAAAGCTCATCAACTATACTAAATATCAAGGGGTTAGCCTAACCGAAGAAGGGAAAATCATAGCTATTGATATTGTACGTAAGCACCGGCTCTGGGAGTTTTTTTTAGTAGAAAAGCTGCGGTTTAAATGGGACGAGGTGCATGAATTGGCCGAAGAATTAGAACACATCTCGTCGGTTGAATTGATAGACCGGCTTGACCAGTTTTTAGATTTTCCGAAGTATGACCCCCATGGCGACCCTATCCCCGATAATAAAGGCCGGATAAAACTCAATGAATTAAAGCCCATATCGGTACTCGCAGTTAACGATAGCGGCATTATAATGGGTGTGCGCGAACATGCCCCGGCATTTTTGCAATACCTGGATAAGTTGCAACTCACCATCGGCAAAAAAATAGTAGTTACCGATATTGTAAGTTACGACCAATCGGTTATGCTCACCATAAACAACAATTTACCGGTAACCATTAGCCGCGAAGTTGCCAAAAACATACTTGTAGCATTATGAGCCAGCAGCACAATGGAGAAAGTTTAGGGAGCGCGCATGGCTCGGTAAGTACCCAAAATAAAACCGGGTGGCGCAAGGTTATGGCCTTTTTAGGCCCCGCATACCTGGTGAGCGTAGGCTATATGGACCCTGGTAACTGGGCCACAGATATTGCCGGCGGCAGCGCTTTTGGTTACCGGCTGTTGTGGATATTGCTTTTATCAAATATGATAGCTCTGCTGCTACAATCGCTAAGTACACGGTTGGGCATTGTGCAGGGGCTTGATCTGGCACAGGCTTCAAAAAACACTTATACCCGCTTTGTTAATGTTTGCCTTTACATCCTGGCTCAGATAGCTATCATAGCCTGTGATCTGGCTGAAATTATCGGCATGGCCATCGGTCTTAAATTGCTATTTCATTTGCCGCTGCTGTGGGGCGTATCGCTCACCATACTGGATACCCTGCTCCTGCTTTTTTTAATGAACAAGGGTATGCGCAAACTGGAAGGTTTTATCATCTCCATGATATTTATTATCGGGCTTTCGTTTTTGATCGAGATGTTTATTGTGAAACCACATTTTGGTGAGGTAGCCGCCGGTTTTATTCCGGGTAATTTAAGCGGCAGCGCACTCTATATCGCTATTGGTATTATCGGGGCTACGGTAATGCCGCATAACCTTTATCTGCATTCGTCGCTGGTGCAAACACGTAGTATAGACCGCTCGGATGAGGGTATACGATCAGCCATCAAATTTAACTTGTTTGATACTTCAATAGCCCTAAACCTTGCCTTTTTAGTTAACGCGGCTATATTAATACTGGCAGCAACTGCGTTTTTTCATCGCGGATATTTCCACGTTGCCGAGATACAAGATGCGTACAAATTACTCGAGCATATCTTTGGGTTTTTAGCGCCTGCACTGTTCGCCATTGCGCTTATCGCATCGGGCCAAAGCTCTACCATAACAGGCACGTTGGCCGGACAGATCATCATGGAAGGCCACATTAACCTGCGTATTCAGCCATGGTTAAGGCGTTTGCTTACGCGGATATTGGCCATATTACCTGCCGTATTAACTATTGTTTACTTCGGCGAAAGCGGTCTCGGTAACCTCATCATATTAAGCCAGGTGGTGCTGAGCCTGCAATTGGGTTTCGCGGTTGTACCGCTTATTCACTTTACATCCGACAAGGAAAAGATGGGCAAATTTGCCATAGGTCCGGTGGTCAAAGTATTGGCCTGGGCCAGCGCGGCGATGATCTTGGTGCTTAACGGCAAACTGGTTGTTGAACAAATTGCCGACTGGACAAAAGACTACCCAGGCGCAGCACCGTGGATATACGGCATAGTTGTACCGCTAACCGTAGGCGTGGGCGTATTGTTGATCTATGTGTTTTTCAAACCCATCTTTTTTAAACATCATGGACCTCGGGATAAAGCCATGCGGGTCCCTCACGGTGTGGCAACCGCCATTACCGACCTTGCCGAAACTGCTTACAACCATATTGGCATCACCATCGATTTTTCGAATAACGACCGGGATTCGATCCGCCACGGATTAATGCAGGGTGGCAAAAAATCTAAATACACGCTCATACATATTGTAGAAACCGCGGCGGCAAGCTACCACGGCACCGAGGTGCTTGACCACGAAACACAAAGCGATAACGAAAACCTGCAAACCTACGTTAACTCGTTAAACGCACTTGGCTATCTGGCCGATGGTAAAATTGGCTATGGCAAAGCAGCCAACGCCATAGCACAAATTGTAAACGACGAGGGCATTGATTTTATGGTGATGGGCGCTCATGGGCACAAAGCATTGAAAGATATTATTTTTGGTACGACGGTAGATGCGGTGCGGCACAGGGTGAATATACCGGTGCTGATAGTGAAACCGGGCTCAACCAAATAGTTATTTGCGTATCTTAACCCAATGAAAATTATTCTTTTTGTTGGGCTCTGCTTATTTATTGGCGGATGCAACACCAATAATTCGTTATACTATGACCTCAAGCAGCAGGCAATCGTTTCATGCAGCGGAACCTTCCGGGAAGTTGATATTGAAACACCCCAAAGCATGGTTATTATAAAAGGTCCGATAAACAGCAAACCGTTTTATATTTACAAGCCTAACCCAGATTATAGTATCACCATAGATGGCGAAGACCAATTTGGGCACTTCCCTGCTATGCAGTCAAATACAACCTACATTTTAAGAATTGACAGAGGGCCTGACAGTGGGCCGGGATCGCTAACCCTCTCTACAGATAGTAATGGAATTATCGTAAGCGCATCTAAAACACAATGCAACTAATTATAGCTAAAATGGCGCAATCAAGCTACGATGGGTGCGATCAACCAATAATCGGTGAAATCCTGTTATCTTTGCAGCGCTATGGCCCAGGATAACATTTACATCAAGAATAAAAAAGCATACTTTGAATACCACATACTCGATAAATATGTAGCCGGTTTAAAGCTGTTGGGTACCGAGATCAAATCCATCCGCGATAATAAAGCCAACCTGAACGATGCCTTTTGCACTTTTATCAATAACGAGTTGTTTGTGCGTAATCTGCATATAGCCGAATATTCGCACGGCTCGTTCTACAACCACGAGCAAAAACGCGACCGGGTTTTGCTGCTCAATAAAAAAGAACTCCGCAAACTACAAACCAAAGGCGAAGAAAAAGGCTTCACTATAGTACCGCTTGCTTTGTTTATCAGCGACCGTGGTTTTGCCAAACTGGAGATAGGTCTGGCACAAGGCAAAAAAACCTTCGACAAACGCGAAACCATGAAAGAGCGCGATAGCAAGATAGAGATGGATAGGGCTTTGAAAAGGTAAGCCCCCTAACCCCCTAAAGGGGGAATAAAGTACCTACAATTAGTTCAGTTTGATTTTCTGGCTCCCCCTTTAGGGGGCTGGGGGGCCCTACCACGCCTTATCCCCCACCAAAGGCACAAACCTAAACGTGTCCAGCGTTACCTTTTCGTAATCGTTATCGCTTACTTTTAAAACGGTAACCATTTGCTGGCTTTTTTCATCACCAACGGGGATAACGAGTAAACCGCCAACAGTCAGCTGGGTAAGCAGGTCTTCGGGTACAAAGGGTGCGCCGGCTGTTACAATTATCTTGTTGAAAGGTGCGTGTTCGGCCATGCCTTTAGAACCATCGCCACAAACAAAATGTGCTTTATAGCCCATGTGGGGCAAAGCTTTGATGGTACGCTGGTATAGTTTTTCCTGCCTCTCTATGGTGTATACTTTGGCTCCAACTTCTAACAAAACACAGGTTTGATAACCGCAGCCGGTACCTATCTCCAATACTTTGTCGCCTTTTCGGATATGCAGCAGTTGTGTTTGGTAGGCAACGGTATAAGGCTGGGAAATGGTTTGCCCCTCACCTATCGGGAAAGCGATATCCTTATAAGCCTGGTTCCAAAAAGTTTCATCGAAAAAATAATGCCGCGGCACTTTGCCTATCGCGGAAAGTACCTGTTCATCGTCAATACCTTTTGTTTTGAGCAGTTCAACCAGTTTTTTACGGGCACCTTTTTCGCGGTAATTATCAATATACTTATAAGCCATTTCGTCGTAAAGTTATCAGAAAGGCTTAAAAACATTCCATAAAACAATAAATATGTGAAACAAAAAACGGGATAAGTTTGTGGCTCATCCCGTTAAAATATCAACAGTATAATTTATTGCACATACGGTATCTTGATCACGATCTTTTTATCGTGCTCCACACCATCGACTTTAATGTTTACCCGATGCGCATCGGCTGGGAAGAACAAGAAGAACATACCCTGGCGTGCCTCGTATATGGTGCCATCAATTTCGTAATGGGCAACATCTTTGGCATCATTATAAGCCTCGGTAACTTTGGCCCCGGCAACAGGCGCGGTGTCCATTTTTTCGGCCCCGGTAATTACATATTGCAGATCGATCATCTTGCGGTGCGATTCCCAAGCCGTTTGTTCGAATGCTTTAGTCGGGTTGTCTGTTACGGCTACGGTAGCACCGGTACCTTCTACAGTATACTTACCAACCGGCAGGGCATCAAGATCGGTTGTTTTTAGGTAGGCAAAAACCTTGTCCCACACAGCTTTGTTGGCAGCGTATTGTTTGGCAAATTCAACCTTATTAGTACTTGGGGCAGGCTGTAGTTTTAAACCACCAAGGTATTCGTGGCCGGCAAACCAGTTATCGGCTTTAGCCAGAGATATATCGCTTTGGGCGGAGGCTGAAAATAATGCAGTTATAACAAAAGCAGACGCTAAGATTATCTTTTTCATAATTTGTTTTGATTGGTGTGGTAAAGATAAAAATTACCCGTACAGTTTATAAAGCGCAACACGAATATTACCGTACAGCTTTGCCTAACCATAAAAACAAAAAAAGAGGCCACCCTAAGGATAGCCTCTTACAATTTCGTGTTATTAACGGCAATAATTAGTTATGAGAAACTTTTTTTGCTGGAATAAGTGGAAGTAAGATACAAGCGATAACAGCAGCAACTTCTAATACAGTAACCATGACTTTAATTTTTGTTTTGGGTAATTATTTAATTTAAAAATCTCTTTTGAAAAATGTCCTTGCTTATAAGCCTCACCCATTTTGATCTGAGCATGACAGCTAACAGTAACATCCTTCGGCTGAACGGTCATCCGCATTAAATATGCCATCTTTAAACCGAGCCGAAAAACGTCCTGAAAGCGATTTTTTCAAATCCACCAAAACAAAAAAAGTATTCGAATAAAATTACGAGTGTAAAAAATTGCTGGTGTTTTACAAGATCACAGCAAAAAAAACTTTCTCAAAAAATAAAAAAACACCCGGATTTTTTTTTCAATGAAAAAAAGGATTAAATATCATGAATTACATGCAAAAGAGTTTTTTTAGACCGAGTTTTTTATTAAAAAAAGCAAAAACAGCGATTTTCACATCTCAGTTTGCTGCAATTTTGTATTTTTTGGTTAAAACATCGCTAAAAATCAAAAAACTATGCCCGCATAACGATCTAAAATTATTTTTTTGTCATTTTGTCATAAAACATGACAAAATCAATTTTACTGACAAAATGTACGCAAAATGAGATTTAAAACTCTGCCAAAATCATGACATGAGCTTTAAAACTAAGATTGGAGCCTTAACTACCCCTATGCCAAAACTTTGCATATATTGACAGCTTTTAGTCAAATTATAGTAAAAAGGTAGATTAAGTACATTTGACAGTTTGAATAGTAAATGACTTATACGCCATTGTTTTTAAACAGTTTGCGCTAATTACTCCATTATAAATTGTCCGTACACCCTCGGCTGCCAATAGACAGGCCCGATCTTTTTTTCGAGACCTGTACCGCTGATACAGCTAAAAACAAATCCGTTACGCTCAACCTGCACTGTGTGGTAAATAACTCTCTGGGGGTTCTCTTTTAGCCTGAACTGTAACCGGCCATTAAGCGCGGTGTATTTGATAAAAGCAGTATCAACGGTTTTAGTAAACCGAAATACTTTTGAAAAATGCTTTTGCATCAGTTTGCTGCGGTACCATGTGCCACCCTGTGGGGCTAACCAAAGGTTTGCCGTTATACACTACTACGCTATCGTTGTACGCCAGTACGCACAGGTAATGCTTTTTATCAGCATTTAGCCATTTTGCCAGCTTTAAGCTATGATATTCCTCGTAACGGTAATCGCTGTCAATAAAGGCAATACGTTCTACAATATCAGGTATTTCGACCAGCCCGTCCAGGTAACCAAAAATAAAACTGCCGCCGCCGCTATGGCTGTTTAGGATGATCTTAGGTTTCAACTCCTTAAACAGGTTAGTTACCGAATCGATAAGTTTTGGGATGCGTTGTGCATAATCCGGGTATTGCATTTTCCACGTTGGCCAGCTTTTTTGGCGCGTACATAAATAAACCAGGATGACATTTTGCTCAGGGGCGTTTGCCCGCAAAAACCGCGTTTGCGCCGCAATGTGCTGAATATCGTAATGCCAGTCGTCGCCAGGCAACATTTTCTTTCCGGCTGTCCATTCTATTGAGTTACCATTTGGGAGCGCGAAGAATATAAGCTTTGTGGTACACTTAGGTTTAAATGCAGCCGGAAAGTTGATATTGATAACAACATCCCTGGGCCGATCGGTAATGGTTAAAGTATTCTCTTTTGAAACTGTATCTTGTATAAAGCCTGGCGGTAATATAAATGTTGACCGCTGCGCATATACAGCCCAACTGCCACAAACTATAAGCAAAACCGATGTAATATACCGAATGATGTACCTGATCATGTAATCTTTCATCGGCATAAAGATGCAAAATTAAAGTAAAGCAATTAATTGTTTACCAACTAATTAACCCTACATTTAAACTATGAAAAAACTTACCCTATGGGTTGTAACGGCGGTGACTGTTTGCATATCCGGCCCGTTTATCAGTTTTAATACCGCAACAGCTGTTAAAAGTTTAGCCAGCGTTAAACATGCCGCACCACTACAGGTTAAAGTGCAGCCTTTTTGCAAGCTTACCTTCGTTGATCACCGTGGCCATAGCGTAAAACTGAGCGCCAATGTTACCCATGCTTCATCAAAAAGTTTAACCTTTATTTTCGACGGCGGCGAAAAGCTGATCATCAGCTTCACGATCATCCGGACAGGCCATTTTGTTGCAGAGTCGGGCCGGTCAAAAGACCCACAGATCATATTTTATCCCGCGCCTGGCACCCCACCTGTGCCTATGGTAGGCGCGGTGATGATAACCAGTGCTAAACCAGCAGCGGGCAATTTTAGCCACCTGGTAAGCGATGATGATGAGGTGCACCTAACCCTGGTTGCCGGTACATTTAGTTTGTGAAAAATAAATGTCGCCGTGGATCAATTGATCTGATTAAACCTATCATGCGCGGGCTCTTTTGCGCTTTGAATTAGCACATATTTAGCTTACTTTTATTTTAGGCCAATCGCACATACAAAATGAGGTATAACGAAGATGATATCTATAGCTTGCTACAATCCATTGAAGGGATCGTATGGGAGGCCGATACGGGTACAGGGAAATTAACCTTTATTAGCGATCAGTTACTACCTATTTTAGGATTTTTGCCCGATGAATGGAAAGACCGGCCGGGGTTTTGGGAAACCCACATCCAGCCACAGGAGGCTAAAGGTTACCGCGACCTTTTAAGTGGGGCCGCAAAAAATGGTTCTTTCGAATACCGTATCACCAAGGCCGATGGAAATATAGCCTGGGTAAAGGATAATGTTACCGCTATCTACAGAGAAGATAAGTCCTTTATACTGAGGGGCATCATGCAGGATATTACCGTTACAAAGCGGCTGAGGGAAATGGAACGGTTGGAAAGCGATATCCTGCTGTTAAATTCGGGGCTCAATACCCCCGTGCGCGAGGTTTTGTACGCCTACCTGCAAGGCCTGGAAGCCTTTTTTCCAAAAATGTTGTCGTGTATACACCGGGTAAAAAACGGGCACTTAACCGATGGTGTTTCGCCCTCGCTCCCGCCCGTCTACATCCAAACCATTGAAGGTGTACCGATACACGAGAACGAAGGTTCGTGCGGTACGGCAGCGGTTACCAAAAGGCAGGTTATTGTAGGCGATATTGCGACAGACCCCAAATGGGACAAACTAAAATCGGTAGCGTTAGTGCACGGGCTAAGGGCCTGTTGGTCGAACCCGGTTATTGATGCCGATGGCGTGGTAATGGCCACGGTTTCGATGTATTATAAGGAGGTTATGGTACCGGGCGATGAGGAATTAAAGGTAATGGAAAGGGCAACAAACCTGTTGCGGATCATCCTTGAAAATCGCCTGAAAACCGATATTATCAATGATGCCAACCTGATGATGCTGCAAAGCCAGGAACTGGCGCACTTTGGTAACTGGCGCTGGGATATACAGCAGGATATAGTGAGTTGGTCGCCTGCGCTGTACACCATTTACGGGCTTAACGCCAGGGATTTTAAAGCAACTTTTGCAGGCTACCAGGAGCGGCTGCACCCGCATGACAGGGAGCGTGTATACCAGCTTATCGACGGTGTGCTTAAAACAAAACAAGACGTGGAGTTTGAAGAGCGGATCATCCGCCCAAATGGCGAGATGAGATATTTACGATCGTGGGCCAGGTTAAAAACAGACAAGAACGGCGCGGCCATAGAGATGATAGGCGCCTGCCTTGATATTACCGAGGAGGTTAGCCACATAGCGGCCATTGAATTACGCAACAGGCAATTAAAAGAGATAGCCTGGGTACAATCGCATGTCATCCGCTCGCCGCTGGCAAAGATCATGGCGTTAATTGACCTGATCAAAAGCCCCCCGGCCGACGATCCTGAAAAAGATAAACTGATGGATTACCTGTTATTATCCGCCCAGGAACTGGATGCGCATATCAACCGCATTAGTAACGAGATCGAATCCTTAGAATAGTCAAACTAACAGGCCACCAAACTTAACATTTGTTGAAGCTGCCAGGTAACTAAACTAAAAGTGTGTATCTGCTTTTATGCGCCAAGCTGCTATTTCTCGAACCACTTTATGGATGATTTAATGCGATTAATAATACTGATGGCTTGAAATGAGATTTGGATAAGGACCTAACACGCTGAATCCAACGTTTAGCTGCTTCAAAAAATCTTTTCATATGGCCCTCATCCAACGGTAGGCGGCGCAAATAAAACCTCAAACAGCTTCTGTTAACAATGGCTGTTCTACTTCGGGCTCAATATAATCAGAGGTCGATCTGGAAAGTGTGGCTACAATTTGATTATGGTTTTCCCTCAATTGATAAAGCATCAATCCGTACATCATGGCTAAGGAGAAATGGTTTCGTTTGTTTTTATATGTCCATAGCAACAGGTCCCGGTAATACTTACCGTCTTTATCAAATACAGCCAGTTTTATAATAGCCTTTATAAAATGATACAGGTCCGACGTGCTATACTTTTCTTTCACCTTTACACCTCCGTTTTTAGGAAATTCATGGATACTTAAAAATCTTTTAACCCTTTTATAGGAATGTTCGGGCAGATAAACACCGGAGATCACTTCTAAAAACCCGCTTTTTAAACGCTCGGCACCCATTATCGGGATGATGTTTGTTTCCCCTTCC